>WNFI01077044.1_pt1 | contig 10921 bp, 14 predicted proteins | sample 5400471 | NCBI WGS metagenome assembly WNFI01 (sample SAMN13153348, study PRJNA577476) | soil metagenome | isolation source: 100 cm saprolite on Douglas fir-dominated hillslope | place: USA:California | collected 2013-09-17 | reverse complement strand
ACCGCGCGATGCTGGCACGCATTCCCTTTCCGAGTGGTTAAACCCTTGTTCCGTCAGCCCCAGGCGGATCAACCGTTGACGAAATCGTAGTTGATCAGATCCTCGGGTTTGACCTTGATCTGGAGCTTCTTGTGGTTCGACCAGATGTCGATCGCCTCTTTTGTCGTCTGGAAGAGCGGGCCAGGTTTGGCCTTGGTGCCAAAGAAACTCTTGTTGTCGTCGGCCCCATAGAACTTGATGCCGGCGAGGGTCTCGCCGAACACCTTGGGGGCGTTGAGCCAGCCGCCGATGCCGTTGGCCATGATCTGATTGGCTTCCTCCGGGTTGGCGCGCTGGTAGGCGACGGCGTCGTTCCAGGCGCCGACGACCGCCTTGGCATCCTTCGCGCGCTTGGCAACGAATTCCTTTGTCGTGACGATGACGTCTGTGATGATCCCAGGCGTCGTCGAGCTGTCGGCCAGGAGATAGCCGTGCGCGACCTCCTTGCCCTTGGTCAGCCACGGCTCCCACGTCACCGCCGCGTCGACCCTGCCGGCGACAAAAGCGGCGCCGGCGTCGCCCGCGCTCATGTTGACGGGTTTCAGTTCGCTTTCCTGCAAGCCGGCCCTGGCGAGCAGGACGTCGAGGTAGAACTGCCACACGGAGCCTTCGCTGAACGCAATCTTCTTGCCCTTGAACTCGGCGAGAGACTTGATCGTCCTGTTGACGACGATGCCGTCGCCGCCATTCGAATCATCGATGGCGACGACGTATTGCAAGTCGCCCGGCTTCTTCAGATAGAGCAGCGCGCCATCGACCGAGCTGGCAACCATGTCGAGGCGATCGGCGTATAGCGCCGGAAAGCGCTCCTTCGGGCTCTCCATGACGATCAGCTCGACCTCGACGCCGCGCTTCTTGAAGAACTCCTTGTCGCGCGCGATGTAGAGCGGTCCAAAACCGACCCAGGTCGAGTGCGCGATGCGCACCTTCTCGGCGCAGGCGTACTGCGATGTCGCCAGCGCCGCAACGGCAACGCCGCCGATCAGCAGCGTAAGCAGGCCGAGCCTCATCCGCCGGTGAGTAGTCTCGCCGCTCGCTGGAATGCCTGCCTCGCCTAGGTCGCCTTGCGCGAAGCGACCGACGACGCCACCACGCACAAGATCTCGTACATCAGCGTCGCCCCGACCAGCGCTGTGTTGCCGCTGGGATCGAAGGGCGGCGCCACCTCGACGACGTCGCCACCGATCAGGTTCAGCCCTTGCAACCGGCGTATCATCATCTGCGCCTCGAGCACGGTGATACCGCCGCATTCCGGCGTCCCCGTCCCGGGCGCATAAACGGGGTCGAGCCCGTCGACGTCGAAGCTGACATAGGTCGGCCCATCGCCGACGACGGCGCGGGCCTCCTCGATGATCGCCCTCGGCCCCTTCTCGTAGAATTCTTCCATGTAGACGACGCGCATGCCGCTCTCGTGGCTGAAGCGCCAGACATCGATGTCGTTGACGGCGCCGCGAATGCCGATCTGAATCGTCCGCTTGGGATCGAGGAGCCCCTCCTCGACGGCGCGGCGAAATGGCGCGCCGTGATGGAACTTCGAGCCGAGATAATCGTCGCCAGTGTCGCAATGCGCGTCGAAATGCACCATGCCGACCGGGCGATGCCTAGCGATCGCGCGGAAGATCGGCAGGGTGATCGAATGATCGCCGCCGGCAGAGACCGGCACGATCCCGGCTTGGTGAACGGCGGCGAAAAATGCTTCGATCTCGCGCAGCGCGCCTTCGAGCTCGAACGGCTTTTCCACCCAGGCGTCGCCGACATCGGCGATCCGGCACAAGGCATAGGGATCGATCCGAGTCGCCTGATTGACCTTGCGCATCAGGCTTGACTGGTTGCGAATCTCGCGCGGCCCGTGGCGGGCGCCCGGCCGGTTGGTGACGCCGCCGTCGAAGGGCACGCCGACCAGCCCGATGTCGATCCCCGCGAGATCCTCGCGATAGGGCGCCCGCATGAAGGTCGGGATTCCGGTGTAGCGCGGCCGCACCATCGGATCGGCGAATTCGGGATAGTTCCGCGGGCGTGGCATCGGTCGAGCGTAGTGGGAAATCGCGCGGTTTAGAATGTGATTCTTCTACATCCGTCGGATATGCAGTCCACCATCGACATGGACGGCTTCACCGGTGGTGAAGGGAAAGGCGCCGCTGACCAGAGCGGCGACGGCGCGACCGATATCCTCGCCCTCGCCCCAGCGCGCGATCGGGGCGAGTCCGCCGGCGATCTCGCGGTCATAGGCGTCCCTGACCGGAGCGGTCATGTCGGTGCGAATGACGCCAGGGCGGATCTCGTTGACGGTGATGCCGTGCGGCGCAAGACGCAGCGCGAAGAGCGCGGTCATCATCGAGACGCCGGTCTTCGAGATGCAGTATTCGCCGCGGTTGATCGAGGCCAACTCGGAATTGGCCGAGGCGATGTTGACGATCGAGCGCCGCCCGCCATTGCCCGGTCGCGGCGGCGTCGCGATCATCAGTCGGGCGATGCGCTGGGTGAGGAAGAACGGCCCGCGCAGATTGATGCCGATGACCCGGTCCCAGCTCTCGACGCTCGTCTCGAGGAGATCGCCGCGCAGCGCGACCTGCACGCCGGCATTGTTGACCAGACAATCGATGCCGCCGAGAGCCTCCCACGCCGCGCGGACCAGCATTTCGTGGCCGGCGAGATCGCCGACATCGCCGCGCAGGAACATCGCCTGGCTACCGCGCGATTCGATACCCGACAGCGTGTCGCCGACCGCCTCGTCCTCGACGACGTCGTTGACGACGACATCGAACCCGCCATCGGCCAGCGCCCAGCAGATCGCCCTGCCGATGCCGCGGCGGCCACCGGTGACGAAGGCGGCGGGACGCTTGCTCATTGCCATGGTCACCCTATTCGATACATGAAAATTGCCACTTTAGCATCTCTCCTCCCGGCAAGCGGGAAAAGGGTATGGATGACTGCGCACGATTGGCCGGCCTATGCTGGACGACCCGACCAGGGCGGTCTTCGACAAATGTGGAAATCCAAAGATGAGCGAGACGATCCTGCTGACCCACACGCCGGAGATGCGGCGCAACTACTACGGCGAGCGCGCCGTCGCCGGACTCAGCGCCCTCGCGCCTGTCCGCTTCCATGAAAGCGCGACGCCACTCGCCCGCGACAGCCTCATCGCGGTCGCCAAAGGCTGCAAGGTCATCGTCTCGGACCGCCAGACGCCGGGCGACGCCGCGATCTTCGGCGTCCTGCCCGATCTCGTCGCCTTCGTGCGCTGCGCCGTTGACATCCGTAACGTCGCAGTTGCCGCCGCGAGCGAGCACGGCGTGCTGGTGACGCATGCCAGCCCCGGCTTCGTCGCCTCCGTCGCCGAACTCGTCATCGGCTTCATGATCGATCTCGGCCGCCATGTCGTGCCGGCGGCGACCGTCTATCACCGTGGTCTCGCGCCGACGGCGTCGCGCGGCGTCCAGCTGCGCGGCAGCACGCTCGGCATCATGGGCTACGGCGCGATCGGCCGTTACCTGGCGGATCTTGGCGTTGCCTTCGGCATGACGGTGCTGGTCGCCGACCCCTATGCCAAGGTCGAGAAGCCGGGCATCGTGCAGACCGACATGCCGGACCTCCTCTCCCGCGCCGATTTCGTCGTCTGCCTCGTCGTCGCGAACGAGGCGACCGAGAATCTGATCAACGACGCCGCCTTCGCGCGGATGAAGCCGACGGCCTATTTCATCAACGTATCGCGCGGCAATCTGGTCGACGAGGCGGCCCTGGCGCGCGCGCTCGACGGCAAGCTGATCGCTGGCGCGGCGCTCGATGTCGGCCGCGCTCCCGATCAAATGCCCTCGCTCGTCCTGGCGCGGCGCGGCGATGTGATCGCGACGCCGCATGTCGGCGGCCTGACGCCGCAGGCAATCGAGCACCAGGCGCTCGAGACTGTGGCACAGGTCGCCGAGATCCTCAAAGGCAAGGCGCCGAAAGGCGCCGCCAATGCCGAGCGCGCGACAAGGCTGGCGCGGCTCGGCCGCTAGCGTTCCGACAACGGAGAAGACGATGGTCGAATATACGAAAAAGCCGCGCCTGCAAGCGCCGCCCGGCACCTGCGACACGCACATGCATATCTACGAGAAACGCTTTCCGATCCTGTCCGGCGCCGTCGTGCCGCCCGAGGCACCGGTTGCCGACTATCGCTTGGTGCAGCAGCGCCTGGGAATCGAGCGGACGGTCGTCGTTCAACCCAACGCCTACGGCAAGGACAATAGCTGCACGATCGAGGCGATCGCCGTGCTCGGCCTCGCACGAGCGCGCGGCGTCGGCATCGTAGACGGGACGACGCCGGATGCCGAGATCGAGCGCTTGACCCGGGCAGGCATCCGGGCCAACCGCTTCCATCTGATGAAGCCGGGCTATCTCGGCTGGGACGTCATCGAGACGCTTGCGGCGCGCATCCAGCCCTTCGGCTGGCACAGCCAGGTGCAGTTCAACGGCCGCGAATTTCCCGACCGCGAGGCGGTGCTGTCGCGGCTGCCCGGGATCGTTGTCGTCGACCATGTCGGCCGCTTCCACGATCCCGTACCGGTCGATCACTCGGCGTTCAAGGCGCTGCAGCGTCTCGTCGACACCGGGCGCTTCTACGTCAAGCTCTCGGCGCCCTATGAGTCGCAGTCGCGCGACGGCCCGCCGCATTATCGCGATGTCGGCACGCTCGCCGCGGCGCTCGTCCGCCAGGCGCCGGAGCGCATGCTGTGGGCGAGCAACTGGCCGCATCCCGGCCAACCCGTCCCGCCGGACGAGGCCGACCTCCTCGACCTGTTGCTCGAATGGGCGTCGGACGAGGCGACGCGCAAACGCATCCTCGTCGACAATCCGGCACAGCTCTACGGGTTCTAAGGGGCCGGCCGACTAAATGCTGATGGCGGCGCGCTGGATCGCCCGCACGATGCGCGTGTGGGTGCCGCAGCGGCAGAGATTGCCGGCGAGCGCCTCTTTGATCTCGTCGGCGCTCGGCTTGCCGTTCTTCGCCAGCAAGGCGGCGGCCTGCATGATCATGCCGTTGATGCAATAGCCGCACTGCACCGCCTGCTCGTCGATGAAGGCCTTTTGCAATCGATGCGGGTTCTCCACCGAGCCGAGACCTTCGAGGGTGGTGATCTTGCCGTCACCGACGCCCGAGACCGGCAGCTGGCAGGAGCGCGCCGCCTCGCCGTCGATGAGGATCGTGCAGGCGCCGCATTGCCCGAGGCCGCAGCCGAAGCGCGGCCCGCGCAGCTCGAGATCGTTACGCAGCGCGTAGAGCAGCGGCATCTCAGGGTCGTCGACGGTCACCCGAACCGACCGGCCGTTGACGCTGAGCGCGATCTGCTGAGCCATGACGCTCCTCCCTAGTCCTGCAGCGGCAGCTTCGCGCCCGCCGGCACCGGCACCTCGAAGACGTTCAGGGTGATCGATATCAGCGCATAGTAGCCCATGATGCCGACGAGATCGACGACCCCGCGTTCGCCGAACTGTCCGATGGCGCGCGCATAGGTCGCGTCGTCGACGCGATGATGCGCGTAGTACGCCGCGCAGAAATCGTGGAGCACTTGCTCGTCCTCGCGGGTGAATTGCGGCAAGCGGCGCTCGGCGATGGCGGCGATGACCGCCTCGTCGAGCCCGGCCTTGCGGGCGAAGACCTCGTGGTGATGCCACTCGTATTGCGCCGTCCAGTGCCGCGCCGTCAGCAATATGGCGAGTTCGGAAAGGCGCGGCTCGAGGGTCGTGCCGAAGCGGCAGAAGGCGCCGAGGCGCTCGAGCTTGGCCGGGTCGAGAGCCTGGTATCGGGTCATCGAATTTCCTATCGCTGGGAGCGTTTCAGCACCGCCTCGACCTGGCGCCAGCCGGCCTCGGCTATGCCGCGGGCGCGGCGGCCGGATTGCTCGGCCTGCTTGCTCGCCGCGGTACCGTCGAGAAAGCGCTTCATGATGCCCTGCAGGATGCCGGCGAGGCGGAACATGTTGTAGGCGATATAGGTGCCCCAATCGGCGATGCCGTCGCGCCCGGTGCGGCGGCAATAGGCGGCAACATATTCGGCCTCGCTCGGAATCCCTGACGCGGCGAAATCGGTCCCGGCGAGACCGCGGAACATCGCCGGCTCGAGCCGCCAGTACATCACGTGATAGGCGAAATCGGCGAGCGGATTGCCGAGCGTCGAGAGCTCCCAGTCGATGACCGCGAGAATGCGCGGGGCATCGGCGGCGAAGATCATGTTGTCCAAGCGGTAATCGCCATGGACGATGGCGGTCTCGTCCGCCGCCGGGATGTTCTGCGGCAGCCAGGCGATGAGATTGTCCATCGCCTCGATGCGCTCGGTCTCGGACAGGCGATACTGCTTGCTCCAGCGCTCGATCTGGCGCTGCAGATAGTTGCCCGGCCGTCCGAACCCCTCGAGCCCGATGGTCCGGTAGTCGATCTGATGCAGGCGCGCGATCGTCGCGTTCATCGCATCGAACACGGCGGCGCGATCGGCGCGCGCGAGGTCGGGCAGCTGCTGGTCCCAGAGGACCCGGCCCTCGACGCAATCCATGACGTAGAACGCCGTGCCGATGACGCTGTCGTCCTCGCAGAGACCATAGGTCTGCGGCACCGGAAAGCCGGTCGCGCCGAGCGCGGTGATGACCCGGTACTCGCGGTCGACGGCATGGGCCGAGGCCAAGAGCTTGCCCGGCGGCTTGCGGCGCAGCACGTAGCGGCCCGACGGCGTCGTCAGCCGATAGGTCGGATTCGACTGCCCGCCGCCGAACTGCTCGACGTCGAGCGGCCCGCGATAGCCCGTGACATGCGCGCGCATCCACGCATCGAGACGCGCGACATCGAAGCGATGCCGCTCCTGAACCGGGATGACAGTGGGATCGTCAGTCATGCATCAACCCTAACGCCGTCATTGCGAGCGAAGCGAAGCAATCCGGACGTCGGCAGCGATGGATTGCGTCGTCGCGTTGCTCCTCGCAACGACGGGCCTGCGGAGTCCGCGCTTCGAACGCCGTCATTGCGAGCGGAGCGAAGCAATCCATGACAGCCGCCGGACTGGATTGCTTCGCTGCGCAATGACGATTGTCGGACTCGCGAAACATCACACCGTCGCCGCCGTGCCGAGCAGCACCGTCACCTGGCTCGAGAGGGTGCCGCCATTGCCGTGGCAGAGCGCGATTTCGGCGCCGTCGACCTGGCGCTTGCCGCCGGCGCCGCGCAGCTGCGTCGCGCCCTCGATCAGGGTGAAGATGCCGTACATGCCGGAATGGACGCAGGAGAGCCCGCCGCCATTGGTGTTGACGGGCAGCGCGCCGCCCGGCGCGATGCGGCCGCCCGAGATGAAGGCGCCGCCCTCGCCCTTCGCGCAATAGCCGAGATCCTCGAGGAAGAGGATGGTGTTTATGGTGAAGGCGTCGTAGAGCTCGAGAACATCGACCTCGCTCGGCCGCAGCCCGGCCATGACGAAGGCGCGCGGTCCCGATTGCGCGGCGCCAGTCACCGTGAGATCCGGCATCGAGGAGATCTGCCGGTGCGTGGTCGCGAAGCCGCCGCCGAGGAAATAGACCGGCTTTACGCCCGCGGATTTGGCGCGATCGGCGGCCACCATGACGAGCGCGCCGGCGCCGTCGGTGACGAGGCAGCAATCGCGTACGGTGAAGGGATCGCAGACCATGCGGGCGGCGCGCACCTCGGCAACCGTCAGGGGCGCGCGCATGAACGCGTCCGGATTGAGCGCGGCCCAGCCGCGTGCCGCCACGGCGACCTCGGCAGCGCCACCTTGCAGAGCCCGGCCTGCAGCGCCAGCGTCGCCGAGATCACGTGCTGCAGGAAGGACGAGCCGCCGACATTGGTGCCGTCGACGATCGCCGGCCGGATGCCGAGATATTCCGGAACCGTCAGGGCAGGCGAGAAATTGAGCGCCGTCGCGGTATAGACGCCGTCGACTTCGGCAAGACCGATGCCGGCATCTTCGAGCGCCTGGTGCGCCGCCTCGGCGAGGAGCTCGAGATGGCTGCGGCCAGGCGCCTCGCCGAACCCGGCGGTTCCGGTGCCGACGATGGCGGCGGCGCCGCGCAGGGGATGCGCCATGATCCTCTCCCTTACGCCGGATCGAAGACGAGAAGCGGTCCGGCATCGGTCTTGGCGATGCGCGCCTTGACCGTCATGCCGATCCGCACCTCCCCGGGCGGCAAGCCCTCGACGCGGCTCATCAGCCGCGCCCCTTCGGCGAGATCGACCAGCGCGATGTTGCGGTCGCCGCCATTCTCCGGGCGGTCGCGCACCACGGTGGTCGAATAGACCGTGCCGGCGCCGCTCGCTTCCCGCCAGCTCAGCTCGGTCGAGCCGCAGCGGGGACAGAGCGCGCGCGGCGGAAACACCGCCTTGCCGCCGCAGGCGGCGCAGATCTGCAGCGCGAGCTTCCCGGCGGCGAGGTTGGCGCGATAGACGGCATCGGGTCCGGGTCCGGCGAAATCGCTCCTCGCCTTCTCGCTCATGACGGTTCCTCTCTGCTCTCCCGCATCGATGAATCAGTAACAATTGCGGAGCAGGCATCCCGCGTCCTTCGACTTCGCTCAGGATGAGGAGGGATTGGATGTGCCATCAGCGGTTTCCCTCATCCTGAGCGAAGTCGAAGGACACACGACGCAGATGCAGCTTCTCCACGATGTATGCCAACCTCAGCCTCTCCCATGACGGGACCGCGCGCTGCGACATCGTCGCGAACCCGGTCACCTTGGCGTTCGGCGGATCGCACGTCAACGGCACCTGCCCGCCGCGCTTCCGGTCGACACATGCTTGCGGTGCTTGCGACGCCATCCCCACCCCTTTTCCGTCCGTCATGGCCGGACCGGTCGAAGGCCGAGTCCCGGCCATCCAAATCCTCGCCCGCCGCGTCCGCCTGTAAATAACAGACAAAATACAGGAACCTGGTGGTAGCAGGTGCGCATTAACTCCCCTATTAATAGAAAACGAGCCGAGCACCCGCACCGCTCGGCCATTCGGGAAATTGCCGCTTTGGCTTTTGAGCAGATGACTGGATTGCGAGTGAGTCAAAGGTATTTAATGGCATGGCGGGCCCGGGGAAGGTTGGCGTGACAAGGAGTATATGCGTAACGGTTCTATGTCAACCGAAATCGGACATGTCACGACGGCGCTGCGAATAGAAACGCATTCCCACCATGCCGGCTGGTGCACATTTGCGGGACAATCCGCTAAATTCAGAAGGCAGCGGATTCGGGAGGAGACAAAGCATGCAACCGCAAGAACAACCGGTCATGAAAATCGGCCAGCTCGACATCCGCTATTTGATAGACGGAACCGTGACCGGCGCCGGCGTGGGCGTGTTCGAACTGACGGTGGCGGCAGGCGCCCGGGTTCCGCCGGCGCATAGCCATCGAGACAATGAGGAGGTTGTCTATGTCCTCGATGGCGTACTGCGCTACACGGTCGGTGACGAGACCCGTGACCTTAAGCCGGGCGAGCGTATGTACACGCCGCGCGGTTCCGTCCACGCCTTCAGCAATCCGCATGACGGCTCCGCTCGGGCACTCATCATTCTTACCCCGGACATCGGCGCGCAGTATTTTCGCGATATCGCGGAAGTCGCCAACGCGCCGAGCGGCCCCAATCCGGCGAAAATGGCGGAGGTCATGACCCGATATGGGCTCGTCCTGGCACCGCCGAAACCACCGACCGCCGCACCGTGAGCCACGCGGGCGCCGTTTCAGCGACGGCAAGATAAATAATGTGTCCCCATAACGCGCATATCAAGGGTGTTATGTGGACATGCGGCTTGGCGTCGAGCAATAGCGCACTTGGCACGGGTGATGGTACTGGCTTGCTAGCAGCGTTCCAGCATCATCTAGGCGGCCAGGGAAGGCGAACGACATTCGCGGCATGACCAAGCTCCTGAATCGTGACCCCCAAAAGCATCAGACGGACAATGGCGCGGTGCGCTTCGGCCTCCGTGCTATAGCGTTTGGCATCCTCTTGCGAGCCCCATGTGAGCGGGGTTTCCCGCTTGAGCCAGATTTCCACCGAACGAGTGGCAAAGCGAATGCCAAAGGCCATCGCGGGATGCCCGACACCTAACGTTGGTCGGCAGCGGCACCGCGGGGTCAACATCGGTACCTGCCGTGAAACTTAAGGTTCTGCGAAGGTCGCCCAAAAAATAAACCGCCAGCACGCCCTTGCTCAACCTAAACGCTGGTCGAAAAACAGCTGTTCCTAGGGGCACCACACTTATTTCTGGACCCACTCTCCTAGTCGTCATGCATGGTTATGGGGACACAATACATAATTGACGGCAGCTTGCGTGCCGCTTAGCGTCAGCAGGGCCGGCAGCTTTCAGCGCCTTAGAGATAAGTATTGTGTCCCCGTCACTTACGGCGCGACCCGACTTACTGCTGGTTGACCGGGATAAACCCGTCCGTCAGCGTCTGCATGAAGCTCACGATCGCATTCTCCTCCGCGTCCGACAGGCCGAGGTGTCCCATTTTGCTCGTGTTCATGTTGGCGGTCGATTCCGGCGCAGGCCAGCATGTCGTAGCTTCACCGGAATCATGGAGCTGGCAGCGCGGCAGGGCGTCGCGCGTGTTGTAGAAATGCACGATCGCCTTCAGGCTGGTGAAATATCCGTTGTGCGTATAGGCCTTCACGAAGGCCGGAGAGGGCCGCTTGTCGACATTGCGCAGTGTCGGCACCTGAATTCGCGCCTGGTTGCCTGGCGCCAGCTTGAGCCATCGCTGATCTACCGCGGAGGGCTGGCTGAGCAGATGCCCCTTGGTGAGAAAATTGCCGACGCCGCCATCGACGAACGATGACCCTGCCGGATTGGCGACATAGCCCAGTGCGTCGGGCCGATTTTCCGCGTAGTAAGGAAGCCGCGGATTGGCAGGGGTTCCGA
>WNFI01331952.1_pt1 | contig 10922 bp, 2 predicted proteins | sample 5400471 | NCBI WGS metagenome assembly WNFI01 (sample SAMN13153348, study PRJNA577476) | soil metagenome | isolation source: 100 cm saprolite on Douglas fir-dominated hillslope | place: USA:California | collected 2013-09-17 | reverse complement strand
GCTGAGCCTTAAGCGCGTCGCGCCAGCGATAAATCATTGTCCAAACTCGACGCAGAAAGCGCACTGCGCCTTCGATGCCGGTCTCAGACCAGCGCAATTCATTCTCGGCCGGCGCGGCAAACAGGACGAACAGCCGGGTCGCATCAGCGCCGAACGCTTCGATCATATCGTCTGGATCGACGCCGTTGCCCAGGCTTTTGGACATGGCTTTCCATTCGTTAGTGCCTTCGACTCGATTCGTCACCATGCCCTGCGTCAATAGCCGCTTCACCGGTTCGTTGAACTTCACCAGACCCAGGTCGCGCATCACTTTGTTCCAAAAGCGCGTGTAGATCAGATGCATCACCGCGTGCGAGTCGCCGCCGATGTACTGATCGACCGGAGTCCACTTGGCGGCGATCTCGGGATTGAATGGCGCCGATTGGTTTTGTGGATCGGTGTAACGGAAGAAGTACCACGACGAATCGACAAAGGTGTCCATTGTGTCAGTCTCGCGCTTGGCGGGACGGCCACACTTCGGACAAGTCGTATTCACGAATTCGGCGACACTCTTCAAAGGCGATTCCCCCGTGCCCGTAAACTCGGCGTTGTCGGGAAGCAATACGGGCAGATCTTTTTCCGGCACTGGAACCATGCCGCAGTCGTCACAATAGACAACCGGGATCGGCGCGCCCCAAAAGCGTTGGCGAGAGATGCCCCAATCGCGAATGCGATAAGTGACGGCGCCCCCGCCAAACTTTTTCGCGGCCGCATAGTCGGCCATTTCACGCATCGCGCTTTGCGAAAGCATGCCACTCCACTCGCCGCTATTGACCAACACACCGTCTTCGGTAAAGGCGTGCTTCATGTCCATCGACTGATCCGCGCCCGGACTGACATCGACGCTTTCACCCTGTTGCCCGTGCACGATGGGTGCAATCACCTGCCGAATCGGCAGCGTGTATTTTTTCGCGAACTCGAAATCGCGTTCATCATGGGCCGGCACGCTCATCACCGCACCCGAACCGTAGTCCATCAGCACGTAATTGGCGACCCAGATTGGCAGCAGCTCTCCATTGAAGGGATTGACGGCCAGGCGTCCGGTGTTCATGCCCAGCTTTTCTTCTTCTTCGGCTGCGTCCGCGGTCTTGATCGCCCGCGCGGCTTTCACCTTCTCCGTGAACTCCATCACGTCGTCTTTGAGCGATGATCCCTCGAGGAGTTTCGGCAACAAAGGATGCTCAGCCGCAAGGACGATGGCCGTCGCACCAAAGATCGTGTCGATGCGAGTGGTGAACACGCGCACACGATCGTCGTAATCCTTGACCGTGAAATCAACATACGCGCCCTCGCTGCGGCCCACCCAGTCGCGCTGGCGCTTCAAAACTTTCTCTGGCCAGCCGGCCTCGATTTCCTTGATATCTGCAACCAGCTCTTCGGCGTATTTAGTGATGCGCAGAAACCATTGTTCGATCTCTTTCTTCACCACCGCCGTGCCACAGCGCCAGCAAACGCCGCCGGATGACTGTTCATTCGAAAGCACGGTCTCTTCTTTGGGACACCAGTTGACTGCGGACCTGCGTTTGTAGGCGAGACCGCGCTCCAGCATCTTCAGAAAGAACCACTGGTCCCACTTGTAATATTCGGGCCGGTGCGCGGCGATCTCGCGCGACCAGTCATAACTGATGCCAAGACGCTGAAACTGTCCGCGCATAAGCGCGATGTTTTTTTCCGTCCATTCACGTGGCTGAATACCGCGTTTGATTGCCGCCTGCTCAGCCGGCTGGCCAAAACTGTCCCAGCCAATCGGATGCAGCACGTTGAAACCACGCAGCCGTTTGTACCAGGCGAGCGCGTCGCCGATCGAGTAGTTGCGCACGTGACCCATGTGCAAAAAGCCCGACGGATACGGCAGCATCTCGAGGGCGTAGAACTTCGGTCGCGGATCGTCATCGTGGGCTTCGAATACTCCCGTCTCAGCCCAGCGCTGTTGCCACTTCTCTTCTATCTTTTCCGGAAAATATTTCTCGTCCATCGCCAGTTATCCCCAGTATTAACCTGCATTGATCACAGAGGCAGATCGCGCAAAGCTTTATTAAATCATTACCGCGCGCGGGCCGCCTAACTCTTGAGTTGATGTTTGAATTTCCTGCCGCTTCGACGAACCGGGCTTAGGCCCGGCGCAAAAGCGGCACCGTAAGGAGGAGTTTGGTTAGTGATAGGCCCTGAAACATTCGCGTCACCTGAAGACGAGATTTTAGCGAAAGATTAGGCCCGCGTCCAGAGGAACGCGATCAGTACCACCCGCATGAGCTAGTATGATTCATTTGCTTCCATGACACGCAACATATTCCCACCGAGGATCTTGTCAATGTCACTTTCTGAATAGCCGCGCCGCAAAAGTTCCTTAGTCAGGTTCGGCAATTCTGCAACTGATTTCAAATCAGCCGGTACAGCCTGGATCCCGTCAAAGTCAGATCCGATGCCCACGTGATCGATGCCGACGAGCTTTACGATGTGATCGATATGATCGGCGATCCGCGCGACCGAAACGAGCGGCAGACGTTTCAGATATTCTTCGCGGCGGACGCGATCGCGGGCCAGCTTCTTATGCGCCGCGTCGCCCCGCTCAGCGTCAGAGGCGCGCTGCACAAGCGAGGCAATTTCACCATCGACCTTCTTTTTCTTTTCGGCATAACCGGGCTCAATGTGTTCCGGATAGAAGATCACGTTCACTACGCCGCCGGTTTTCGCCAGCGCCACGATCATGTCGTCGGTGAGATTGCGCGGCACATTGGTAATCGCGCGGCAACCGGAATGCGTGGCGATCACCGGCTTCGTCGAAGTGTTGACGATGTCCCAGAAGGCTTTGTCGGACAGGTGTGAAACGTCGACCATCATCCCCAGCCGGTTCATCTCGCGAATCACCTGCTTGCCAAAATCATTCAAGCCGCGGGTCTTCCCGATTTCATCGCCGGACGATCCGGCCCAGCTCGTGCTCACCGACCAGGCCGGTGACAGATAGCGCACTCCCATCTGATAATAACGGTCTACGTTTTCGATCTTTTCGTCGATGGCATAACCGCCTTCCATTCCCATCAGCGCGGCGATTTTCCCCGCCGCCGCGATGCGTCGGACATCCGCCGCGGTCGTCGCCAACTCCCATGTTTCCGGGTGCTTTGCAGCCAGGTTGCGCACCGCCTCGATTTGCACATCGGCGCGCTTTATTGCCGTCGCGCCGCCGCCGCCGAACAATTCCGGCTCGACCCAGATGGAAAAGAACTGCGCGTCGAGCCCGCCTTCTTTGGCGCGCACCGCGTCGAAATGGCCGTCCGCTAAGCGCTGTTCGAGATCAACGTTCTCGTCGACCAGCCGTTGCGTCGTATCCGCATGCATGTCGACGGTAATCGCCCGGCGGTGAATTGCCAGCGGATCGTTTGCGGCCGAAGATGTCTGGGTTGAATTGGTCATAGAATTTGATGGATTTGATTTGAGATTTTCAGTCTTGCTGGTGTCACGACAGTTGCTCGCGAAAATAACCAGCAACGCGCCGGCGAGTAAAGCGGTGAGCCGCGGCGGTAACTTAACTTGATTAAAATTCTTATTTCGATGCAAATCAATTGTGAATCCTACGAAGCGTTGTCTCAGGAATCAAGCGCGCCTGAGCGTGTCGATTTTTAGTCGGGTCTTTGGTAGCAAACCCCCGACTAAAGTCGGCACTCCAAGCGACCTGTCAGCGGGCTGTGATTCATCTTGCAAACTCGCGCGACTTTAGAGTATCGTGCTTTGTCAATCGACCCGTTATCAAGTCTCGCAGTTTTCGAACTGTTAGTCCTCCAAGAAGGAGAGTCAAAACCATGTTTCCAACCGCTGGTAAGACGAAAGACGTAACTACTCCGCGCATTTGTGACGTGGTATGGCATGACGGCGAGTTCATCAAGTGGAACGATGCGCGAGTCCACGTCATGTCACACGTGCTGCACTATGGCTCGAGTGTCTTCGAAGGCATCCGCTGTTACGCCACCAAACGCGGTCCCGCCATCTTTCGTCTGCGCGAACACATGCAACGGTTTTTGAACTCCGCGAAGATTTATCGCATGGATCATAAGTGGACGATCGACGATTTTATCGAGGGTTCGATCGAACTGGTCCGCCGCAGCGGCCTGGAACAGTGTTACATCCGCCCGATTCTCTTTCGCAGCCTGGATGAAGAGCACCCGGCCTTTGGCGTAAATCCGTTCCCGAATCCGCTGGCCTGCTATATTGGGGCCTGGGACTGGGGCAAGTATCTCGGCGATGAAGCCATCGAAAAAGGCGTCGACGTTTGCGTTTCCACCTGGAACCGGCTGACACCCAACTCAATGCCGGCCATGGCCAAGAGCGGCGCAAACTATATGAACTCGCAGTTGATCAAGATGGAAGCGTTGCTCAACGGATTTTCCGAAGGCATTGCGCTGGATGATCGCGGTTATGTATCGGAAGGCTCGGGCGAGAATATTTTCGTCATCAGCAACGGCATCGTGAATACGCCGCCGCTGTCGTCTTCGATCCTGGCGGGTATTACCCGCGACAGCGTGATCCGGATTTGCGAGAAACTAGGCCTTCCGATCAAAGAGCGCAGCATTCAACGCGCGGCCTTGTATGTTGCCGACGAAGTTTTCTTCAGCGGCACCGCCGCTGAGATTACTCCGGTGCGGTCGGTCGATCGCATAGCAATCGGCAACGGTGGTCGCGGAGAACTTACTGAGAAGATTCAGAAGGTTTTCTTTGAAATTACTGCCGGCGAGCGCCCGGCTCCCGGTCCGTGGTTGACCTATGTGCGCGAGCAGGACGCCCGCGCTGCCGATGGCGAATCAGCAAGTTCAGCCGACAATGGCCGCGGCTCAGCGGTGAAAAAGTCGAGCAGCTCACAAACTACGCCGACGATGGAAACTGAGTTGGTCGCCCGGGCCGCGCGCTAGGTCAGAACCGCCTGCGGTAGGGGCGGTTGATCTTTTAGAGTGGTATGAATTCGTGATGCTGATTCAACCGCCCGCTACCGCAGGCGGTTCTGACTCCGCTATGGTTGAGCGGTCTCGGGAGTGCTCACTGAGGATGCTTCCGGGACTTCAACTCTCTCGCCCATCAACACCCTCACCTCATGGGTCAGGCCATCATTATTCAGCAAAATCACGTCATCCCTCTGAAGGATTCCATCGAGCTTAACAGTCGCGACGCCGCGACAAAGCGAGTGTGGATTCTCGACTTTGATTCGATAAGTCGTATTGCCCCGCCGGTAGTTAATTTCGAACTCGCGCCAGAAGCGTGGAATACATGGATCGATGCGCAGGCGATCGCCTTCCAGCTTGAACCCAAGAATGTGTTCGACCGCCGCGCGATACATCCATCCCGCCGAACCTGTGTACCAGGTCCAACCGCCGCGGCCCGTGTGCGGCGGCACGGCATAAACATCACCGACTGAGACGTAAGGCTCGACTTTGTACTTGTGCAAACCCGCGCGGGTCGAGGCGTGATTGATCGGATTCAGCAAGCCGAACAACTCGCCAGCGCGATCGCCGTCGCCGAGCATGGCAAACGCAATCACCGTCCAAAGGGCGGCGTGGGTATATTGCCCGCCGTTTTCGCGCACCCCGGGAACGTAACCTTTCACGTAACCCGGATCCAGATTGCTCTTGTCGAAAGGCGGCGTAAACAAGATGATCAGGCCGTCGCCGCGTCGAATCAGGTATTCATTGACAGCGGCCATCGCGCGCCCGGCGCGATACGAATCAGCTACGCGCGAAATCACCGCCCAGGTTTGGGCGATCGAATCGATGCGGCATTCGTCGTTTTGCGCCGAGCCCAGCGGCGTGCCGTCGTCAAAGTAAGCGCGCCGGTACCAGTCGCCATCCCACGCCTGCTCGAGTCCTGTTTTCAACTTCTCCATGTGGCGGCCATAACGATTGCTGCGCGTCTTCATCTGATAGCGTTCGCACAGCGGCGCAAATCCATTTAACACTGCACACAGAAACCAGCCGAGCCACACGCTTTCACCTTTGCCCCCTGCCCCGACGCGATTCATGCCGTCGTTCCAATCACCGGTTCCCATCAGCGGCAGACTGTGTTTGCCCAGAGTGAGACTGCGATCGATGGCCCGCGCGCAATGTTCCAGCACAGTTGCTTGTTCAGTTGAGATTTTAGGCTGGGGATAGTTTTCGTACTGATCCGGTTCCAGCAACGGCCCTTCAATAAACGGGACGTTCTGTTCCAGCACCGAATAATCGCCGGTGACGGCGACATAGAAAGACGCGGCGTAAGGAAGCCACAGCAGATCATCCGAAAAGCGCGTGCGCACGCCCCGGCCGGTCGGTTCGTGCCACCAATGCAGCACATCGCCTTCTTTGAATTGGCGGCTGGCGGCCCGCAGGATATGCTCGCGCGCCACCGCGGGCTGCGCATAGACCAGCGCCATCACATCCTGCAACTGATCGCGAAAGCCGAACGCGCCGCTCGATTGATAAAAGGCCGAGCGACCCCGCACGCGACAGGCCAGCGTCTGACACAGGAGCCAACGATTGACTAGTGTGTCCATGGAAGCATCGGGCGTTTTGATCTCGATGGCGCTCGCCACTTCATCCCAAAATCCGAGCACGCGTTCAAAGGCCTCATTGACTGCATGTATGTCGCGAAACCGCGCGTTGATAGCGCGCGCCTCTTCGAGTGACTCGGTTTCACCCAACAGAAAGACCACTTCGCGGGCTTCGTGTGGCTGAAGTTCGATTACAGTTTGAATGGCGGCGCAAGGATCCAAACCGGCGCCGTCACGTCCACTGAGGCTTTTGCGCTGCAAGGCCGCGGGACGGGCCGGCGATCCGTTGCGACCAATGAACTCTTTGCGATCGCAGGTCATGGTAAAGCGACGCTCACTGGTGCCGGCGAACACGATTCGACCCGCGAATTCGTGGTTGTAAGAGTTGCGCGCAAAGATCGCGCCTTCGTTCTCTTCCATGTCGGTGACCACCTGGGGCGCCGATTGCTCGCGATTCGAACCTAACAGCAACTCCTGATAGCTCGTCACAGAAATCCGCCGCCGGCGTTCGGTGCGGTTGCGCAGGCGCAACAGAGATATCTTTACCGGCGCATCGAGCGGCGCGAAGACCAGCAACTCCTGCAAAATCCCGTGACTGGCATGCTCAAATACCGTATAGCCCTGGCCATGACGAACCAGATAACTCTGCGCCTCACGAATCGGCAAAGGCGTCGCCGTCCAGGTAGTACCGGAATCTTCGTCGCGCAGGTAAATGATTTCGCCGGGCGGATCGCTGACCGTGTCGTTCGACCATGGTGTCAAACGATTTTCGTGACTGTTGATTGACCAGGTAAACCCAGCTCCGGTTTCGGTGACCAGGAAACCAAAATCCGGCATGTTGGCAATCACGTTTGACCAGGGCGCGGGTGTCCACTGGCCTTCGCCTAACACCGTCACGTATTCGCGGCCCCCATGCGCGAAACCACCGAGCCCGTTGAAAAAAGAAAGCTTCGGCGCATCCAGGGATGGGTCGGGATAAACCTGCGGCGCCGTGCGCGGCTGAAACGGCGGCGGCATCTCTTCTTCGATCGGACGCCGCACCAGTTGATCTTCCAGAGAACCCCTCTCGCTGACAATTACTACCCGCGCGACTGAATGCAGCAGAATGCGTTCGTCTTCAGGCAGCAGGTCTGAGCGACGGATAAAGACGCCGCCGGGTTTATCCACCAGCCCCTGCGAACCCGATGACCGCACCGCAGTCTGCAACGCGTCCTGTACTGAGAGCGTGTAATCAGTCGGATGATCGTCCAGAATTACCAGATCGAATTGCAGACCTTTAGATCGCAGGTACTGGTGACCACGCAGAAGCTGTCGCGCCATCTGCACGTCTTCTTCGCGATCGAGGCGGAGGATCACAATCGGCAAGTCTCCGCTGATTCCCTGCGCCCAGAGCCCGGATTGAGTCAGCCTGTTAAGCGCAAGGACGTGCGGATGCGGACGCAGCGAGGGATCTGAGAACAGAATCCGGCCCGCGAGCCGCTGAAACAGATGTGCCTCGTCGGGATCGATGTGCAGGTGGCTCATTTCAACCTGGGCGCGTGTCCAGGCTAGACGCGATTCGCGCTCGAAGATATTTGGGTCGCGATATTTTTCGGCCAGCGCAATCGCGTGCTCGCGCGACTGGGCCACGCCGGTAACAAAAACGATCTGGGCCGTTTCGTTCGGCGCCAGACGAACGCGGCAGCGCAGACTGAATACCGGATCCAAAACCGCGCCGGCCGTATTCGATAAGGGACGGTCTTCCCTAACTGAACTGGCGTCAGCCGTAGTCCGTCCGCGACCCAGAAAGCGGGACCGATCGGTTTCAAATTGAACACCGCCGATGGTTTGGCCGCCGATCGCCAACACATGCACACCCCAAACCGGCGCGTCCTGCGATGAGCGCGGACGGCGGCGCGCAAACAACGCGCTGTGCGGCGCGTAGAACTCAGTTTCAATGAATAGATTGCTGAACGCCGGATGCGCCAGATCGTCAGCCCTCGGCGCGAGTACGACTTCGGCATAACTGGTGAGCTCGATCTCTCGGGCGCGCGTCGAATAGTTCGCCACCGATACGCGTCGCATTTCAGCGTTGTCTTCGGCTGAGACGATCACGTCCATGTGGCTCACAATTCCTGCGTCGCGGCGCCAGAAGTCGGCCTTGTCTTCCGAAAACGCCACTTCATAACTCTGTGATCTCGCGCCGATAGGTTGATGACCCGCCGACCAGACGGCCCCGCTGCGCACGTCGCGAACATAGATGAAGCTGCCCCAGTTGTCGCGCGTGCAGTCCTCGCGCCAACGCGTCACCGCCAGGGGTCCACACATCGAGTAGCCGCCGCCCGCCGTGGTAATCATCAGGCTGTAGGTTCCGTTCGATAACAATTGCGTGCGCGGGGTCGGCAGGTCCGCCGTGTCGTAGGCCCGAGTCACCAAACCCGTCAACGTGCGCACCACGCGGCCGGTCAAGACTTCTTCCGAGCGCGGATGCGCTGCTGGTACGCCGCGCGGGATGCGTTCCTGCAAGAGCAATTCAGTGGCTTGCACCACCGGATCGCTGTGAAAACGATCCTGCATCACGCCGCGGTGCAGCAAATTATCCAGCGCAATTAAACTCATCCCCTGATGATGTGCCATGTACGCCCGCACCAGCGTGCAGCGCTCGCCTTTTTTGACTCGCTCTGGCGTGTAGTCGAGCGCGTCATAAAACCCATAGTGCGACAGAGCGCCTTCGCGCTCGAGTGTACGCAGGTTCTCGATCGCTTGCTCCGGCATAACGTTCGAGGCCAAAATTGTCGAGTAAGGCGAGACGACCAAATCCTCGATTAGGCCGCGCTTGAGGCCGAGTCCAGGCACGCCGAAGGGACCATACTGATAATTCAATTGCAGATCGCGCGCAGCGTAAGCCGACTCAGAGATCCCCCATGGCACCCCGCGTTCATAACCATATTCAATTTGTCTGGAAACCACCGACCGGTAGGTTTGGCCCAGCAGGGTCTCGCGATAATTGCGCATCACCAGCAGCGGCATCAGGTATTCGAACATGGTGCCGGTCCAGGAAATGAGGGCGCGCCCACCATCGACTGAAGTAAGCTGACGCCCCATGCGAAACCAATGCTCCTGTGGGACATCACCCTTGGCGATGGCTACGAAACTGGCCAGCCGCGCCTCGGACGCAAGCAGGTCATAAAAAGAATTGTCCAGATGTCCTTCAGTGACGTTATAGCCAATCGTGAAAACCTTCCGTTCAGGATCGAGCAGGAACTTAAAGTCCATTTCGTCGAGCAGGCGCTCACAGGTCTGGGCAATTTGGGCCAGACGCGACGAACAGGCCTTTGCACTCTCGGCAGCTTGTTCAATGGCCGTGGTCAAGGCGGCTAGTTCAGTCTGTGCTGCCTCGCGACTCGCCTCAGCATTCGGCGTTTCCGTAGCAGCGCCGGACGTTCCGGGCTGTGGTTGGCCGGTATCCTGGCCGCTGTCGCTTTGTTCAATCTGAGCGCCCAACGCCGCCAGTTGCACCAACGCGCGGTCACAGATCTCTGAAATGTGAGCCAACGATGGCACGCCATCCAATTGTGCGATGATCGATCTCCATTGCAAGACAGGCTCGGCGCCCTGGTACGACAAACTCAGGTGGGGCGTTTTGACGACCGTCCACGGCGCCAGCAGGCCCAGGTCGCGCCGATAGTTGCCCACCTCGTGCAGCAGCGAACTGGTCCACCAGCGCAACTCAGTAAACTCTTCGCCGCCGTGCTCCAGCGCCAGGGCGGCCACAATGTCATCGATGTTCGTGACTCGGTCGTAAAGGGCCTCGAGTAATACGGACCATTCGCCGAGCGTTTCCGGTGCTCTAGCAGCTAACAGTGCCGCGCATAACTGAATTTCCCCTCCCAGTTGCTTAATTGTGATCGCGTCGGTGCGTTGCCGTATGGCCGCGAGTTGCGATGTTTCCTGAGTGATGGCGGCAAGCGTATCGCTTAGTCCGGCGCGCACTCTTTCGTGAAAGAGCCGGTCGTCCGGTAGTTCGATGCATGCCTGCTTGAGCGCGATCAGATGTCCGGCGAGGTTCCCGCTGTCTACCGTTGACACGTACTGCGGCCACATCGGGTGCAGCGTACGCGTGTCATGCCAGTTTAGATAATGACCGCGAAACTTTTGCAGCTTTTGCAGACTCGCGAACGTGAATTCCAGCCGCTCGAGTAACTCAACCAGGCCCACGTAACCGAAATCGTAAGCCGATAGAGTTGAGAGCAGCAGCAACGCGATGTTCGTTGGCGAGGTGCGATGCGCCACCACTGGCGGATCTTCCTGCATGTTATCGGGTGGGAGCCAGTGATCTTCATCGCCGACCAGGATTTCAAAAAAGCGCCAGGTGCGACGGGCGATGATGCGGCCC
>WNFI01172729.1_pt1 | contig 10923 bp, 9 predicted proteins | sample 5400471 | NCBI WGS metagenome assembly WNFI01 (sample SAMN13153348, study PRJNA577476) | soil metagenome | isolation source: 100 cm saprolite on Douglas fir-dominated hillslope | place: USA:California | collected 2013-09-17 | reverse complement strand
CTCCTCGCGGGGTTGGACGTCACCCTGGACTCGCCCGCCGATCTCAAGAATGGGGCAGGCTCCTTCGAGAAGATCAACCTCTATCTCTACCAGGTCGTCGAGCACGCGTTCACGAAGAACCAGCCGCCATTTCCCCTCGACGACGGTACTTTGCAGTACCCGCCCCTCACCCTGAGGCTCTATTACCTGCTCACTCCGTACGCCTCCGATCCCGTCAGCGCCCACAAGGTGCTCGGGCACGCCATGCGCACCTTCTACGACAACGCCATCGTGACCGACGCCGCCTTGACCGAGCCCCTCCGCCTCGTGGCGGAGAAGCTCTGCATCGTGCTGCTCTCCATGAAGCTCGAGGACCTGACCCGCATCTGGAACGCGCTCCAGACGCCGTACCGGTTGTCCGTCTGCTACGAGGTGCGCGTGGTGCCGATCGAATCCACTCTCACCCAGGAGATCGTGCGCACGCGGACTCGCACCAACATCTACGCGCCGGTCTGAGCCATGGACACCCTGGTCAACGGCGACGTGCCGGAAGCGGCCCCTCTCGGAGTGCTAGACCACGGGATGCATCTACAGCGCGAGCTGCGGATCCTGGAGCTGCGCCTGCGGCGGGAAGTGCTCTTCGCCCGCGCCGAGCGGGGCGGGGCGAAGGGCCTGGACGAATTCTCGGGCCTCTACATCCCGGACGAGGAGATCAACCGCTACATGGACGGTGATCCGGGTGAGGGGGCGAACGTTGCGCCGGAGGGCGCGGCCGTGCTCGAGGACAGGATCGCCGCCGAGCGGCGGACGCTGGCCCTCGACGTCCGGCGATCGCGCGAAGCCGGCGTCCGCCTGCGCCTGGAGCACGTGCGGGAGGCTTTCGGGCTGTCGGAGCCGGAGTACCACATCCTCGTCGCCTGCCTGGCCCCGGACCTGGACCTGCGCTTCGAGCGCTATTTCGCCTACCTCCAGAACGACGTCTCGCGCCGCCGCCCGTCCGTCCAGCTCCTGGGCAAGCTCTTCCTCGAGGATCCGACCGACGGCTCGCTGCTGCGTTTCCTCTTCGCTTCGGACTTCTCGCTGGCCGGGCCCCGTCTTCTGGAGCTGGGAAGGCCGGCACCGGACACCCCGTTCGTGGCCAGCCAGCCCCGCTTGGGCGAAGGGGTGATCAACTACCTCTTGGAGGTGGACGGGTCGGACCCCGACCTCAAGGGCCTGGGCGTGTGGCGGGAAGGACGGCCGCAGTCCTGCGAAGCCGACTATTTCCGCAAGCACCAGGAGGTCGTGACCGCCCTGCTGTCCCATGCGCGCCGGGAGGGACGCATCCCCCACACCTACATCCGGGGCCCGGAGGGCTGCGCCAAGGAGGATCTTGTCCTCGCCCTCGCGCACGGACTCGGGGCCCAGGTCCTCGAGTGGGACGCGGAGGCGGTCCTGGCCTTCGGCGCAGACTGGGTGGAGCTGCTCAAGGTCGTCGACCGGGACCTGCGGCTGCGCACCGCCTTCCTCTGGCTACGCCGTGCCGAAGCGCTGGTGGGTGCTGGCGAAACGCACCGGCCGAAGCTTCGGGTCCTGGGACAGTTCCTCGCCGATCACGCGGCCGTGAACGTCGTGCTGACGGCGGAGAAGGGACCGGGCGAGCTCCGTGCCCTGCTCGGAGTGAACCTCCTCGAAGTGGAGGTCGAGCCTCCCAGCGTCTCGCAGCGCGCGCAGCTCTGGCGGGCGGCCGTCGGCGAGGATACGGCGCGGGACCGGACCGAACTCTGGGACACGCTCTCCGCGAAGTTCCGCTTCGGTCCCGGCAAGATCCGAGCCTCCGTGGACGCGCTGCAGTGGGAAGAGGTCTTGCAGGGCGAGGGTGGCGCCTGGGACGAAGCCTTGCACCGCGCCTGCCGCGCCGAATCGAGCCAGGGGCTGGAGGCGCTCGTCCACAAGCTCCCGACCAAGTATCGCTGGGAGGACCTTGTGCTGCCCGAGGACGTGATGGAACAGCTTCGGGAGATCCGCAACTGCGTGCGACTGCGGCGGCGCGTCTACGACGACTGGGGTTTCGAGGGCAAGTTCTCACTGGGCAAGGGGCTGAACGTCATCTTCTCCGGCGCCCCCGGCACGGGCAAGACGATGAGCGCCGAGGTCCTCTCCGCCGATCTCGGGCTCGATCTGTACCAGATCGACCTCTCCACGGTGGTGAGCAAGTACATCGGGGAGACGGAGAAGAACCTCTCGCGCATCTTCCGCGAGGCGCAGAGCGCCAACTGCATCCTGCTCTTCGACGAAGCGGACGCGCTTTTCGGCAAGCGGTCGGAGGTGAAGGACTCCCACGACCGCTACGCCAACATCGAGATCAACTACCTCCTTCAGCGCTTGGAGAACTACGAAGGGGTAGTGATCCTCACCACGAACATGCTGCGGAACCTCGACGCCGCGTTCACGCGCCGGATCCACTACACGGTGGAGTTCCCCTTCCCCGACGAGCGGCAGCGGGAGGGGATGTGGTCCAAGGTGTTCCCGGCGGAGACGCCCCGCGCCGATGACCTCGACCTGTCCTTTCTGGCCCACCGCTTCAAGCTCACGGGCGCCAGCATCAAGAACATCGCCCTGAACGGCGCGTTCCTGGCCGCGGCCAACGGCCGTGTGGTCGACATGGCTCACGTGATGGGGGCCTTGAAGCGCGAGTACCGGAAGATGGGCAAGCTGTGCTCCCGCTCGGAGTTCGGGCCGTACTACGCCCTCGTGCGCGACCGCGAGGAGCGCGAAGAGAGCACGGAAGCGCTGTCGTGAGGGAGCTGAAGAAGAAGCAGGACGCGCAGGAAATGCTGATCGTCCACAAGCCGCCCCTCAAGGCCGATCCGGACAAGGCCGGACGCGAGCGGGGAGACGCCGCCCGCGTTCCGGCGATGGCGGAAGAGCTCGAGCTCATGCGCAAGAGGCTCTCCCTGGCCAAGGATCCCCGGGAGAAGCGTCAGCTCATGGCCGAGATCCAACGCCGGTTCGGCAACGACAAGGCCGGGCAGATGATCCAGGAAGCTCGTCAGGGCGGAGAGGACACGCCGCCGCCTGTGCGGAAGGGCAAGCCGTGACGCCACGACGCGCGGCGATAGGATCTTCGGTCCTGCGGTGGGCCGCCCGCCTGCAGTCCCGGTATGCGTTCCCCGACCGTTTCCGCCCGAAGGTGGGCGCCGGCGTCCAGGACTGGGTGTGGCTGCGTCTTCCCCGGTTCAGCGCCATGGGCGCCGCGGGCCCGCGAGCGGTGCACCACTGGAGTCAAGTGCGGGGGAGCACGGACACGGTGCGGGAGCGCGTATCGGAGGTCGTGCGACATGAGCTGCAGCGGGCCCGATTGAGACCCATCGCGGGAACGAGCCCGTCTCCATCGGCGCCCTCCTTCACCCGGACACCGAACGCCGGGAGACCTCGCGTCAAAGTCGATGCTCCACCGGCGGTCCGTTTCCCTCCGCAACGACTCGAGCTGCCGTTGGCGAAGGCACAGAGCGCCGCCATGGGCGCGGCCCCCCAACCGCCAACGACCGGTCCGGCGATTTCGCGCGCTGCGTCCCAAGACATCATCCGGGAGCTGGTCACGACTCCGTTCCTCGTCGCCCCTCCCCGGCCAATCCTCAGCGCGTCTCCCCCGCCATTCCTGGGCAGCCGTTCCCAGCACTTCGTCGTCGTCTCTCCCAGAGACCTCCGGGGGCTAGCGCCCGGCCGCACGGGAGACGCGCCCGCTCGAGCCTCTTCCGAGCTCCCCCGCGAGCATCGGGGGAGAGGCGCCGGACACGTGCGCGACTCGACAACGGCGCCCGCCCCGGCGGCCAGCGCCCGGATGCCCGCGCCCTCCGCCCTCACGCCCCTTCGCGGGGTCGATCACGGCCTGCCGGCCCGCGTGCCGACGTCGCCCTCGAGCGGTCTCCTCGCCCGGCGAATCAGGGCGAAGGCTGCCGATCCGATGCCGCCGATCCGGTTGAGTGCGATGCATGCCGATCCTCCCGCGCTATCCTGGCCGTCACCCCTGGCGCCGGCGACCCCGGCCATGTCTGAGCTCCACGTCGCGCGTCGGAGCGCCTCACCCCCAGAGCTCCTCGGGGAGGCCTTCGCATTTCGGCGAGAGGTGGCGGCGACGGAGGGCCTCCCCGTCGTCCGTCGCGCCGCTCAGGGTTTCCACGCCGGACCGGAGGAAGGGCCCGGGCGCACCAAGGGTGGGGCTCCCGCGCCGGATCCGGAGAGGATCCGCCGCCAGGTCGAGGAGAGAGTGGAACGGACGCTCGTGGAACGGATGGAGAGACTCGTGGCGCGAGAGTTGTCCGTCGATTCCGCTCCCTTCTCCCGACTCAGCGAAAGGGTATCCGCGGAGCTGTCCGAGGCGCTGGTGCTGGAGCGGGAACGGTTGGGGTGGAGCTAGCCGATGGCAAAGCCACTCGAGAAGCTCAAGGTCAAGAACGAGGACACGGGGGAGGAGTTCTCCGTACTCTTCAACCCGTCCGAATACTCCATCGACGGCGCTTCCAAGTGGAAGGAGCAGGAGAAGAAGGGCCAGAAGCCCGAGATCCAGTACACGGGCGGCGAGCGCCGGAAGCTCGCCATGGACCTGTTCTTCGACACCTACGAATCCCAGACCGACGTCCGCGAGCACACGGTGAAGATCTCCAACCTGCTCGTCTTCAACAAGGAGAAACACCGACCGCCCAAGGTCACGCTGAGCTGGGGCCAAGCGGCGCCGGGAGGCGCCTTCGCGGACTTCCCCTTCACGGGAGTGCTGGACTCGCTCAAGCAGCAGTTCACGCTCTTCCTGTCCGACGGCACACCCGCCCGGGCGAAGCTGTCGGTCTCGATGATCGAGTTCTCCGTCACCGAGGAGGAGCTCAAGAAGAACGAAGCGCATTCTGCGGACAATGACCACCGAGAACACCGCACCCGAAAGCAAGATCCTCCTCAACGACGCCGAGATCTCGCCGGACCTCAAAGCGGACGTGCTGGAGGCGGTGGTCTGCCAATACCTGGAGGGCCCGAACAGCTTCGACATCCTGGTGAACATCGTGGGCCCGGAGAACGACAAGCTCCGCTGGGTGGACGACCCGAAGCTGCAGCCCGGAACCAAGGTGGAGATCAAGCTCGGCTACCTGGACCAGTTCCAGAGCCTGATCGTGGGAGAGGTCACCGCCCTGCATCCCAAGTACTCGAGCACGGAGAGCGCGCGCATGCACGTGCAGGGCTTCGACAAGCTCCACCGGCTGCGACGAGGCCGCAACACGCGGAGTTTCGTGGAGATGAAGGACAGCCAGATGGCGGAGCAAATCGCGGGCGACGCGGGCCTGACCCCGCAGGTGGAGGACACGGGGGTGGTCTTCGACTACGTGCTCCAGAACAACCAGTCGGACCTCGACTTTCTGCTCGAGCGCGCACGGCGCATCCGCTACGAGGTGCGCGTCGACGGGCAGAGGCTCGTGTTCCGCCGCGCGGCTAACCACCTGGGCAAGACGGTCACCCTGGAGTTCACGAAGACACTGAAGCAGTTCTGTCCCCGGCTCACGACCGTGGGCCAAGTGAGCGAGGTGAAGGTGCGGGCCTGGAATCCCGCGACCAAGGAGGCAGTGCTCGGGGTGGCACGCACCGGCGACGAGGACACGAAGATGGGCGGCAAGGAAAGCGGTCCCCAGCTCTCGGAGACGGCCTTCGGGAAGACGGCCAGCACGGTGATCGATGTGCCCCTGGCCACCCAGGCGGAAGCGGACCAGGTGGCCCATGCCCTTTACAACCAGATGGCTCTCGACTTCGTCTCCGGCGACGGTGAGGCTGTCGGCAATGCGGGCATCCAGGCGGGGAGCACTCTCGAGCTCAAGGGCCTCGGCACGCGCTTCAGCGGCAACTACTACCTGAGGAAGACCGAGCACCGCATCAATCCCAAGGGCGGATACGTCACGCGTTTCCAGGCCGTCCGGAGCGGCTCGTGAGCCTGCTCGAGGCGCTGGCGCGCCCGCCGGGCCCCGAAGCGGAGCGGGGAAAGATCCACGGGGCGGTGGTGGGCGTGGTCAGCAACATCGACGATCCCGACTCGCTGGGTCGGGTCAAGGTCCGATTCCCCTGGCTGAAGGACGACGACGAGAGCCGTTGGGCCGGCTCGTGAGCTTCATGGCCGGAGCCGATCGGGGGGCCGTCTTCCGCCCCGAGGTGGGCGACGAGGTGCTGCTCGTCTTCGAGCACGGCGACATGCGCTTCCCCTACGTCCTGGGCGCGGTCTGGAACGGCAAGGACGCCATGCCCTCGGAGCGGGGGAGCGACTCGAGCAACGACGTACGGGTGATCAAGTCGCGCAGCGGGCACACCCTCACGTTCGACGACAGCCCGGGCGGAGAGAAGGTCACGATCAAGGACAAGAACGGCAACACGCTCGAGCTCTCCTCGTCGGGCCTCGTGGTCAAGAGCGACGCCATCAAGATCGGCAGCGCGGGCGCGTCCGAGAGCCTCGTCCTGGGGGACGCGTTCATGCAGCTCTTCAACAACCACACCCACGGCACCGGCGTGGGCCCGAGCAGCCCGCCCGTGACGCCCATGGTCAAGGGACAACACGTGAGCACGAAGCACAAGGGAGAGTAGCGACCCCGCGCGGACCTGATATGCCATTGATGAAAGCAAGCCTGTCCAGCGACTTGGAGGCGATCTTCAAGCGCAAGCCTGCCAGCTCTCCGGAGGCGGCCGTGGACTGGGCCAAGGCCTACGTGGCCTATGCCGCGTCCGCGCTCAGCGGCGCCGCGAGCCTGCCTGTGACCGCGTCGGTGAACCTGGCCATCCTGATCGGGGCCTTCACGGGCGCTTTCCAGGCCCAGAGCTCGGCGGGGGCGGCGGCCATGATGAGCCAAGGCGTCATGGCCTTCTGGAGCGCAATGGTGTGGGTAGGATCGGCCGCGGCGGGCGTAACCGCGTCGCCCGGCAACGCCGCGCTCTCAGGGGCCCTGGGCGCGGTCTTCTCCGACACGTCGAAGAAGAGCGAAGGCGACAAGGCCGACCAGATCGCGGACGCCTTCGACTCGGGCGCCAAGCTCGTCATCGTGAGCGACATCCCTTTCATACAGCCCGCGCCACCGATCGTGGCGCCCATCTCCTAGGTGGCACCATGAGCAAGCGCTTCCTGGGCAGGGGCTGGAGCTTCCCGATCGAGGTCGACGCCAAGGGCAAGGTCCAGTACTCCGAGAGCGAGAAGAAGGTCCAGGAGTCGGTGCTCATCATCCTGGGCACCGCGCAGGGCGAGCGCGTGATGCGCCCCGACTTCGGCAGCCGCCTCCACGAGCTCGTCTTCGCGCCCATCAACGCCTCCACCAAGAGCCTGATCGCCCACTACACGACGGAAGCCCTCGTGCAGTGGGAAGCGCGCATCGACGTCCTGCGGGTGGCGGTGAGAGAGGAGCCCTCGTCCGAAGGAAAGGTACTCGTGGACGTGGAGTACCGGCTCCGCTCCACCAACAGCATCTTCAACCTCGTCTATCCGTTCTACCTCAACGGGGGCAAGGGGTAAGGCATGGACGCGCCCAAGCTCGACAACCGGATCGCGCAGGACGTGGTGGCCCAGGCCCAGGAGCTGGCGAAGACCACGTACCTGGCGGGGATATGGACGGGCTATGCCGATCCCGGCGATCCCGCCTTCCAGCTCCTGGGCGTGTTTGGACGGTTAATGGAGATCCTGATCGAGCGCCTGAACCGGGTGCCCGAGAAGAACCTGCTCGCATTCCTGGACATGGTCGGTGTGGAGCCGTCCCCGGGTTTCCCCGCCGCCCTGCCCGTGACCTTCCTGCCTTCCGCCAAGGCGCCGGAGGGCGGGCTGATCCCGGCGGGTACGCAAGTCGCGACGACCCAGACCGACGTCGCCGACGCGCAGGTGTTCGAAACGCGCCGCGCCATCCACGCCACGCCGGCCAAGCTGGTGGCCGCAGTGAACCTCCTGGCCGCGGAGGACAAGTACTCGGTCATTCCGGTCCCCGCCCTTCCTCCCAAGCCCGCGGAGCTCTCGTCCCCTACGAAGATCACGGTGCTGAGTCCAAGCGCGTCGGGCCTGGAAGACCTTCCTCACCGGCTCTACCTGGCGAGCGCGGCGCTGTTCGGGCGCAAGGAAATCCTTGACGTCACTCTCGTGTTCACGGTCGCAGAGGGTGATAGCTCCCTCCTCAACGGCGCCAACCTCCGTTGGCAGAAGCGCGACAAGAACACCAAGACGTGGGTGAACGCCGCCGCAACATATCCGCCCTCCCCGGCCGGGCAGGTGCAGGTGGTGCTCAGCTCGTTCGGCGAGAACGACCAGGCGGCCATCGCGGGGCGCGAGGACTTCTGGGTCGTCTGCGACTACGACGGGGCGTTTGCGGGCGCGCTCCCTTCGATCTCATCGATCAAGGGAAGCCTGGCTCCCGCCGGGTCAGGGATCTCGGCGCACGCGCCCGCGCCAGTCGCCTTCTCCAACGCCTTTGCCCTCGACCTCTCCAAGCCGTTCCTTCCCTTCGGGGCGCGGCCGCGCTACGGCGATGCCTTCTACGTCTCCAACCCCCGGGCCCTGGCGCCCGAGGTGGACGCAGTGACGCTGACCGTGGATGTGAAGGGATACACGACGGCGGACCTGCAGGCGTTGTTCAAGGATGTCACGACCCCCACCACCGTGACCACGACCGTGTTGTGGCAATACCTGGCCATCGACGGCACCTGGAAGACGATCACCGAGTTCCGGCATACCATCACCGCTTCATCACCGCCCACTCCCCCCGCGATCGTCCGCCAGACCTTCCGCGACGGGGCGCTCACCGCGACGGAAGACGGCACCTTCTTCGGCGTCGGCACGACCAACCAGAGCGTCTTCAGCTTCACGCTGCCCGTCGATATCGGCGCCCAGAAGGTCCACGGCGAGGACGGCTTCTGGATCCGCGCCCTGCTCAAGAGCGAGGATCCCTACGGCCGCGACGCGTTCATCGCCTCCGCCGCCCCCTTGACCGTCATGGGCTCGACGTTGATGCCGCCGGTGGTGGAGGCCATGGATTTCTCCTTCACCTACAAGAGCCAGCTCCAGGACCTCGCGCAGATCGTGACGGAGAACAACCTCCGCCGCGTCGATCACGGCCCCGGCATCTCGGCGGCCTATCCGATCGCGCCCTTCGTCGCTCCCTGGACGCAGAGCCTCGGTACCCAGCCCGCCATCTTCGCGGGCGGCCCCGCCCTCTATCTCGGCTTCGACAAGCCCTTCGGCGACGTCTACATCAGCCTCTTCTTCCGCCTTCGCGAGAGCTTCCCCACGGTGGACACGCCCGCCGAAGGGGGCAAGCCGGTCGTGGCCTGGGAGTACCTGGCCCCGGGCGGGGCCTGGAAGCCGCTCGATGTGGAGGACGAAACCGCGCAGCTCATCGGCAGCGGCACGGCGTCCTTCGTGGCGAAGGAGGACGCGATCGCCGTCGCCCTTTTCGACGGCGGCGGCACGCCGCTCGAGGCGTCCCTGTACTGGCTCCGCGCCCGGCTCGCCTCCGGCTTCTACGAGCGCCCTCCCGTGCTCCTCGGCGTCTACCCGAATACGGTCGTGGCCGACAACCTCTTCAGCTTCCGCAGCGAACTCATCCTGGGCTCGGGCAGCGGCGAGAAGAGCCAGAGACTGGCCGTGCCCAAGGCGCCGGTCCTCGGCGGGCAGCTCTGGGTGCGGGAGCCCGAAGCGCTGCCGCGCGCGGAGCTGGACGTGCTCCGGGAGGAGCTGGCGCGGGCCGTCTCGCCCTTCGCGGGCCAGGAACCGCCGGCTCCCGGAGAGCCAACCGAGCTCGCCGAACAAGGCGAGCGCCAGATGTGGGTGCGGTGGGTCCGCGTCCCCAACTTCCTCGGCTCAGGTCCGCGTAGCCGGCACTACACGCTCAATCCCCTCGACGGGACCCTCGGCCTCGGCGACGGATCGCAAGGGATGATGGCGCCTCTCCTCAAGGACAACCTGGTCTTCCGGGACTTCCGCACCGGGGGAGGCGAGAAGGCCAATCTCGTGGCAGTGCCGCTGGCGGTGAAGGAGTTGAAGAGCTCCCTGCCTTTCGTCGACAAGGTCTTCAACGTCGAAGGCGCCGTCGGCGGCTCGGACCCGTGGGACAAGGACGCCATCCTCTCCTTCGGCCCCCAGTTCATCAAGAACAAGGGCCGCGCCGTTTCGGCGGAGGACTTCGAGTGGATGGTCCTCCAGCGCTTCAGCCAGGTGGCCCGCGTCAAGTCCCTCTCCACCCGGGCTCCTGGACCGGGAGGCCTCGTCTTCAAACCCGGCGCCGTCACCCTGGTGATCGTGCCCAAGAGCCACGAGCGGCTGCCGCGGCCCTCAAGCGCCCTGCTCGAGACCATTCGCGACTTCGTCACCGAGCAGGCCCTCGGCGCGATCGCCTCCGACATCTACGTCCTCGGACCGGGCTTCACCGTCGTGGCCGTGAGCGCGCGTGTGCGCGCCCTCGATCCCCGCACGAACAGCGAAGTGGAGCGCCGCGCGCTTCAGGCCCTCGAAGATTTCTTCCATCCGCTGTACGGCGGCGAGAGCCGGCAAGGCTGGTCGTTCGGGCGGGATGTGCAGCTTTCGGAGGTCTACGCCGTGCTCCAGCGCGTGGAGGGAGTGGACTACGTGGAGTCGGTCGAGTTCCCGGTCGCGCCGGGCGCGACGTCGCTCGACGTCGGCGAGAACAACCTCGTGGCCAGCGGCTCTCACCACATCGAGATGATCTAGCCATGGCCCTTCCCACGGTCAACCTCGACGATCGGAGCTATGGGCAGCTCGTGGAGATACTCCGGACCCATCTGCCGGAGGAATGGAGCGATCACAACCCCTCCGACAACGGCATCGCGTTGATGGAGCTCGTGACCTGGCTCGGGGAGATGGAGCTGTACCGCATGAACCGGATCCCCCTGGCCCACCGCGAGAAGTTCCTGAAGCTGCTCGTGGACCCACCCGTCCCCGTGACCGTGGAC
>WNFI01029991.1_pt2 | contig 10923 bp, 10 predicted proteins | sample 5400471 | NCBI WGS metagenome assembly WNFI01 (sample SAMN13153348, study PRJNA577476) | soil metagenome | isolation source: 100 cm saprolite on Douglas fir-dominated hillslope | place: USA:California | collected 2013-09-17 | reverse complement strand
TTTCAGCTTTTATTCGTACACTTAAAAGAGACCAGTTGTGCCTCTGAGGTACGGGCCCAATTGACGACTGGCCCCGTACCTCAGTGCCCTGGCTCAATAAGATATGCGTGCATGCAATTCGTAACTCTTCTCCTTATTTCTTAATTTTCAGCTTTGGATTGCTATTTTCTATATACCAGTGGACGCGACGACAACTGACATTGAAACGCCATGCCATTTCATGCATGAGCCCGCATCACACAATTTACGCAATTAGCAACAAGGACATGAAAATAACATAACCCTTGGTGAAAAGATGGCCGGAAGTACAAGTTAAGAGCATGAAAAGAGAAACACGTAAAGGCATCAAAAGCTACTCCAAAAAACGCATTGCCACGTACAAACGGAAGTTTGTGCTGCTCACGTATGCTGGCGCTCTTTCACACTACGGTAGTACATGGCTTACCAGTTGGTGACAGCGCGAGTGTGATGGCAACCAACGAATGAGGATGTGAGGGGAAGAAAGGCCTGCGCTCGATATATCACACCCATGTATACAATTCGAACCTCCCTACTAGGCCAGGCCTCCTTGCCTCCATACCTCACTGTTGAGTTGAATTCATGCACATCAGCGTTAGCAACACAGACTAATAACTTTAATTGATGTATCTTTCATATCTAACTCTCTTATTAATAAGGTAAATTGAGACATCGGTCGGAATATTGATCAGGGTATCCCCCTATCACTAGCATGTTGGGATTCGTGGTTATCTTTCTCATTCATCCATGGTTTTGCATAATATATAGAAGCGTCTGGTCCGCCGGCCTATTATACTTACAATGCACCTTAGTATCGACCGGCCGGAAATTAGAGTTTTATTCATTTCGTGCTCCCACGGCCGTAGTGTCGGCGTAAGATCCGAAGGTAAGCATCGATTATTTAATGATAGCACAGACTTTGCACTTGGACGATCCGGCTCCATCAAACATGGAGCACGCTGGTGCCAACAGGCCAACCGCGTTGGCTGCGGTGGGTCCTACTGCCAGCGCCAGTGCCCCACCATATTATTGGAGTGTGGAGGTTGCTGGCTCCAGGGCGCCAGTTATAATCCTCATACATGTCGTTCTCCACCAAGTCCCAGTAGTTCCTCTAGCACTGCGATTAATCTAGTCATCATCATGAAATCTTCTATCGTCGCTTCCTTGTTGGTGACTGCTGCTGGTGCCCGAACCATCACGGTGAAGAATGGGTGTTCGTTCACCATCTGGCCCGCCATGGTAGGAAATCCATGGTGACAATAACAATCCCTAGAAGCTGATACATTGGTCGTGACCGTGACTGTTTCCAGTTCACCGATCCCCACAGCGGACACCCCATCCCTGACCATACTACTGGTTGGGAAGCTGCTCCCCAGTCCTCCGTTAGCATCCCCGTCCCAGACAACTGGAGCGCAGGTCGTATCTGGGGTCGTCGCAACTGTGACTTCTCTAAAAATCCTGGCCCTCAATCATGTGTTGATGGTGGCTGCAACGGCGGCCTTGTTTGTGATATGCGTATGTATTTGGTTTGGATCCTCAGGACTCACTTAATTTTCACCTCTCTCCTGACCGTAATAGAGACTGGTACAGGTGTCCCACCAGCTACACTCGCCGAGTTCACCCTCGGGGGTACAAGCGGCAAAGATAACTATGATGTCTCCCTCGTCGACGGCTTCAACGTTCCCATCCAAATAACCCCTTCCGTCCGTTCATGCCATGCCCCAAGCTGTAACGCCGATCTGGGCACCGGTTGTCCCGCAGGCTTAGAGGGACATGGTGGGGGCTCGCCAGCGGGATGCTTGTCTGACTGCCGGGTCGATCCCAAACCGCTTAACTCTCCGTCATGTTGCAGCGGCCAGTTCAAAACTCCTGCCACTGCACGTTGTTTTTTGCTTAGTAAGGAACATGAGAAAACTGACTACTGTATTCCCCAGTGCCCGCCTTCTGGTGTTCCCCACTATGACTACTTCAAGTCTAAATGCCCCGACTCTTATGTTTATGCTTTTGATGAGAGTTCTGGGTCCCTCTGGACATGCAGTAACACAGACTACACCGTTACTGTAAGTTAAGACACCATCCAGACTTTCACTATGACTGAGTTGTAATGATTTTTTCAACACGTAGTTCTGCCCTTAGAGGGATTTAATGCGCCAATTCTGCGATGCACAAATGGGATCATCTATAAGTTGTATACACCATTCCTTGGGCGCTACAAATCTCCTGTACTCCAACCTACCTATAACATGATTTGAAGTCCCACTCGCCAAATAGCCGCAAGCACCTCCACATTTAGGCGAGACCATAGTATGTCTGAAGGATATAGATGCTGTGATGTGTATGTGGTTACTAGTGGTTATTCACTCAAGAAAGAGAAATTGAGAACTCTACAAAGGAGGAGCAAAGGAGAAGGGTGTAAAATACACAGAATCGCCCTGCGCGGCACAGAAGTTCGTTACTAATCCAGATGGTAAATCCGGAATTGCACATACGCGACGGACATGTGGAAGTAGGTGCAAGCCGCGATTCGGTGGGCACACAATTGGCATAGTGTGGGAACAAGAGTTATCAATCGCCTAATAAGGAAGTCGGCCGCGTCAGGGGAGTGCTTGCCAGTGCCACACTGGGATCTACCGTACAGAAGAAGTAGACACCGCCATGCACAGCTATTGTGAATTCAGGACTGCTGTGCTGTTTCCATGAGGAGACCGATGTCCGTAAGGACTAAGCTAAATAAGCTAGTTTAAGCTTGCATATATTCTGATGTCATTTAGAATAACATGCCCGCGCTCCAGACCGCCCCAGATCCTTAACAGGTGCTTCTATAAATAGGCCTTATTCTAATGATGGTTCAGGTGTTGAGTGTTTATTTGGTGTTTATGATTGAAACCATCAATGACTTCTTAGGGGCCAGCCTGAGGCCAAGATCCGTGCAATTTATGAGTAGCTGCTATGCGAGAATTGAGAGTTTACATATCAGACTGTCGTGTGGCTGAACAATATCTTGTTCGTAACCTTGCCAATTTAGGTGACTATGCAAAGCCGCTCCATGTTGGTGGAGCAGGCTTCGGTTGCACTCTTACTCATCAACCGTAGTATAGCCTCTGCCAGTGGGAACCCGCTGCCTTGCGAGCCAGGCTATAAATGTGCTTCTACTGTCACTCTCCATGTACCCCTAGTCGACTGCAGTTCATCTAGTCATGGTCATAATCACGAAGCCTGCTCTCATTGCTGCGTTGCTAGTAAGCACTGCTGGTGCCCGCACCATAACGGTGTCCAACAAGTGTCCGTTCACCATCTGGCCTGCCATGGTGTGTAGGAAACCCATTGTGACAATAAGAATGCCCAAAAGCTGATTGCTTGATCGCAAATGTTTCCAAGTTCACTGACCCCAACACCGGAAAACCAATTCCTGCCTACACCACCGGTTGGCAAGCTGCTCCTCAGTCCTCCGTTAGCTTCGCCGTCCCGGATGACTGGACGGCAGGTCGTATCTGGGGTCGTCGTAATTGTGACTTCTCTCACAATCCTGGTCCTAACTCGTGCCTTGATGGTGGCTGCAATGGCGGCTTGGTATGTGACAAGAGTACGTGTCCTGCTCCCCCGGCTCGAATCTTTCAATTCAGAACTTACTCATGATCACTTGTCACCAAATAGGAACGGGTACTGGTGTCCCGCCCGCTACACTTGCCGAGTTCACCCTCTCAGGCGCAGGTGGCAAAGACTACTACGATGTCTCCCTCGTCGACGGCTACAACCTTCCGATGAAAATAACTCCTTCTGTCACTTCATGTCATCCCGCAAGCTGCGGCGTCGATCTTGGTCCCAACTGTCCCGCAGGTTTAAAAGGGCCTTTTGACAGTAGTGGCTTCCCAGTAGGATGCAAGTCTGACTGCTTGGTTGATCCCAACCCGGGTAACTCCCCTTCGTGTTGCAGCGGCCAGTATAACACGCCTGCCAAAGTGAGTTTATCATTTCTTATGTAATCGATTCAAACAAGACTTGACTAACTTTGCTAATAGTGCCCTCCTTCGGGTGTGCCCCACTATCAGTACTTCAAGTCTCGCTGCCCCGACTCTTATGTGTATGCTTACGATGAGAGTTCTGGTACGGCCATCTGGAACTGTCAGCACTCTGACTACACTGTTACTGTGAGTTGAAGTATCATTTGGACTCTACTGTGAAGAAGGTGTAATGATGCGTTGCATTCGGCCCCATAGTTCTGTCCTTGAGAGAGTTTTCCGTGATGACATCTTTCTTCTTGGACCTATGCTGACGAGTCATTTGTAAAGTTTAATTCCCTAGCCATGACAATATTACAATGATCGTGGCAACCAGTCATTTCTTTTTTCTTTGCCGAATCTCGGCAGGTTATTGATATATTGTGTTTAAGACATGCAACTAAGACATCTCAGTGGGCACCTTCACTGACTTCCTGCTCGGTTTAACGATTCGGTCCAAGGTTTGTTCCCCGTTCAGAACGGTGATTCTTCCTGCCACATATCCGAGTTGACGACCTCATAGCCCCATGTCATTTAGCCTCGGACTTGATGTGTGATTTGAAATGCACATGGATGAAGTCTAGCTCGGAAGTGAGTGAAGGCGGGAGCGTTGTGTTGGAAATAGCCCCTAAGAGCCCGGACGTGACGGTAGACTACTAAGATTTAATGTTCGAAACAAGCAAACGTAAATATGATGCGCTGAACTTGACGTGGATGGAAATTTCAACACCTCCGTCCCTTCATGCCAAGGTAGCGTAGGTCTTGCACCCGTTGTCCCGCAAGCTTAGAGGGACATTCTGGGAGCTCCTCAGTGGGATGCTTGTCTGATTGCTCGGTCGACATCATGCAGGCCTTCACTATGACTGAGTTGTGTATTTAACATGATTGTAAATGCCCAGCTAACTTTGCAATGAAAATTGGATCATCTATACATTGTAACGCCATTCCTCCATGCAACGTGGTGCGTGCAATGTTGTATGAGAAAAGAACAAGCATGCATCCCATCGAACAAGAGTCATCAATCACCTAATAAGGGGGTTGGCCAGCGTCAGGTGTGATACCTGGGATCTACCGTACGCGTAGACACCACCATGCACGCACAGCTATTGTGGATTCAGGACCGCTGCGCTGTTTCCATGAGGAGAACAATGTCTGTGAGAAGTCGATGCTAAATAAGCTTAAACTCGCATACATTCCTATGTCATTTAGAATGACATCTGTGCCCCAATTAGTAGTCGCTATGCGAGAATTGAGAGTGTACGTATTTCATTACCCATGTCATGTGTTGAACAACATCTTTTTCCCAGTCTTGCCAATTTTAGCGACAGTGCATGTTGCATGATGAAGCGGTTGCACTCGTACTCATCAACTGCAGTATAGCCTCTGGGGACCTGCGGCCGCCCGCCAGGTTATAAATGTACCCCATCCAGTGCCACTCTCCATGTACCCCTAATCCCTAGTCGACCGCAATTCATCTAGTCATGGTCATGAAGCTTGCTCTCATTACTGCGTTGCTAGTAAGCACTGCTGGCGCCCGCACCATAACGGTGTCCAACAAGTGTTCATTCACCATCTGGCCCGCCATGGTGTGTAGGGAACCCATTGTGACAATAACGATGGTCAGAAGCTGATTGGTTGATTGCGAATGTTTTCCAGTTCACTGACCCCAACAGCGGAAAACCCATTCCTGCCTACACCACCGGTTGGCAAGCTGCTCCTCAGTCCTCCGTTAACTTTGCCGTCCCAGACGATTGGACATCAGGTCGTATCTGGGGTCGTCGCAATTGTGACTTTTCTACCAATCCTGGTCCTAACTCTTGTCTTGATGGTGGTTGTAATGGCGGCTTGGTATGTGACAAGAGTAAGTGTCCTATTCCCCCCCGGGCTCGAATCTTTTCATTCAGAACTCACTCATGATCATTTTGTCACCACTAATAGCCACGGGTACTGGTGTCCCGCCCGCTACACTTGCCGAGTTTACCCTCTCGGGCGCAGGTGGCAAAGACTACTACGATGTTTCCCTCGTCGACGGCTACAACCTTCCTATAAAAATAACTCCTTCTATTTCTTCATGCCACACCGCAAGCTGTAGCGTCGATCTTGGCCCCAACTGTCCCGCAGGTTTAAAAGGACCTTTTGACAGTAGTGGCTTCCCGGTAGGATGCAAATCTGATTGCTTGGTTGATCCCAACCCGGGTAATTCCCCTTCGTGTTGCAGCGGTCAGTACAACACAGCGGCCAAAGTATGTTTATCATTTATTATATAATCAATCCAAAAAATTGACTTTTTATGAATTCATTGATAGTGTCCTCCTTCGGGTGTACCTCACTATCAGTACTTCAAGTCTAACTGCCCCGACTCTTATGTGTATGCTTACGATGAGAGTTCTGGTACGGCCATCTGGACATGTGGGGCCTCTGATTACACTGTTACTGTGAGTTTGAAGCATCATTCTATGAAGAAGGGATAATGATGATGCGTTGCGTTCGGCCCTATAGTTCTGCCCTTGAGACTTTTTAATAATACTAACTATAGTATGCCAACAAATCATTTTGTAAAGTTTAATTTCCTATGACAACATTGCAATGATCGTGGCAACCAGTCATTTCATTCCTTTGCCGAATCTCGGCAGGTAATTTATGCAAGCCTAAGACCTCCTAAGACATTAGATCCTAAGACATCACCACCTTCATTGACTCTTACAGCAAAACGCTTCTCCTATCGCCGAATATGGATAGTCTGGGTCCTAATCATGTGAGTGTAAGGTCACGTTTGAATACATGACGCGCTTAACTTATCCCCCATTAGGGGGTCCACGGTGTGGGTCTCCTCCAAAAGTGGTAGCAGGTGGCGACAGCCGAGATATCATTTGATGGAATCAAAACCGCCAATTTTTTTTTGCGTTTTGCTGTAACGGTTCGGTCCAAGGTTGGGTCACCGTTTTAAAAAAACGGTGATTCTAGCCACTTTGACGTCTTGCTATATATCCGAGTTGAAGACCCGGTCATTGCCCCATGTCATTTAGCCTCCGCCTCGACGACGTGATTTGAAATGTACAAGAATAACTAGCTAGGAAGTAAATCTGAGAAGGGCATCTAGAAACCTTTATCATGGCCGCCCTTCTTGTAGAACCCCTGGACGCGCTTAACAACGGTGTCAAGTGAACCGAGCCATGCGGAGAGCTCCGTCTCTACTTTTTCTGGGGGTGAACCGAGTTTCGGGTAGAATTGAGCCCTGTGAGGACATGCTTTCATTGCGAGCTGGCAGAAAATCATAGCAAGGGGGTTATAAGTGACATGGAATATCTATTTTCGAGCAAAAGGATTGAATAGGGATGTACACACCGCAAACACTGGTCGTACGACGAAGCTATGGTGCTGACTGAGACTCTGCTCATACCCTTTCGTAAAGCTAACGGAGAGCTCTTCAGTCTTATCGGCGGTGGATCGCTGGAGTGAAATGCAGGTGAACTGGAGGCCCCTATATACCATTGCATCAACATCTCATCCAATAGGGGTGGAATGATGGGATGACTTTACCTTGTCAACCACATCAATCCTTCGGTTGCGGTACGCTTCTTCTCGCCTTTTTCATTCTCGACGAGAGACTCAAGGGTTGCAGAAACGGAGGGTGCAGCAAGGTAACGCGTGCGAACTTTCTATGAGAAGTCTTATGAAACGAGGTTGTTATGGCGGGAAGGGCGGGGATCGTTCATACAGTTATATTTCCACTGATATCGGACTTGACGGGGGCGAACGCTGCCGATCCCAGGAGATCTGAAGATCGGATCAATGAAAAGTGATGGAAAGACGGGTAGGATGAAGTATGCTCACCGAATAAGTGTACGATTCCCTCTGATGCTTGAAGAAATGAGACGGTGTCTACGCCAGCATCAGTGATCGGTACGTCTTTGAATGACTAAGATGTATTTGTTTGTCAAGAAGGCTGTGGAATGGGGAAGAGGTGGAGAAAGCTCTCTTGCCTTGGTGATGGATTCGAAGAAAGGCTTATCGAACATGTTGGAGTGAGAAGCAATAAGGGTTGGGTGGCGATGCTGTTCAAATTTGGACCCAACGACGCGATTGCTACTTTGGGTGTGGTACGAAAACGGTCGTGTAACGGACCACACGCGGAGATGGTTATGCCGGTGTGCTCTCCAGGTTGAGAGCCCTGGAACTCATGTTCAACCCGTGTCCCTGAAAACGTGTCTTTGTGGGATAACAACCTAAAAGGAGGGCGTCTTTGCACCAAATTTGTAAAAGAACCAACACAACTGCAGGTTATAGGAGACCTTGTTTCCTCAAGTTGACTGATCGATGAAGAAAAATGACCAGACTTGGGAATGATGTTGGATCACATGACTGAAGTTCAGATCAACGAGTTGAACACTACGGGCAGCGTGGAACAAAGCAAGGCGTGGAATAAGCAAGTTTGGTGAACAAACTGGATGTTGTCCGTCTTGGATGACTGCCAGCAACATCTGGGGCTCTTGGTCCAGGCCCCAAAATGCATCCGGGGTTCAACTCCTCTCCGCTAAATATAGGGCCAAGGCTATTCGAAGCCGCTTAGCTAGTCTCTTTTCTCCCCTCGTCTGAGACGATGCGAGCAGCCATGGCCCTCCCCGCACTGACCCTCACTCTCTGGGCTTGCATTCCTCTCCTCTCCGTCCTCGCTGCTACCACCAGCAGTTCACAGACCTCCCAGTAAGTTTACGTACTCGTACTCCAACTTGGCCTCATCTGTGGTATTTAGTAGCACTACCGTCAGCTCCTCAACCTCCTCTCCGTCCATTTCATTCTCTACAATATCCTCTGCAACCTCTTCGTCCCAATCCTCTTTATCCTCAGCCACTAGTATCCTAACACTCTCTGGAGCCAGTTCTTTTACCCTTCCCACTTCTTCAGTTTCACTCGTCTCTCTTTTATCCACAAATCCGACCGCCGTCCCATTGTCATCCATCACGATTGGTGCTTTAACCCAATCCACCGTTCCTCTCTCGTCAACTGCCAGCCCTGGAGCCACTCCCCCAATCAAAGGCGCCCCTCCTTTGCCTACTTGTATGCATCCTCATTTCTTCTCCCTTTCTCCACTCTAACATGCCCTTTCAAACAGTCGTCTATAGCCCTTCGCTCGGGTATCCCGCTCTCGATCAAGTCCCTGATACAAACTCGTCTCAAGTCCAACAGTGGATTAAAGAGGTACAAAATTCGGGCATCAGCATTCCGGACCTGGAACAGTCTCAGCTCGGTGGTTGCATCGCCAACCCAGGCCTCGTTACCAATACTTCTCGTTGCTGGTGGACATGTGGTGGGTGTACTCGCCCCTCCGATATCGTCACCTGTCCCGACAAGGTATGTAAAGTTTTTTTTTTCTTATGCTGGATTCGACGACGCTCCATTAGATGACTTGGGGATTAAGTTATGATGACGGCCCTTCTCCTTGGACATCAGGTAAGGCTCTCTTCAGTCTGGCGATGAAGCTGATTGTTCACTCCATATAGATCTGTTGAACTACATTAATGCTAACGGGCTGAACACGACGTTTTTCATTGTTGGATCGCGGGCTATTTCACGGCCAGATGTGCTGCAAGCGGAGTACATGAGCGGGCATCAGGTGTGCTTCTCGGCATTGGATAATTTCCCCGGATAAGGATGATTGACCGCTTTTTTCAATTAGCTCTGTGTCCATACTTGGTCACATCCATATTTAACAACGTGTGAGTTTCCCGTTTTATTCCGACGCCCTAAATCATCCGATTTAATTTAATTTTGTTCCCTAGTGACAACTCCACAGATTATTGCGGAGCTTGGGTGGACCAAGAAGGCTATTAAGGATATCACCGGCGTAACTCCTAACACGTGGCGCCCTCCCTACGGCGATGTCGAGTAAGAGTAACACACTCTCCACTATCCCAGTAACTAACAAGATCCTAACAGTGATCGTGTTCGTGCTATCGCACAGGCCATGGGTCTCACCACTATCATCTGGTCCTCATACAATGGCCAGGACTTTGATACGTAAGTTGGTCTCTTCCACTACCTGTTCCAAGTATCAACCATGTTCTTTCCAGCAATGACTGGCATATTCCTGCTGGATATCCCGTTAATCAGGTTATCGACAACTTTGAAACCATCCTCACCGATGCGAAGCAGTTGAATACCGGGTTCATTGTCCTTGAACACGATCTATATCAGCAGACCGTCGACCTTGCCATCGGCTACATTTTGCCGTACGTTTCTTTTCCATTCAACTTATTCAACGTAATTCATCCCTCTCATTTCAGTAATGCTCTGGCGAGCAAGATCTACGCCATGAAAAGCATCATCTATTGTCTTCATAAGCCTTTGGAAGATGCATATATAGAGACGAATAACAATGCGACGAACCCTCCTTCAAACGGTGCTACGACCCTCTCCCCTGGTCAGACAGGCGCCCTTACTGGTCAGACTTCACCTACCAGTTCTTCTGGCCACAAAGGTGCAGCGTTTATGAATACACAGATCAGCCTGGGTGGTATACTGGGTGCTTCTATCATGGTGGTAGCCGGTGTGTTCGGAGGTGTCATGTTGGTATGAGAGGATTCATTGCGCTCCCTCCCATGGCAAAACTTGCATACCTGCACGAAGTATTCACAGAACGGGTAAAATGTTTTTTCTCTTGACTTTTTGGAGACGGAAACATGCGGTGGTTGCATGTATTCTGATATATCTATTCTCGAACGTTCTTTTCCTTTACTCGCCCGCATCTTTCTCTCCACGTTTGCTCATTTCTCCACTCAACGCTGTCTTTCCCTTACACTCGTTCTTGGTTCCTTGATTTATGCCTTTCCATTTCTACTCCCGTTGCGTCGATCGTACTATGAACCTGACTCGTAATATAACTTGGAGCATTAATGCGTCAGATCTT
>WNFI01331619.1_pt1 | contig 10925 bp, 18 predicted proteins | sample 5400471 | NCBI WGS metagenome assembly WNFI01 (sample SAMN13153348, study PRJNA577476) | soil metagenome | isolation source: 100 cm saprolite on Douglas fir-dominated hillslope | place: USA:California | collected 2013-09-17 | reverse complement strand
ATTGTACGTTTTTGGAGTCTCTCTGTACAAGTGTTGCTTCTGATGTGTGATGATTCTTTGGGGGAGGGTTAAGAATTGGGGATGATGGTGCTGAAGATGTGTTAGTACTCGGGTGCGAGTTTGGGCGGGTTGGTTCTGATTCGGATTGTGAGGGAGCGGAATCGGAAAGCGTTAGTTGTGCTAGTTTTTGGGCTGGACTTGGATCGTCGTTTGTAAGGGTCTTGGAGTGGGATGATAATGTGAGGGATTTGAGTGCTGTTATGGTTTTGTACAGTTCTTGGGCGTGTTGGGAGACGAGAGGACGTCCGTCCTGGAGGAGTTGGTGCGGAGGGTGGAGAGAAGAGACGAGATCATCTATGGAAGCCGTCAGGGTGGAGGAATGGGCGAGGAAAGTATCGAGAGTGTGGTGTTGTGCCAGTGAGGGGGAGATAGAAGGGAGGGTATGTTTTGCGAGGCGTTTGTGTAGGGAGAGCGTGAGTTGGAGGAGTGTGCGAGCCTAGACCGTAGACGGATGAAAACGTGATCGAGGGTGTGCATGCAATTTCGTAATTATTGTGATTACATGTAATGAAATGGGAAATTTGTTCAGGAATTTTAATTCCGGATGAGGGATTTTTAGACGGTACCTTGTTTGCTCGCTCTCGTTCTTCGGGTGCTAGCTTCCGGTGACTGTTGCTTATCAACTCACCCCATCCATCGTCGTCAATGTCCTCCAAGCCATCTAGTTCATCTTCATCGTCAGGAACTGGATCCATTGCTAGCTCTTTGCATTCTTCGAGAGCGTCTTGGAGAGACTCGGTATGGGTGTTCCAAACTTTCAAAACAGCTTGTGCATTCGATTTGGAAAGTGTCTTTTTGGCGTGTTCCACCGCTGAGTGGACAGCACCGGTTCGTATCAAGTATGATTTAGCATCGTTCCCGTCAGCGGCAGTATTGCGCGAATGAACGCCGGGAATATTCACAAGCATGGCGGATCCCACTGTACCTTCGGAGGGTGTGGAGGGGTTGATAGAGATGAAGATTTGTATGAGTGTGTGGATGGATTCAATGGTCTCCTGAGCTCGCCAGGTGGCTTCTTTGTGCAAGGTTGCGCCGTGGGAGGAGGACAGGAAGCATACGCAGGACGTGAGTTTCGTCACGTCGGAGGCAAGATCGGAGAGAGGACGAGTGGCGCCGGGGTATGTGGGTGGGGGCTTCATTGCCAGGGAGAGGGTGGTGGTGTGGGTGTAGATGAGGGAGAGAAGGGAGGTGTAGTCTGTGAGGATGGATGTTAGATCGGGCGATGCGTTTCGGGTCCAAGGCGAGGAGGTAGAATGGCTGGGAATGCGCAGGGGCTGAGTGCAGGCGTCGGCTGTGCGTTGGAAGGCGGTGAGTAAGTGCGGTGGGATTGACGACTGGGCCATCGGCTGGATGCTTCCTACTAGTACTATTGCTGCCCGGAGGATCGGAGATAGTGATGGCCCTGCGGCTCTATCCTATTATGAAAAAGTGACAGGTCCGGGATGATGACTCAGTCACGCGTCGCCGGGGGAATGTTTCCGGAATAAATACTTGACAACAACACTTGACCGTCCAAAAACAGCAGTAGAAACCAGCACACTTCATTCAAAGCCATATATAGGGTGGTTCGCTCGCTCCTTCATCTCTACTTTCCCCCTCTTCTCTCTCATCTCTCCTTCAGATCTAATTTTAGCCCTCACAAGATCATTGCAACAACAACAGTACCAAACACTACCCAAGCACCATCTACCTCGCGAGGATGCGTCGCACGAGCAAGAAGTCCATGTCCTCCATCCACTCTACATCAGACAAGTCGGGTGCGTCCGACTACAACCCGACAGAGGGCGAGTCGCCCCTCGCTACACTCAAAGTTCAAATCCTCGGATGCAGTAATCTTCCAGCAGCCGACTTCAACGGTAAAAGCGATCCGTACGTCCTACCTGTTCACTCTTTTCACACAAATCCTGACTTGTCTTGTCTATGTTAGATATGTCACGCTCGAGTTTGGCGGGATGAGAGTTAAGACGCCTGTTATTAAGAAACAGCTCAATCCTCTATGGCCAGCTAAAGACGCAACGTTCGAGTTCCCTATTTATGGAAGTGCCATCCACACAAGGGGTGCATACCTACATCTCGTCGTTTGGGATAAGGATATGATTGGAAAGGGTGAGTCTAGCTTCCCCTCAAGGGCTCATGTGAAATCATCATGATGTGAATTGCAATATCATATTTTTGTCATCTTTCCGTAGACTACCTCGGAGAATTATCTCTCCCACCGACACAGTGGTTTGGGAAGAAGGGGAATGACGGTGTTGCAACCGTCCTAGCGTTCAACGACCCTTCCAACGACGTAAGCGCCTACAATCCTCTCCTCGCTTCCTCTACTTTCCCACCCTACCAAACACTCTAATTAAGAACTCTCTCTCTCCAACTCTGTATAATAGCCCCTCTCCTACTCTCTTACCAATTTCAGATCTTATAAACACCGACGTAATGATCCAAAACCAAACGAGGGTCCACCTTCCATCCAAATAAAAATCGGCCTAGTCCTCCCTCATCATCCAATGAAACAAGAAGATGGTTCTTCTTCTATCGACCTCACCACCCTCTTCGAAAGGATCCTTCATGAAGAAGAATCGGCGATAGCCTTGTCGGAAGGAACGCATCATAATGTGTTTGCTAGATCACCTTCGCAGGGATTTGGATCGATTTTTACGAGGAGATTTACTACTAGGAGAGGTAGTGCTGGTGGTGGGATGACGTCGGACTCTACTCTTTCGGATGCGAGTCCTCAGTCGAGTCCACTGAAACCTCGATTGTCGAGGATCTTGAAACCCACGACATCTACTTCTTCTCTGTCGAAGAAGAAGAAGAGGAAGATGGAGTTTATGATTAATTGGGAAGGGACGATGATTGATTATGAGTTTTCGAGTAAGAAAGCTGTCGTAGGGATTTTAATGCTTGAAATCAAACAAGCGATGGATTTACCGAAACTGAAGGGTTGTAAGTTTGACCCTTTCCTTCCTTCTCCCTTCTTCCGTTTCTTTCTCAAGTCAAAAACTGGAACTGATGAGGCGTTTTTTTGGCGGGGGGGTGTAGACCTCAGCACGGGATGGGAAATGGATGCTTTCCTGTCGGTAAAACATGATTCAAATGTTTACAAGACCAAAGTCGTCCAACATGACTTGAACCCCACATACGGCGATAAATTCATTCTCTTCATCAAACGATCTTCTATCGATCCTTACTCCCCTTCATCCGAATCCAAACTTATTAACATCCAACTCCGCGATCGGGAACGTACGACGTCTCTGTCTTCGGCTTCAAAGGAAATGGACAGTGTGCATATAGGTGATGCACAACTTGATATCACGAGGCTATTGGAGAGAGCTCCGAAACCGGATGAAGAAACGGGATTGTTTAGTGAGGAGGCGATGAGTATGAATTCACCCGATGAGTTTGAGGTGGAGTTGGAGTTGGTGGATAAAGGGGAGTGGGATAATGACGGGATGAGTGGTGATGGTGAGAATGGGAAGGGACCTAGGATCCTGGTGAGGGGTAAATATGATCCTCACGGCGCTATGAGGCAGAGATACTGGAGGTATCATTTGAAGGAGTTTGGTCTCGGTGAGTTCCTTCCCGTCTGTGTGTGTGTCTGTTTATGGAGGTCGAGTTGGTTTATTGCGGTGGTCGTACAGATCATTCTGGGCTATTTTCGTATTCCGAGCTTTCGGAGGCTCTCGATAGGATCGGTGTGGATGCGACGAAGGAGCATTTGTTGCAGTTCTTTAAGAACTGTAATAAGAATCCGAATTCGGGATTGACGATCGAAGAAGCGATGCGTTGTCTTGAAGGCGAATTCGGTTCTCGTGCTGAGATTCAACAAGAAAAGGAACAAGAAGAGGAGGAGCAAGATGCTGTTGAAGTGGCTCTTCTTGAGCCTGTCTCCGAACACACCCCCCATCCCGAACCTGAAGATCTAGATCCGAATTCGAATGATCCTGATTTTCTACCCCACCCCGGCCCACCTCCCTCGAGCACATTGGGTCATTCACGCGAGTCATTACACGACCTCGAGCAGCGACTCACTGAAATCTTCTTACACCATCCACGTATGTTCTTCCGATCTGAACGTGATCGCCAGGATAAAAGTCCTGTTGTTCCGGTGAACGCAATACCTGATATATTGGCGACGTTTTCGGAAAGGCATGATGGTTTGACGCTTCTGCCACCTGAGAAGGAAGTAGAGTTGAGAAAGGAGTTGGATGAGATGGGAGAAGAGGGAAAGGACGTTGGACTAGAGTTTTTGATGACGTTTATTGCGAGGGTTACGTGTGTGGAGGATTGGCATCCTCGTTCGACGAGTGGAGACACTAGTGTTGGTGAGGAGGCACCTGTGGATTCTTCCCCCTTGGAAACTCAGGAGCCACTTACGGCTAAGCCGGATTTGGGGAGTGGGGCATCTGCCGAGAGCACGGCGACCGTCCCTAGCATTGACGAGGACGCAGACAAGGAAAAGGATAAGGATAAAAATCCCGCTGCGGCCAAGTCTACGGATTCGATCGCGACTACAAAGTCGAGTGGAACTCGAACTGGGTCAAGAACCATTGAAGCGCCAATTCCCCCTTCAACGCCCAAGGAATCTTCGGTATTTGCTGCTAGGCAGAGGAGTACGCCACTTGAGGCTCAGCCTCCGAGTAGTTGGCTTTCTAGGCCGACACCTGCTTATAAGCGTAAGAGCTCGGGTAGTGTGGGAAGTATTGGGAAGGCGGGAAGTGATACTGAGGTACGTGGTTTTTTTTGTGGGGGAGGTTTCAGTCCCTTTTTCGCTCTCCCTTTGTTCAATATTTGTTTTCACGTTATAGGATATGGCGAGTCCTGAACTTTCAGGTGGACGTCGTGTACGCGGTCAATCGAACCCCATCTCTCCTCCGTCTTCTCTTTCACCATATACAGACCCTAGTTCATCACCACTTGTTGGTTCCCAATCGGTTCCTACCCTTCCGCGTAAATCTCAAGATCGTACAGGGTTTACGGATAAGGACGTCTTCGGTACTGACATAGACCCTCAAGGCGAGGGGCGTCATGTTGAGCATGAAGCCGAGACGGAACGGACGTCTTTGCACTCTGTCTCGTCGGGTGCTTCTGGTGATAGAGTTGAAACATTGGAGAAGATTCGTCAGGAACAAGCGAAGAAGCTTACTGAGCTTCAACAGAAATTGAAGGAGAAAATAAATGAGCATGAGTTGGAAATGGAGGAGATGGATAGTCGGATGGAAGAGATTGCGGCGGAACTTGATGCTTCTAAACGAGCTGAAAAAGAGTTGCGTGCCAAGGATGTGAGTAATTTTTTTCTCGGTCTTTGTCGTTGTCTCTTGCTGTGTTTGGTGGAGTTCCGTACACATGCTGATATGGTTGGGTTGGACTTTGACAGCATCAGAATTCGAAGCAGTTGATCACGGTATGTTGACTTCCTCAAAGCCGATGTCAATTTCTTACATCTTCTATCTCGTTGGTAGGTCGAAAATGGGGTTACTAGACTCCAGGCAGCACTCAATAAGGCTCAACTTTCTTGTCAAGCACTTCAGAAGAGTAATCAAGAACAGTGTAGTGCGTCCATTGCTTGACACTCGAGACCTCATTCCCGTCCTAATCCCTTTCCTATAGACGAAGCTGACAAGTATCGTGAGATGATCCGTCGAAAGGAACTCGAGATGAAGGACTCAGAGGAGTACCTTGCTGTCATCGTCGCCGATGTAGAGCGAGTAAGCCGGCTTGATCGATCATTAAGGAGTTCTCTGATTATGTTGAGTAGTGGAAGACCTCTGTGGAAACCGCGCAACAAATGATCGTTTCACTTAACATGGAACTCGATGCTGCTCGCAACGCCGTCCAAGCCCTTGAAACTCAGAAACAGGAGAACCACTCCCTCAAGGAGACGATTGATCGCCTTCGCTTCCAACTTGACCAGTTGCGGGGGGTCAAGTCTACTCATGGCGGTAGCCCAGATGGCACGATTACCCATAGCCTTGCCGATGAGCTGCGAAAAGGCTTTGAGGGACAGAATGGGGGGGATGATCCTGACTTGGGTCTCGTAGAGACTGGTCAAGGTGATGAGAGTAGCACGGTCCAGACTGTCGTTACCCGTCAGGTACCATATACTTCACTACCTCTATTCACAGCAATATGCTGATACAGCACTGGTTTCTAGAAATTCGGTAGAAGCCCCCGAGATGAGAAACATCCCAAGATTTATTCGGAGGCTTCGGCTCAGCATACCACTTCTAACTTTGTCGCCAGCGAATCCTCTCAGACAGAGCCAGAGCCTAGTCGTGTCACGCAATCCATGGACATCCAAACGGAACTCGAGAAGCTTCCACTTCTACAAGAGCCCAAACCATTCGAGGATGACTGCGCTGCGAGCAGCGCAGCCAAGTCACTTCTTTTGGGTGCCGGCGATGAAACGCCTGTCCCTGGACCTTCTCAACTGCCTCCGCCTCCTTACGCCCACCTTCTGGAGGAAGAGCGCGAGAAAATTGGAATGGAGGAGCTCGCCAAGTGGCACTCTGGCATTCATTCCCTCAAACCTGTGCCCAATGGGATCTCGAGTGATGCTGTTGAGGAGTGGAGTCATGTCAAGGAAGAACTTGGTGTCACTTGTACTGCTATCGACGAGATTGTCCAGAAGTCTGAGACCCGTGGTCCTCGTGTTAATAGGGAACCTATCATTGAGCGTGAGCAATCCTTCTTTGGCGGAATGCGTGGGACGATGGGTGTTCTGTTTGGAGCCACGATCTTCGGAAGTGAGTCCTTCGGTGCTCTGTTACTTCTGCAATGGTGACTGATATTTTATTCATTCTCATTTCTCTACTAGTGATTGTCCTTTCAACTGGTCGTGCATTGCATCCTACCGGTCTCACTCGTGACCAGAGGCTATGGGCCATCTACAATGATGTCGCTCGTGCCGGTCTTATGGACGGATGGCTCACTCATGCAGCAGTTGCACCTGCTTGGGCAGTCCTTCGTAGTCTTAACCCTGCGCATGCACGTCTTGGCTGGGTACCAACTTGATTTCCTTGTATTTTATCTGGACGTTCCTCACAAACGCCGTTCATTACAGTATAATCGCATATGCATCTTCCTCTATCGTCATTTCACTATGTGTACAGTATCACCTAAAGTGTACTTCTAGCATGCAATTCAGCCTTCGAGCTCTAATCATAATAATCCTGACGGTCATCTATTTCGATGAAAACGGCGGAAGAAATCATAAATAGATAGTTGCAAGCGCCAGAACAACGTATGGCACCAGACACAACAATCGAGAGGTCGAGCTCGGGCGAATGCTTCTGCTTCTGCAGCAGTTTCTGCAGCTTTTCTGGGCTCATTCATGATGCTCCGTCGTGGCTTTGACTATTGCGCCCATATCATGAGATGGCGGGTGGAAGATCGGAATTTGTTCCTCTAACTGAGAATGAGACAGGCCACGGTGGTACCCTTGCACCGCAACTAGAGCCTGGGTCACAGTGGGACGGAGATTTGGGTCCTCTGAGCACATCGAATCAATCACAACCAGAAGTTCGGGAAAAAGATCACGCATGAACTACAGCGGCAGATCAACTTTCCTCCTGAAGAAGGCGGGGGAAAGGGTGCAAACTCTGGGCGAGAAGTCATCATTCCTAACTGATATACATCAGCTTTGGACGGATCATGCTTGGCTGATACGATTTCGGGTGCAAGATATCCACCATAGTCATCTGGATGGTCAAAGCCTTTCCGAAGAGCAGGCAGTCTTGATACCAGTCGTTCTTCTGGACGGGTGTCCGGTGCGAATCTAACCGAGAGCTCAAAGTCGGTGACGTAGTTAAGAACTGCATGTGAACATTCGAATGCGGAATGACTCAACCGCCCGATGTACCGGCATAATTGATAAGGATGTTCTCCTTTTCAATATCCTGAGATACGAGCTCATCAGTATCCAAGCCATGAAATGCAGAGAAGCTGATTACACGATGAGCAATCAGATGGGTATGCAAGAATTCGAAGCCCTAGACGACGGAGAGAGTGAATGGGCAGCAAGGATACTGCGGTTTAACATTTACCGTTAACAATTGAATTATAGCGTCAAAAGCCTCGCCTGCACTAGAAAACCAAGTGCCGAAGGGACCTCATGAACTAGGGGGAGCACCCCGAACACCATATCTTCCAGCTCGAGCTGCCGTAACATGGGCAATGCATGATTCTGACCCTTCACTACATTGTGTCCTGTCGCAATTTCCCGGAGGATGTCCAACTCTTCTACTCCATCCAACCCCTTCTTGATAAGTTGAATCATAAGATACCGGCCTTCGAGATTTGTGGCATACCAATGAGTGGAGCGCTTTGCAATTCACGAGCAAGTCATTTTAACGCGTGAAAACACACGAACGACATACAGAATTCCGTACCCACGAGCGCAGCACGCGTTCGCAATTGAGGTACACGATACCGTCAGAGGACCGAGGCTTCATTCCCGGTGCGCGCAGCACATCGCTGTCTACCCACTCGAAGAGAAACAGGCCCCGCGCCACGAATCAACTCCCTAGAGGTGTAGAAAGTCTATTTCGCAAATCACTCAGTCTCGGAACAGAGAACTGATTTGTTATTTTAAGTACCTATTTCGCAAATCACTAGCGAAAGGTCATACAAAGATTTAGCAAGAGAAATAGTAAATGTAGGAAGTTCGTAAATCTCACCTCAGTTTCGGAACAGAGAACTGAGGGAGTTAACTCGAACTTCCGCTTTATTTTATATATGTTGAGCTCGGCATAGTCGCCTACGCTCATGTAACGAAACAAAAAGAGATAAAAGAAATATTGTACATCAATTGACAATACCATTTGTGTCCGTTATGCACCGTTGACGTCCAACAAGAGGGACCATAAAGTTCGTGCAGGAAGCTAACTATTAGCTGCAACTGAACTAGAAGTCAGACGTGGCTATGCTTTAAAAATGAATAAGTAAATGGAAACACATGATCAATGGCATCACGTAAGCTTTAAGCGTCAGAGTTAGCGTAATTTCATACAAAGTTACATGTCACTGCCTAGAGTTGTGTCGCTGCGAAGGATATCGGTCGCTTGTACTCCCTGTTTCCGAAGTCTTGCGACAGCGGCTTCAAAGACTTACGCTGAGAAACTTGCGAATGGGCCATCGTTGGATGATTTTATCTCAGGGAATGTGGATGCTGAGCCAAGCTCGCGAGTCGTGCTTGGAAACACTTCGCAGTGAGATATGATGTTGCAAGCTCACATGTTAGACGTGCCGACAGTTTGTTTCCGTCATCTGTACCACTCTCAGACCTCGACTGCCAAATTATTTGAAGACCAAAATCCCTACAAGTGCTTCATATAACAAGATTAAGAAGGATCTCCGTGGCTTAAACCTACATACTGTATGCGAAGAGGCACGCTGCCCGAACATAGGAGACTGTTGGGGTGGGAGCGACGCTGCCGGTGCAAGCGATGCGGATAGGAAGCGAGGGGCCACGGCCACTATTATGGTAAGCTTTCGTCTCAAGTTTCCTGCCGGGCTTGATTCGTCACTCACTCGTGAATTCAACCTAGCTCATGGGAGATACTTGTACTCGCGGATGTAGATTCTGCTCCGTAAAAACCTCCAAGAACCCGCCACCTTTGGACATCCACGAGCCCGAGAACACTGCGGAAGCAATAAGTCGGTGGGGGTTGGGATATATCGTTCTGACGAGTGTTGACCGTGATGGTGCGCAACAAAAATTCGCATCAAGATGGACGAACGAATTATTCTAACTCTTGTCTGTAGATCTGGCCGATGGTGGTGCTGCCCACTTTGCCGAGACAATCCTGAAGATCAAAAGGAAGTAAGAATGATTATCCCAATTCCCAATCATCATTTGTTTACAATATTCCAGAGCACCGCATATCCTAGTCGAAGCATTGACAGGCGACTTTGGCGGATCTCTGGGCGAGGTCTCAACAGTTGCCAAATCAGGTCTCGATGTCTACGCGCACAACATCGAGACCGTTGAGGCACTCACGCCTTTCGTCCGGGACCGACGTGCTGACTTCCGTCAAAGTCTTCGCGTGCTCGAGCATGCGAAGAAGGAAGGTGTCAAGATCACGAAAACGAGTATCATGCTTGGCGTCGGCGAAAATGAGGATCAAGTCCTAGATGCGTTGAAAGGCTGGTGAATTACATGATACTCGGAAGATTTCCCCTCATACTCTTTGCACTTCTTGCAGAGCTGCGGAAGTCTGATGTTGATGTGGTTACTTTTGGGCAGTACATGCGTCCAACGAAACGGCACATGAAGGTTGATCGCTACGTTGAGCCTGCGGAATTCGATCGATGGAAGCAAATTGCCGAGGATATGGGGTTTCTTTATGTTGCAGCTGGTCCTTTGGTACGAAGCAGTTACAAGGTAGGTTTGTGTTGTTACGGGGGATATGCAATCGCTCAATTTCATCTCTTCTCAGGCAGGAGAATTCTATATCGAGAATATCCTGAAGCAGAAGAAGTTGGACACTACAAGTATAGAATCATCCAGAGCTTCCGCATTAATAGATTCGAGCGTCGGTCGCTGAATTGTCGCCAAAGGCTCTTACTGTGATGTCCATATTTGTCTATGATACATCGAATAATTCAATATCTTCTCGCCTCTGCAACCTTAAAGAGTTCACTCCAACCCTTCAAAGAGTCTCCCCGTTCTGATTATCGCTGAAGCTGGGGGTAAGCGTGATTCCCACACGGCAATCTGACTTCTTCCCATCATCGGGAACATCAGGTAGGGAAATGTCGAACTCCTCATCTTGGGGCCTGTGCACACCCGAGCCTCATCGGAAAAGGTATCCCTGTCGAACCATGATACAGGCATCTCCATCCATAATTGATCCACAGCCGTGGGA
>WNFI01134122.1_pt1 | contig 10925 bp, 9 predicted proteins | sample 5400471 | NCBI WGS metagenome assembly WNFI01 (sample SAMN13153348, study PRJNA577476) | soil metagenome | isolation source: 100 cm saprolite on Douglas fir-dominated hillslope | place: USA:California | collected 2013-09-17 | reverse complement strand
GGTCGATGGTCGACCGATTGTCGGAACGCCTCAAGGCTAACGGCGAAGACCCGGACGGCTGGCTCAGGCTCGTGCATTCTTACAACATGCTTGGCGACCACAACAAGGCTGGTGCCGCCACAACGGATGCGAGGCGCGCACTTGCGTCAGATCCCAAAAAATTGGCCCGACTCGAAGAAGGATTGAGGAGCGTCGCCCTCCCCTTCGAGGGAATTCCCCAGGAGTCGGTCAAAGAGGCTGCTTCAACGATCGCCGCACCGCCCGAAGGTAACGCCGCCGCGGTTCAATCGATGGTCGATGGGCTGGCCGAGCGACTCAAGAACAAAGGGGGCGATATCGATAGCTGGCTGATGCTGGTGCGCTCGTACCAAACGCTCGGAGATCGCGAAAAGGCGGAGGCGGCCGCCGCGCAAGCTCGACTGGCCTTTGCCGCGGATCCCGAAAAGCTGTCTCGTTTGGATCAGCTCCTGCGTACCGACAGCGCCACGAGCACAACTCCGAAGCCGGAGATCTTGCAGAAGCCGGAAACTCGAAAGCCGACGATCGCTGACGCTGCATCGGCCGGGCCACAGGCCGCGATGATCAAAGGCATGATCGATCGCCTCGCCGAACGGCTGAAGCAAGATGGTCATGATGTTGATGGCTGGATCAAGCTGATGCGCTCGTACGTCGTGCTCGGTCAGCAAGACGAGGCGTCCGCTGTCGGCAAAAACGCCCGCGCTGCTCTCGGCAACGATCCCGAAGCGCTTCGCCGGCTCAGCGAAGGCGCGAAAGAATTAGGAATAGACTTGCCATGAGGATCGACTGGCGACGGCCAACAAGATCGCTTCGCGATTCTCAGTCAAGAAAGCCGCGATGCAGAAGGTCGAAGAATGATCCCTGAAATTGGTCTTTACGCGATCATCCTCGCGTTGGGTCTGGGGCTGGTACAGTCGACCCTGCCTATTGTGGGGGCACGTAACCGCGACCCTGTACTGATGGGCATCGCCGATATCGCAGCATGCGGGCAGTTCGCGCTCGTTGCGCTCGCGTTTGGCGCTCTTATCGCCTGCTATGTTCGTTCGGACTTTTCCGTCGCCACGGTATTTGAAAATTCGCATTCAGCCATGCCGCTCGCCTATAAAATCAGCAGTGCGTGGGGGAATCACGAAGGCTCGATGCTGCTGTGGATGACAATCCTTACTTTGTTTGGCGCCCTTGTAGCAGCGTTCGGGTCCAATACTCCGAGCACACTAAGGGCGACTGTGCTGGCGGTTCAATCCTGGATCTCCGTCGTGTTTTATCTGTTCATTCTGTTCACTTCGAATCCGTTCCTGCGTCTGCCGCAAGCCCAAGCGGAGGGCCGCGACCTCAATCCCATTCTGCAGGACCCGGGCCTCGCAATACATCCCCCGCTGCTCTACATCGGTTACGTTGGCTTTTCGATCACCTTCTCCTTCGCAATAGCGGCGCTTATTGAGGGCCGTGTTGACGCGGCATGGGCACGCTGGGTGCGTCCTTGGATACTGGCGGCCTGGACATTCCTGACGCTCGGGATCGCCATGGGCTCCTATTGGGCCTACTACACGCTCGGTTGGGGCGGATGGTGGTACTGGGACCCCGTCGAAAACGCCTCGTTCATGCCATGGCTCGCTGGCACCGCGCTTCTGCATTCGGCGGTGGTGATGGAAAAACGCGAAGCATTGACGGTGTGGACGATTCTGTTGGCGATTCTCGCTTTTTCTCTTTCGCTTCTTGGGACATTCCTCGTACGCTCAGGCGTGCTTACATCTGTACACGCGTTTGCGAACGACCCGCTAAGAGGCGAGTTCATCATCGCCATCCTGGTGCTGCTGATTGGTGGCGCGCTCGCACTTTTTGCCTGGCGCGCACCTCTATTGAGAAAAGGTGGATTGTTCGCGCCGATTTCGCGTGAGGGGGCGCTGGTGCTCAATAATCTGTTTTTGACCAGCGCCTGCGCGACGGTTCTGATTGGAACGTTGTATCCTCTTGTGCTTGAAACCTTGACCGGCGCCAAGATCTCCGTTGGCGCTCCCTACTTCAACGCAACTTTCGCGCCGATATTCCTACCGCTGCTGGTCGCGGTATCGTTTGGGCCGCTTCTGTCCTGGAAGCGCGCCGATCTCGCTGCGGTCAGCCATCGGCTAATCGCTGCGTTCATCGTGGGGCTGATCGGCATTCTGGCAATCTACGTGATTGAAGGGAAGCCGATAGTCGCGATTTGCGCGGCGGGTCTCGGGATCTTTGTGATCGCCGGAGCTCTCAACGCTCTCGTTGAGCGATGCGGCCTGTTTCGAACTCCCCTTGCAACGGCATGCCGACGCGCGGCCGGCCTGCCACGGTCAGCCTGGGGAACAACGTTTGCGCATGCGGGTCTCGGGCTGACGCTGCTCGGCATAGTCGGCGAAACATCTTGGGGGACCGAACGGATTGCTTCACTAAAACTCAAAGATTCAATCGAGATTAGCGGATATACTCTTAGCCTTGCGAATGTCGATGTGCGCGTGGGCCCTAACTATCGCGAGCAAATCGCAACCTTTAACGTTCAGAAGAGCGGCGTGCCGATCGGCACGATGCAACCCTCGAAGCGCGCGTTCACCACCCGCGGCACGACCACGACCGAGTCCGCGCTGATGTCGCGCGGGTTAAGCCAGCTTTATCTTTCGCTCGGGGACACCAATGCCGAAGGTGCGATGCAGATACGCCTTTACTACAAACCGCTCGTTTTGCTCATCTGGATTGGCGCGTTGGTGATGGCGTTGGGCGGAGCGTTATCGCTGTCCGACCGTCGCCTTCGGATCGGCGCGCCGAAACTCGCGAAAAGCCATCCGATCATGCAGGGCTCGAAATAGCTATTTCCGGGGACACGCAACCACCGATACCGACATTCGCTTCAAGTCGCGATTTGAAACGTCCGGAGAATTTCATCGCGACATCCCTCCTCCAACCCCACGCTCAGAAGCTACGTTTGCGCGGTGACGGGGGGTAACATCGCAGAACTAGCCGCGACAGCCTTTGCCGCGCCACTCATTGTTTTGCTGTCGGTTCGAACGATCAGATACAGAGGAGAACGGTGCGGTGGCGGAGAGAGTGTCAGTCAATCCCCATTGAAAGATCAAGCATTTTCGCCCCTCTTAGATCAAAACCCACCGTTTCCGCTACGGCCGGAAAATGGGATTTCGCTTTCGACAAAAGGCCGTCCCGTCCAATGGACCGTCATCGACCACAGTGCCACCAAGCGACGAGCGAAAGGCAAATTGCCGTCGCACCGCTTGCTGCACCATCGTCGGCTGCACTCTTATCACTCGTGATCATCGCCCGAGAGCAAGTTCAAATCGCAGGCTCGCAACGCCCGATTCTTGCATTTGATTGCGCTGTGGCTCGGGCTTCGCTATTGAATCTCGCGTTCGCGTCGCCATCTGGCGGGACTTTCGCCGAAGGCCTGCCTGAAAAGCCTGCAAAGATGCGCCTGATCCGAAAATCCGACGCTCAACGCGATTTCGCTCAGCAACGATGAGCTGGTGATCATCAGATGGCAAGCCCTCTCCAGCCGCCTCTTGACCACGTAGGTATGTGGCGGCTCTCCGAAGGTCAGCTTGAACGACCGCGAGAAGTGCGCAGGGCTTCGCCGCGCGACGGCGCTGAGGTCCTGGGTGTGAATGGTCCGGTGCAGGTTCTTGTCGATGAAGGTTCGCACCCGCACGATCTGCCAGCCGGCCAGTCCCGCCGTCCGGGATCGCTTCGCGCCCGAATAGCGGTCGATCTCCGATTGCAGGATGGTCGAAGCAGTCGCCAGCGACGCCTTCGCCGCCTCGCGATCATGTTCGATCTCGCGCCTTGCGACTTCAAGAAGCTGTGCCAGGCTGCTCGCCAGATGGCCTAACTGGAGACCGGCTGGCGAAGTATTCGTTGCGATACCTTGAGACCCTTCCATTTCATTCCCTCGACGAGCATCCCTGCGCCGGCTAGAGCATGGTTCATGGGGCCCCGTTTGGCTTGTTAAGTAGCGTTCTGAACTGTTGAATGTGCGCATCTGCTCTTTTGTTGGGCAAACGTTCGTTTTAATAAAACTTTTTATTTTCAATTGGATGCGGGAAGGCGTGGGCGCAGACGGGTCGCGCGCCGAGGATCGGACATGCCGCCCTGGGGCTTGTCGAACTGGCGTTTGAGCTGTCGGCTCGATAGCGCCGATGCGCGAATAACAACGGAATATCAAATACATATGACAATCGCTGGCAGGCGCCAGAGCGATTCGAAGTGTCTTCGGTCAGCGTTCAGAGCCGGAACGCCACGAGCGAAGCAAGGACGCTAACGTAGAGAGCGGCCTCTGCAAGCGGTGGATTGGCGAACATTGACCTCAATCCGAGGCGGCCGACGAGGAAACGAACTGCAATCAGAATGACCAGGGCGAGGAACAGGTACCTCACAAAGGGGGCAACCAAGACGCCTCCAAAATCAATATCCCTTGGCGCGTTCATCGGCTTCACCCAGTATGGCTCATCAGCTGGCTAAGGAGTCCCCGGTTGGGGTTCGCAGCCGGCGCTCCCTTTGCGCCGACATCGGACACGCTGCAGGTCATTCCCGCGATGAGCGGCACGTCGTTCGGCACCTGCTCGATCTTGATCCGTACCGGAATGCGCTGTGCAAGACGAACCCAGGTGTATATCGGGTCGACGTTGGGCAGCCCTGCGTGCTGTTTGTGGCGTTGGCGGCGCTGATGCCGCCCGTGATGCTCTCGATCCTGCCTTTGATCGGGACTTCATAGCCAAGCAATGTTGCCTCGGCGGCGTCCCCGACATGGATGTTGGCGAGCTTCGTTTCCTCGAAATAGGCATCGATCCAATAGGAATTTTCGTCGATCACCGAGATGTTCGGCGTGCCGGCCCGCGTGTAGTCGCCCACCCGCATCAAGAGGTTTGTGACGTAGCCGTCGACAGGGGAGCGAACCTCCGTCCTCTGCAAATTGATCTCGGCCTGCGAAAGCCCAGCCTTGGCGCTCGCAAGCGCGGCGTCCGCCATCTTCGCATTGCCGTCGTATACTTGCTTCTCCTCAATCGATGTGGACAGCGTCGTAAGAGCCGCCCGCCGGGCGTTCTGCGCTCTCTTGACTGCGAAGTCGGCCTCACGGTTCAGCATGGTCGCTTTCGCGTTGTCCAGCGCTACCTGGAAATCAAATTTTTCGATGACATACAGTATATCCCCCTTGTGGACATGCTGGTTATCGGAGACTCGCACGTCAACGATCTGGCCGGAGATCTGGGGGGCCACGTTTGCGACCTGCACACGGACCATACCGTCCCGCGTCCATGGCGACGTTACATAGACTCGCCAGCCGGAGCGCGCAGCAACAAGCGCTGCGGCGACAAGAACGCCGGTCGCGAGATACCGTAACACATTGACCAGAGGTCGCCTTCTTGCCGCTAACGCTACGCCCATTGCCCGTTCCCTTTCCTCATACAGCTGGCGCCGCAGATATGCCGCATCCTGCGTCTCTCACGTTCCACAACCAGGCCTGCTGACCAGAAATCGGTCGCTGCGGCCAAGAATGTCTCCTGCAATTCGACCTGGCCTTCCCGCGTCCGTCGAAGAATTGATCTCGCCCCGGCGTAAAGTCGCCGGCTATTCCCAGAGGCAAGGGCGCGCTGCAATCGGCCAAGTCTGGAGCTGATGGCAGGATCGCCCGAAGTCTGCTCCAGGTGAGCGTAGGCCGCAGCCGATGCGAGCGACAGGTCGTTGGTCGCGAGCAGGCCCTGAAGCAATTCGGGATGCGATCTATGTTTGTCAGAAGTCGCGACAACGTAGTCGGAAACCCTGGAGGCCAGCGCGATGTTCAGCGCTGGCAGGTTGCATTTGATGCCGGAGATCGAGCTAACCAGCGTTTCTTCCGTCGCCCTGATGACCGCGCGTTGCTTATCAAGTTCGGATACCGGCCACACCAGACGGGACGCCAGAAAGACCACACCAAGGGCGATTGCCACGAACATGCATTCCGAAAAGAAGGTGATCGGGTTGTAGGATTGAGGGTTGGACGGTCCCAACAAAAACACGAAAAAAGTGTTCATCATCGCGCCGATACCAGCGATCTTCGGATTGACGCTGAGCAAGCCGCCAAAGATCATGACCGGCGCCATCGCGATGGCAAGCCGAACGAAGTCCTGTGAGTCGGTGAGAAAATAGAAGCGGATGATATCCGCGCTTACCGCAGCGAGCGCGAAGCCTGCCATGGCAGCGATCGCGAATCTCGAGGGATCAGGCATCGTCGTGCTCAAAGCACACAGCATCGCGGTAATCGTCAAAGCCGCAACAGACGCCGGCCATCCGGCAAACACGAGAAAAAGCGCACCCGCCGACACCGCGATCCCGATACGAATTGCATTTCGCAGCGCAAAGAAGAATTCCTTGCGATGTGGCAGTCGCACATCACGGGCCGGCGCGATCCCTTCGCGTAACGATAACAGTCCGTCTTCAAGTTGCCCCAAGGCTTCCACAAATCGAAGGGCCTGCTGGATCTGCCCTATCGCTGCAATGATGACGTCGCGACGCGACAATTCGCCGTCGCGCAGCCCGGTCAGGAAAGCCAGCGCCTCCGAGCGATTGCCATCGAGCGCGGCGAGGCATTGATCTCTGATCGTTACGGCCAACGGATCGCCGCGCTCAAGCAAGCTCGACAATCGAACCTGTTGAACGATCTCGACTAGCGCCAGCATCGCGCTTCGCGCGCCGGCGGCCCTATGCCGCCCATCTGCCATGTCGTGAGCGACGATGTCCACATCAGCTCTTAACTCTGCCACTTGCGCGAGGAGCTTCCCCGCTCTAATGCAATCATCTCGTTCTCCGCTGAGCATCTCGCGCGCATAATCGCGAACATCCTGCCAGGCCTGGGTCATTCGACGATCCACTCCGCGCCACACCGGCGGCGAACTGAACAGATCGTTGATGATGGTCAGGCTCAGGATGCCGATCGTGATCGCGGCGACGCGATCAGTCATCGCTGTGAACACACTTTGCGGCGTATCGATATTGGCGACCGTTATGATCGCGACCGTGTAGCCCGACAAGACGGCGGCGTAGGCCCGAAAGCCGCGGAAGTAGCTCCCGACGAAGACGCAAACACATATCCAGAGAATGAAAGCCGCGAGCAGGCCGATCCGCTCACCGGGAAAGACGCCGGCGATCACGACCGACATCGTGGCGCCGATGAACGTCGCCGCAATTCTGTTGATGGCTTTCGCAAGCGCCGCGCCGCGGGTCGGCTGCGCCAGGATCGCGACAGTCACCGCGGCCGATGATGCCCCTCCGAGCTGCAGCCAGAACGCGACATAGAGCGCGGTCACCGCGGCCAGCCACATGCGCAGCGCATGTCCCCATATGTGAGCCGGTATCGACATCCGCGACCTTTCCTGAACGAGCCCACCACACAATGCGGACCAGCTCTACGTTCGGACTTCGCCAAGGCGCTGTCCGCCCTGGAACGTTTCTGAGTGGAGTGGTTCAGGAAGCTCAGTCGCGCATGAAGATGAAGCCGGGACGCAAAACCAACGCGACTATCACTTCTTCGGTCGGTTCGTTGCCGTTGACTTTGCGTTTCGCGCTTCAAGGATTACAGGGAAAGCGGCAGCTCTTTATCCTACCTCCGCTCCCGCCTGCCAGTCGCCTTTCGGGCGACCTCCGCGTAGTCGTTATAGAAGCCTCTTCCGGCTTTCACGCCAAGCCATCCTTTGTCAATGTACTCCCGGAGCAACTTTCGTGGCTCTTCTGGCAAACCCCGGCGCAGGCTGGCGTAATGCTCTTCGATCGCCAGAACTATGTCCAAACCGACCTCGTCCATATTGCGAAACGGCCCGTGGCTACCGCCGCTGACAAGCTTGAAGAGTTCATCGACCTCTTCCGGTGTCGAGACGCCTTGAGCGACAACGTACAGCGACTCCCGCTTGATCGCTGCCCACACGTGCGCTCAGAACGCGCTGCGGCCGGCTGACATGATCAATCAGTTCGCTGCTCGGAAACGACGACGAGTTGCTCGCGATGATCGCATCTGGGCTGGAAAACCGATCGAGATCAGTCAACACCTTGCGCTTCAGCTCTGCGATTTCGGGGACCGCCTCAAAGATGAGCCATGCGTCAGCCAGGGCATCCTTGAGATCCGAGCAACCGACGACGCGACCGAGACGTCCATTCTTGATCTTTGCCACAAGTTCCGGCAGTGCGTCCTTCACATAGGCGACACCCTCGGTAAGCGTCTGCCCATTTGTGTCATAAAGTCGAGCTTCTCCACCTTGAGTGGCAAGCATCAAAGCGATACGTCGTCCCAAGGTGCCCGCACCAATGACGACAACTGGACGTTTGCTTACTTCTGCAGCGGTTAGTGTAACCATCGCTTATCTCCTTTATTTGGCGAGTAACCATCCCTCGGAAAAACCGAAGCCTTCGAAAGGTGAATTGCTCAAAACGGCTATCCGGAATCGCTCACGCGGCCCCGACCCGATCGGGCCGCCAATAGGTGGCCCATCACCTCAACGTCTGCGGCGTCCTACCGCCACCGGACCGTATGGCGTCCCGCAGGACACTCAACTATCCGTTGTATTCGAAAACTCTCGCGCCCCGACAATCTGGTCTTCAACAAGCCTGTCGACCTCGGCCGAGGAGTATCTGAGCTGCGAAAGAATCCCTACAGCGTCGGAGCCAACTCGGTGTGCGGGCGCCGGCGTTCCAAGTGGTCTGCCCGCCGTTGCGAACCAACTGGCCGAGAACGCTCCCACAGTCCAACCTTCGTGCGTCCGACGCTCAAACGTCACTGTAGGCGTCGGATCGTTGAGGTGACGATCAGCGAGCTCTCTGCAGGTTTGTACGGGTACCGCAGGGATGCTTTCTTCCACAAGAAGAGCGAGGGCCGCCTCGCGCGTAAGGCCACGCAGCTCATGGGTGAGATCGTGCTCTCCTTGGGCGAATATCCAGCCATCGGTCAGTTCATACACGCGCGCGCCAAGCGACATGCCGGTTGCGTCAGCCCCTCTTGCAGACGGCGGCTCTGTCTTTTGCTGTAGCAGGCACTGAGTAAGGGTCGCCGCAACGGCAAGTGATGTTTCAGCCCAGTCCCCACGCGAGTCGCCGCGCCGGGTCTGTGCATACAGAGCGCAAAGTCCGGCCCAAACGCCCAAGTATCCGCATAAATAGTCCACACATGATGCGAGTCCATGAAACGTCGGACATCCGTCTGGTCCAAATCGCTCCATGATACCGGTCGCCCCTTGCAGCGCAGGATCATAGCCGGGGTAATCGTGGCGCTCTCCATTCGGAACCTCACCTCTATGTCCCGTCACAGCGACTTGAATGATTCCTGCTTTCAATTGGTCCAGCGAAGTCCTGTCCAGGCCCATTCGCTGCCACTGATGGTCAAGCTTATTAGCAATGACCATGTCGCACGTAGCGACAATGCGCTTCATTATTTTGCGGCCTTCGTCAGTATGCATATTCAAGATGATGCTTTGCTTGCCCGATCCTGCCTCTCCGGCCCAATCGACCATGATCTCCGGCGTATGCTTGGGGTTGATCGGGTCAACTTTGTACACCGTCGCCCCCAGCTCCGCGAACATGCGTCCGCAGTTGGGGCCAGCTAGGACATTAGCGAAATCCCCGATCCTGAGGCCTTCTAGCGGCCGGTGATGGGCGGGCAACGCGGAAGCAAACGTCAAATCGCGTGCTGGTTCACCATCAACCCGCCCTCGCGCACAACCTCGTAGAGGCGGATAAGGGCGTGCGCTCTCGATCCATCCGGTTCGACCGATCTGCTCATGCTTCAAACCCTCCACCGGGGCGAAGATTCCGGCGTGCCTCGCCGATTTGTCCCGCTTCCACTCGTCCCACGAGCGAATCTTGACGCAGGGAACGTGGAATTCCGTGCACAGCAGCTTCTCCCATTCCGCCGCGGTCTTCAGCTCGAGGGCTTTCCCAACCATGTCGGCCAGCTTGGCACCGTATTCCCAGGAGAACTTCATCGGCTCGCCGATGTTAAACCCGCGGTAGACAATGTTTTCGGGCTTGAACGGCGTCTTGTTTACGAACCCTGCCTTCATGACTTCGTCATAGATCCCGAGGCCTTTCAACAAACGCTCGGCCAGCCCCCGATTCGCGGCGCCGATACACATGACGAGGCTTCCATCTTTGGTTTTGAAAGGAGTTCCTAGTGGGGTTACGCGCTCTTCCAACCAGAGCTGTTTGGCACCGTCCGCGCGCGCTTCTTTAAGTATTGAGTTGACCTTCTCGGCTGCAACGCCCTTCAGCAACCCGCCCTTTTGGGGCTGCAGGTATTCCTCAAGGCCTTCGCACGTTAGCGCCAGCGCCCCGATTGCGGACACCCCGCCGGCGAGGCGCGAAACCCAAATCTCACGTCCTTGTCCAGTCCGCTCACGATCGTATAGGCAGGCGCCAAGCAGATTAGCGCCGTTGACGGCTGCGTAAACTGAGCACAGAGGAAGGGGTGTGTAGATAACGGGCCGTCCGAGAAATCGGGAACTTTGCCCCATATCGGTGAAGAAGCCGACGAGAGCATTCAAAAGGTCTTCGCTGCAATCGTCCGGTAGATGTCCATAAGCTGCGTCATTGGGCAGTGCCGCGACGACATGCACAACAAACTGCCCGGGAAGGCGCTCGACCTTCTCTTTACCATCGACGATTATGACATCGAATTTGGACGCCTCGTCGAGAGATCCGGGGTCCACAGCGAATTTGTTTCTATCCAGATATTCGTCATCAGGATCGGGGACATGTCCCGCTGCTCTCTCGACGTATACGACAGCTCCTTGATCAGCGAACATCTGCGCAAGAAGACGCCCAGTCAAAAGATTCGATTTATCAGCAATCCGAATGTTGCCAAAGGGCATCGCATTTTGCATAACCTTACTCCTTCGAGGCGACACCAGAAAGTC
>WNFI01198933.1_pt2 | contig 10926 bp, 11 predicted proteins | sample 5400471 | NCBI WGS metagenome assembly WNFI01 (sample SAMN13153348, study PRJNA577476) | soil metagenome | isolation source: 100 cm saprolite on Douglas fir-dominated hillslope | place: USA:California | collected 2013-09-17 | reverse complement strand
TCGACATCGTCGTGGGGCAGGCCGGCCAGCGTCGTATCGGCGAAGCGCGTGAGCGCCGCAGCGAAACGGCGATGGCCATCGTCGAAAAACGGCCAGGTTAGGGTTTCGTCAAGGCTCACGCGCAAGCTCCCCTACGCTTCGATACGCTATGCGAGCCCTGTCGTTCGTTCCCGCGAAAGCGGGAACCCAGGGGCCACAGTCCGTAGCTCTGGGTCCCCGCTTGCGCGGGGACGAACGGACCATTGCTCGTTTGCTTCAATTGCACATAGGCCCATCTCAATTGCCCTCGAAGACCGGCTTCTGCTTGGCGGCGAACGCGCGAAACGCGCGCGCGAAATCCTGCGTCTCCATGCATAACGCTTGCGCGACTGCTTCGGCCTCGATCGCGCTCTCGACCGACATCGCCCATTCCATATCGAGCATGCGCTTGGTCATGGCATTGGCGAAAGTGGGTCCGGCGGCGAGTTCGGCGGCGAGCTGCTGCGCCTGCGCCAAGACCGTATCGGGCGTGGCGAGCCGGTTGAAGAAGCCCCAGCGTTCCGCCTCCTCGCCGCCGAGCACGCGGCCGGTATAGAGGAGTTCCGCCGCGCGGCCTGCTCCGATGATCCGCGGTAGGATCGCGCAAGCGCCCATGTCGCAGCCGGCGAGCCCCACGCGGTTGAAGAGAAATGCGACCTTGGCGCCGGGCGTTCCCAGCCGCACATCGCTGGCCATGGCCAAGATCGCACCCGCGCCCGCGCACACCCCGTCGACCGCGGCAATGATCGGTTGCGGGCACGCGCGCATCGCTTTGACCACCTCGCCGGTCATGCGGGTGAAATCGAGGAGCTCTCGCGCCTCCATCCCCACGAGCGGCTCGATGATCTCGAACACGTCGCCGCCCGAGCAAAAGTTGCCGCCGGCCCCAGTGATGACGAATGCCTTGACCGCTTTCTCCTTGGCCGCTGCGCGGAAGAGATCGCTGATCTCCGCGTAGCTTTCGAAAGTGAGCGGGTTCTTCTTGTCGGGCCGGTCCAGCGTGACGGTGGCGACCTCGCCGTCGGCCGCAAGCCGAATGTGGCGCCCCTTGTAGCCCGCGAGCGGCAAGGTGACCGCATTGGCTGCGCTCATCGCGGCCCTCCGTTGCCGATTGCCTTGCGCGCCGACGCTTTGGTTTTGGCCAGGAGCCGCATGAGCGTGTCAATTTCCTCACTGGACAGATCGGCGAGCATGTCTGCGATCCAGTCGCCGTTTGCGCGCGCCATCGCGCCGAAGAAACGGCGTCCCTCGGCAGTAAGGCTCACGAACTGCGCGCGGCGATCCTTGGGCGAGGGCCGGCGGCTGATGAGACCTTGCTCGACCAGGCGATCAACCAAGCCGGTGACATTGCCGTTCGACACCATCATACGCTGCGACAGCTCGCCCAATGTCATCGCCTTGGGTGCGCGGTAGAGCTGCGCCATCAAATCAAAGCGCGGCAGCGTCACATCGAAAGTATCGCGCAAGCGCCGGCGGACCTCGTTCTCGATCACCTCCTTGCAGGTGAACAGCCGCAGCCAAAGGCGCAACTCGTCCTTGTGATCGTGCGGCCGTTCGGCGACCTTGGTCTCCGCGTCGAGCGGCAAGGTGCGCTCTTCCATCACATCTCACCTCCTGCGATCGCGAGCGTGGTGCCCGTGACCGCCGCGGCTTCCGGCGAACAAAGGTAAAGCACGGCGGCGGCGACCTCCTCCGGCCGGATCAGCCGGCCGATCGGCGCATCCCGCCGGTATTCGGCCAGCACGTCAGCTTCCGTGCGGCCGGTTTTGGCGGCCACGCGCGTAGCGCTCTCGCGCACGAGATCGGTGTCGGTGTAGCCCGGGCAGACCGCGTTGACCGTGACCCCCGACGCTGCGGTCTCGGCGGCGAGCGCGCGCGTCAAGCCGACGAGCGCATGTTTTGCCGCGCAATAGGCCGTGACGTAGGCATAGCCTTTCAGCCCTGCGATCGAAGCCACATTGACGATGCGGCCGAAACCGGCAGCGATCATGCCCGGCAACACCGCTTGCGTCGCATAAACCGCGCCCATCACGTGCACATCCCACATGCTGCGGAACACCGACGCGTCGGCCTTGGCGAAGGGCCCGCTCGCGACCCAGCCCGCATTGTTGACGAGGATGGCGATCGGGCCGCGCGCCGCCTCGGCGGCGCTGACTTGCCGTTTGAGCGCGGCCGCGTCGGTGACGTCGGCGACGGCGCAGCCCGCCGCCGCACCGGCGGCGACCGCCGCGCGCAGCGGCGCTTCGCTGCGGCCGATCACGGTCACCGCGGCGCCGGCGCGGGCGAGCGCCGCGGCGATCGCGCGCCCGATGCCGCGGCCGCCGCCGGTGACGAAAGCATGTTGGCCCGAGAGCGGCATGGCGTTCACCTCTGGGCCGGCGGGAATCGCCGCCAGGAGAGCGATAGTTTAAACTTAAAATTTTAAAGCTTCAAGCTTGTCGGCTGGATATTTTAGGCTTAAAGTAATTGTTGCGGCTGACGCTCGGTCCGTCATGGCCGGGTCAAGCCCGCGCATGACGGCGTGAGAGCTGGAGCCTTGGAGGCGCCCATGAAGGTTCACGTGATCGGCGGCGGCCCGGCGGGCCTTTATTTCGCGATTCTCCTCAAGAAAGCCTGGCCGCAGACCCGCATCACCGTGTTCGAGCGCAACCGGCCGGACGACACCTTCGGCTTCGGCGTCGTATTCTCGGACGAGACGCTCGATACCTTCGAGACCTACGACCAAGAGAGCTATCGCGCGATCGTCGGCCACTTCGCCTATTGGGACGACATCGAGATCCATTTCCGCGGCACGACACACCGCATCGGCGGCAACGGGTTCTGCGGCTGCTCGCGCGCGACGCTTCTGAAGATCCTCGGCCGGCGTGCGCGCGCGCTCGGCGTCGAGATCGAGTATCAGCACGAAATCTCCCCGCTTGATCCCGCCATCCGCAACGCCGACCTCGTTGTGGTCGCCGACGGCATGAATTCGCGCTGGCGCGATACTTTTGCCGATCGATTCAAGCCGCACGTCGATCTGCGGCCGAACTTCTTCTCCTGGATGGGCTCGACCCGCCCGTTCGACGCCTTCACCTTCTTCTTCCGCGAGACCGAGCACGGCATCTTCATCGGCCATTGCTATCAGTACGAACCGCAGTGCTCGACCTGGATTATCGAGACCGATCCGCAAACCTTCGCGCGCGCCGGCCTCGACAAGCTCGATGAGGCCGCGTCCGCGCGTTTCGCCGAAGGCCTGTTCGCGCAGGAGCTGCAAGGCCATCGGCTGATCACCAACCGCTCGATCTGGCGCAATTTCCCGACCATTCGCTGCGAGCGCTGGGTCGCCGACAACATGGTGCTGATCGGCGATGCCAAGGCGACGGCGCATTTTTCCATCGGCTCGGGCACGAAGCTCGCGATGGAGGACGGCATCGCGCTTTACGAGGCGTTCCGATCGACCGGCGGGCGGGACGTGGCGGCGGCGCTCGCCGAGTTCGAAGCGCGGCGACGCGAGGAGGTGGAGAAGACCCAGCACTCGGCCGACGTGTCGCTGGTTTGGTTCGAGCACGTCGAGCGCTTCTGGAACATGGATCCGACCCGCTTCGCCTTCGGGCTGATGACGCGCTCCAAGGCTCACGCTCGAGAACCGCGTGGTCGTCTCGCCGATGTGCCAATACTCGGCGCAAGACGGCACGCCCAACGATTGGCATCTCGTCCACTATGGTTCGCGCGCGATCGGCGGCGCGGGCTTGATGTTCACCGAGATGACCGACGTGTCGAAGGACGCCCGCATCTCGCCCGGTTGCGCCGGCATCTACAACGATGCGCATGAAGCCGCGTGGAAACGTATCGTCGATTTCGTGCACGCGCAGTCGAAGACCAAGTTCTGCCTGCAGCTCGGCCATGCCGGCCGCAAGGGCGCAACCAAGCTCATGTGGGAAGGGATCGACGAGCCGCTGGAGGAGGGGGGCTGGCCGATCATTTCGGCTTCGCCGCTCCCTTATTTCCCGCACAGCCCGGTGCCGCGGGAGATGACGCGGGCTGACATGGACCAGGTCATCGCCGATTTCGTGGCGGCGACAAAACGCGGGCAGCGCGCCGGCTTCGACATGCTCGAGATGCACGCCGCGCACGGCTATCTGCTGGCGAGCTTCATCTCGCCGCTGACCAACACCCGCCGTGACGAATATGGCGGCACGCTCGAGAACCGCTTGCGCTTCCCGCTCGAGGTTTTTCGCGCCATGCGCGCCGCCTGGCCGGACAGACGGTCGCCGACGCGCAGCCGGTGTTCGGCCGCATGTTCCAGACGCCGTTCTCCGATCAGATCCGCAACGAGGCTGGCCTTGCCACCATGTGCGTCGGCGCGATCACGACCGCGGACCAGGTCAACACCATCATCGCCGCGGGCCGCGCCGATCTCGTCGCGCTCGCGCGGCCGCATCTCGTCGACCCCTATTTCAGCATGAAGGCCGCGGCCTGGTACGGCGCGGCGGGGATCCACTGCCCGCCGCAATACCTCGCCGGCAAGGAGCAGATTTTTCGCAACAGCGCGCGCGAGCGCGAGGAGTGGCGCGACTTGCGGCTCAAGGCGAAACCCAAGACCCACCGCGACACCTGGAAAGAGGCGGCGGAATAGGACGGCGGGCCCCGGTCTCTCCCTCGCCCCCGCCATGCGCCGCTGACGCCTACATCTCGAATTTATCCCTTTATCGGATTTTTCTATTGACTACAATTTGCGCCGGGTCTATATAGATTCGCAGCCTCGCTCATCGAGGGGCGTCTCCGGAGACGATCCCGAAGGCGGAGCGGGGAATGCCGGTGAGGGAAGCGCGGGACCGGAGCCCAAAATCGCCACGGTGGAGCGCCGGGAGGCGGGCGTCCCGCGTCATGGGACGCAAGGCGCCTCGCCAAGGCGCCTGGCCTGCCGCGTTACGTGCAGGCCCACGGGTGCCTCGCAAGCACCCGACGACTCTCGGCGCTCCGCCACCCCTCGATCGGGGGGACGCGAAGCGACAAAACAAAACCCGGGCGCAGAAAACGCGCCGCGGGAACGGGATTTGCTGTTTGAAATGGTGAAGCCACGAACGCGGTCAGCATTATTGCGCCGTCACAGCGTGTGGTATGAACGGAAGACGTGATCTCGCATGGCGGGAGGAGCTAGATGCACGAAGCACTAAACCACGCCAAGCTGGCGATGCTCTTCCGCAAGGAATTCGAGCTGTGCAACGTGCGCAAGGGCGAGACCATCGTGCTCCTCAGCGATCTCGGCGCGCGGCGGGATTATGTCTCGGCCGCCTTCGCCGCGGCCGAGGAATTCGGCGCCGACGCCTACGAGATGTGCGTCAACGCCATGCCGTCGTGGACCAAGGTGGGCGTCGAGACCGTGGGGCGCTGCAAGGGCACGCTCGAGGCGATCAAGGCGGCCGACATGCTGGTCTGTCTCCACATTCCCTTGTTCACGCGCTGGCTCAAGGAGGCGCGCGAGGCCGGCACGCGCGTGCTCATGGTCATCGACGGGCCCGACGAGCTCGAGACTTTGATGGCGCCGCCCGGCCTGAAGGAGGCGGTGACCTATGCGGGAGAGCGGCTCCAGCGCGCCAAGACCATGCGCATCACGCGTCCCGGCGGCACCGACCTCACGGCAAAACTCGGCGAATACCCGACCATGATCCAGTACGGATATGCGGAGACGCCGGGCCGCTTCGACCACTGGGGCGCCGGCCACGTGCACACCTTTCCCGACGAGGGCTCGGCCAACGGCACCGTCGTGTTCGCGCCCGGCGATATCGTCGTGCTGCCGTATTGCCGTTACGTGCAGGACGAGGTGCGGCTCACCATCCGCGACGGATTCATCCGCAAGATCGAGGGCGCGCTCGATGCCAAGCTCATGAGCGATTGGCTCGAGGGCAACAAGGCGCATGTGGACGACCTCGATGGTCATGCCATCTCGCATCTCGGCTGGGGGCTCAACCCGCAGGGGCGCTGGGACGCGATCGCGCTTTACGGCGGCGACCCGAAGCGCCACCACGCCGGCGCCCGCTGCTTCGCCGGCAATTTTCTGTTCTCGACCGGCCCCAATTCGCAAGGTGGCGGCAAGCGCACCACCAAAGGACATTACGATGTGCCGATGCGCGACTGCACGGTCGCGCTCGACAACGACGTCATCATCGATCATGGCCGGCTGACCGACGCGAAGATGCAGGTGGCCTTCGTGCCGCGGTGAACGGGATGGCCTCTCGGTCATGCAGCCGAGCAGTGCAGATGTTACATGACCCACCCCGCCGCGAGCGCTGAGGGGATTCACAAACGGTTCGGCGCGACGGTCGCGCTCGACGGCGTCGACTTCGCCGTGGCGTTCGGCGAAATCCACGCCCTCGTCGGTGAGAACGGCGCCGGTAAATCCACTTTGATCCGCATTCTCGGGGGTATGCATCGCCCGGACCGGGGCGTCATTCGGGTCGAGGGCGAGGAACGCGACTTCGCGAGCCCGCGCGACGCGATCGCCGCCGGTATCGTGACCATTCCGCAGGAGCTGCGCCTCGTCCCTGCGCTCTCGATTGCGGAAAACATCGCGCTCGGCGACCTTCCGGCGCGGCGCTTCGGCCCCCTCGCAGTTATCGATCGTGCGCGCATGCACGAGGAGGCGCATGCCGTGCTCGCTGAGCTCGACTTCGCGCCGGACCCGCGGTCGCCGGTCGCTTCGCTCAGTCTCGCCGAACGCCAGCTCGTGGCCATTGCCAAGGCGCTCCATCGCCGCTGCCGCATCTTCATCCTCGACGAGCCGACCGCGGCGCTCGAGAAACGCGAGATCGCGCGCCTGTTTGCGGTGCTCGCGCGCATGAAGCTGCAAGGCACCGCCATCATCTACATTTCCCACCGCCTCGAGGAGGTGGTCGCGATCGCCGACCGCTGCACCGTGCTGCGCGACGGGCGCGTAGTGGCGCTCGCCGCCCGCGGCGCTTTCTCCGTGAACGACCTCGTGGCCGCGATGACCGGGCGCGCGACGCAGCAGGCGCTCCCCGCACCGCTGCCATCCGGCGAGCCGCTGCTGGAAGCGAAACCGGACGGGGTGACTGACGTGCGCATCCACGCGCGCGAATTCGTCGGGTTGGCGGGCCTGCTCGGCAGCGGCGCCGATCGCATGATCCGCCGGCTGTTCGGTGCCGCGGGCGCGCCGATGAGGGTGGAGGTCGCCGGCAACGAGCGCCGGCTCGCGAGCCCCCGCGACGCCATTGCCGCCGGCATCGGCATGGTGCCGGGCGAGCGCTCGCTCGGTCTCGTTATGAATCAATCGGTGCGCGACAACATCTTGCTGCCCAACCTCGGCGCGCTCTCGCGCATGGGCTTTCTCGATCGCGCGGCAGGCGATCGCATCGTGGCCGAGGTGATGGATGTCCTCGACATTCGGCCGCGGCAGCCGGATCTCAAGGCAAGCGCGCTCTCCGGCGGCAATCAGCAAAAGGTGATCCTGGCGAAATGGCTCGCGCGCCGCGTCGCGGTGCTGCTTCTCGATGATCCCACGCAAGGCATCGACGTTGCGGCCAAGGCGCAGATCCACGCGCTTATCGGCGATCTCGTTCGTCGCGGCGCCGGCGCAATAATCTATTCCAGCGATCTCGCGGAGCTCGCGCGGTTATGCGACCGCGTGCTTGCCGTGCGGCAGGGACGGATCACGGCAACGCTCGATCGCAGCGCAGGTATCGACGAACCGGCGCTGCGCAGCGCGATCGGCGGGTGAGATGAAACCCGCGCCCAGAAGATGGAATCTCGCGGGGCAGATGCCGCTCGTCTCGTTGATCCTCCTCTGCGCGGCGACCGCACTGCTGACCAATCGCTTTCTCTCCCCGTTCAACCTGACCAATATCCTGGTGCAGTCATCGATCATGGCGGTGATCGCCATGGGCATGACCTTCGTCATCATCGGCGGCGGCTTCGACCTCTCGGTCGGCTCGACCGCCGCGCTCTCCGGCTGCATCGCCAGCATGGTGATGCTCGAGGCCGGCATCGCGGCGGGGATCGCCGCCGGCATTATTGCCGGAGCGGCGGTCGGGCTCGCCAACGGTCTCGTCATCGCTTTTCTCAACGTCAACCCCTTCATCACCACGCTTGGCACCATGGTTTTGGTGCGGGGCGTGGTTTTTCTCATCACCGGTGGTGCGCCAGTGAGCGGGGAGTCGGGCCTTCCCGGCGCGTTCGTCGCCTTCGGGTCCGAGCGCTTCCTGGGCATCCACTATCTCGTCTGGATTCCGGCCGTGCTGCTGGCAGTGTTGTCCTTCGTCATGCACGCGACCCCTTACGGCCGGCGCATCTATGCGACCGGCGGCTCTCGGGAGGCTGCCTATCTCTCGGGCGTACCCGTGCGTCGCCTGATCGCCTCGACCTATGTGTGGTGCGGTGCGCTTGCCGGCGTCGCGGGCGTGATGCTCGCGGCTCGGCTGCAATCCGGCCAGCCCACCGCCGGCGAATTTTACGAATTGACCGCCATTGCCGCCGTGGTTCTGGGCGGCGCATCGCTCTACGGCGGCGAAGGCATGCTTTACAAAAGCGTGATCGGGGTTTTCATCATGATCGTGCTCGGCAACGCGCTTAACCTCTTGAACGTCGATTCCTATTGGCAGCGCGTCGCGGTGGGTGCGGTAATCATTGCCGCCGCCGCCGCTGAAAGGCTACGCTCTCGTGGGAGCCAGTAGGCCGTGGATTAGGAGATCCAGAAGTGCCACGGCGTGGAAGATAAGGGAGTTTTGCATGTTCAAGTCTCGCATCATCTCGCTTGCCGCCGCCGTGATGGTTCTCCCCGCGCTCGCGCTGACGGCACCGGCCATCGGCCAGCAGAAGATCACCATCGGTGTCTCGCTCGCGCAGGATGACAATCCCTTCTACATCGCCATGCTGCGCGGCATTCGCGCCCGGGCCGAGGAACTCGGCTGGGACGTCGCCACGGTCTCCGCCAACGAGGACAAGCTCAAACAGATCAACGGCGTGCAAGATCTGATCGCCCGCGGGGTCAAAGGCATCTTGATCTCGCCCATCGATGCGGTGGGGGTGAACGCCGCCTACGACGCGGCGGCCGCCGCCAGGATCCCGATCGTTTCCGTGGCCCGCGGCTCCGCGTCCCCCAGTCAGACCATTCACGTGGCCATGGACGAGAAGCAGATCGGCCGCGACATCGCCGAGTGGACGGCGAAGAGACTCGGCGGCAAGGGCAAGGTCGCGCTGCTCATGGGACCGAGCGGTGCGCCCACATTCAAGAATCTGGGCGACGGCTACAGCGAGGTGATGGCGAAATATCCCGGAATCGAAATCGTATTCCGCGGCGACGGCCCGCTCACGCGCGAGCGCGGCGTCAAGCAGGCGGAAGACGTGCTGGTCGCAAACCCCGGCCTCGCCGCGATCTATGCCGCCAACGACGACGTCGCGCTCGGCGCCATGCAGGCGGTCAACGCCGCCAATCGCAAAGGCAAGACGCTGGTGACCGGCATGAACGGCGTGCCGCCGGCGCTGCGCGCGGTGAAGGAGGAAAACTTGGCGATGACGGTCGAACTCAACCCGGCGGAATGGGGGCGCCTCGGCGTCGACGTGCTCGCCTCATTCCTCAAGGGCGCGATTTTGCCCCGGGGACAGGCTGCGTAGGCGTTGTGCCGGCAGTACACCTGCGGGGGATGGAATCGAGAGTGCGCAATGCCCACCCGACGTGCCGTAATGGGCGCGACAGGGAGTAAACGCAGTGGCCGACATTGCAACCGTTGCAAAGCAGAGCACCCCCTTCGTCCGCGAACTCGAGGCGAAGCACCTGCATCCGCTGTGGGACCGCTATCAGCGCATCACCCCGATGAGGCCGCAGGCGCCGGACACGCCGTTCATCTGGCGCTGGCGCGAGGTCGAGCCGATGCTGCAGCGTTCGGTTGGCGAAGTCTCCATCAACGACATCGAGCGCCGCGCGCTGATCATGGCCCATCCGGCCTTCGGGGCGGAAACCACCACCACGAGCACGCTGCTCGCCGCCTTCACGGTGCTTGATCCGGGCGAGCGCGCGCGCCCGCACCGTCACACCGGGGCGGCGATCCGTTTCGCCACGCGCGCGGAAGGCGCGGTCACCATCGTCGACGGCCGCCGCTGCGAGATGAAGGCGGGCGACTTGATCCTGACGCCCCCGATGGTCTGGCATGGCCACATCAACGACAGCGATCACCGCATCATCTGGTTCGATGCCGCCAACATGCCGCTCATTCGCGCGCTCGACGCGCATTTCTTCGAGCCGGGCGACCCGCGCAACAATCAGTTCTGGCAGGTCGACGAGGGCGAAGAGACGTTGTGGGCGGAGACAGGCCTGCGCGTGGAGCAAGCCGGCGTCAGCGCCGCCAATTCGCCCAAGTACCGTTATCCCGGCGAGGCGACGCGCCGGCTCCTTGCCGCCGCGCCCGCCGGCGCGGACGGCATGCACGTGATCCGCTACGTCAACCCTGCGACCGGCGGCGCCGTCATGCCGACGCTCGACTGCTACGCCGCCCGCTTGGACAAGGGCATCACCACACGTAGAAAACGCGCGACGTACAACGTGGTGTGCCTGGTGATCGCGGGCGAGGGCCGCTCGAGCATAGGGGAGGAGACCTTCGAGTGGTCACAGCACGATGTCTTCACCATCCCGCACTGGACCTGGGCGCGCCACGAGGCGCGCGGCGGCGACGCCGACCTGCTCATGGTGACGGACAAGTCAGCCTTCGAACGGCTCGAGCTGGTGCGCGAGGAGATGGAGTAGAAGTCGTGGAATGAACTCACTGTCTCCCGGGCGCAGTGCAGCATGAAGCGCAGCGTAATGATGCGCTGCAGACCCGGGACCGTTCGAGTCCGTGGCGGTCCCGGATCAGCGGAGCACCGCTGCGCAAAAGCTTCGCGCTGCACCGCATCCGGGACAAGGGTGCATGGACACCT
>WNFI01103633.1_pt1 | contig 10926 bp, 9 predicted proteins | sample 5400471 | NCBI WGS metagenome assembly WNFI01 (sample SAMN13153348, study PRJNA577476) | soil metagenome | isolation source: 100 cm saprolite on Douglas fir-dominated hillslope | place: USA:California | collected 2013-09-17 | reverse complement strand
CTTGCGTCGAGAGGGTCCGCTGTGCTCGTGCTCAATCAACAGCCGCCCAACCGATGTTGATTGGAATGATCGCGAGGACGCCAATGACCATGATCACGCATCGGACCATGAGAAGTGCACCCATCCTATTCCTCCAGGAAAAGTTTCGGGGCAATGGTAGCACAGAATTATTTCTCGTGTAGAATCGTGTTGATTCGGCCCCGCAACTTTGCCGCGATCCGATCGAAGCGCGTGGATACCCGCTCAAGGAGACAGCATGACGTATGAAATGATCCAGGTCGAAACAAGAGGGCGTGTTGGCCTTGTCACCTTCAATCGGCCACAAGCGTTGAATGCCCTCAATGCGCAAATGGTGATCGAACTCATGGATGCCCTCGCACACTTTGATGCAGAGGAGGCGGTCGGGGCAATGGTCATTACGGGCAGCGGGAAGGCTTTCGCGGCTGGCGCGGACATCAAAGAGATGGCCGAAAGGGGCGGTCAACAGATGCGCGAGAGGGATCATGTTGGGCCCTTCAGCCGGATCATGACGATTCGCAAGCCGATCATTGCTGCCGTCTCCGGCTATGCGCTGGGCGGCGGCATGGAAATCGCCATGTCGTGCGACTTGATCGTGGCGTCGGATACGGCGAAATTCGGGCAGCCCGAGATCACGATCGGCGTCATCCCCGGTGCCGGTGGGACCCAGCGGTTGACGCGGGCGGTAGGCAAGGCGCTTGCCATGGAGATGATCCTCAACGACCGCACACTATCTGCGCAGGAAGCACTCCAGTTCGGGTTGATCAATCGGGTTGTCCCTGCGGATCAATTTCTCGCCGAGGCGCTGAAATTGGCCGCCGAGATCGCGGCGCGCGCGCCGCTGGCTGTCCGGGCCGGAAAAAAGATGGTCAATGAGGCGTATGAGCATCCCTTAAGCGAGGGAATCCTCGCGGAGCGCCGTGAATTCTATGAGCTGTTTGGATCCGCGGATCAAAAAGAGGGAATGCTGGCGTTTATCGAAAAACGCAAGCCGGAATGGTCAGGTAAGTAAAATTCGCGCGCTTTTGCACGGATGGTAATTATCACTTTCAACGACCTGCGGACTGCTCTTTCGCCGCTTGAGCTGGCTCGTACTCCTGTCATAGCCCATGCCTCCCTGCGGGCATTCGGCAATGTGGATGGCGGCGGTGAGACCCTGATCCGTGCGGTCCTTGACTCGGTGGGGGCGCTGGTGATGCCGACCTTCACCTATCAATCGATGGTCATCCCCGAGACTGGCCCGCCAAACAACGGGATCACGTATGGCAGCGAGCTCAGTCTTAACCGGATGGCCGAGCCATTCACGCCGGATCTGCCCGCCGACAGGCAGATCGGCATCGTCCCGGAAGTATTGCGCCATCACCCCCGTGCAAGAAGGACCCTTCACCCGATCCAATCATTTGCCGGGGTCTACGCGGAAAAATATCTCTCGGCACAGACCCTCCAGGATCCGCTTGGACCGATCGGCGCTTTGGCCGAAGCCGATGGCTGGGTGTTGCTGCTGGGTGTGGATCACACGGTCAATACCAGCATTCATTATGCCGAAAAGCTTGCCGGGCGCCGGCAGTTCATCCGTTGGGGTCTTCTTCCGGACCGCGTGGTCGAATGCCCTGGTTTTCCGGGCGATTCTTTTGGGTTCGATTCGATCGCGCCAGACCTGGTCAAGGATCTGCGTCGATTGAAGATCGGCGATGCAGTCATCCAGGCGATGCCCCTGAAGTCCCTCTTCGAGGTGGTGATCGAGCGAATCAAGGAGGACCCGTTGGCGCTTCTGTGCCAGCGGACAGATTGCGAACGATGTATGGCGATCCGAAATGGATAAAAGTTGCCGGATTATTTGGGTGTCAGGACGGAAATAAACTTGGTCACAAAGGCTACGGAATAATCTCTTGTCCCAATTTTGAAATTGTCGACCGGAAGGGGATTGGCGACCAAAACTGCACAGGGAGTGAACGGCGGAAACTGGCTGGCCTGGCGGGCAGATACATTTTCCACGTTGACCGATTCGATGCGAACATCATTGCCCAGTCCCTGTTGCAGCAATACCCAAAGTGGATATTCCCAGGTCCCGCCGTCAAAATAGAGTCCGATCTGCCTGCATTGTAGATTGGTCAGCTCTCCTGCAACTCGCGGATAGGTAGACCATAGTGAATGCTGCACCCGGAAGTATTGCTCTGTCCGGTCCATGATGAAAATGTTTTCGGGACCGAGCAGGGGTCGTGAGGCGTTCCCAAATACCCATGGCATCGCCGCGAGAAATACAAGGCTCATCAGCGCATTGCCCAGCCATTCGATCTTGATTTCTGCGAGGCTGGAGCCGATCACGGCAGTCCAGAGTACGAAGAGCGGTAGTTCCAATCGATTGTTCCAGGGTTGCCACTTCAAGTACATACTGAAAAGCAAGAACGCCGCGATCAACACCAGGCAATACACCACCCGATCACGCCGGCGGGGGGTCACGACCGCGACCATGATCAGAGTGATTGCGATCAGGATGACTTGCAGGGGATTTCCTGCGGAATCATCAATAAAGGACGGATCGGGAATTTGAAATTTAGCTCCCGGCCAGGTCGTACGTGGATCCGTCACGGAAAGTCCAAGCCGTTGATGGACGAGAACTACCGCTTCATTCAGGAGCGTATTGAGCCCCTCCAGGGGGGTCCCCAGATTGATCGCCGTATTGCGGACGGTGTTCGAGACCAATTCAGGCAGGCTGATGATATCGTTGGCATACTGAAAAGTGCTCACCTGACCGCCGGTTGAGAAGACGTCGGAGGCAAGGCCTAGCGGACTTCCGAAAAGGGAGGTATTTCGAACATAATGACCGAGATTGAGAACGAGTGCCATACCGGCCAGGGTCGCTAGGATTCTTGCTGCTTGGCCACGGTCCGTTTTCAAAACCGGAAAAAGAAGCCAAATGATGAAGGGCAGACCAAAGAGATAAATCGTCGCTTTGGTCAGCACGGCCAGCCCAAGGCTTGCCCCCGCGAAGAGAGCATTTTTGAAATTCGTCTCTGACTTGAGCACGATCAAAAAATATACAAAACAAACCATCCAAAAAGCGGCCGCATAGTCGTTTTGGGTGCTCGACCCCTGCAAAATCCCCATCGGGATGGTCATACTGATCGCGGCGCTGAAGATCTGTCCGCGCCGGCCCGCGCCCAGGAGCCGCGCGATCAGGGATACGCCCAGACAACTTCCGATCATGGAAAACCACTGTACGAGATTCGCAAGACGATCCGTGCCGCTCAGGATCTGGAAAAGCATGAATATGAATTCACTGCCCGGATTGAGGAATAACTGACGCAGGATGTGGGTCGGGTAATCGGCCACGCTCTGATCCTGGATCAAATGCATGACGCGTGCCATGTGATAGGTCATCGAATCCCAGTTCGTCGGGGGTGCGACCGAGGCAATCAATCCGACCAGAAGGGCGATCAGGCAGATCCCAAGCAGCAGACCAAGTTCAAAGCGGGGAATTTTGGAAACATCGAACCGTTGGAAAAGCTCCTTCGGATTGCCCACCCTCCGGGTCCAGACGATCAGCGCCGCGACCAGAGGGGCGCTCCAGGCCGCGACCAGGGGCCAGAAGGCGATCCATTTGAACAGGCTGAGGAGTTCCGTGGTGCCGACGAGGTAGGTCCCCCAGACGACGGCTGCAAATAAGAACGAAGAGCGGAGGTCCGCGCGCACCTTATAGAAGATTCCCCACAGGAGGACGAAGAGAAGGACAGGAATTGCAGGTGCAAGGATGATCATCGATTTCTCACAAAGCGATAAGACTACGACTGCGGCCCCTGCGTGCGGGCCAGAGGGGTCTTGGGGGCTATTGTAAGATAGGTTTGGACCAATCGATTGGGAATAACAGTGAACCGGCCGGGAGCGAGCGCCGGTCTTTGATCCCTGCCCGATTTCCAGGATCGCCCTTTGTTCGGACCGGGCTGAACTCGAGCAGCCTTAGCGCCGCTCCACGGAATGCAGGTTGTAGCGTTTCCCCTTGAAATAACTCACCGCGTACTCGGCGACGAGCTTCGGATCGTACGCGGCACAACTGAAAACATCCAGATAGATCGCCCGGCTGGTATCCGCAAAATGGGCAGAGATCAGAGATGTCTCGATCAGCTGGGTCATGCTAAATCCGGTCACGCGGGGATCATCGCCAAAGCGGACGATCTGTGTTTCGCCGTAGCGGCGCATCTGGATCCGATCGCAGAGAGTTTCCACGAACAGGCAGATCGCTGAGGCGTCCTGCATGATCTCCAGATCGCAATCATACAAGTCAATGCATGAGGAGAGTCCCCAGTATTTCGTTTCACTTTCCATGATTGTTATGCTCCTACGCAGTACGGTATGGTGCTTCGCCTTCGAGATCACCCACATACACAGGCAGGTCGGAGTCTCCGGACATTTGGCGAATCGCCTGAATTTCTCCGATATGATACCAATAGTGGTAGATGATGCGCTGCATGGCCGAACCGACTGTTTGACCTACGGATTTGCCTTCCCGCAGCAAGTCCGCCTCCATTCCTGCACCGGTTAGTGATTCCAGGAAGGGCTCGACCTCCCCGTTCACGGTATGCCAGATCTTCATCATTTCCCCGAGGGAGGGTGTGCTCATCGGCGCCCCGAAGGCATACACCGTATTCAAATCAGGGTGGGGTATCTTACCCTGCGCGAACTGCAGCCAATAGCGCTGTTCGTGCCAGGCAAGATGTCCGACATTCCAACTAATGCAGTTCATGGGTCCAAAGTGCCGGGTTGCACCTTCCTCGGACACACCTTCGAGTCCGCGCAGCCATTCGCGGCGGGTAAATCGGAGCTGGTCAACCAAGGGATGGGACATTTTGGATTCCTCGTTCAGATTGCGTGCACAGGCATTGCCATGCCCGATTTCGCGAGATCAGACTTTCATTAAGTCAAAGCGGAACCATTTATTTTTTGACCGCTGGGTTCTCCACCGCACGTTTCAGCCGAGCCAATGCTTCTGCCACGCCTTCATACAGCTGTTTTTGAGCCATATGTTCCAGGATCCATGCCCACCATCCAGGTGAGATGGAAAAGTCTCAGCCGAATGAAACCTGGCAGCTCTCACTGCCCTGGGCGCTGCAGGTAATGTGATTGAAGACGGTGATCCCAAATGGCAGACTCGTCTTCAAGTGGATCCGTTGATTGGCCGGTTCGATCCTCTCCACCAACACGTTCACATTCCAGGACCTGCCGAATGCACGGGTATCGGCATAAATGATCTGACCAACCCGAGCGGGACCTTCAGGAATGATCCGGCGCGTCTCGGCATCCCACCAGAGTGCATAATTCGCGGGTTCCGACACAAAGCTCCAAACTTTTTCTGCCGGTGCCCGGACGCTGACGATGGGACAGACGCGGACACTCACGGTGGGCGCCTCATTGGAAGGTAATCTCCTCGATGCGCCAGCTTTCCTCGCCCATCAGTTTCTGCATGCGGGTCAGCATTTCAGCACAGATGCGGGTGGTATCCGAGGGAAAGTCGATCAGGTGGCCGCGGCCGTCCTCAAAAACGTGGAACGAAAATTTATCACGGCCGTGATATGAGATCAATGTCCCGTAGATCGTCTTGATTCGGCGCTTGTCCCGTTCCTTCCCTCGCGAGCGGAACGTAAAGAGACGGAGGCAGGACCGGCTCTCCGGGAGGCGGTTCCACTGTCCGCATCGTGACCGCTTCCCGCACGACTTCAACCGAAATTTCTCTCACTGGCTCTGCGGGGGGCGGGGTCACCGGCTCGGGACCTGGGCCTTTTTCGCCTTGGTTCTCAACCGAGGGATCCGGACGAGCGGCAATTGCAGCGTTCTCGAAGGACGGCTGCCATTCCTCATCCCAATTTTCTGGAAAATTGTCGGGGGGTGGCGGCGCACTCTCGTCATTCCAGTCTTCAACGCCTTCCCCTTTTGGACGCGGGGCCTCTGAGCGCGCGGCGGCCTGCGGCGCCTTTTGCGCGGGGCTATTTCGAATGGTCTGGGAAATTCCACCGGGAATCGTTTTTGAACCCGAAGAAGTTGCGGGCGCTGCGGTTCCGGGTTTGCCGGCGGGGCCCGGTGTGCTTGCGGCGGAAGCCGAGGAGACTGGCAGCGCGTCCAGGACCTTGATCTCGGTCCGGATCATATCCACCAAGACCTTGGGCGGGGTGTTGCTGGTGTCCACCTTGCCCTCGACAATAATGATCTGGCCGATTCGAAGCTGTTCGCGAACCTTCTCCCATGTACGGGGGAAAAGCACGAGCTCAATATTTCCCTGGATATCTTCAATGGTTGCGAAGCCCATCGGCTTGTTGGACTTGGTGAGATACGGCCGGACTGTGGTGATCAATCCTGCGACCCGAACTTTCTCCTCGTGCTGTGCATCTCCAAGTTGTAGGGAAAAATAGCTGACGATTTTGGCCAGCGTAGCTTGATACGGGGTGAGGGGGTGGTCAGAGATGTACAGTCCGATCAATTCGCGCTCCCAGTTGAGCATCTCACGTTTGTCCACGCTCGAGACATCCGGGAGTGTGATGCTTTCGGTGACTCCACTGACCGCACCGAACAGGCTGAGCTGTCCGGCTTCCACCGCGCGAAAATGGTTGCCGCTAATGGCAACGATGCGGTCCAGCGAGGCGAGCAGGGCGATGCGGTTGCCGAACGTGTCGAGTGCGCCCACCTTGATCAGGCATTCGAGACCGCGCTTCCCGACCAGGCGCAGATCCGCACGCCGGGCAAAGTCATTCAAGTCTTTGAACGGTCCGTTCAGGGCGCGTTCTTTAAGAAACAGCTGCACCGCGCTCTGACCAACGTTCTTGATCGCACCCAACCCGAAGCGGATATTGGGTTCGCCATCAATATCTTCTATTTCAAAATCCCAGCCGGAGGTATTGATATCGGGGGGCAGGACCTTCAACCCCATTGCCCGGGCGTCCGCGACATACAGGGCGACTTTTTCGGTTACGCCGGCCGAGGCGGAAAGCAGTGCCGCCATATATTCGGCGGTGAAGTGAATTTTGAGATACGCGGTTTGGACCGCGATCACACCATAATCGGCGGCGTGGCTCTTGTTGAAGCCGTACCGGGCGAACTCTTCCCAATCGGCATAGATCCCCTCGGCGATATCCCGGACCATGCCTTGCTTTACCGCCCCCGCCACAAATTTGCGGCGGTGCTTCTCGATGTCCTCTTTCTTCTTCTTCGAGATCGCTTTGCGGAGTTCGTCTGACTCGGAGGGTGTGTAGCCTGCCAGTTCGACCGCGGCCCGCATCAGCTGTTCCTGATACACCGGGATTCCGTAGGTGGGACCGAAGATCGGCTCGAGGGCTGGGTGACGATACTCCACTGCGGCCTCGCCATGCATGCGGGCGATGTAATCAGGGATGAACGCCATCGGACCCGGACGATACAGAGCCACCATGGCAATAATGTGATCAAGCCGCTTGGGTTTCATCTGGATCAGGTAGCGCGTGATTCCCCCGCCCTCCACCTGGAAAACACCGGCGGTCTGGCCGTTTCCGAGCAATTCAAACGATTTCGGGTCGTCGAGCGGGATGTTATCCAGATCCAGTTTGATGCCGTGCCGTTTCTCGATCATCTCACAGGCGCGGGCCATCACACTCAGCGTGATCAGACCCAGGAAATCCACCTTGAGCATGCCTAGCGAGTCAAGGACTCCCATTTCAAATTGGGTCACGGATTTAATGGGCGTCTCTTCCGAGGTGGAGGTGGGACGATGCAGGGGAAGGTATTCGACCAGTGCTTTATCCGAGATCACCACTCCGGCAGCGTGCGTGCCTGCGTTTCGGACGGTACCTTCCATCCTGGCGGCAATGTCGATCAGTTCGTGCAGATGCGGTTCGCTGTTGTAGACCTCTTTAAATTCAGGTACTGCAAGCGCGTCCTCCATGGTGGTCGTCCGGCCCGAAACGAATGGCACGAGCTTGGCAACCCGGTCCACTTCATTCAGTGGAATATCCATCACCCGGCCAACATCGCGGATAGCGGCTTTGGTGCCCATGGTCCCAAAGGTGATGATCTGCGCGACCTTATCACTGCCGTATTTGTCGGCGCAATATTGCAGCACCTCTCCCCGACGGTCATCGCGGAAGTCAAGATCGATGTCGGGCATGGAAATGCGGCCGGGGTTGAGGAAGCGTTCAAAGATCAAGTCATGCTGGATGGGATCCACGATGGTAATCGTGAGGGTATAGGCGATGATCGATCCGGCCGCGGATCCGACCTCGGGGTGAGTTGCGCGCGCGCCATAGCGCAGCTGCGCGCCCTTCTGACACAGGTGGCGGAGATAAGACGCTGGCGTGAATCCCTCTGGAACTGGAAACTCGGGCAGATGGTAACCCTTGAAAGAGAGATCGACATTACATCGCTCGGCGATGAGCAGGGTATTCTCCAGGGCGCCGGGTATCTCCGCGAACAACTGAGCCATCTCGGCCGGTGGGCGCAGGTAATACGAGTCATCGCTCATGCGCATTCGGTTTGGGTCGGAGAGAACTGTCTGAGTCTGGATGGCCAACAGGATGTCCTGCAGACGGGCGTCTTCCGGATTGATGTAGTGGACGTCATTGGTAGCCACATATTTCGAAGAGTAGCGTGCGCCCATCTCAAGGAGTTTCCGATTCAGGTCAGTATTCTCTTTGATATTGTGCTGCTGCAGTTCCACAAAGAAGTGATCGGGGCCAAAGACCTCGTAATACCAGTCCATGCGGCGGAGGGCCTCTTGCGGATTATTCTCGAGCAGGGCCCGGGGGATCTCCGCGGACATGCAGCCGGAGGTGCAGATCAGACCTTCGGAGTGCGCCGCCAGAAATTCATGATCGATGCGTGGATAATAGTAGAAGCCTTGGAGCTGGGCTGCGGAGGCGATCTGCAGAAGATTCTTATAGCCCCGTTCATTCTCGGCCAGCAGCAGCAGGTGATACGATGAGCGGTCACGCTTCGAGTCGCGATCGGTCATCCCGCGGGCCGCGAGATATGCCTCGATCCCAATGATCGGCTTGATTCCCGCCTGATTGGCTGCGTTGTAAAAGTCAATTACCCCGAACATGGTGCCGTGGTCCGTAATGGCGACCGCCGGCATGCCCATCTCTTTGACGCGCTGAATGAGCCGCTCGATGTTCGAGAAGCCATCCAGCAGGGAATATTCCGTGTGAACGTGAAGATGGGCGAACGTCATGCGCGCTGAGCCGATTATAGCACTCCGAAGCGATATTAGAACAAATGATTTGCCTTAAAAAATCAGCCCTGCTATACTAGGCGACGTGCCGCGTCCCAACCTCCTGATAGCACCGCCAGCCCCGCGGGCCCATACGGGGGTCTCTGGGTGGGGAGCGGCACAGCGCAAGATGGACGCGAGATCGCGATCAAGTTTGTGGTGACCAATGGATCGATCTCGTCGATCAACTACACGTATCCCCGATCGAACAATCTTCCCTGTACAGGTATCGACCACACTGTGATTCCCCTCGATGCGCAGCCGCGCATCAGCAATAATTCGTTTTCCCAGGTTTTTGGAAGCGATCTGACCGCAGATGGGACATTTACCGCCCCGGATGCAGCGCTCGGACATATCTCCATCGTCTGGCAGGGGCGCAGCGATTGCAATGCCACCCTGCGGGCTTCCTGGAGCGCAAAGCTGCAGCCGGCCGCGGCGGCAGTCGTCACGGCCCCGGTTTCCGTTGCCTGGTGCGGAAAGAATACGAACTGCCTCGATCTCGTTTTCCAGTTGCTGATTTTCGGCCTGGTCAACGGTGCGATCCTGGCCCTGAACGCGATCGGCATCACCGTGATCTACAGCACTGTTCGAACTTTGAATCTTGCACACGGCGATGTCTATGCACTTACGACCGCCTTTGTGACGTCGGTAATCAATATTATTGGTCTCAATCTGAACTGGCCAGTGGGGTCAAGGATCCTGGTCCTGGGTGGAGTTCTGATCGGTGCAATCGTATTTGGCGCCATACTCAGTCTGGGGGTGGAAGAGCTGGCCTTTCGCCCGTTCCGAGGTCGCTCCAAACTCGCCCCGCTGATCGCCTCCCTGGGTCTCTCATTCATCCTTTATCAAGGCGCCCTGGTTTGGCGTACATTCCAAAAATCGTTCATACGCGGTGAGCACCGCAGTGTCCCTGGCCTGCCGGAAGTACCCACCGACAGCATCCCGAATTTTCTCTCCCAGGGCAATTTGCTCCCAGGTCACGTGGTTCTCCAATATTCGGACGTTTTCGTATTTGTGGCGGCCCTGATATTTGTTCTGCTCACGACCTATATCCTGCTCAAGACCCGCCTCGGCCATTCCATTCGCGCGGTGGCGCAAAACGAGGAGCTGGCCGAAATCGTCGGTGTTGACCGCGACGGGGCGATTCGACGTGCCTTCATTCTCGGCGGCGCCCTGGCGGGTGCGGCAGCTTTTATTTTTGCCTTGTATTATTCCCGCCCGTTCGGTCACGATGGCGCCGAGAGCGGACTGTTCGCATTTGCTGCGGCACTGCTGGGTGGCATCGGAAGTCCAACCGGCGCGCTGCTCAGCGGCTTGATCCTGGAAGTGGTCGGTTCATTCGGCGATTACTTTCTGACCGCCCAATGGACCCCTGTGCTACTGCTGGGACTCCTGACCGGAATCCTGATCTGGAGGCGCGGCGGGATCTTGGGCCGCGAGGAAGGCATGTCGGAGGGCGGAGTGCGTGATTCGGTTGTCCTGACAGCACCGGTCCAAAATCCCCGGTCGCGCCGCTGGCTGATCGCTCTATTTGCTGCCCTGGCACTCCTTCCGGTTTTCACTTCCGCGTTTGGGCTGGGCGGAGATATTCTTTTGAGGGGAATGGGCATCTTCGTTTTGCTCACACTCGGCCTCAACATCCTGCTCGGCCTGGCCGGTGTGCTGGATCTCGGTTATGCAAT
>WNFI01370510.1_pt1 | contig 10927 bp, 11 predicted proteins | sample 5400471 | NCBI WGS metagenome assembly WNFI01 (sample SAMN13153348, study PRJNA577476) | soil metagenome | isolation source: 100 cm saprolite on Douglas fir-dominated hillslope | place: USA:California | collected 2013-09-17 | reverse complement strand
GCCGTTCACCATTTTCGGCGGCGTTTTCGCCATCACCACGATCACGCCCGCTTTTACGCCATTCGTGCACCAGAGCTTTTCGCCATTGAGGATGAAGGCTTCGCCGTCGGGCGTTGGCTCCGCCTGCGTTTCCATTTTCGCAGGATCCGAGCCGACTTTTATTTCCGTGAGCGCGAATGCCGAAATCTCGCCGCGAGCGACCCGCGGCAGAAACCGGCGCTTTTGCTCCTCGGTTCCGAACAAAATCAGCGGCTGCGGCACGCCGATCGATTGATGCGCCGAAAGAAGCGCTGTGAGATTGCCGCAAAAGCTTCCCAGCATCATGCCCGCGCGGCAGTAATTGGTTTGCGACAGTCCCAGCCCGCCAAACTCTGGCGAAATCTTAATCCCGAACGCACCCAGGCGCGCGAGAGCCTCGATCACGTTCTGCGGGATTTCGCCGGTGCGGTCGATTTCATCCGGATTAACATGTTCTTTCAAAAACGCTTCGAGCTGCTCGAGAAATGGAGCGCCGTGATCGCGGTCTTCTGCGCTTTGCGACGGAAACGCATGAATCCCCGCGACATTAAAGCGGCCCATAAACAACCCGCCCGCGAAACCGCGTTCCACCTGCACGGCCTCGCGCGCCGATTCGGTGAGCTCGAGCGCTTCGCGTTGCGCGGGCGACATTTTCGAAGTGTCGATGACGGGTTTCGGATCAACTGCCGGCATAGAATTTCCCTCCAGACTCAGAAATTCGCTTCAGCAAAGCGCGGGGAATGTAATGGCGGCCAGCGACTCCGGCACACTGAGACAACTGGCCAAAGGCGGTCGCAATTCTGCTCGTGTCGGCGAAGCGCAACGGGCTCATCGGCGTTCCGAGATCCAGCATGGCTCCCTCACTATCCGTGACACTCGCACCGATGGCAAACAACTGCCTCCAAGTCGTTTTTGCCGACCTTCGCTTCTATCTAGCAGATAACCAAGACCGGACACGGCGCATGCTCGAAGGTCTCAGCGTCACTTCCGACACGTGCCGCCAACCCTTGTATCCGTGTGTCGACAATACCAAGAGATCAGCTGACAGGTCGGTTGCGGTTCTTGCGATCTCATCTCGCAGGTGAAGCGCTATGGTCTGGATCGAGTCGACATTTTGATACTCGAGCTTTGCTTTCGCTAATTGGTCGGTCAATTTCTCTTCCGCTTCTTTTTGCCATCCTTGGATTTCGTCAACCGGAATTCCTTGCATGGTGTAATCCAGGGAGGACGGTTCAGGAACGACGTGCAGCAGCGTAAGCTTAGCTCCTACCAGCTTTGCTACCTGAATAGCACAATTAACTGCTTTTTCGGAATTCGGAGAAAAGTCAGTCGGAGCCAGAATGTGCCTTAAGGTAGAGGGTGATTTCGAGGGCGGTTGACTCAGCGAGTCTTTGGAGGTTGCCGGGTTGTCGATACCTTCGCTCATGTCGAGTTTCTCGCTTTCTCGACAAGATCATCGATGCAGCCAGGTTTTTCGCTCGCCCTGGCTTGGCATAGATCCCCCATCCATTGGCGAAGCCAGTTCAACTTGCAAAAATGCTAATTGAGCTTTCTTAAAGTGGACATCAGAGCGTCCGACGCGCTCGGTTGGCCTAGGGGCATCTCCCGAAGTTTTTCCACGCTCAAGCCTGATCGCATCGCAATTGCGGCAATATTTGCAACCACCAGCGCATGATCTCCTACGACCAAACAGCCTAGCAAATGCCGGGATCGCGAATCGATGATCACCTTTAGAAAGATGGGCTCCGGATCGACCATGCTCCGCTCGTTATCCGAAATTAAGCGAAGGGTATCTGAGATAGCCAGATATTCGAGCCCATTGGTTGCTGCTTCCTCCTCGGTCCAGCCTACCGCGGCGACGGGAGGCTCGGTGTGCACGCACCGCGGAATCCATCGACGATCGAACCGGGCTTCACGGCCCAGGATAGAGTTAATCGCAACGCTGGCTTGAGAGAAGGCCGTGCTGTCTAACATGCTGATTCCATTCACGTCGCCAACCGCATAAATTCCGGTGTCGGAGAGCCGCATGCACTCGTCGACTTTAAGAAAGGAGCTGTCTTCAATACCCAACGCGTTCAAGCCGAGTCGTTCCGAATTCGGCGTTCGACCGGTCGCCACCAGCACCAGATTGGCCTCAATGCTTTGTCCTTCCGGCCCAGCAATGCAAACGCCGACCCCCGTCTCTTCTAGCTGGGCGAAAGAAACCTGATTATTGACTTGGATTTTCACTCCTCGATCCTTAAGCTCCTGAGCGACGCGTTCTCCAGCCTCGCTTTCCCAACCAGGCAAGATTCGACTCTCTTTTTCGATCAAAGTCACCTCGCAGCCCAAGGTACGATAGATCGACGCAAACTCGCAGCCGATGTAACCCGCACCGATGATCGCCAGACTCTCCGGAAGGGTAGTTATTCTCAGCAGCTCATCGCTATTGACCACTCTCCGCATCGAACTGGCATAGAATTCCGACCTTGAGCCGGTAGCCACAATGATATTGTCCGCAGTAATAGTTTTCTTAGTACCTCTCTCCCCAATTATCTGGAGGGTTCGGTTATCCAGAAATTCGCCATGGCCCTGGTGCAGGCCAACGTCCAATTGCTGCAATTCTGCTCGGAAGCCGTCGGCTAGCCGTGAACTCACATTTGATTGGGCTACCATCCAATCGGACAAAGTTGCATTCAAAAGCTCCGCTTTGTTACCGAATCGTCCGCTTCTCCAGCTGTCACGAAATTGCCGCGCACAAGCTTGCAAGGCAAGAACGGCGTAACACCCGCGATGAAAGCAGATGCCGCCAATCTTGTCTCTCTCAACTAGGGCCGTTCGCAAACCCTTACGAGCCGCCAAAAGCGTCGCCTCCCGACCGCCAGAGCCTGAGCCGATAACGGCTAATTGATAGTGATCACTCATGATGGGGGTCAGACACTTCGGTATCACACCAAAGAACGCCAAGAGGAACTTTAAACAAGGAGATCACAGAGATTACAAAGGTTGGAGAACAGAATCGCGAACCAGGAGATCGACTAAAAGATACTTGGGTGCGCGGTTATAATTGGCAATTAGTGATGACGAAACCTTCCTCTTTCTTCGTAATCTCTGTGACCCCTTGTTAAAAATTCGTCTCTGTGACCTTCGGTTGAAGTCCTTACTGAACAGATGAAGTTACATCGTCCGTGGTTGCTGCGTTTCGAGAAACTCTTCGTAGTTCCTCATCGCCGCCTGCGCAATAAGTTCCGCCGTCCGAGCGAAACCTAAACGACCCGTGTTAATCACTAGATCGTACAGGAGTGGATCATCGATATCCGCGTCGAAATAGCGACGTAGGTAGCGGCGTCGGGCATGATCTTCCTCCCGTAACTTCTTGGTCGCATCCGCCGCTGCGAGATTGTAGTAGCGCGCGGCATGTTCGACTCGTTTCTCTAATGGCGCGACCAGCCGAACGTGAAAGACATAAGGGAGACGCCTCGTTACGACATCGGCGCCACGGCCTACCAAAATAACGCGACCTAGACTCGCGAGACGAAGGATGGTCCTGGTTGTTTGCTGGACAAGTAACCATGGGGTTGGATGGAGACCCAACAATTCCTCGACGATCGTTTCAACCGGCAGCCGGGCATCTTCAACCATGAATCGCTCGAGGCGCTCCGGAAGCTGATGATCGACCAATACCTGCTTCGCCAAATTACTATCGAAAACGGTCCAGCTTGGGCTATCTGACGATTTCGAAGTGGCATTTAATCGCTCGACTAACATCTGCGCGATGGTGACCGCTCCCGACCCCATTTCGCGGGAGATAGTAATCGATGGTTGCTGCTGATAGGCTTTTTCCTGGGCGGCTGCCTGCGACTGAAGGTAGCTGCTAAACGCTTGCAAAGGGGGGACTCGCATAAATCTGCCTTTCTGCTTTCTATTTGACCACGGTTCGTTGGGGTTCGTTTAATTCGCGAGTTTTCAAGTAAGCTCAATGCACTAAGCTGCTAACAATTCAATCATACGAACCAGACTCTGATCGATCCCTTTGGTTTTGCCGGCGACCATTGCGTACGGTGTGCACACTATCTGTCCTTTTTGCAGCCCGACGAGAACGCCAGGCGACTCGTGGTGTAAACATTCGATGGCGGTGACTCCAAAGCGTGTCGCCAATAGGCGGTCAAAAGCACCGGGCGCTCCGCCCCGCTGAACGTGGCCGAGCGTAACCACCCGTAGATCGAATCCTAACCGATCTTCCTGCGCTTTGGCGTAGTCCGCGAGAGTATGCGCATTGAATCGGGCGCCTTCGGCAACCACCCCGATCGCGTGCGCTTTGCCGCGATTGTAGGCGTCGCGCAAAAGGTTGATCACGACCTCTGGCTCCAATGGGACTTCGGGCATGACGATCGCCTCGGCGCCCCCGGCGATTCCGGCTGCCAATGCCAGGTAACCACATTTACGGCCCATGACTTCGACCAAAAAAGCTCGATGGTGCGAACTGGCAGTGATCTTAATGCGATCAATTGCTTCGAGCGCGACATTGAGAGCTGTGTCCACACCGATAGATATATCGGTCCCGCAGAGATCGTTGTCGATAGTCGACGCGATCCCTACCACCGGAAAACCGGTGGCCGCCAGAGCTGCTGCGCCGGTTTGGGACCCGTTCCCGCCGATTACGACCAGTCCCTCGATTCCTGCCTCTTGCAAATTATTCTTGGCTTTTCGAACACCATCCTTCGATTTGAACTCGGGACATCGCGCACTCCCCAGAATCGTACCTCCCTGTTGGATAACCCCACCGACATCGCGAGCGGAAAGCACGTGAAAGTTCGTATCTAACAATCCTCGAAAACCTTCGTTGATACCGACAACTTCATGACCAAGATGTATCCCAGTGCGGACAACTGCTCGGATAGCCGCATTCATTCCCGGTGCATCGCCGCCGCTGGTCAAGACCGCAAATCTAGGTTTTTCCATGGCATCAATATGCTGGGGCTCCTAGGGGTAGACTCCACACCCATTGGCTAAACCTTGACTGCAATTGGCCTCCCAAGCTAAAAGAAAACGGTCAGCGGAAAATCTCCAATCGAGTCGCTCTTTCAGGACTAGCGTCGGGAGTGCCGAGCACTGCGTGAGAACGCTGAAGGCGTAAAATAACTTAGCCCAGGGTTCCGCCAAGCCTCTACCCTGGGCTAAGTCATTTTACGCCTTCCGACTTCGCCATTAGTCCACAATCGTTCGAGAGATCGACAGGGCTTCGTCTGACAAGTCGGCGTTCCAGGCGTTCTCGGCTGTCGGCGTTCCTCTCGTCTCCTTCAACTCGCGCCCGCCATTTGTTTTAGCCGATCGAGGTTCCTTCGATTTTGGTCGGTATACGAGGACCGGTATACTTGATCTTCTGGCAATATCATCGGCGTCGCTGTAAAGAAGTAGCTTTGCTAACCATCCCTTTTTGTGGGCCGAAATTATGATCATGTCCGCGCCAAGTTTACTGGCTGCGTCCTGAATCGCCTCCGCTGGGCAATCGTTGTCCGCAAAATAGGCGAAAGTCCGCGGATTCCGCTCCCGGATTCGATCAACCAACTTGTTCAGGTCAATCGAGCGTCGGTGCCGATCCAAGTCAACACTATGTAGAGCATGGATCAGTTTCGGGCCTGATACTTGAGGTAGCTCTGAATAGACGTACATCACGTAGAGGTTCGCCTGCCATTCTTGAGCCAGTTCAATAGCAAATTTTAATGCTTCACTCGGCCCGTTCACAATATTGATGGGTACAACAATTGTTTTCATCTCCGACTCGCGCTCAATCGCCGCGGTCGCGCTATGAGATCCTATGCCGGAGTTTTTCATCTGCTGTTATCTCTCTGCTTCGCTATCGAGCGTTTTTGGGCCGGATGCGGTTTAGGCTCGTCGGCTTCGTAAAATAAAGGCTTACGCGGTTTTCTCGTGGTAAACCAAAACCGGACACGGAGCCCGATGCATAATTTTGGGTGCCTTGTCCAGGTTGAACAGGCGGCCAAGAAACCTCGGGTGATGACTAGCCGTGACAATCAGATCAGCATCCACGTCACGCGCTAACGCTGAAATTTGCTCCGCCGCCTCTCCTTCGAGGAATACGGATTCACATACCGGAACGAGCTTTCGCACCTGCTTCGTAAGATCACTAAGCTCAGCGGTGAGGTCCTGGCGCCGTTGGTCGACTAGATTGTATGCGCCTTCGCCCCCGAACTCGTAAAACGACTCGGAAGCAAACACATGAGCCACATAAAGAGAGGCGTTGAAGCATTTGGCGATTTCCGCCGCATAATGTGCCGTTGCCCCAGAGTGCTTGGTGAGATCGACCGCAACTATGACTCGTCGAATCGATGCTAGTTTATCTTCGAGCTTTTCAGCTTCTAGTGTTTTCATAGAAAATCTCGCATTCTTTGATTTATAGTTAACCAGCTTCCAAAAATGACGCTCACCATCCTTTGTGCGGGTCGAATCGAGGGTTGTGCTTTCGCTCGAAAGGGGAACAACTGCTGTACCTTACGCCGAGGGGACCCCGAGCACTGCACAGTTCGCTCGCCGGACTAATTCGTCCAATAGCTCCTTAGTTGTCCGACAGCGACTGATGAAATCCAGCGACAGCGGGACTGCAATCAAGTCAGACTGGAGCCTTTCACTCGCCCGAAGGATCGCCACCGGAAGAGATCCAAAAGTAAATTCGCAGCGACATTTGGCGAAAAACTTCTGCACGTCACGGCAGAGATTGAGCAATTGCGCCCTTACCCTGTTACGATGAAGAGTTATGTCGACCAGGGCTGACGTGCCGCGTGCATAGTCAAAGCTTGGCGGAGTTGAGTAGCAGTGTAGAAGTGTTATTTCAGCGTCAAAACGCCGAGCAACTTTCAGAATCGGTTTTAAGTCATCCGGTTTCACGTGAGTCGCGTCTATTGGGACAAGGATTCGTCGGATAGGCGACTTCTCCGCGGCAGTTTGGAGTAGCGAATCGTACGGAGTTGGTTTCTCCGGATCGCTCTCGGGGAATTGGGCCACCCGTGGAGCCAATGTAATCTGTTCGGCACTCGGAACCTGGCGCGACCTGTTTATTTTCGAGGATGACCCTCCCACAGCGGTGATCAGGTGACCATACCGGTCACAGTTAAAGCTAAACCATTGATTCATAGGATAACTTTCTGTTTTCGAAGGATTTCTTTCATTGGATTCGCTAATGGAAAGGTGAATCACTGGATAAAAATTAGAGCCAGCCAAGCCGGAAAGCTTTACGTTGCTTGTCGAATTCCGACCGCTGGTTGACCGAGCCCGACACCGCCCGGTTCCGAGCGATACGTAAGGAGCGAGCAACGCGGAAAAACAGCCAACCGGCCGCGGCCCGGAGGGTTGCGTTGAAAATGGGCCGGCGGCTGCGTTGCTCGTCGGTTACAGATCGATTCAGATATGCGCCCTCCCTCCGCCAGTCCAGCTCGGACCGCCTTGCCGGTGGCCTATTTTGAACGCAACGACGTCACCATTATATGCGAGACGGTACACTAGATGGCGAAAGGATTTTAGGTGCAGACCCGAGACCAACGGCTAGACTCGCGTCAAACCGTCGAAACCCATGGCTCTACTCGATTACATTCTCGGTCGTCAGCTCGCTTCCAGCGAAGATCAACAGGAACGCATCGGGTCGTTTTCCGGCGTTTCTGTGTTTGGATTAGATGCCCTCAGCTCCGCTGCTTACGGACCGGAGGCGGCTCTTACAATCCTGATCCCTCTCGGAATGGCTGGAGCCGGCTTCGGCATTCCGATTACCGCCGCGGTTTCAGCAATTTTGATCATCGTCTATTTTAGCTATCGCCAAACGATTGCCGCCTATCCTCAAGGCGCCGGGTCTTACACCGTAGCAAAACAGAATCTGGGAAAACACGCCGCATTGTCGGCTGCAGTGGCTTTGATGGTTGATTACACACTCAACGTAGCAGTCGGGATTTCAGCCGGAATCGGTGCACTGGTTTCCGCGTTCCCATTCTTGCAACCACATACCTTGCTTCTCTGTTTGATCGTGCTGGCGCTGTTAGCGTTCTTCAATTTACGCGGATTGCGCGAGGCTGGGTTAGCTTTCATGCCGCCCACCTATCTTTTCGTAGGCTGCCTGATATTGGTCTGTCTGATCGGGATTGTCAAAACGGTCCTTAGCGGTGGACATCCGCAACCGCTGGTCGAGCTTTCTTCCCCCCAACCACAAACAACGTCGAGGCGGTCAGCAACGGCGTTCCGGTATTCAAAGAACCGGTGGTCAAATCGGCTCAACTGACTTTGACCTTTATCGTAGCGATTCTCATCTTCCTGCTCATCGGGATCGCTTACCTGGTATCTGCATATCACATTACCGCTAGCGAGCCGGGTTCCCCCAATTACCAAAGCGTTCTTTCCTTGGTCACGGCCGCCGTCGCTGGACGCGGCGCGTTTTACTACCTCACAATGGTCGCAGTCCTGCTCGTACTCTGTTTGTCGGCAAACACGTCGTTCGCTGATTTTCCGCGCGTTTGCCGGACGGTTTCGATCGATGGATTTCTGCCCGCCTCGTTCGGAGTTCGTGGCCGCCGCCTGGTCTACACCCAGGGCATTGTCCTGCTCACTGCACTCGCCGGAATATTGCTTTTCGTATTCAACGGGGTCACCGATAGACTCATTCCTTTATTCGCGGTTGGCGCCTTCTTGGCGTTTACGCTCTCCCAAGCGGGAATGGTCATGCACTGGCTAAGGTCGAAAGAACCAAATGCGTACCTGAGCGCAATCGTCAATGGCGTCGGTGCATTTGCGACTGGGTTGACTCTCATCATTGTGATCGTAACAAAATTTGCGGAAGGAGCCTGGCTGGTATTGATCGTTCTTCCGTTATTGTTTCTGATCATGCAGGCGATCGAATGGCACTATCGTGAGGTCGCCGATGAAATTGCTATAACCGGACCGGTATCGCTGCGTGGCTCCAAGCAGCGTTCGCTGTCACCAAAAAAGTGCATGTGGTTCATGTTGAGCATGAGGATGGAGATCAAGATTTTGCAGCCGATTGGGATAAGTACGTTAAACCTTCGATTAGGCGGAGCCGACTGCCTGCACCTGAGGTCGTAGTTCTGAAATCGCCTTATCGCAAAATAGTCGCTCCAACTTTGAATTATATTTGGAACTTAGAGCGAGAAAATCCGGACAGTTCAATCGTTGTCCTGATCCCTCAACTGGTCGAATCGCATTGGTACTACAGCTTTTTGCATAATCAGCGAGCATCGATTCTGCGCACCGTGCTGCTGTTGAAGGGGCGGAATCGGATTCTAATCATGAACGTTCCGTGGCATCTGAAATGCCAATTGGACATCCGCGGGCCTCATCGCATAGAACCGTGGGATCAAGCTCCCGCTTGGCTGGATCGCTAGCACGGATAGCGCCGTGAGAAGTGAAAGGTCGACTGGACTTGCGCGTTATTGGTAGCGGCGACTGTCCAGCCGAAAGTCAAACGCGTACCGGTCGAGAATATCTGGCCGAGAGAAATTCGTGAAGCAGACTATTGAATCCAGTCGCCATGGTGGGGCTACACGTTTGTGATTATGCCCGCTCGAGGTGGTGTAAAAGCCAGGCGTTTTCCTTGCTCTATTAAACAAGGCAAGTTTGTCTTGTTTTACTTCTCACTTCTCACCGCGATCCCGGCGCTATGCCCCCCGGCGCTTACGGCGTTGCCGACGCGGAGGGAGAAGCGGAGCTTTCTGCGGTGGCAAACTGGAACCCTGCGTCAACGGCGGATTGGGTGAACTGTTTTCCGAGCGCGATCGCCTCGTCGAGGATTTTTCTGTCCTTAAATGCGCGACCCTCTCCTTTGAATGACCATTCCTCACGGTTTTTCTCGAGGAAATCGCAATAAGCCTTGGCAGCGTCTCCGAATTTAATCACATTACTCGCTTTCTGAATCTTGTCGGGAACATTGGTCTTGTTGGCAAGAGCGCTGGCCACCTGCGCATCCATCGGGGGTTTAACTCCGGCCCCCTGCAGAGGGACGGTGAGATCCTTTTCGAATGATTGCAGAGAGTTTAAATCTCTGGTCGCGTCGGTTTGCAAGGAATCGGCCGCCGTTCGGATCTTATCGAAGTCTTCTTTGCTTTGTGCAGAAGTGACACTTTGTAGGATAATAGGTCCGGCTGTGGCTTTGGCATTTGCTTCGCTCTTGTCTACCATAGTAAGCCGACCCAGAGCTTCGTTGAAGATTTGGACCAACCCATATTGGTCCTTTGACAACTTTGAAGCGTCGGTGGTTATCAGATGGAGGTAGTCCTCGGGCGTGTTAAGGGTCTGGGTGGCAGCTGGAGTAGCGGAAGCGCCAGCCTGAGCTTGCGATTGCGATTTTCCCTGACTTAAGGATTGCAGATATTGCATCGGACCGGAGAGCAATCCCGGGTTGGTAATGAAAAGTATGGCCAAAATAAGGACAAGTGCACCACCCCCAAGGTAGACGATAAGCCGCCAGATGATTTTGCGCCTGATCGAGCGTTGGTATTTGAGATCGTCTTCGTTGAACTCCTGGCTCCCTTGCATGGGTAGATGATGCACGGATCAGTCCTTCACTCAACCGGGAATAACGCCGGGAACGCCGGGAACGCGGCGAGAAGTGAGAAGTGACTGGTGATTGGTGAGAAGTAAAACAAGACAAAGGAGCAGTCAGAACATCGGTAACACTTCTGGTTCAGAACATGGGTAACACTCGGTTAGGTTTTAGGTTACGATTTTTCTTGGTTTTTGCCCAGCTTCTTGCGGGGGGATATCGGCCCGTAAGAAGCTGAGATTGTTTTGGTCGATGTGGCCCAGCAGCAATCGAGAGGGTGTCGGAAAATTTTGTGTGTGGGTCACAACGTGAGATAAAAGATGGAAGTGACCAAGAAGAAGGAGCGAGAAGAGCAGGGCCAGGAAGGCAAGA
>WNFI01181192.1_pt1 | contig 10927 bp, 13 predicted proteins | sample 5400471 | NCBI WGS metagenome assembly WNFI01 (sample SAMN13153348, study PRJNA577476) | soil metagenome | isolation source: 100 cm saprolite on Douglas fir-dominated hillslope | place: USA:California | collected 2013-09-17 | reverse complement strand
TTGTACCGCGAACACGAAGCCGAGAAGCATCTTGCCCGCCAATTGATGGGGGAGCTTGCCCATGAGGGGCGGAATTTTAGTCAAATGCGCCTGACAACAGACTGACGGAAATCGAGGAAAGGGCAGAAAAATCATGCTTGTCTTGGGTATCGAGACCTCCTGCGACGAAACCGGGGTGGCCATCTACGACAGCGGTCGCGGCTTGCTCGCTCACGCCCTGCATTCGCAGGTGGCGCTGCACGACGCATACGGGGGCGTCGTGCCGGAGCTCGCGTCTCGGGACCACATTCGGCGTCTGCTCCCTCTCATTCGCGAAGTCCTGCACGAGGCCAGCGCCAAAGAGTCGGACCTGGACGCGATCGCTTACACCCAAGGCCCCGGCCTCGCAGGAGCGTTGCTCGTGGGCGCCGCCGTCGCGAACAGCCTCGCGTTCGGCCTCGGAATCCGGGTGATCGGCGTGCATCATCTCGAGGGGCATTTGCTTTCGCCTCTGCTGGAAAAAAAAGCACCGTCTTTCCCGTTTGTCGCACTGCTGGTTTCGGGAGGTCACACCCAACTTATGCGCGTCTCCGGTGTCGGCGAATACCAGATGCTCGGGGAAACCCTTGACGACGCCGCGGGGGAAGCTTTCGACAAGACAGCGAAACTGCTCGGTCTCGGGTACCCGGGGGGACCTGCGCTCGCCAAGCTCGCGCAAGCGGGCACGCCCGATCGCTTCGCGCTCCCGCGGCCCATGCTCGAGCAGCTGGAGAAAAACGGCAATCTCGATTTCAGCTTCAGCGGGCTCAAGACAGCGGTTGTAACGCTCACGCGCACGCGCGCGTTCGACGAGCAGACGCGCGCCGATGTGGCGGCCGCGTTCCAGGAGGCAGTGGCCGACGTCCTCGTGGCGAAATCGCTCGCGGCGGTGCGCAGAACGGCACTGGATCGTTTGGTCGTGGCGGGGGGCGTCGGCGCCAATATTCGCCTGCGCTCCCTGCTTGATGCCGCCGCATCGCGCGGCAAATTCAGCGTGTTCTACCCGGCGATGGAATTCTGCACCGACAACGGCGCGATGATCGCCTTGGCGGGATGCTTACGATTGAAATCCGCCAAGGCCGCCCGGGCGCTTCCCCTCGCATTCACAGTCAGGCCGCGCTGGGACCTAGCAGAGGTCACGCCCGCCTGATCAGTCCTCAGATGCTCGCCGAGTCTCGTTTTTCGCCAATGCGGCGTTCCGTCCCGGCGACCAGCTTGAGAATGTTCGCCTTGTGGCGCCAGAGCAGCAGCGCCGACATGATGATCAGCGCGGGCAGGATTTCTTTCGCGCCGAAAAGGAAAAAATAGTAGAGAGGCGCAAATACGGCGGAGACGATGGCCGCAAGCGACGAATACCGAAAGAAGAGTGCGATGACAATCCAGGTCGCAATCGCCGCCGCACCCAGCCAAGGATTGACAGCGAGAAGGATCCCGCCCGCGGTGGACACGCCCTTGCCGCCCTTGAAGCGGAAGAACACCGGAAAGATATGGCCCAGGAACACCGCGACCGCGCAAGCAGCGACACCCATCGCGTCCACGCCGTATTCGGCGGCGTAACGCAATGCGAGGAATAAGGCGAGCCAGCCCTTTCCGCCGTCGCCGATGAGCGTGAGAAGCGCAGCGAGCTTCTTGCCCATGCGCAGCACGTTGGTCGCGCCGGGATTGCGCGAACCGTACGAGCGCGGATCGGGAAGCCCGAATGCGCGGCTCACGATGACCGCGAAGGACAGCGATCCGATCAGATAGGCGATCAGGACGAAGGCTGCGGTAGCCATGGCCTTGCTCTAGAATCGAGGGGCAAAGTTTAACGCCGCCACGCCTTGGACACCATTTTCGTTCGCCAGCTGCGCCTTCAGGCGTGGATCGGGCTCTATCGCCACGAAAAGATCGCGCCGCAGACGATCGAGATCGACCTCGAGATCGCTCTTCCGGGGGACGCAGTTTTCAACACGCGAAAGGTCGCGGACACCATCGACTACGGCGTCGTAGTGGAACACGTCCGCGCCCTCCTCGCGAAAGAGCGCTTCGGTCTCGTCGAGAACCTCGCCGAGCGAATCGCCGACCTCCTGCTCCAGGACTTCAAGTCGCCGCGCGTCAAGGTCAGCATCGCCAAGCTCGGCGTGTTGCGTGAAGTGCAGCGCGTGGGCGTGACGATCGAGCGAAGCCGGTCGTAGCTTCTCGGTTCACCCCCGCGGGTGATGCTTCTGGTGCAATGTCTTCAGCCGCTCGCGCGCGACGTGGGTGTAAATCTGCGTGGTCGAGATATCGGCGTGGCCGAGCAGGAGCTGGACGACGCGCAGATCGGCGCCGTGGTTGAGCAGATGCGTGGCGAAGGCGTGGCGCAGCGTATGGGGAGAGAGCGATTTGCCCGGGAGGGCTGCCCTGGCGCGCTTCTTGATCAGGTGCCAGAATGCCTGCCGCGTCATGGGGGTGCCGCGGCCGGTGACGAACACGTAGTCGCTGGCCCGTTTCCTCAAAAGCGCGGGCCGGCCTTCCTTCAAATAGCGCGCAAGCCAGGCGAGCGCCTCCTCACCCAGAGGCACGAGACGCTCCTTAGAGCCCTTGCCGAAAACGCGCACCACGCCCATGTCGAAGCTCACTTCGACGAGCTTCAGGCGAACGAGCTCCGAAACGCGCAGCCCGCTCGCGTAGAGCACCTCCAGCATCGCCCGGTCGCGAAGCCCGAGCGGCGCCTGCGGATCCGGCTGCACGAGGAGCGTCTCGACGTCGGCCTCCGAGAGCGTCTTGGGAAAGCGCGGCGATTTCTTCGGCGGATCGAGCTTGAGCGTCGGATCGATCTCGATGCGCCGTGTGCGCGCGAGGAACTTGTAGAAGCGCTTCAAGCTCGAGTGCAGCCGCGCCTGGGTGCTCGAGCGCATTCCGTGCTTCTTCCCGGGGGAGCGCCGCGAATAACGCCAGGCGAAATACTCGGAGAGATCGGCTTCGGTCCCACCCAGGAGCGAGGCCCGCCCCTGCCGCTCGTGCCAGTCGGCGAACAAGCTCAGATCACGGCGGTAGGATTCGAGCGTGTTTTTCGCAAGGCCGTCCTCGAGCCAGACGGCATCGCAGAATTCGTCGAGGAGCGCGGCGTTGTCCGCGTTCATCGTCCGGAGCGAGCGGCGCCCTCGTGTGCGAGCAGCCAGCGCTTGATCGCGAGATGGAATCCCCCCTCGTGGTGGGCAAACCCGCCGATTCCGCGCGCTGCGAGCACGCGGTGACAGGGGACCACGAGCGGCACCGGGTTGGCGCCGCAAGCCTGGCCCACCGCGCGCGGCGCGGAACGCAGCTCGCGCGCTAGCTCACCGTAGCTTCGGGTGCAGCCCGCGCCGATCGCGGCGATCTTCGCCCACACGCGGCGCTGAAACGCCGTGCCTTGCGCTGCCAATGGGACGTCGAAACGGAATTCGGGATCTTCGAAATAACCTTCGAGCTGCCGGCAAGTGCGTTCGGAAACGTCGTCCCGCGGCGCGAGCGCGGGACCGTCCGGCTTCAGGAACACGATTTCGGAGAGGCGTCCTTCAGTGGTGCGGATCCCCAGCATCCCGAAAGGCGCCGGTAGTTTCGCCTGGAAGTTTCCCGGCACGTTTGGCATCGCGCAGGGATTGTAGCGCGATACGCGCTTGACACGAGCTTGCTGAGAACCTGAAGTCGGCTACGGGCCCACGCCCAAGGTAGTCGAACGCGTGGCGCGAATGCGCAGGAGCTGGATCGCGACGACCACAGCGAACAGGCCTAGGCCGACGATATCAGCCGTCGTGGTCGGGTACACCAGCGCCAGCCCTGCGACGATCAACATCACCCGTTCGATCCAGGTCGTGCGCTTGAACAGCCAACCTTGTACGCCGCCCGCGAGCGCGGCGATGCCCAGCGCGGCGGTGACGGTGACGACCGCGATCGAGCCCCAGTCCGCGTTTCCGAGGGTCTTGATCGAACCTGTGAGCAGCAGCCCGACGCCGGAAGGGTCGAGCACGAACATGAAGGGCACGAGGAACGCGGGGAGGGTGTACTTCCAGGACTGCAGCGTGGTCTTGTACGGATCGCCGCCCGTGATCGCCGCCGCGGCAAACGGCGAAAGCGCGGTCGGCGGCGACACCTCGGAGAGCACCGCGTAGTAGAAGATGAACATATGCGCGGCGAAATCCGGTACCCCCAGCTTGATCAGCGCCGGTGCCGCAATCACCGCGCAGATGATGTAGGAGGCGGTCACCGGTACGGCAAGGCCCACGATCCAGACGATGAGCGAAGTGTAGATCGCCGTCAGCAGGAGCGAGCCTCCCGCGTATTCGATGATGATCGAGCTGAATTTGAGACCCAGACCCGTGAGCGTCACCACGCCGACGATGATGCCGGCGCCGGCGCAGGTGGTAGCGACGTTGAGCACCCCGGTCGAGCCCGCCTCGAGCGCCTTGAAGAATTTCGACCCGAAGATTCCCTTTACCAGTGGCTCGCGTCCGCGGAACAGGTCGTAAGAGAACAAGGCGCAGTCGCGATGCAAAAAGCTCGTTGCAAAAGAGAACACCGTGGCCAACTTGCGCGCGTCGATCTCGACCATGAGGAAGAGCGCGAAGTAGTAGAGCAAGGTCGGGATCGTCGCCATCAAGAGCACGTCGAGATACGAGATCTTCAGAAACTCCGCAATGAGAAAGGCCGCCGCGCCGAGCACCGGCGGCGAGATGATCGCGCCCAAGCCTCCCGCGGCGAGCAGCCCGCCCGCCGCGTTCTTCCCGTAACCCGCCTTGACGAGCATCGGGTAGGCGACGGAGCCGAGCGTCACGGTGGTCGCCACGCCGCTCCCAGAGGGCCCGCCGAGGAGGAACGAGGCGAGCACCACGGTGCGGCCGGCGCTGGTCGACTTGCCGCCCATGGCGGAGAACGAGAAATCGATGAAGAACTTGCCCGCGCCGGAAAACTGCAGAAACGCCCCGTAGATCGTGAACAGAATGATGAGCGAGGAAGAGACGTCCACGGCGACGCCGAAGATGCCCTCGAGCGTCATATACAGATGTCCCACGAGCCGGCCGACCTCGTAGCTGCGATGCGCCCAGGAACCGGGAAGCTGCTCGCCGAAGAGCGCGTAGAGGACGAAGGAGACGACCACGAGCGGCATGACCCAGCCGGAGGCGCGGCGCATACCTTCGAGGATCAGGAGGATCAACGCGATGCCGAAGACGATGTCCCAGTTGTCCGGTGAAGTGTTGCGGTCCCAGATCTCGTCGCCGCCCTGGAGAATGTAGGCGATCACCGCCACGGCGGCGAACGCGGCCGGGGCGCAGCACCTGCGTCGGCACGATCGCGTACGCGCTATAGAGGTGAAACACCGACATCACCACCGCAACGACGGTGACGAAGACGCCGAGCCATCCGTGCAGCTTGTTGCTCGCGCCCTCCTCGGCCTCGATGTACTCCTCGGCCTTCTTCAGCGCCTCGGCGTCGATTGCAGGCTCATCGGCCGCCGGCCTTGCGATCTGACTCATCCCGCCTCCTCGGCGGCAATGCTAGCACGCTCCGGACTGCGTCAGAATCTTCTTCCAGTGAATGGTGATTCGGCTGGCGGGGCAATCCGCAATTCAGAAGGGGTTTTAGTGATTTTTTTACTCAATGCGGCGAGCCTCGGATCGTCAACCATCAATGATGCCAATACTGAGAGTTGATTCTTCGCTTGAGGCTGCTTGCCGGCCCGCCAATAGGCTATGGCCAAATAGCGGTGCACCTCCTGGAATCCCGTGGTCAGGGCTTGCGCGTGCTCGAGAGCGTCGACGGCTTTTTGATAATTCCCTCTCTGTAGGTGATCGAGTCCGACACCGAGCCAGTAATAGGGGTCCTTGTCCTGTCTTGCCCGCAGAATCTCCGCGTACTTCGAAGCCTCTGATTCGCGACCTTGGGATACCAATAGCTGATGCAACGAACGCAATGCAATGTCGGCGTCATGGTTGAGTGCAATGGCGTGTAACAACAATTGTTCCGCGTTTTGAAAGAGGCCTCTGCGTTCATAGAGCTGCGCCAAATTGCTGTAACTCGGTGAATAGCCCGGGTCCGAAAGTATCGCCGCCTTGAAGTGAGCATAAGCCAAGGTCAGGTCGCCTTGCGCTAAATATTCCGCCGCGATGTTGTTATAAAAGCGCGAAAGAATGCCGTCGTCCGACAAGACCAAACCCTCTCGTCGCGAACCGATTTGGGGTTCGAAATCGATAATCACGTTACCTGCTCGCATTGATCCATCTTTGAAGTGCAGCAGCCCTACATCCCTGACCAGTACATTGACGTGCCGATTGAGGAATTCGACACTGCCGCGACGGTCAAAGATCTCAGGCACGCGCACCTCCTGCATCTGGACCGACATGCCCAGAGCATCGGCCAGGGAATACGCCAAGATGGTCAGCGAAAGACAATCGCCACGTTTTCGACGCCACGTTTCTGCGGCGATCGTTGAATGGCCTCCAGAATAAGGAAAATCTTTGGTTTCCGGGCCAAATAGGAGTGAGACCAAATGATGCAGACGATACTGCGCACTGGAATTTTGAATGCTTGGATCGTGCAGTTTCGACGAAAGCTCAGGGTCAAGCTGAAAAAGATCTCGCTTGTTGACCGAGACCAAGGCCGCATCGTAGTCAAAGGCTTGATCCTGCCACAGAAGATGCGCCGGTAAAGGCGCGCGCGGCGCTGCGGCACATCCCGCGAGAACGACGAAACATCCGGTGATCGATAGCGCTTTGAGCAACATAAGACCCCTATCATGTTGCCAACTACCGCGTTCGGGCCCGCCGAAACGGATCCCGAACTTGATGAAATTGCTCGCCGCGAGATAAACGGCGCCTCCGTTCGATCTCGCGGCGTTAGAGCGGCGCGACGCGGGCCGCGTCCGGCCTTAACGAATCTTCACGCCCCGCTCCGCAAAATACTTGACCGCACCGGGATGGAAAGGAATCGGCGAGGCGGCGGCCCTCTGGTTCTCCAGCCTGAAATTCTCCGCCTCTTTGTGCACGGCGATCATGTCGTCGCGCTTGTCGAAGATGGTCTTGACGATGTTGTAGGCTGTCTGGTTGCTCAGGTTCTCGTGCGAAACGAGGATGTTCCATACCGTGGCCTGACGATTGTCCGCGTCCATGCCTCTGTAAGTCGCCTTCGGGATGACGTCCTCAATGTAGAGCGGGCCGTACTTCTTGTTCATCGCGGCTACGGTGTCCGCGTGGTCGATCATCCTGATCTTGATACCGGGCGTGTTGGCGAGGTCGGTCACCGCCGCAGTCGGCAGCCCACCCACCCAGAAAAAGGCGTCGATCTTTCTGTCCTTGAGAGCGTTCACCGACTCGGCGACGCCGAGCCGCTCGCGCTTCATGTCGCGGTCCCTGTCGAGCCCCGCCGCCTCGATGACGCGGAACCCCATCACCTCGGTCGCGCTGCCCGGTGAACCGGTCGAGACGCGCTTGCCCCTCAGGTCCGCCATCTTCGCGATGCCAATGCCGTCGATCGTGACCACGTGCATGCGATTAGGGTACAAAACCATGAGAGTGCGCAGCGGCACTTTGGTGCCCTTGAACTTGTCCTCGCCGCGGTACGCGTCCTGGCCGGCGTCCGCCATGGAAAACGCGATGTAAGGCTTGCCCGTCGCAATCAGCTTGAGATTGTCGATTGACCCGCCGGTCACCTCGGCCGTGGCTTGGAGGCCCGGCACGTACTTGGACAGTAGATTGGCGAGGCCCCCGCCCAGCGGGTAGTACACGCCGCCGGTGCCGCCGGTTGCGATCGACAAGCTGTATTTTTCCTGCGCCTTTGCCGCGCCCGAGAGCGCGAGCGCAGATCCGAGAAGAACGGATGCGACAACTCTCATTGCTTTCCCTCCTGTGAAACGTGTCCCTGAAAAGACTCCGGCCGCTGCCGCAACCTGTCTGCTTTTCCCTGGAATATACGCGGACGCCCCGTCCGCGCCAAGTGGCGCGACGCTACTGCGCGTACCGCGTTCAGGCCGGCCCTGCGCTCCCGAACAACGCGCCGTCCCTGGCAAGATCGCCCGAAGCCCGCACGCTGACGTTCCTGCGTTCGGCGAAGGCGAGCATGCGGTCGATCGGCCGATACGCGCGGCGACCGATTCCCGGATCGATTTGGATCTCGTTCACGCCGGTATCGAGCGTTTCGGCGAGGTTCGCAAGCCCGTTCATGGCCATCCAGGGGCAATGCGCGCAGCTCTTGCAGCTGGCGCCAGCGCCCGCGGTCGGCGCCTCGATGAAGCGCTTCTCCGGCATCAGCATTCTCAGCTTGTGCAGCATGCCGTTGTCGGTCGCGATGATGAATTCGTCGGCATCCAACGCCTGCGCCGCCTTGATGATCTGGGTGGTCGAGCCGACCGCGTCGGCGAGCTTGACCACCTCGGCCGGGGATTCCGGGTGAACGAGCACCTTCGCCCGCGGATGCTCTCTCTTCAGGGCCTCCAGCTCCAGCGCCTTGAATTCTTCGTGCACTACGCACGCGCCCTGCCACAGCAGCATGTCGGCGCCCGTGCGGTTTTGCACGTAGGCGCCCAGATGCCGGTCGGGCGCCCAAAGAATTTTCTCCCCGTGCTGGTGCAGGTGCTGCGCGACATCGAGCGCAATGGCGGAAGTCACCACCCAGTCCGCGCGCGCTTTCACTGCCGCGCTCGTGTTCGCGTAGACCACCACCGTGTGTTCGGAATGCCGGTCGCAAAACGCGGAGAACTCGTCTGCGGGACACCCGAGGTCGAGCGAGCAAGTCGCATCGAGGTCCGGCATCAGCACGCGCTTCTCGGGGTTCAGGATCTTCGCCGTCTCGCCCATGAAGCGCACGCCCGCGACGACCAGCGTCGGGGCTTCTTGAGCGCGACCGAAGCGTGCCATTTCCAGCGAATCGGCGACGCAGCCGCCGGTCTCCTCGGCGAGGTCCTGGATGTCGGGCTCGACGTAATAGTGCGCGAGCAGCACCGCGTTCCGCTCTTTGAGCAACCGTTTGATGCGCGCCTTCAGGTCGCGGCGCTGCTCCGCGCTCGGCGCCGCGGGGACCTTTGCCCACGCCTGCGCCATGCACGCAACGCCGGCAAGCTGGCTCTCGAATTCGACGACTTGGGTAGTGTGCATGCGCGTTGGACAGCTTTCAGCGTGCTGCGTTGCAACAGTACCTCAGGGGAATCTGCTAATCAATCTCGGGACGGGGTGAGGCCGGAAAGGTAGTCGGCGAGGATTTCGATGTCCTTTTCCGAGAGCAGTTCCGCCGCCGAGGTCATGTTCCCGTCGAAATCAGCTCGGGTCTTTGCCTTGAAGCTGCGCAACTGCGTCATAAGATAGGGGAATTGCTGCCCCGCGAGCCGCGGAATGTGCTGCAGCCCGAGAAGCGCGGGGCCATGACACTGCACACAATGGTGCCGCTCGGTGAGGTGGTGCCCGGCCGCGGCGTTCTCAGGGGCGGTCTTGTGTGAAGGGGCCGCCGGTTTCTGTTTGGAGAAATATGCCGCGAGCTCGTTCATGTCGGCGTTCGAGAGGCTCGCGGCCATCGGCGACATCTGCGGATCCTTGCGGTTGCCTTCGCGGAACATGAAGAGCTGCATCGAGATGAATTGCGCAGGCTGCCCGGCGAGGGAAGGCATTGCCGGGTCGGTCGAGTTTCCCCCGGGACCGTGACAGGCGAAGCAGGCTTGGGCCTTTTGTGGGACCTCTTCGGCGGCGGACGCGGCGCAGGGGGAGAAAAAACAAAGCGCGGCGGCAAACATCACCGCCGCGCCACCGCTGTTGCGACTGCGACCGCTCACTTCCCAGCGTAGCTCACGCGGTAGATGATCCCGTTCTGGTCATCCGAGACGAGCAGCGAGCCGTCGCGCATCACCATCACGTCGTTCGGACGGCCCCACATCGGCGGATCGGCCTTCTCGTCCACGAGGAACCCCGTCAGGAACGGCTCCATCTTCGGCTTGCCGTCCGCGTCGAAGCTCACACGCGTGACGTTGTAGCCTTGCTTGACGCTGCGGTTCCACGAGCCTCCGTGTCGCCCTGGTGGCAATAGGGATAGCCGAAATGCTGGCCCTTGCGCGTGGCCACGTGCAGCGTGTCGTTCGGCGACTCATCGCCCAGCCAGTCGCGCCCATGATTCGTGAACCACAGCTGCCTGGTCTGCGGGTGCCAGTCGAAGCCGACCGAATTGCGCACGCCCTGGACGTAATTCTCGATGATCCCGGTCTTGGGATCGACCCGCGAAATCGACGCCTGGAAGTAGGCAGGCATGACGATGTTGCCGGGTGCCCCGACGTTGTAATACAGCTTGCCGTCTGGCCCGAGCGCGAGGAATTTCCAGAAGTGGCCGGGCTGTTTCTGCGGATCGAGGCCGTCGACCACGACCTTGGCTTCCGGTGGGTTGTCCAGTCGGCTCTCGATGCCGTCGTAGCGCGTGATGCGGTGGCGCTCGGCGACATAGAGCGTGCCCCTGCTGAAGACGACCCCGTTCGGCGAATCGAGGTCTTTGAGAAGGGTCTTCACCTCGCGCTTGCCGCCGCGGTCGACGATCGCATAGACGTCCTTCAGCTGGCGAGTGCCGACGAACACCGTGCCTTTGCTGCCGAGCGCCATGGAGCGCGCTCCGGGGAGGCCTTCGGCCCAGACTTCGACCTTGAAGCCGTCTGGGACCTTGAGCTTGTCCACCGGGAGTTGCTTCGCGGACTTCCCGGTGACCTCGATCGCGAAGGGGTGCAGGGGCGATTTCTCCTGCTCGGCGTTGCGGCCCTGCTGCCAGGATGGCGGGGCGGCCGGAGCGGCGGGCGCCTGTGCCTGCGCCGCCGCGGCGGTGAGCGCGCAGACGAGCGCGGACGTGAGGGAGATGTGCGATCGGAACGGTGCGGGCGACATGGAATATCCTCCTTTTCCCGGGTGTTGTGGTCTTCGAGGGGGCGCCACGGTGGAATCGACGGGGCGTA
>WNFI01103190.1_pt2 | contig 10927 bp, 8 predicted proteins | sample 5400471 | NCBI WGS metagenome assembly WNFI01 (sample SAMN13153348, study PRJNA577476) | soil metagenome | isolation source: 100 cm saprolite on Douglas fir-dominated hillslope | place: USA:California | collected 2013-09-17 | reverse complement strand
GCGGCGCTTCGGGAACATCCCGCTCTGGTCATTGCGACCAGCAGCGAGAGCGCGGCGATAACGCAGAGCCTGACGTCCGACGTGCCGATCGTGTTCGGCTCGTACCAGGATCCCATCCGTCTCGGCCTCGTGCGCTCGCTCGCCGATCCCGGTGGGAACCTCACAGGATTCACGTTCTTCGTGCCGATCGACCTGAAGCGCCTCGAGCTGCTGCGCGAGATCGCGCCGCGCGCACGACGAGTCGGTATCGTGATCGACCACTGGTGGATGCAGGAAACCGATGGTGCCGCGATACTGCGCGTCGCGAAGACTCGATTGGGGTTCGACGGCCGAGTGTTCATGATGGAAAAGCCGGAGGACCTCCGCCAGCTCGACGGCGCCGCAGCTCGTGAGATGGACGCGTGGTACGTGACGCCGACGACGCTTCCGTTCGAACATCCGGTCGCCGTCGTTCGCGCACTCGCCGCGCTGCGCAAACCCGTCGTCTTCCCAACCTCAAAGTTGATGGACGCGGGCGGATTGATGGCATACCAGCCGAAGATCTCGCTGGACGAAGCGCTCGACCTTTTCGCCAAGATTGCAGGCCTCATTCTCGACGGTGTGCCTCCGGCGACGATCCCCGTTGAAAGGCCTAAATCGTTCGAGTTGCTCGTCAATCCGCAAGCGGCGCGACGACTGGGGATATCCTTGCCCGACGCTTTGCTCAAGCGCGCCGACCGCGTGATCGACGACGCGCCGATGGCCGTCTCGCGATGAAGGGCAGCCTCTTCCGCAAGTACGCTGCCCTGCTCATGCTCTTCGCGGGCATCGTCCTCGTCGCGGACAGCGCGCTCGACGTCGCGTTCAACTATGCGGAGACGCGCGCGCAGGTGGAGCTGTACCAGGATGTGGAGGCGCGGGCAGCGGCTGGGCGCATCCGCGATTACCTGAAGGGCATCGAGACACAGATTCGCGAAGTGAGCGGGTTGCCGTGGGCGGTCCTGCAGCCGGGCGCGCGGCGCGACGAATACCGCCGGCTGCTCAAGTTGGTTCCCGCCATCGCGCAGATCCGCAGCGTCGACGCGGACGGTCGCGAGCGCGTACGCGTATCGCGCATCGAGCTCGACGAAGTCGACAGCGGAAAGCCGGTTGCCGATGGCGTGTCATACAACGCGGCACGTGAGAAGGGCGTCTACTACAGCGACACCTATTTCAAGGATGGCTCCGAGCCCTATATCACGATCGCGGTGCGCGAGAACGGCCCACTGCCCTGGATCACGCTCGCCGAAGTGAACCTCAAGTTCGTCGGGGACCTGATCCGCGAGATCCACTTCGGCCGCGAGGGCCGCGCGTACGTCGTCGACGCGGAGAATCACCTCGTGGCACATCCCAACATACGTCACGTCCTGCGCAAGACAGTCCTCACCGGGATTACGCCCACGGCGAATGAGGGCGGTGAATTGAGCACGGCGTCCCAGACGGTGGACAACCTGGACCATGTGCGCGTGCTGACCACTTATGCTCCTGTCGGCGCCGCCGGCTGGTGGGTCTTCGTCGAGCAGCCGACGGGCGAGGCGTTCGCGCCGGTGTATGCGTCGATCGTGCGCACCGTGTTCCTGTTCGTGATCGGCATCATCCTCGCGCTCGCGGCGGCCTTCGTGCTCGCGCGCAAGCTCTCGCAGCCGATCCTCGCGTTGCAGCAGGGTGCGGCGCGCGTCGGCGCCGGTGACCTGCAGACGCGCATCGAAGTGCGCACCGGCGACGAGGTCGAGGCGCTTGCAAACGAGTTCAACCACATGGCCGCGGAGCTGCAGGGCCTGTATACGGGCCTCGAGCGCAAGGTCGCCGAGAAGACCGCCGAGCTCGAGGCCGCCAACCGGCACAAGAGCGAGTTCCTCGCCAACATGTCGCACGAATTGCGCACGCCGCTGAACGCCGTGATCGGGTTCTCGGAGGTCCTCAAGGAGCAGATGTTCGGCGAGCTCAACGCGAAGCAGGCCGAGTACGTGCGCGACATCTACACCTCGGGGCAGCACCTGCTCTCGCTCATCAACGACATCCTCGACCTGTCCAAGGTGGAGGCGGGCTACATGTCGCTCGACATCCAGGAGTTCGACGTGCCCGCGGCGGTGAAGAACTGCTGCACGCTGATCCGCGAGCGCGTCATGCGCCAGCGCCTGCGCTTCGAGTGCACCGTGGATCCCGTGATCGGGAAATGGCCCGCCGACGACCGCAAGTTCAAGCAGGTGCTGCTGAACCTGCTGTCCAACGCGGTGAAGTTCACGCCGCCGGGCGGCCTGGTCGAGCTGCGCGCCAAGATCGAGGACGACTGGCTCGTGGTGAGCGTGCGCGACACCGGCATCGGCATCTCGCAGGAGGATCGCGCGACGATCTTCAAGGAGTTCCACCAGTTGCGCACGGTAGGCACCGCGAAGCACGAGGGCACCGGGCTCGGGCTCTCGTTGTCACGGCGGCTGGTCGAGCTGCATCATGGAACACTCACGGTTGAAAGCGAGCCAGGCCGCGGCTCGACATTCACGGCCCGTTTCCCGGGCCGATCGCGGAGAATCGATCATGCCTAGACGAATCCTCGTGGTGGAGGACGACGAGAAGAGCCGCCGCCTCCTCACCGACGTGCTCCAATACCACGGCTTCGACGTGTGCGCCGTGCCGAGCGGGGAGGAGGGCCTCGCCGACGCGAAGGCGTGCTGTCCCGATGCCGCGCTGCTCGACATCCAGCTGCCCGGGATCAGCGGCTTCGACGTCCTCCTCCAATTGCGCGCCGAATCCGCCGGGGCGGCGATGCCCGTCATAGCGGTCACCGCGTCCGTGATGGACCAGGACCGCAAGAAGATCCTCGCCGCGGGATTCGATGCCTACGTCCCCAAACCCGTTAACATCCGACAGCTGGTCACGACACTGAACGAGCTCCTCGCCAAGAACGAGCCGTGAACGCGCACGCCCAGATCGAATCCCCCGAGCCGGCAACCCTCGCGCAGGCGCGCGTCCTCATCGTGGACGACACGCCCCAGAACGTGAAGCTGCTGGAGGACCTGCTTGGTTTCCACGGCTACGAGGTCGAGGCGGCCACCACCGGCGAGGAGGCGCTCGCGATGGTGCGCGACCGGATGCCGGACCTGGTCCTTCTCGACGTGCTCCTGCCCGGAATGTCGGGCTACGACGTGTGCCGCGCGATCCGCGCCGATCCGGAGCTCGCGATGCTGCCCGTGGTGATGATCACCGCGCTCGAGGCGCGTGAGGAGCGCGTGCGCGGAATCGAGGCCGGCGCCGACGATTTCCTCTCGAAACCCGTGAATCCGCCCGAGCTGCTGGCGCGCGTGCGCTCGCTGCTTCGCATCCGCCGGCTGTACGAGACGGTGCAGCGCCAGAAGGAGCAGCTCGCCGCATGGAACCGCACGCTCGAGGAGCGCGTCGCGGAGCAGGTGGGACACGTCGAGAAGCTGATGCGCCTGAAGCGCTTCTTCTCGCCCCAGCTGGCCGAGCTCATCCTCGCGGGCGGCGCCGACGATCCGCTCGAGAGCCATCGCCGCGACATCACCGTGGTGTTCCTCGACCTGCGTGGCTTCACCGCGTTCTCGGAGTCCGCGGAGCCCGAGGAGGTGATGGTTGCGCTCTCGGAATTCCACGCCACGATGGGTCGGCGCATCCTCGAGTACCAGGGCACGCTCGAGCGCTTCACCGGCGACGGCCTCATGGTGTTCTTCAACGATCCGCTGCCGATCCAGCAGCCGGCACGGCGCGCGGTGGAGATGGCGTTCGTGATGCACAACGACGTGCTGAAGCTCTCCGCGCAATGGAAGAAGAAGGGCTACGACCTGGGCCTGGGCATCGGCATCTCGCAGGGCTATGCGACGGTGGGCGCGATCGGGTTCGAGGGCCGCATCGACTACGGCGCCATCGGCACCGTGACCAACCTCGCCAACCGCCTGTGCGACCTCGCCGAGCCCGGCCACGTTCTCGTCTCCCAGCGCGTGTTCGCCGACGTCGAGGAGCTCGTGTTCGCCGAGGATCTCGGCGACGTGTCGCTGCACGGCTTCAAGCGGCCGGTGCGTGCCTACCGGCTGCTCGACCTGAAAGCTCTTCCCGGATGAGACCGTGAAGCTCTCGTCGGTTCGCGCGCGGATCCGGCAGCTGTGCTGCCTCGGCCTTCCCGGCGAGCTGCTCATGTCGTCGCTGCTGCCGACGCTTCGGGAGCTCGTGCCGAGCGACTCGGCGGCGTTCTTCTGGGTCGACTCGCGCGGCGAGATGAGCAACCTCTATGCCGAGCGCCTGCTGCCCTCCGACGTGATGGCGCTCTACTTCGAGCGCTTCTACGAGGGACGCGAAGCGTCGTTCCGCAAGGCCTTCCTCGAGCGCGCGGCATCGCCCGAGGGCGTGATCTCCACCAGCGCCGACGGCGACCTCGCGAGGACCGAGTACTACAACGAGATCCTGCGCCGGCTCGACGCGCATCACGTGCTCTACGGGATCGTGCGCGAGCAGGGAGCGGCGCTGGGCCAGCTGTCGCTCTATCGCCCGCCCGACGCGCCCGCGTACACCGCGCGCGAGCGCACCGACCTCGCGAGCGTGATGCGCTACGTGGGCCACGGCATCGCCGGCGACGAAGCGCGCCCGCGCGAGGGCGACACGTTCGCGTTCCAGGATTCCGACGACGAGGCGATGCTGGTGACCGATCGCCATGGCGTGATCCGCCACGCCTCGGAGCGGGGCCGGCGCCTGCTCCTGCTGGCCACTACGTCCGAGATCAGTCCGGCGAGCCTCAAGTCGGCGGCTAACGAGCGCGCCATCTCGTCGCTGCGCCACCTCGTGTCGCGGCTCGACTCGATCGCGCGCGGCGAGGAAGCCGCCCCGCCCGTGATGGCGCTCGAGACGAAGTGGGGACGGCACATCCTGCGCGCGTACTGGCTGGACGACGACTGCCAGTCTCCGGATGCGCTCGTCGGCGTGCGCATCCAGCGCCAGGAGCCGATGATCCTGCGCTTCGTTCAGGCGATGGGGCGCCTTCCGCTATCGCCGCAGCAGCGCGAGATCGCGTTGATGATCGCGCAGGGCAAGAGCAACCACGAGATCGCCGAGACGCTCGGCGTCTCCGGCAACACCGTGGCGTATCACATCAAGCAGCTCTTCGTGAAGCTCGACGTCCACGACCGCGCCGGGGCGGTGCAGCGCATCGCCAGCGGCGCGCGGCTGAAGGGCTAGTCGTTCTCGGGTGAGGCGTGGACCGGCTCGGCGCCACCGCCGGCCGGAGCCGGCTTGATGTTCTGCTCGCCGCCGTCCGCCGAGCCGATCGCCATCGGCAGCATGCCGAAGATCATGGCGAGCGTCGTCATGAGGATCGGGCGCAGCCGGACCTGGCCCGCGTCGAGGATGGCGTCGTGGCGCGACTTGCCTTCGCGCAATCCCTGGTTGGTGAAGTCCACCAGGAGGATCGCGTTCTTCGTCACCAGTCCCATCAGCATGATGATGCCGATGATGGAAAAGATGTTGAGCGTGCTGCCGGTCACCAGGAGCGCGAGGAATACGCCGATCAGCGTGAAGGGAAGCGAGGCCATGATCGCGAGCGGCTGCAGGAAGCTGCCGAACTGCGAGGCGAGGATGAGGTAGATGAAGATCACCGCCATGCCGAGCGCCGCGACCGCCGCGTTGAACGATTCCTCCATCTGCTGCTGGTCACCCGCGATGTCGAAGCGGTAGCCCGGCGGCAGCTGGATCGTCTTGAGGAGCGCCTGCACTTCCTTGCCGACGTCGCCGGCCGGACGGCCTTCCACGTTCGCGTACAGGCCCACGCGCCGCTGCAGCTCCTGGCGCTTGATGATCTGCGGGCTGGTGGACTGCTTGAATTCCACCACCTGGCGCAGCGGCACCAGCATCGGCGTGCCGTCGGCGTTCGTGCGCGCGCTCGTGATGTAGAGCTCGCCCAGGTCCGAGGCGATGCGCCGCCCCGCCCTCGGCAGCTGCACGTTCACGTCGTAGTTCTGCCCGTCGGGCGCGAGCCAGTGGCTGATCACGTCGCCGGCCACGAACGGACGCACCGCGGTGCCGATCTGCGACACCGTGAGGCCGAGGTCGCTCGCGAGCTCGTTGTTCACCTTCATGGTGATCGCCGGGTTCTGCGCCTTGAGGCTCGACTCGAGGTCGGTGATGCCCTTGATCTTCGCCATCTTCCCGAGGATCTCGTTGGTGAGGTCCTCGAGCCCCTCGGGCGACGGGCCGAGCAGGTTGATCCAGATCGGGCGGTTGTAGCCCACCGCGAGCTCGATGCCGGGGATCGTCCTGATCTGGTCGCGCACCTTCTTCTCGAACTGCTTCACGGTGAGGTGCGGACGCTTGTCGCGCGCCATGAGGCGGGTGTCGATCCGGCCCACGTTGCGGCCTTCGCCCGTGCCGACGTTGGCGACCATCATCTCGACCTCGGGGTATTGCCGGAGCAGCTCCTCGACCTGGCGTGTCTTCGCGTCGGTGTAGGCGAGGCTCGAGCCCACGGGGGTGGTGAGGCGGAAGGAAGTGCGGCCCTCGTCGGATTCGGGCACGAATTCGGTGCCCACCAGCGGCAGGATGAAGAAGCTGCTCACGAACACGGCGAGCGCCAGGGCGAGGACCTTCTTACGGTTGTTGAGGGCCCACTCGAGCAGCCGGCCATAGATCACGTGCGTGCGCTCCACGCCGTGCTCGATGCGATTCATCATCCGGCCGAGCCACGGGAAGTACCTGAAGCGCGTCCCCGGCGGATCGCGCCAGATCGCCGAGAGCATCGGGTCCAGGGTGAAGCTCACGAAGAGCGAGACGAGCACGGCGACCGCGACGGTGATGCCGAACTGGTAGAAGAAGCGCCCGATGATGCCCTTCATGAACGCGACCGGCACGAACACCGCCACGATGGCGAAGGTGGTCGCCATCACCGCGAGGCCGATCTCGTCGGTGCCCTCGCGCGCCGCGCGGTGGTGGTCCTTGCCCATGCCGAGGTGGCGCACGATGTTCTCGCGCACCACGATCGCGTCGTCGATCAGCAGCCCGATGCACAGCGACAACGCCATCAGCGTGAGGAAGTTGAGCGTGAAGCCCATCACGTAGACGGCGATGAAGGTCGCGATCACCGAGATGGGCAGCGTGAGGCCGGTGATGATCGTGCTGCGCCACGAGTGCAGGAAGAGGAACACGATGAAGACCGTGAGCAGCGCGCCCTCGACGATGGTCAGCTTCACGCCGTTCAGCGCCTTCTCGATCCACTCGACGTCCGCGTACACGATCTGCAGCTGCACGTCCGACGGAAGCTCCTTCGCGAGCGCCGCGGCGGCCTGCTTCACGCCCGCGCCCACTTCGACGATGTTCGCGTCCTGCACCTTGAGGACGTTGATCGAAAGGCCGGGCTTGCCGTTGATGCGCGAGAGGGAATCGGCCTCCCGCTCGCCGTCGATGATGTCCGCGACCTCGGTCAGGTAGACCGGCCCCTTGGCCCGGCGCGCCACGATGATCTTGCCGAAGCCCACGGGATCCTTGATCTTGCCCTCGACGCGGACGAGCTGCTCGGATGGTCCCTGCTCGATGCGCCCGGCCGGCACGTCCATGTTGGCCGCCTGGATCGCACGGATGATTTCGTCCACGCCCACGCCTTGCGAGAGCATCTGCGCGGGCTTCAGCTGGATCGAGACCTGGCGCGCCACGCTTCCCGAGACGTCCACGCGGCCCACGCCATTCACGTTCTGGAAGCGCTTCACGATCACCTGCTCGGTGAGCGTGGACAGCTCGCGCAGGCTGCGGGTGGACGATGTGACCGCGAGCGAGACCACCGGCTGCGCGTTGTCGAAGTCCCCGCGCAGCACGAGCGGATCCTTCACCTCGCGAGGAAAGCCGGGACGGATGAGCGCGATCTTGTCGCGCACGTCCTGCACGGCGCGCTCGACGTTCGCGTCCAGGCGCAGCTCGATGTAGGTCTCGCTGCGGCCTTCCCACGAGTTGGAGCGGATCAGCTTCACCCCGTTGACGGTGTTGACGACCTCCTCGATCGGCTTGGTGACGTCGTTCTCCACTGCCTCGGGCGAGGCGCCCGGGTACTGCACCTGGATGAAGATCGCCGGGAAGTTGATGTCCGGCATGCGCTCGACGCGCAGGCGGTTGTACGAGAAGAGGCCGAGCACGCACAGGGCCACCATGACCATGGTGGCGAAGACCGGCTGGCTGATGCTGGTACGGGTGATCCACATGATCGCCTCCTCAGCCTGCTTTCGGCTTGGTGTCCTGCACGTCGCTCGCGGGTTTCATCGCCGGCGCCTTCATCGTCGCCGGCGAGCCGGGCTTCAGGCCCGATACGCGCGCGCTCACGACCTGCAACCCGCTCTCGAGGCCGCTCTTCACTTCGACCAGACCCTGCTGCGGCTCGGTGACGCCCACTTTCACGGCGCGCTTGCCGATCTTTCCGTCTTCGATCGTGTACACGTACGCCTGTCCGGATTCGTCACGGATCGCGCTCGCGGGCACGACCGCCGCGGGCGCCGATTTGTCGAGCACGATCTGCCCTTTGGCGAACATGCCGCCGCGCAGCAAACCGTCCCGATTCGCCACCGAGATGTACATCGTGATGGAGCGCGAGCCCTGTTCGGTCACCGGATTGATCCGCTCCACGCGCCCATCGAAGCTGCGGTCGAACCCGTCGACGCGGAAGCTCGCGGGTTGCCCCACGCGCACGGCCGGGATCTCGGAGGCGGGAGCGGGCGCCTCGATCTCCATGCGGCTCAGATCCACCAGCGCGAAGAGCGGACTGTCGATGCCGACCTTCTCGCCCGTGCCCACCAGCTTCTTCGCGATGATGCCGGCGAAGGGCGCGCGCACGTTGGCGTCGTTCATCGCCTTCTGCGCGATGCGAAGCTGCGCTTCGGCCGAGCGCATGGACGCCGCCGCGCCTTCGTAGGCGCTCTGCGTCGTGTCGAAAGCGTTCTGCGAGATGAATTTCTGGCGCAGCAGCTGCTGGTTGTTCTCGCGGTTCTTCTGCGCGATGTCGAGCTTGGCGTGCGCTTCCTCGAGCGCCGCGGCCTGCGCATCGAGCCGCGCCTTGAGGTCCGCGGTGTCGATCTGCGCGAGCACCTGGCCCTCGGAGACGGCCTGCCCCTCGCGCACCAGGATGTGGGTGACGTCGCCGGCGACCCTCGACTTGACCATCGTCTGCAGGTAGGGCGAGAGCGAGCCGGAGAACTGGATCGAGTTCACGAGGCTCTTCATCTCGACCGTGGCGATGTCCGCGGGCGCGAATTCGAGCACGACCTTGGCCGGTTCCGGTTTCTTCGCGTCCTTGCCGGCCTCCGAGGCCCGCCAGCCGACGACGGATCCGACGACGGCGACGACCACGACACCGGCGAGCACCGGCTTTGAAAGCAATTTCTTCTTCGAGAACATGGCGGCTTCCTGCGGCGAGTGAGCGCGTGCCCGGTTGGGGTCGCGCTGGTGCTCCGTTGGATGCCGGAGCCCTCCCTGTTGGATTCGTCCGCGCCGCGAAAAGGGAGTTGAATTATACGCCGGGGGCGCGTTTCGAAAGCTGTCGCGGAATGCGCTGCACGCTCCAGCGAGCGGCGCTTTCCGCGAGCATTTCCGCGGGGATACGCGAGGAAGCGGGCACTTGGCCGAGGAACGCCAGTGCGTCGGCCAGGAGCTGCGCCGCGCCGCGGGCGTCGACGGCCGAAGCGAGCGTTTGCTTGGAGAGTTTCTCCCCGGCGGCGTCCGCCGCGATGGGGAAATGCAGGTAGCGCGGCGTCGGGTAGCCGAGCGCTCGCTGCAGCAGGACCTGGCGTGGCGTCGATTGCAGGAGGTCCGCGCCGCGCACGACGTCCGTGATGCCCTGGTCGGCATCGTCGACGACCACGGCGAGCTGGTAAGCGTGCAAGCCGTCGCGCCGCTTCAGCACGAAGTCGCCCACGTCGCGTGCGACCTGCTGCGCGATTCGCCCCTGGACACGATCGTCGATCTCGACCGTTTCTTCGGCAACGCGGAAGCGTTCGGCGCCGGAGTCGAGCGCGAGATTGCGGCAGGTGCCCGGATAGACCGCGCCTTCGATGCCGCGCAGTCCCGAATCGGCGATCTCCTTGCGCGAGCAACGGCAGCGATAGGCGAGGCCCGCGGCGCGCAATTGCTCGAGCGCTTCCTCGTAGAGCGCCTTGCGCCGGCTCTGCCACACGACCACGCCGTCCCAGTGAAGGCCGAACGCCTCGAGCGTGCGCAGGATGTCGTCGGCAGCGCCGGGCACGGTTCGCGTCTCGTCGACGTCCTCGATTCGCACCAGCCACGCGCCGCGCGCATGGCGCGCGTCGAGCCAGCTTGCCACCGCGGCGACGAGCGAGCCGAGGTGCAACGGTCCGGTCGGCGAGGGCGCGAAGCGCCCCTTCACGACAGCAGCTCGGCGGCGACGAGCGGATCCTCGAGGCGCTTCACGAACCACTTCAGCGCGCGACCTTCCTCGCCGGGGCGCCAGGCGACCGCGATGTCACCCGCGCGGTTGCCCGCCTCGACGGCGATGATGAGCAGGCGCCCGGCTTGCGCCTCGCGTTCGGCCAGCGGCCGCGGCAGGAACCCCACGCCGAGCCCCGCGACGTGCGCCGCCGCCTTTTCCTGCATCGACGAGACCGTGAGCACGTCCTGGCCGGTGAGGAGATTCACCGTGCGCGGCGCGAGGATGCGGGAGCTGTCCGCGACGCTCACCGCGCGGTACTTCTGGATCGTCGCGTCGGTGAGGGGCCGGGGCTCCTTCGCGATGGGATGGAACGGCGCGGCGACGAAAACGAGCTCGAGGCGTCCCAGCACGTGCGTCGCGTAGCTGCGGCCCGCGGGCGCCTGGCCCGAGGCGCCGATCGCGAGATCCGCGCGCGGCGCGGCGAGCGCGTCCCAGACGCCACCGAGCACCTCGTGCAGCAGGCGAACGCGCGTGCCCGACTTCTGGTCGTAG
>WNFI01331174.1_pt1 | contig 10928 bp, 8 predicted proteins | sample 5400471 | NCBI WGS metagenome assembly WNFI01 (sample SAMN13153348, study PRJNA577476) | soil metagenome | isolation source: 100 cm saprolite on Douglas fir-dominated hillslope | place: USA:California | collected 2013-09-17 | reverse complement strand
TTGGCATCGCGTTTCAGCTCGATCAGGATACGCATGCCAGCGCGATCGGACTCGTCGCGGATCTCGGAAATGCCGTCCAACTTTTTATCACGAACCAGTTCGGCAATCTTCTTCACCAGATCAGCCTTATTCACCTGATAGGGCAGCTCTGTCACAATGATGCTCATGCGCCCGCGCTCGGCCTCTTCAACCGCTGTGCGAGCGCGCACCACCACGCGGCCACGGCCATTGGCGTACATATTGCGAATACCCTCGCGGCCCTGAATAATGCCACCGGTCGGGAAGTCCGGACCGCGCACAATGCGCGAGAGTTCTTCGGTCGTCGCGTCTGGATTCTCGATCAGGTATACGATGCCATTGCAAACTTCTGTCAGATTATGCGGAGGGATATTCGTCGCCATACCAACCGCGATGCCAGTTGAACCGTTCAAAAGCAGATTGGGGAGACGAGCAGGCAGAACTACAGGCTCGGTGGTTTGATTATCGTAGTTCGGCTTGAAATCGACTGTATCCTTCTCGATATCACGCAGCAACTCCTCTGAGATTGCTGCTAGCTTGGCCTCGGTATAGCGCATCGCCGCCGGGGGATCATCGTCCTGCGAGCCAAAATTTCCTTGACCGAGCACCAGGGGATAGCGCATCGACCAGGGTTGAGCCATACGCACAAGAGAGTCATACACTGCCACATCGCCATGGGGATGATAGCTTTTCAAGACCTCGCCAACCGTACCCGCGCATTTACGAAACGCTTTCGTTGACTGCAAACCCATCTGATCCATCGCGTAGAGCACGCGCCGGTGTACCGGCTTCAGACCATCGCGAACATCAGGGAGAGCGCGGCTGACGATCACGCTCATTGAGTAGTCCAGGTACGCCCCCGTCATCTCCTCTACAATACTAACCGTTTTAACAGTACCAAGCTCCATGAAAAATCCTCTTTAATGTACAAAAGTATACAGAACACGTGGGTGGATGAGAAGCAAAACCAGGCGAGGATTTTGGAAAATTCAAGCCTACAACCCCTGTAGTATAGCACATTTCCGACCAGGGAACAAGCGAGGATATCATGCATAAACTGGCTTCTATTCATATTTCGAGCCATTTCAATTCACTAAAGGGAGTATGCTGGATTAGGAAAGATATCTATGCTCTGCATCCGCTCGCCCTGGTATGCTTTGATACAAAGCTGGAAAATTTCGACCAAAATACTCTAGGCTTTAAGGGTACTCTGTGGTATCATAAAAGCACTAGAGGTTTCGGTGTAAGTCTGAGAGCAAAACCGTCTATTCCTAAAACGATTTCTGGTATACGCCTGTTGTCGGTGTCATACTCTTGATCGGCACTCGACCGTTCAAATAGGGCTAGAGATGCGCGCAAGCACGCGACTGGCCGTATAGCATCATTTCAGGCGATAAGGGGAGGGAGGCTGGATTCTATGACATTATTACTCACTGCGCCACAGTGCTTCTTTCTCGTGATTCTCGCCTTTGCTGTAGTAGGTTTTCAGAGGGGCTGGAAGCGAGAATTGGTTTCACTTGGGTTCTCCCTGGGCGCGATTCTATTTCTCTACCTGGGTGGTGGAAGCGCGCTCGCAGCATTTGTCGTTCAACGCCTGCCGGTGATCGCCAACCTCATCGCGGGCGGTTCGAGCACCCATGTGGGCAACAATGCTGTTTCTGCCAGCGACGTGCTGATTACCACTGTTATCACCTTTATCGTGGTCGTCGGAGTAGGTTACTTGATCGGCAATAAAGCCTTTCCCAAACCAGCCTCGCCAGCGGAGCGCCTGCTTGGGATTCTCCCGGCGATTGTCAGCGGCTACTTCCTGATGCTGTACGTAACTAATGTGCTCACCAAAACATCGTTGATCACCTTTGGCGTCAGTACACCCAGCCAGGGAGTTGTGGGCAACTATATGCTGATCATCTTTGTTGTCGCCGTGGTGGTAATCGTCGCGGCCCTGATCGCGGCCAGCGCGAAGAAGCCCTCTGGTGGCAGGAAGCCCTGAACACGTCATTAGCAATGTCGTGAGGTGAGTCGCATGAGTACGCAAGCACCCAAACAAACCATGGTTCAAGAAGAGTGGCAACCCCGAAGGCGCGAACATGGCGGGCTGCGCCAGGTGCGTCGCACAAAGGATCAGGGACTAACCTTTAAGGGCCAGGAGCAAGACGAGCGGATCAAACTGGTGGTACGCAAGCACCCACTCTTCCTGCTCAGGCCCGCCCTGCCTGCCGTAGGGGTCCTACTCCTTTTTCTGATCATCTCGGTCCTCTTCGTTCGTCTGCCGAGTTTCGGCCCTATCTGGGGCCTGCTGGATCTGGTGCTGGCCTGCCTCTTTCTGTTCACGCTGGGCTATTTCCTCTGGCGCGATTTTCTCATCTGGTGGGTCGATATCGATATTATCACGAATAAGCGCGTAATCGCCTGCCGGGGCTTTGTGCATCCCACGCGCAAGACCATCGCTCTGGAGAAGATTATGCAGGTTTCCATTGAGCAGGAATCGCCATGGAGCGTTTTCCTGAACTATGGAAATGTCCACATCTACCTGGCCGGCGGCAAGCACGTACTGAAAAACGTGCCGAATCCGCGCGAGATCCGCGACGCGGTGGATGGGGTCTTCCGGGACTTCAAGGCTGCCAAGCCAGTGGAGAAACTGCCACCACTCGCCGATCCTGAAATGAGTGCTTTGATTGCGAAGCTGGGAAAAAAGGAGAAGGTGCCAACTTTGCCAAACGCTGATGAACGCTATGCCCACCGGCATGATCCAGAAAATATCCGTAGACCACTGCGCCGCTTCGGCGGCCCGTTGCGCATCCCCGCAGAAGTCACGTATGCTTCTGACGAACAGACTGTGATGTACATCCAGCGCTCGAAATGGTTGCTGGTCGTACGCCTGATTGTGCCTGTGCTCCTGCTCGCCGCGGCCCTGGCGCTAACCTTTGTCTTCACTGCCTTTGCAATCATCACTATCCTCATCGCGCTGGTGCTCTTGATCGTGATAGGTCTGCTCACGATCAATTATGTCGATGATGTCTTTATCCTCACCAACAGGCGCGTCATCGATATTGAACGTAAGTACATTTTCTTCTACGAGGCACGCGTAGAGGCAGAATATAAGAATATTCGGGATATCAGGACAAAAATCACGAATCTCATACAGAACGTGCTGGACATTGGCAGCGTCTACGTTGAGACACCAGGAGCGAATCCTGATATCAACATAACCATGGTCGATCACCCGTTTTTTATTGCCGACAAGATCAACGAAATCAAGGCATTTAAAGAGAAGGCCGATAAAGCAAAGGACAAAAACACACGCCAGGACGAGTTGGTCAAGTGGTTCACCAATGTGGCGGCTGTGCTGGAGAAGAAGATGGTCAGCCGGGGCGTGCCCAATCTGCAAACGATGGATCTGTGGAGCGCGGCTGCCATGGCCGCTGAAATGGGCATGAAGGTGATTCCGGTGGGCGAGGATGATTCGTATCCGCAGATCCCGGCGGGCCGGATCGTTTCACAGGACCCGCTGCCAGGAACGCTGATGGCGGTCGATACTAATTCGGCGGATGGGCGGCCACAAATTCAAGTGGTGATCAGCAAGCACAATTAAAGCGACAGGAGTTACCCTGCTTTTTCAGGGTAACTCCTGTTCGGCTCATCGATTTTCCTTATGATACGATGCTCACTAATTTACGAGCTCGCCTCGTGATGATTGCCCTTCAGAATCTCTTCCAGCGCGGCCACGTGCTCGCTAAAAGCCTTCCTGCCTGCTCTCGTTGCCTCAACGTAGGTCTGTGGTTTATTGTTCACGAAGGTTTTCGTGATGTTGATGTAACCAGCCTCTTCCAGCTTGCGCAAGTGCGCACCCAGGTTGCCATCGGTCAGGTCGAGCAGGTCTTTCAGATAGGTAAAGCTTGCCTGCGACTCGCAGCCTAGCCCGGACAGAACAGCCATGATACGCAGGCGCACCGGCTGGTGAATGATCTCATTTATCTTGGCCATATCTATCTCCAACGCAAACGGATTACGAGGCCGATCCCGACCATAGTCAGGCCACAGAAAATGGCAACCCACAGGAAGAAGTACGCAGGTAGGAGATAGTAGCCAATAACTGCCAAAGCTGCGACAGTCAGACTACCAATGGTTACATGCATAGAGCAAAGTAACAATATTTCCACATTGTTTTGGCGATACATGCAACACGTTTCAATGATCAGCTAATCACATGGTATACTATAAAGTGAATAGGGCCTTCTCCTGTGTAAGCAGCGCGCAATGCCGCCTGCTTTTTTTGGCCTCTTTACATCTTTACAAGCCGTCCTGGCTCGGCAATGCCTCTTCTACACTGCTGTATGAATCGAGACGCCGCTACAATGCTGTCCATTTAGGTTGAAAACAAGCAAGCTGATCGAAGCATCTAGAAAGGATTTTTTGGGTGATTCTTCCGCAAACTCATTCACCAAAAAACTCTAATCGTTTTCATGTATGGAAAAATCATTTACGTATTTATCTTCGTATAACAGCACTACTTCGTCCTCATTGGCTCTGGACGCTTGGCTCGATCGTCTGTCTGGGACTGGCGACGGGCTTTGCGCTGGTTGTGCCCTGGTTGTTGGGTTGGGTGATCAACGCGGGACTCCAACACGGCCAGTTCGGCACACTTCTGCTGATCACGGCGGTGATCCTGGTGGCCAGCGTGCTGCGTGGCCTGTTCGCCTACGGGCAGGGCTATCTCAGCCAGGCGCTCTCTAATCTGATCGCCTACGATCTGCGCAACACGCTCTATGACCACCTGCAAACGCTCGATTTCTCATTCCATGACGAATCGGAGACGGGACAGTTGATGTCGCGCCTGACCGTCGATATCGAGGCGGTGCGCAACTTTATCCCGATGGGCCTGCTGCGCGCACTGCTGGCCGTTGTGTACTTCGTGGCGATTACCGTGATCCTCTTCACCTTCGATTGGCAACTGGCGTTGGTAACGATGATCTGCGTGCCGATCATTATCTTCCTGGCCGCCCAGGTTGGCAGCCGCCTGCGCCCGCTCTGGCAGACCGTGCAGGACGAAACCGGCGAACTGGGCACGGTCATGCAGGAGAGCCTGAGCGGTGTGCGCGTGGTCAAGGCGTTTGTGCGTGAAAAGTTTGAAATCAGCAAATATGAGACAAAGAACCACGAATTGCGCGAGCTGAATATGGCCGCGATGCGTCTCTCGGCCTGGAATCAGCCCTTGATGATCCTCGCGCTGAATATTGTGACGGTGCTGATCATCTGGGTCGGCGGTATCGGGGTAATTGACCATCGCATCAATCTGGGCGTGCTGGTCGCGGTCACACAGTACATTCTGCAGCTCACCACGCCGGTGCGCACTCTAGGCTTTGTCGTCACGTGGTTTATGCGTGGCCTCTCCGGCGGCACAAATATCTTCCGTGTACTGGACACGCAGCCCGCGATTGCCGATGCGCCCGATGCTCTGACGCTCCAGAAGATACGCGGCGAGGTGCGCTTCGAGCAGGTGAACTTCGCCTATGGCAACGGGCGCGAGGTGCTGCACGACATCGATATTGCCGCCAAACCGGGCCAGATCATCGCTATTCTGGGAGCGACCGGGAGCGGTAAGAGTACGATACTTCACCTGTTGCCGCGCTTTTACGACGCAACGCGTGGACGCGTGCTGGTCGATGGGCATGATGTGCGTGATCTCACACTGCACTCGCTACGCCGCAAGATTGGCCTGGTGCTCCAGGATGTCTTTCTGTTTAACGCAACATTGCGAGATAATATTGCGTTCGGCGTCGAGAACGCCACCGAGGAACAGATTATCACGGCTGCAAAGGCGGCGCGCGTGCATGATTTCGCGCTCAACTTGCCTGATGGCTACGACACCTGGGTTGGCGAACGGGGCGTGACGCTCTCCGGCGGCCAGAAACAGCGCGTGGCGATCGCGCGCACGCTGCTGCTCAACCCGCAAATTCTGATCCTTGACGACTCCACATCGAGCGTGGATATGGAGACCGAGTATCTGATTCAGCAGGCTCTGGACGCGGTGATGCAGGGCCGCACAAGCTTTGTGGTGGCCTCGCGTCTGCGCACAATTAAGAATGCTGATCAAATTCTGGTACTGGACAAAGGACGCATCGTTGAGCGCGGCACACACGCCGAACTGCTCAAAAACAATGGTCCCTATATGCGGCTCTACGACCTGCAACTGCGCGAACAGGAGGAGTTTGAAACGCGCCAGCTCGTCAGTTCAGCTGATGAGAAACAAGAGGATGTCGAGACGCGCCAGTTCACCAATTCACTTGATGAGAAGAATGTTGAGACGCGTCGGCCCAGCACTTCTTCTGAGAAAAAACGTGAGGTCATGCGATGAAATTGCAAGCCAATACGCTCCAGCGCGCCCGTTGGAAAGAGAATAGTCTGGAGATGGCCGACGAAGACCTCACAGGCAATTTTAGCTGGTCAACCACGCGTAAATTCATTCCCTATGTCGCCCGCTATAAACGCCAGACCGGCGGCAGCATTCTCCTGATGTTTGCCTACACAGTGCTCAACCTGCTCAATCCTTTCCTGATTGGCCTGGCGATCGACCAGTTTATCACCCACAACGATTTGCAGGGCCTGGCGCTGCTCAGTGTGGTGCTGATTGTCGTCAATGTACTGATGTGGCAGGCGCAGTACTGGCAGGTCTGGACGATGTCATGGGCTGGTCAGCAGATCCTCTACCATCTTAGCGCCGATATGTTCGCTCATCTGCAACGTCTCTCGCTCAGTTTCTACGATAAAACGCAGGTCGGACGCGTGATGTCACGTCTGCAAAGCGACATCGATGTTCTGGAGATGATGCTGAGTTCGGGTCTGCTCTCGATGCTCGGCTCGCTGGTGGCGCTGGTCGGAATTGTCATCGCGATGCTGGCAATGGATGTTCCGCTGGCTCTGGTTTCGTTCACGGTCATCCCGATCATGATCGTCATCGCTGCGTTCTGGCAGCGCTACGCCCAACGCTCGTTTCGCAAGACACGCGCGGCGATCTCGCTGGTCAACGCCACCTTGCAGGAGAATATCTCCGGCATGCGCGTCATCCAGAGTCTGGCTCGTGAAGGGCGCAACCACAGCGAGTTCGATGAGCTAAACGCGTACAACCGCGACACCAACCAGGAGGCCAGCCGCATTGCCGCGCTGATCCTGCCGCTAGTCGAAGTGGTAGCCGCGCTGGCGATTGCGATTGTCCTCCTCTACGGCGGTCTGTTGGTTTCGCAGAACAAGCTCCAGGTTGGCGTACTGGTGGCTTTCACGCTCTATATCAACCGTTTCTTCGATCCCATCCGCGACATCAGCCAGCAATATTCGCAGTTGCAGCGCGCAGGTGTGGCCTCGGAGCGCATCTTCCAGATTCTGGAGATGCCAGTCGAGATCGTTGACAAACCCGACGCACATCAGCTCCCGCAAATTCAGGGCGAAGTCGAGTTCCGCGACGTGACCTTCGGTTATAGCCCTGAGCAGTCGGTGCTGCGTCACCTCAGCCTGCACATCAAAGCGGGCCAGACGGTGGCGATTGTTGGCCCAACGGGAGCCGGGAAGAGCACGATTGCCGGGCTAATCGCGCGTTTCTACGATATTCAGCAGGGCGCGTTGCTAATCGACGGTCAGGATGTGCGCGATGTGACTCAGGCCTCGTTGCGCAGTCAGATCGGCATCGTCTTGCAGGAGCCATTCTTGTTCACCGGCACGATCCGCGACAATATCCGCTACGGTCGACTCGACGCGACGGACGCTGAAGTCGAGGAGGCGGCCCGCGTGGTCGGCGCGCACGAACTGATTACGCAGCTTCCAGATGGCTACGAGACGCCCATTCGCGAACGCGGGCGCAATCTCAGCGTTGGTCAGCGCCAATTGATCTCGTTCGCCCGCGCTCTGCTGGCCGATCCGCGTATTCTGATCCTGGACGAAGCAACCGCCAGCATCGACACGTTCACCGAGCTGCTGGTCCAGCAAGGTCTGCGCCGCCTTCTACACGGACGTACCGCGTTGGTGATCGCCCACCGGCTCTCAACCATCAAAGGCTCCGATAATATTGTCGTGCTGCAGGCGGGTCAGATTATCGAGCAGGGCACGCATAGCGAGTTGCTCCAGATCGAGGGTGCCTACGCCTCGCTCTACGCTATGGGCTTCCGCCACACGGCGTAGAACTCTAGCGACGATGAGCAATATCCGTACGGATATTGCTCATCGTCGCTATTTTTTGTATTCATCAGACTCCCCTCATTCGTGCAACCAAATACAACATCATTGCAAGATGCCGAGGCACCGATCAAACAACAAGGAGGTCAGCGACTACCAGATAGCGCTTCGCCCAACGCGAAGACAGAAGGAGAGCGCGTATGCCATCCGTTTTTTTGAAAGCATGCTGTATTTGTTCATTTATCTTCCTCATGGGATGTACCGCACCAGCACAAAGTCACGCTCTGCCAGCGACAACAGCCCATACCAGCACTCAAAATCTCTCATCCGTCACACCCTCTCCCTTTGACCTTGGCCAGTTCGCCGGAACCTGGGTTTCCCACAGCGCGATCATGACCATTGCTCAGGACGGCAGCGCCACCTTTGCACAACGTACCTATCGCTGGTGTGGCACTGGTGTAACGCAGCACTGCGATACCATCAGCGCGCAGGGACAGATTCACGATGGCGAGCAGGAACATCTCCAATTTTCGCGCAGCAGCGGACCTCTGGCTTATGGTACAGTAACAGCCAGTAATTTTCACCCCGCTGGCCTGGCGGTTACCCTCATTGCGCTGCCCAATGATACGCTGCGCTACGCCGGGAATGGACTCATTGCGCTGCTCTGCGGGCCAAACGCGCCGGTAGGCGCGTGCGGAGCATAGTGTGACGCTTGTCACTGCTGGCAAACCGGAGGCACGCGCTTTATCCTATAGGAGAGCTTGCCTCCGGGTCTGTTTACGAGACGATTCCAGGGCGAGTGGCTTTATGCCGATAAGAGAAAGGGAGGAGGTGCTCCAGGCAAATGCCGATCCTGGCCACGCGGCATCGACCAGAAAGGGGACGTCACCATGCGGTATATGCAATTAGAGCCCGATTATTTACCAATCAGCGACTATGCTATCATCGGTGACCTGCATACGGTTGCGCTGGTGGGCAAAAACGGCTCGATCGATTGGTATTGTTTTCCGCGTATCGATTCGCCCAGCATTTTTGGCTCTCTGCTCGATGCCAATAAAGGCGGCTTCTTTCGCATTCACGCCTCGGACGCCACTAGCGAGTACCAGCAGCTCTACTACCCCGACACTAATGTCCTGCTCACGCGTTTCGCCACACCCGATGGGTACGCGGAATTGACCGATTTTATGCCAATCAAAGGGCGCAAGAACGATGAATTAGAGCACGCGCTGATCCGCTCGGTGAATGTCGTCTATGGCTCGCTGGAGATCGTCCTGACCTGTCGGCCCGCCTTTAACTATGCCCGCGATACGCACCAGCTCAATTTTTCAGAGGATGGGGCGATCTTTGCCAGCAATGGGCTCAGGCTGGCCCTGGCCTCGCCGGTTCCTCTGCGCGAGGACGGCCAGGGCGGAGTCACAACGACCTTTACGCTACACAAAGGCCAATCCGCCCATTTCCTCATCAAAAGCATGAGCGAAGACGAGATTTTTCCTGAGCCGCTCTCAGACGAACGCTATAATGCTGCTTTTCAACGGACTCTGCGCTATTGGTACGAGTGGATCGGCCAGTGCACGTACCAGGGACGTTGGCGCGAAATGATCCATCGTTCAGCCCTGGCCTTGAAGCTTCTAACCTACGCCCCCACTGGCGCGGTGGTCGCGGCGGCTACCACCAGTCTGCCTGAAACGCTCGGCGGAGAACGCAACTGGGATTATCGGTTCGTCTGGCTACGCGACGCCGCCTTCACGCTATATAGCCTCTTGAAGCTGGGCCTTGCCCGCGAAGCTAGCGCGTTTATGGGCTGGCTGAATGACCGCTGCCATGAGTTAAAAGCAGGTGGCACGCTACAGCCAATGTACGGTGTGGAAGGAGAACAGATACTCACCGAGACCACGCTCGATCACCTGGAGGGCTATCGCAACAGCCGACCCATACGCATCGGCAATGGAGCGCATAAGCAGAAGCAACTGGATATCTCCGGAGAGATGTTAGACGCAATATACATCTATAATCGCTACGACGCCATCTCGTACGACCTCTGGCAAAATCTCCAACGGCTGCTCAACTGGTTGAATGAGCACTGGCGAGAGCCAGATGAGGGTATCTGGGAAGTGCGTGGTGGCCAGCAATATTTTGTCCATTCCCGTTTAATGAGCTGGGTCGCCTTTGATCGCGCCCTGCGGATCGCGCAAAATTGGGGCTGGCCCGCTCCCAGGGCAAATTGGGAACAAACGCGCACTGCCATTTATGAAGAGATCATGACCAAGGGCTGGAATAAGCAGAAACAAGCGTTTGTGCAGTATTACGGCGCAGATGTAACTGATGCCAGCATCCTGCTCATGCTGATCACCAAATTTATCGGTCCACGCGAGCCACGCATGCTGACAACCATCGCGCGTATTGAGCAGGAACTGTCGCTCGGTCCGTCTATCTTGCGTTATGATACGCGCAAGGCCGCCGACGATGGGCTGGCGGGCAGCATCGAAGGGGCTTTCAGCGCGTGTAGCTTCTGGTTCGTCGAGTGCCAGGCGCGCATGGGCCCGCTCACCGATCCTCACAATCTGATGAAAGCCCGTGTGCGCCTGGAGAAGCTGCTCTCCATGGCGAATCACGTCGGCCTGTACGCTGAAGAGATCAGCACCACCGGGCAAGCGCTGGGCAGCTTCCCGCAAGCCTTCACCCACCTGGCTCTGATCAGCGCGTGTCTGGCCATGGACCAGGCCATCGACGCGGCCCAGACCCGCAAG
>WNFI01331063.1_pt1 | contig 10928 bp, 7 predicted proteins | sample 5400471 | NCBI WGS metagenome assembly WNFI01 (sample SAMN13153348, study PRJNA577476) | soil metagenome | isolation source: 100 cm saprolite on Douglas fir-dominated hillslope | place: USA:California | collected 2013-09-17 | reverse complement strand
GAGGCCTACAAACGCGCGCTGGAATGCGACCCGGTGTCGGCATTCGGAGGCGTTATCGGCGTAAATCGCCCTGTGGATGCCGAAGCCGCAGAGGAAATGGCAAAGCTGTTTTTGGAAGTGATTGCCGCGCCGGCTTTCGACAAAGGTGCAGTCGAAAGGTTCTCGGCGAAGAAAAACCTGCGCCTCGTCGAGATCACGGGGAGCCCGCAGAAGTGGGTCTTGAAGAATGTCTCTGGGGGAATGCTGGTCCAGGATGCCGACCTGCATCAGTTGGCGGATGCGGATATCAAAGTCGTGACCAAACGCCCGCCCACGGCAGAGGAGAAGCGCGCGTTGCTGTTCGCCTGGAAGGTCTGCAAGCACGTAAAGTCGAACGCCATTCTTTATGCGCGTGACGGACAAACCGTCGGTGTCGGCGCGGGACAGATGAGCCGTGTGGATTCCTGCCGTGTGGGCGCGCAAAAAGCCGTGTTGCCGCTGAAGGACACAGTCGCAGCTTCCGACGCGTTCTTTCCTTTTCCTGACGGCGTAGAAGAAATCGCCAAAGCGGGGGCGACGGCAATCATTCAACCGGGCGGATCAGTGCGCGATCAGGAAGTGATTGAAGCAGCTGACCGACTGGGGCTGGCGATGATCTTCACGGGCGTAAGGCACTTCCGGCATTGAGACATCGGGTGATCTGGCGATCAGGTCATCGGCTGATCTAAAACCTTAAGTCAAGAGCGTCGGACAAGGACAAGAATGTCCGACCCATGCGGATCCCGGTGTTCCAATCACCCGATGGCCCGATCACCAGATCACCCGATTCTTTCGTTACCCCAGTTTTTCCCAACCTCTGTCCCGGGCAGGGTAGAATAGGCGAAAGCACCCACTCGCGGGGGTTCGGCATCCAATCGCTATTGGGAGTCCATAGGTATTTCATGAAAAGTATTCTTGCCCTGATCCTGCTTACAACCCTAGCCTCAGCCCAGCAACCCGGTGCCACAGTTCCAGGCGGTACTCCGGCGAAACCGACCGAAGCTCTGCAATCTGCGCCGCGCAAAGTGGATAAAGCCGCCGCCTACTACCACTTCACCATGGCCCACATGTACGAAGAGGAAATGGCTGCCTCCGGGCACAGTGACCTGGTGACCAAGGCGATTGAAGAGGACCGGCTGGCCATGGAGGCCGACCCGACTTCGGAATACCTGAGTTCTGGGCTGGCTGAAATCTACGCCCGCACTGGTCGCATTAAGGACGCGGTCGGTGAAGCCCAGGACATTTTGAAGCGGGATCCGAAAAACCTGGAAGCGCACCGCCTTCTCGGGCACATTTACCTGCGTTCGCTGGGAGAGATACAGGGAGGCAGCCCAGATTCCGACAACGTGCTCAAGCTGGCCATCGCGCAGTATGAGGAGATCATCAAACTCGATCCCACCAGCGTGGACGACCACATCATGCTGGGCCGGTTGTATCACGCCGACAGCCAGCTGCAAAAAGCTGAGGAAGAGGAAAAAACGGCAGTCAAGCTGGCGCCGGATTCCGAAGAAGCCGTGACCGCGCTGGCCATGCTGTACAACGAGGACGGCAACGCCGCGAAAGCGGCCGAGACCCTGGCTGCGGTCCCCGAGGCCGGGCGTTCCGCTAAGCTGTACTCCGCTCTGGGCGATACTTACAACCAGCAGAAGGACTACAAAAAAGCGATTGAGGCCTACCAGCACGCGATCGCGCTTGACCGCGACAACCTGGATGCGATCCGCGGCCTCGCCGACAGCTTGCAGAGCGACGGCCAGACCGACCGCGCTCTCGAACAATACAAAATCATCGCCGACGCCAATCCCGAAGACGCCCGGACTTACATTCGCATGGCCGAGATTTACCGCAAGCAGGGCAAGCTCGACTTGGCGCTGCAAAGCCTGAAAAAAGCCGGATCGATGGTGCAGGAGTCCGATCAGGTTTCTTACGACACCGCGTCCATTTATCAGGCACAGGGCCGCTACGACGATGCCATCCAGGAGTTGCAGGCCCTTCTGAAACGCACTGAGAAGGCCGACAACAAGTACAGCCATGAGGATCAGGACAACCGCGCCATTTTTCTGGAACGCCTGGGAACGGTTTATCGCGACAACGGGAACCAGCAAATGGCGCTTGGAACTTTTCAGCAGATGCTGGCGCTGGGCGATGACAATGCCAAGCGCGGGTATCAGCAGATCATCGATACCTACCGTGCATCCAAGCAGTGGCAGAAGGCCACCGACGCAGCCAAGGAAGCCACCGAGAAGCTGCCCAAAGACCGCGACCTGAAAATGGTTTACGCCGGGCAACTTGCGGATGCGGGGCAGACCGAAGCCGCATTGCAGCAGATCAAGTCTTTCTTGAAAGGCAATTCCGAAGACCGCGAGGTTTACATCAACCTCGCCACCATGTACAGCCGCCTGAAGCGTTGGCCCGAGGCGGAAGCCGCACTCGACAAAGCGGACCAACTCTCCACTAAGCCCGACGACAAGGAAACCATCACCTTCCTGCGGGCTTCGGGCTACGAGCGCCAGAAGAAATATGACCAGGCCGAAGACCTCTTCCGCAAACTGCTGGCGAGTGATCCGGAAAATGCCGGCGTACTCAACTATCTCGGCTACATGCTCGCCGATCGCGACGTCAAACTGGATGAAGCTCTGGGTATGATCAAGAAGGCGGTTGAGATGGAGCCGGCCAACGGAGCCTATCTGGACTCGCTGGGCTGGGCCTACTTCAAGATGGGTAAGTACGACCTGGCGGAAGACAACCTGATCAAAGCCTCGCAGCACGAAATGGGATCGGACCCGACGGTGCAGGAGCACCTGGGCGATCTTTACCAGAAGACCGGCCGCCTGAAGCTGGCCGCGGCCCACTGGGAGCGCGCCGTGGACGAGTGGAACAAGACCGTGGGCCCGGAAGTGGACCAGGACGCACTCGCCAGGGCGCAGAAGAAGCTCGAGTCTGCGAAAGTGAGACTGGCGAAGGAAGGGCAGTAAGTAATCGGGTGCTCGGGTCATCGGGTGATCGCGGGGCCCTGACCCGTGTGGGTCGGACATTCTTGTCCGACGCTTTTTGACTTTAGAATTTCAAATCACCCGATGTCCCGATCGCCAGATCACACGATGGCTTCCTACGCTGTCCGCGTGGAGAACTCCCGCGGGCGGCGTCATCCTGAGCCGCCACATCCCTACCGCAACGACTTTCAGCGCGACCGCGACCGAGTGATTCATTCGCGGGCGTTTCGCCGGCTGGAAGCCAAGACGCAGGTTTTTACCCGCCGCTACTCCGATCATTTCCGCAACCGGCTGACTCATACTCTGGAAGTCTCTCAGATCGCGCGCACCGTCGCTGCGCAACTGGGATTGAACGTTGATCTCGTCGAAGCCCTGGCCCTGGTGCATGACATCGGGCATCCTCCATTCGGGCATGCGGGAGAAAAGGCGCTCGATTCCGCGATGCGTCAGCATGGGCTTTTCTTCGATCACAATCTGCACGCGCTTCGCATTGTCGAAGACTTCGAGACCCGCTACGCAGCTTTTCGCGGGCTGAACCTGACTTTCGAAGTACGCGAAGGAATCATCAAGCACTCGCACGATTACAACGCCGGCGAACATCCTGAGCTGGCGGAATATCTGCTCGAAAGCCGGCCGCCGCTCGAAGCCCAGATCATCGACATCGCGGACGAGATTGCCTACGCCAGTGCCGATTTAGACGATGGATACGAGGCCCACCTGCTGAACCTGGAGCAAATCCGCGAGGGTTTGCCGGTGTTTGCCGGATCTCTGCGCGAAGCGGAAGCCCGGTATCCCGAGGCGGCGGAGAAATTGCAATTCAACGAAGCTTTGCGGCGCTTGCTCGACCGCTGGGCCGGGGACTTGATTCGGAACACGCAACGGCAGATAAAGGCGACCGGAGCGACGACTGTGGATGATGTGCGCTCGTGCCCGACGCGCATCGCAGGATTGAGTCCGGAGATCGAAGCCGAACGCCGTCAGACCAAAGATTTTCTCTACCGACACCTATACTTCAGCCCCGCTCTCGAACCCGAGAAGGACGACGCTGAGCGCGTCATCTCGGAGCTGTTCGATCTGTGGATGAAGCAGCCGGAGAAGCTGCCGTCGAGCTATCAAGAAAAGGCGGAGCAGGAACCGCTGGCGCGGGTGATCTGTGATTACATCGCGGGCATGACCGACAATTACATTTATGAGCAGTATGAGAAGCACCGCAGTTAGGGCCGACGTGCAGACGGCCCTTGGAATCAGTCCTTCGGTGGCTGCCCTCACCGCAGGGTGCGATCGCACCAGGGCTGCGTTGGGTATCGTAGCCACGGAGTTCAGATCTCATTGAGTGGTAACGCCTGGTCACAACAGCAAGTCATTGCATCTGCGTCGAGCCGCTGCTAACTTGGGCATACGCAAATGAGCCGCTTTGCAAGAGCATTCCACCTGACGTGCGCGATCATCGCGTCACTAACCTGTGCCGTGTATTCAGTTATAGTCGGTATCCTCCTCTTCCACTGGCGCACGATAGACCCGCACCCTGATCCTGCGAAATTCTTTTTCTTCTTGCTCCCTGCTCTTGTCATTGGTGCGGGTGCAATGATGGAATTCAGCTTCTACAACGATGAACGAAAGGGCCACACGTCCCATGAGGAAGGATCACTTGTTACGAGCGGGGGTGACACGGCGAGCGCGGGCTTCGTTCTGATCACGACTAGGCCGCGAGCGCTTGCTGCAATTGCTTTCACTCTATGGACGTTCGTCCAAGGGGTGCGTTCGCTCTCATCAACGCGGCCTTATTCGTTGATCTGGCTGTACTCAGGCTTGCTCCCGCATTGGGCGGTTTTGCTTATCACCATTGCGTTTTACGGCGCTCTCGTGTGGATAGCGGTGAACATCGTGTCAGCCCCGTCGAGGAAAGAGGAGAAAGCCTTGATGTTCACGGTGTGTGCAGTCCCTTTATTGGCTCCGCTGGGAGTCCTGCTACCGAGGGCAACCTCGCCGCTTCGATTTCTGCAAGCCCTACTCGAACTCGCCGCGCTTCTTGCCTCAATTTCGATACTCTTGTTTCTTCAGACAGATCGCAAAGAGAAGCCGCGTGACGAAGAAGGTATCTGAGTCAATTGGCGTAACATCGCGATTACGCTGATTGATCTTTCTGCCGATGCAAGGCTGGAATCTGCGATCTCAAATCCGCGAGCCTTCGTCACTTGCTGTACTGATTCTTCTTCTTCTCCTCATGCCGCGCCAGCCCCAACTGAATCAGCCGGTCAATCAACTCTGGATGCGTCACTGCGGTCGCAGCCCACAGCTTGGGATACATGCTGATCGAAGTGAACCCGGGCATGGTGTTGATCTCGTTCACGTAGATTTTGCGCGACTTGGGGTCCATGAGGAAATCCACGCGGGCAAGGCCGGAGCAATCCACGGCGCGGAAAGCGGCGACGGCAAGCTCGCGCACCTTTTTCGTTTCAGATTTGGACAGCTTGGCGGGGATGATGAGCTGCGAACCTTCGTCTAGATACTTCGCCGAGTAGTCGTAGAACTCGGCGCTGGGCACGATCTCTCCAGGGACGGAAGCTGCGGGCTGGTCATTGCCGAGGACCGAGCATTCGATTTCCCGGGCTTTGTGCTTCTTTCCGCCTACGCCTGCTTCGATCACGATCTTGCGGTCGAACTTTGCGGCTTCGTCGATGGCCGGGCCGAGTTCTTTGCGGTCGCGCGCTTTCGAAATTCCGACCGACGATCCCAGGTTCGCGGGCTTCACGAACACTGGATATTTCAGCTTGCTCTCCACCAGCTTCTGAACTTTCTTCGCGCCGGCTTCCCATTCACTGCGCAGTACGGTCACGTGCTTCACGATCGGCAAGCCGGCCGCGCGGAAGAGCGCCTTCATGATGTCTTTGTCCATCCCCGCGGCAGAGCCGAGAACTCCGGCGCCGACGTAGGGAATATCCGCAAGTTCGAGCAAGCCCTGAATGGTGCCGTCCTCGCCGAAAGTGCCGTGCAGCACGGGGAAGATCACGTCCACGTTGATGCCGCGGTCGGCGGCGCGGCGGGCGGGGGCGTCGGATTGAAACGGAGTCATAGAGGTTCCGGGTTTGTGGGGCTCCGGCGGGACGACGATAGCTTCGCCATTGTGTAGAACGGCAGCGCCAGGCGTGGCCTCGGGATCTCCGGCGCGGAGATGTGGTGGCGATGCTTGTGTGGGGCGGGCGCCCTCGTCCGCCTTCCCCGCCAGCAATCTCTCGGCATCGGCGGAGGTCACCCACTTCCCCTCCTTGGTGATGCCGATGGGAACGACCTCATACTTGTTTTGATCAATAGCTTTGAAAACCGACGCGGCTGAGAGCAGCGAGATTTCGTGCTCGCCGCTGCGCCCGCCAAAAAGGATGCCGACTCGGAGTTTCTTCATTGTCTTTCAGTGTGGACGCGGGGCGGGAATTCCGTCAATACACACCCGTGATCTGTCGTTGTTAGCTTTGTCGTCCACCGCGATCTGTCATCCTGAGCGCGATTGCCATTCGCGGAGCGAATGGCAATCAAGTCGAAGGACCCCCTTATAGCCAGTCCGATAAGCGCCGCCTCAGGGAATTCTCCCAGCGATCTGGCCGCGTCGTGAGAAATGCCTATCAGCGAAAGCAGTACCTAGGTTTTGGGGGTCCTTCGACTGCGTGCTTCTTCGCGTTGCGAAGCCGCCACTTCGCTCAGGATGACAGAGTGTCATTGCTGCCCGACCCGGCCCTTTGCGTCCGGAGTCCCCGACTCCTTGAAGAACCAGTTCACCACCGCATCGCGCCACACGATAGCGTGTCCGGCTTGATACTGAAGTCGATCCAGAACCGCGTTATATCTATCATCGTCAATCTGTCCCTTGAGCGTCTGCCATTGTGTCACCAGTCCCGCTGCCTGCTCCGCGCCGTCGTAGTGCGAGTCGTAGATGTGCTGAATGACCATCTTGCCCGAATGCAGGACGTAGGTGTAGGGCACGTGATGCATAAAGAGCAGCAGTTCGTCGGGACACGCCGCCAGCGTTTCGTACTGCTTCTGCACTTCGGGTGAATACTGCCCGATGTAGCCGGTCCCGGTGGCGATGGTACGGTCCATGCCCATGCCGTGCTCGTCGGCGCGGTGCCACTGGCCCCATCCGTTGCGCTCGGAGGATTCAATGCCTGGGCCGTAATGGTCGCCGAGAATGTCGGTGAGCGTCCCCGCGCCGAGCGGGCCGGTGTAGTTTTCGTAGATGTGCCAGGAGGAGAGCAGCATTTTTGAGTTTGTCGAGACAACCTGCGGCTTGTTGTTAAACGTAAGGCGCGTCCATTCCTCGGCGGTTTGCGCGGCGCTCAGATTCGGATTCCATGCCAGGCGACCATAGGTGTAAAGATTCGCCATGGCGAGCGGATGCGCCAGCCAGTTTTCATCCAGGCCGACATTGACGACGGCGTTGTATCCGCCGAACGGGCGATGCCAGGTGTCGCCGGCGACAATCTTCTTTACTGGCGACATTCCGTTCACGTGCATGTCGAAGTCGAGAATCTCTTTCCACATGGGCGCGAGAAAAACCAGATGCCGCTGCTGCCCTGTATATTCCTGTGTGACTTGCAGTTCGATGGCCTGGTTGGTGTGCGGCATAGCGCCAAACAGCGGCGACGCCGGCTCGCGCACCTGAAAATCGATCGGGCCATATTTAATCTGAATGACGACGCTGCCGAGGAATTTCCCATCCAGTGGATGAAAATAATCGTAGGCGGCGCGGGCGCGATCAGCCTTCATGTCCCGCCAGTCGAGGTGATGGTTGTACACAAACGCCCGATACATCAACAAGCCATGGTGCGGCGCAAGCGCGCGGGCAATGACGTTCGCGGCATCGGCGGCAGTGCGTCCGTATTGCGACGGGCCGGAGCGGCCTTCGGAATCAGCTTTGACCACGAAGCCGCCGAAGTCGGGGATGCGCTCGTAGATCACGTCGGTCGCCTGCTTCCACCACGCGACGACGTCGGGGTCGAGCGGGTCAAAAGTCTTCAAGCCTCCGACGGCCATGGGGCTGCTCATGTCCACCGAGACCGCAAGTTTGATTCCCCATGGGCGGAAGGCATCGGCGACCCGCACCAGTTGCGGAAGGAATTCAGCGCTGAGAATTCGGGGGTCGGCGTTGACGTTGTTGATGGCGCACCCGTTGATGCCTACTGAAGCCAGCAGCCGAGCGTAGTCGCTGGCGCGGGTAAGATCGGCGCGGATCTGGCCGCCGTCGAAAAAAATCGAGCGCCCGGCATATCCACGCTCGATGGAGCCATCGAGATTGTCCCACTGGCTTACCCAACGGATGGGCGCGGAAGGCGATTGCGAATCGTCGAGCGTGCTCACGTCCTGCTGCCGCGCGATTCGCGAGAGCAGAGAAAACATCCCATAGAGCACGCCGCGGTCGCTGCCGCCGATGATCAGCCAATATTTCGCATTCTTGCGGCGGACGGTCTTGAGCCAGAAGCCGTCGCCGGATGGAACGCGGGTGCGGGCCAATTCAGGGAAGAGCGGGTGAATGTCCTTCCAGCTGCCGAGGACGAATGCGTCGGCGCTGGGGATCTCTCCCGTTGGAACTGGCTTCCCGGGCTTGCCTTCGAGCGCGCGGACTAGTTCACTGCCGGCGGTTCGTACCACCCCGCTATTTCCGACGACGGCCACGCGACTCGGGAGCGAAGCGGCACCGTCTTTAATCTGGGAGTAACGCAGCCAGGCTTCGGCGCCGGTTTCGCCGTAGGCTGCGCCCACAGCGATCAAAGAAACGATAGCAATCAGGGCTCCGTGCGCCGCGCCGCGCATGAGATTCCGGTCCATGCGAAGTTCACGATACACTAGTCGGTACATCGTGGATTCTTCCTCGAAGTGATGCCATGAAACGCCCGTCTGGCCCCAAACCGCGCTTCCTCATCGGCAACATGCCGCTGGCGAGCGCCGATCCACTGGCAGTCTTTCTCGGCTGGAGGCGCGAGTTCGGCGACATCTTTTATTATCGCGCGGCCTGGATCCACGTCTATTTCCTCAATCATCCTGATCTGATCGAAGCAGTGCTGGTGCGCAATTACCAGAATTTTCTCAAGGACCACGTTGTCCGCAAGAGCCGCTGGTTTTTCGGCGACGGGCTGCTGACCAACGAAGGCGAATCGTGGCTGCGCCAGCGGAGGCTTTCGCAGCCGGCGTTTCACCGCGAACGTGTCGCGTCGTACGCGAAAATCATGACCGGCTACACCGGGGAGATGCTCGCTTCCTGGCGCGACGGCGAAACCCGCGACATTCATCAGGACATGATGCGGCTTACGTTGCGCATCGTCGTCCGCTCGCTGTGCAGCGTGGAGGCAGAGGAGATCGAGACGATTTCCTCGGCCATGAATATTCTGATGAACAGCACCACCGGCGCGCGAATGCTGCTGCCCCCGGTGTTTCGCTTTCTGCCGACTCCGAAGATGATCGAGTTCCGGCGCGCGGTGCGAAAAACCGATGAAACGGTTTATAGAATCATCGCGCGGCGGCGTGAGAACGAAAGTGATTCTGGCGACTTGCTTTCCATGCTGATGCAGGCCCGCGACGAAGACGGCGGCCGCATGAGCGACAAACAGCTTCGCGATGAAGTCATGACGTTCCTGCTTGCCGGGCACGAGACTACCGCGCTCGCGCTCTCGTGGACGTGGCACCTGCTCGGGCAAAACCCCGAGGCCGAAGAGAAGCTGCATGAAGAACTCGACCGCGTTCTCGCTGGCCGCGAGCCGGAGTTTGCCGACTTGCAGAAACTGCCTTACGTGGAAAGAGTGATCAAGGAGTCCATGCGGCTGTATCCTCCGGCGTGGGGCGTGGCGCGAACTGTGATCAAAGAATTCGAACTCGGCGGCTACCGGATTCCCGCAGGGGCGAATGTAGTGATGAGCACATGGGTCATGCACCACGATCCCAGATATTTTCCCGAGCCGGATCGCTTCGATCCCGACCGCTGGCTGCCGGAGAAGGCGCAGAAGCTCCCCAAGTTTGCGTATTTTCCCTTCGGTGGAGGGCCGAGGCAGTGCATTGGCGCCGCATTCGCCATGATGGAAGCGACACTGCTGCTCGCCACCATCGCGCAGCGGTTTCAGTTCCGCGCCGAGCCGGGACACGTGGTCACGCCGAGTCCGAGCTTCACGCTCCGGCCGAAGCATGGGATTTGGATGAGGATCGAACAGAGATCATCGCCGCAGGCCGCTACCGCTGCACACTCGCTGTCAGCGCCTGCGGAGGCTTGATGTACCGGGGACTCCAAGGAATGTCGGCGAGTTCGCCGCGGGGGTATGTCCGCCGCTGCGGGCGTAAAGCCTCCTGGGGGTGAAGGCAATCGACAAGGGTATGTGAAGACGTCGTTAGATGTGAATGAGTATTCGATCTATTGCGCATCCCGACGAAAAAAGGCGCGAACAGCAGATGTGTTCAGCCAGTAAAGCAGGAACACGCCGAGAGCCGCATCGCCTGCAAGCATGAGGTGCCGGGCTCCGACGATTTTTCCTGAATGTAAGTCGTTCCAATCGGTAACATTGAGAACGGCAAGCGCAGAGCACACTATCACAGCAATTCGCGCCCAATTCTCGCCTTCCCAATAGGACCAAATTACGAAATAGCCTATAAGAATCACCGCCGTAAAGGAGAGGAAGCGCGCGATCGCGTGACTTGCATGCCAGTCGAGTACAGACCAACCCGTTGCGATGGCGAGGCTCATCAGAACCACCGTGACCTTGATCCCTACTGGACGCTCCATATACGCAGTATTCTAGCTCACAACAACCTTGCCAGATGAAAGGTTGCTCCCCGCAGTTTGACCTAACCGACACTAGCAGTTAGGATTTCCCTTTACCCCTGCAATCCCCATAACTTCTAAGCGAGGACAAACAATGGCAGCCGTTGACGATAAAGTGAAACAGA
>WNFI01200705.1_pt1 | contig 10928 bp, 11 predicted proteins | sample 5400471 | NCBI WGS metagenome assembly WNFI01 (sample SAMN13153348, study PRJNA577476) | soil metagenome | isolation source: 100 cm saprolite on Douglas fir-dominated hillslope | place: USA:California | collected 2013-09-17 | reverse complement strand
GCCGGCGGTCATGACCGGATAGCCCATGAGCGTCTGCAGGAACGGCGGCATGAGCGCCATCGTCGACATCATCACCGAAGCGACGAGGAAGACCAGCGCCAGGCCGGTCACGAAGGTGCGGTCGCCGAAGATCCGCGGATCGAAGAAGGGCTCCGGCGTGGTCAGCGCATGCACGACGAACAGGTAAAGCCCAAGCCCGGCGATGGTCGCCTCGGTTACGATCTCGGTCGAACCGAACCAATCCTTGATCTCGCCGCGGTCGAGCATCAACTGGAATGCCCCGATGGCGAGGCTCAGCAGCAGGAAGCCCAGCGCATCGAAGGAGCGCTTGGTGTCGAGCCGCGTCTCCGGCACGAAGGCGAGGATGCCGAGCAGGGCCAAGAGCCCGACCGGCAGGTTGATGTAGAAGATCCAGCGCCAGTCGTAGAACTCGGTCAGATAGCCGCCCAGCGTCGGCCCCAGGATCGGCGCCACCATGATTCCCATGCCCCAAATCGCCATCGCCCAGCCATGGCGCTCTCTCGGATAGATGTCGAGCATGAGGGATTGCGACAGCGGCACCAGGAAGGCGCCGAAGACGCCCTGCAGGAGCCGATAGATGACGAGCTGCATGAGCGAGCCGGCGATGCCGCACAGCATCGAGGCGACGACGAAGCCGCTGACCGCGACGACAAAGAGCCGCTTGCGGCCGATCCGCGCCGCCACGAAGCCGGTCGAGGGCGTGGCGATCGCGGCGGCGACGATGTAGGAGGTCAAGACCCAGGAAATCTGGTCTTGGGTGGCCGAGAGGCTGCCCTGCATGTGCGGCAAGGTCACATTGGCGATCGTGGTGTCGAGCGCCTGCATGACGGTTGCGAGCATGACGCAGATGGTGATGAGGGTGCGCTGCGGCGCCCACGCTGCAAGACCGGCGCGGATCACCGGTCCGGCTCGGCCGGGCCGGCCGACAGCTGTCCACGATCAGGCGCGAGGGTTTGGCGCGGGGCGCAATTCGGCAAGACGGGCTCGGGCGATGAATACCAGTGCGCCAGAGTATCGCAGGAGCGCCTGCAATGAAACGGTCACGCTGGCTTCTGTCACGCTGGCTTCTGTCACGCTGGCTTCCGGGCGCGGCTCAAACGACCCAGCCAGCGACCATGATCAGCGCCGCGATCGCCATCGTTGCGGTCGTGAGCCAACCCAGGAGCCGGAGCGGACGCGAGAGCGTGAACGGGCCCATGACCTTCTTTTGCATGCTCATGATCATCATCACCGCCATCAGGGGAGCCGCGACGACGCCGTTCACCACCGTCGCCAGCCGAGAGCTTCGCCAAGCGCATAGGCCGCCGATCCGGCGAGCACCGGCACCGCCAGCATGCCGGTGCCGATGATGCCGGCGGCGAAGACGGCGAAGGCAAAGGCTCCTGCGATCGGCCGCAATGCTTCCGCTGCATCGGACGAGCTCTGGATGTCGGTGGCCCCGTGCGCGTGCAGGGTGGCTGCCGTGGTGATGATGATGAAGAGCCCGATCGCATTCGAGAAGGCCATGCCGATATAGGTATCGAGCCGGATGCGGGTGATTTCGAAGCGCGCCTGCTCGGGTGCCTTCAAGAGCGGCTTTGCGTCTGGATCGACGCGCTCGTCCTCGGCTTCCTGCGAGGACTGCCAGAAGAACATGTAGGGGCTGATCGTGGTGCCGAGCACTGCGACGATCATCATCAGATAGTCCTGGTTCGCGACGAAGGATGGAATGAGCGCCTTGGAGGCGACCTCAACCCAGGGCACCTCGACCACCAGCACGGTTGCGACATAGGCAAAGAGCGACAGCGTGGTCCATTTCAGGATCGAGACGTAGCGCTGATACGGCGAGAAGATCTCCAGCCACGCGCAGACGAGCGCGAAGCCGACCACATAGATCTGCCACCAGCCGCCCGCCAGCAGGCGGAACGCATCGGCCATGGCGCCGAGATCGGCGCCGAGATTGATCATGTTGGCGATCACGATCAGGAAGACGATGGCCTTGAGCAGCCATGGCGGATAGTGCCGGCGGATGTTGCCGGCGATGCCGCGACCGGTCACCCGGCCGATCCGGGCGCTGATCTCCTGGATGGCGGCCATCAACGGATAAGTCGCGATCATCGACCAGGCCATGTCGTAGCCGAAGCCGGCGCCGGCCTGGGAATAGGTGGCGATGCCGCTCGGGTCGTCATCGGAGGCGCCGGTGATGAGCCCGGGGCCGAAGAGCGAATGCCATTTGAAGCGACCCGGCCGACCGCCGTTGCGGTCCCGGCGAGGAGTTGCGCCCGGTTCTTTCAGGGCGGTTGCGGAGTTATCGTTCATTGGCTAACAACGTAACTCGCCCGGAAAGCCGTGCTGCGCTAGCCTGTGACATAAGCGGGGTCGGGCAATCGCCCCGCCCCGGTCGTATTCGGCAAGGGAAGTCCAGATGCTGACCCATGCGATCACCGGTCCGCAGGCTTGGTCGGCCGCCTCCCTCGGCGCGGCCGACTGGACGGTGCCGATTCCGGAAGACTGCCTGGAGGAGCTTCGCCGCGTGCTGAGGCACATCCGCGCGCATCCGCTGCCGATGCTGCTGAGGACGCCCGATGAGCTCGAGCTCGACGCCTGCCGGATGCTGATGCGCCGCGTCGGCGACCAGCTCGAGAACGGAACCATGTTCGCCGTGCTCGACCGCTTGCCGGTGGAGGAGATGAGCCTGGAGGAGTCGACGACTCTCTACTGGCTCCTGTCCTCGCTGCTCGCCCGGCCGGTGGCGCAGAAGCTCGACGGCACCATGACCTACCTCGTGCGCGACACCGGTGCCGTGCTCAAGCCGGGATCCGGCATCAGGCCGACGGTGACCAATGTCGAGCTCAATTTTCACAACGACAATTCCTACAACGAGACCCCGCCGGAGATCGTCGGCCTGCTCTGTCAAAGTCAGGCCAGGGAGGGTGGCCAGAGCCGGGTGGTGAGCGTCTATTCGGTGCACAATCGGCTGCTGCAACGGGCGCCGGAGCTGCTGGAGCGGCTCTATCGGCCGTTCTGGTACGACCGCCACCGGGAGTACTTCGACGGCGAGGCGAATACCTTCGCCGCGCCGATCTTCGCCCATGAGCATCGGCTGACGGCGCGGCTCGCCTTGCTGGAGATCCATGGCGGCTACGCGCTTCGCGGCGAGACGCCGGACCAGGAGTCGCTAGCGGCGCTGGAGGAGGTGCATGCGGTGCTGGCCGAGCCCGATCTGCCGGTTGCGCTCCGCTTCGAGCCCGGTCAGATCCAATATGTGAACAATCGATCGACCGGGCATAGCCGCACCGCCTTCATCGACGGCGACCGACCGGAGGAAAAGCGACTCCTGGTCAGGCTGTGGCTGCGCAATCGCGGGCGGCGGAGCTATCGCGGCTAGCGTGCCGGAGCAGAAAACCCTGTTGCAACCGACAGTTGACAAGTCGCGGATCGCGCTTGCGCGTCTGGGCGAACAGAGATAATATTAATCAAATGTCGTAGAGCCGATCCTAGAAGGGGGTCGAGGATGAGCAACACGCTGATTGGCGGCCTGGGCAGCCCGTTTGGGATCGCCCCGCCGTCGTTTTATGTTCCCCCATCATCCACGAGCAGTCTGACCTCCTCGCCATCGGGGCAGAGCCCCGGCGATCGCGTCAGCTTGTCCGACGCGGGCCAGCAGGCGCTCGGCAACGATACCGGTCCGGGCTTGCTCGGCGCGGGGGTCGCTGCCTTGCGGCACTTGCAGGGCGGGCTGCTCTCCTTCCTCGGCAATGGCTTCGGGCTCTCCGGCGGCGACATCATCGACAGCTTGCAGAAGAGCCTGCTGCAGCCGGCGCATGACGCGATCGATCAACTCGCCCAGCAGGCGGGCGCGGGCGGCACGGCGGCGGTCGCCGGGCATGCGACGCTGTCGGTGGAGGGCATCAGCCTCACCATCAGCCAGTCGAAGAACGGCATCGACGTCTCCTTCGACGAAGTCTCGATCCACGCCGAGGCGCAAGTCGCCGCTGCCGCCAAGGACGGCACCTTCGCCGCCTATGCCGGCTTTGCCGCCGAGGTCTCGAGCCTGCATGTGAGCCTGCATATCGGCCCGGCCGGCACCTCCACCGGAGCTGCGGCAGGCATCGCCGATCCCACCGCCAGCGACCCGCCGAATGCTCCGGTGGTGCTGAACGCGCTGGCCCCCGGCGATCCGCGGCAGCTTGGCCCCGATGGCAAGCCCCGGACCGATCCGGCCTTCCTGCCCGACCTCTCCGGCGTGACCGGCGGGCTCAGCCATCTCCTGCAGTTTTTGCGTGCCGTGGCAGCGGACGCGACCGGCGCGGTGGGAGGCCCATTCAAGCAGAATGGGCCCCCCGCGCCGACGCTGCTGGTGGTGCGCAACCACACTGAGGACGAGCACGGCAATACTCGTCTCCTGCTCGACGCGCATCAGCCCTTCACCGTGCCCGGCGCCGGCGTCGAGGCTCCTAGGCCGGTCTCGGCCGGCGTCAACATCCAGGCCTGAGCGCCGGCGTCCGCCGCCAGCGGCAATCCGGATCGCCGCTCAGTTCACCCGGTGGGCCTTGATGAAATCGGTGTCGACCTCGACGCCGAGGCCGGGCCCGTCGGGGATCGAGATCGTGCCGTCGTCGTTGAGCTTGAACGAGCCGCGGCTGACGCCGCTGGTGAGCGCGCTTTGGCTCACATTGAATTCGACGAAGCGGGCCCGCGGCAAGGTCGCGATCAGGTGCAGGCTGTAGGCGGTCAACAAGTCGGTGAGCCAGGAGTGCGGCACCAGGTCGATATTGGCGCGCTCCGCCATCTCAGCCACCTTGATAGCGGTGGTGAGCCCGCCGCAGCGCGACAGGTCGGGCTGGATCACGTCGACGCAGCCTTCGCCAATGAAGCGCTCGAAGTCCCAGACGGTGGCGACCTGCTCGCCGGCTGCGACCGGCACCGGGCTTAGCGCGCGGACATGGGCATATTCCTCGAAGCGCTCGGGATGGATGAAGTCCTCGACCCATCCCACATCGAAGTCGCCGAGCCATTCGCAAAGCTCCAGATTCTCGCGCCGGCTGCGCATCGGGCCCGGCCGCTTCCAGCCGACGGGATACCAGCCGGGGTCGACCAGGAGGTGGCGGTCGGGGCCGAGGGTCTCGCGCGCCGCCGCCACCAGCTCGCGGTCCCTGACCGGGTCCTCGCCGAACACGCCCCAGCCGAACTTGACCGCGCGGAAGCCCTTGTCGATGTAGCCCTGGGCCGCCTTCGCCATCGCCTCCGGGGTTTCGCGGAACAAGGTCGAGGCATAGGCGGTGACGCGGTCGCGGCGCTTGCCGCCGAGGAGCGCGTGGAGCGGCATCCCGGCGGCCTGGGCGCGGATCGACCATAGGCAATTGTCGATCGCCGACAGGCAGTGAATGGCGATCCCCCGCCGGCCGTAATAGGCGCTGCCGACATAGGCCTTGTCCCACAATTGCTCGCCATCCAGCGGATCCTCGCCGACGAGGATGTCGCTGAGGGTGCGGAAGCCGGTGATGCTCATGCCTTGCCCGGCGATGATGGCGACGGCGGCGGGCGCCAAGGTTTCGACATCCGACCAGCCTTCGAGTCCGGCATCGGTCGCCACCCTGACCAGGAGCTGCCAATCGCCATTGTCGGTCGCTTCTTCGGCGCCGACCGTGTGCCGGTAGGTCTCCGTCCCGCGCAGCAGGATCGGCTCCACTTCAGTGATGCGCATTGAGGTCCTCTAGGTTTTCACACTTTCGTCATGCCCGGGGAGGTTCAAGGAGGGGGTGATCCTCACCCCCTCCCATATTCCACTCCCGTCAAGCCCGGCAATGACGATGTGGACAGATGCGCGTCGCACAGATTCATGCGCACTCAACTGCGAATCCGCGACGAGGTCGGATCATAGAAGGGCTTCAGGCTCGGCGTCGCCTGGACGAGGCTGCCGGCGATGTCGATGCTGAAGCGGCCGGAATCGAGGAAGGCCTGATCGACGCCTTCCGGATGCATGACGTAGCCGAGCGCGATCGCCGACGAGGCGCTTCGCCAGAGTCTTGCCGCGCGCCGCCTCGAGTGCGCCCCGGCCGATGAAATCGACCGGCTTTCGCCAACCGACGGCGAAGCCCAGCCCGGCCTCGATCGGCGTGTCCTCGTTGCCGATATCGTGGCCCCAGTGACGGTACGCCTTCTCGATCCTGAGGCTGTCCATCGCGTGGTACCCGGCAAGCGCGAGGCCAAATTCGCTGCCGGCCGCCGCGATCGTCTCGAAGGCATGGAGCGCGAACTCCGAGGCGACCTGCAGCTCCCAGCCGAGCTCGCCCACATAGGTGATCCTGGTTGCCAGCACCGGCGCATAGCCGATCTCGATCCAGCGCGCCGTGCCGAAGGGAAAGTTCTCGGTCGAGAGATCGGCGCCGGCGACTCGGGCCAGCAGCTCCCGCGACCGCGGGCCCATGAGGCCGAGCACCGCGGCAGCCGAGGTCATGTCGGTGGCAACCGCATGCGCATCGCCGATATGGCGCTTGAGCCAGGCGAAGTCGCGCCTGGTCGAGGCGGCCGAGGTGGTGATGGCGTAGCGCCTCTCCTCGAGCCGGGTCACGGTCAAGTCTTGCCGAACGAGGTTTGATCGAAGAGGCCGACCCTCTCGCGCACGGCGCGATGCTCGCCGGCCGCGCGCTCGAACCAGTTCTGCCGGCCCCAGGCATAGCGATAGTGCGGCTCCTCGCCCGCTGAGGCGAACCAGTTCGCCCGCTCCCAGCCGTCATTCACGCCAAAGCAGGCGCCCGCCGCGGCGAGGCGGTCATGCAGCGGCGAACGCCGTGCGCCGCGGGCGCTCGCCAACTGCTTGTAAGGCCAGGCCAGCGCATAGAGCTGGCCGACGGACTCAAGCGTGCGATCCCGGAGAAAGCGCTTGTTCGAGTGGAACGGGTGGAAGCGGCGGATGTCGATATCGGACAAGTCCATGGTCGGCTTGCCTGCGACGATCCATTCCGCCAAGGCCCAGCCGGCGCCGCCGGAGGTCTGGATGCCGGTCGAGTTGAAGCCGGCGGCGACGAAGAAGTTCTCCACCTCGGGTGCTGCGCCGACGATGTGGCGGGTGTCGGGGGTGAAGCTCTCGGGCCCGAATGCCGTCCATGCCCCAGGGCTTGGCCACCGGCTCGAAGCCGCCCAGCACCAGGCCGCCGACCTCCTCCTTGATATAGATGTAGCTGTCGGGATCGCGGACCGACGGCGCGCCGCGGATGACGCCCTCCATCGGCCTCGTCACGATGTACATGTGCTCGGCCGCGTGCAGCGGCACCGACACGCCGGCCATGCGCCCGACCTGTCTTGCCCACATGCCGGCGCAGTTGACCACGTATTCCGCCGCAATGTCGCCGAGCGCGGTCGAAACGCCGGTGACCCGGCCACGCTCGACCCGGATGCCGGTGACCTCCACGCCTTCGCGGATCTGCGCTCCGCCCATGCGGGCACCCTTGGCAAGCGCCTGGGTGGTGTCGGTCGGATTGGTCTGGCCGTCGCCCGGGATGAAGAAGGCGCCGGCGAGGTCTTCGACCTCCATCAGCGGCCAATGGCGCCGGATTTCGGCGGGGGCGATCTCGTGCATCTCCACCCCGAAGCTGGCCGCCGCCGCCATGCTGCGGCGGTAGTATTCGTGACGCTCGGGCGTGCGGGCGAGCGACAGGCTGCCGGTGCGCCGGAACCCCGTCGCCTGGCCGGTCTCGGCCTCGAGCTTGGGCAGGAGGTCGGCGGTATGCTTGGCGAGCCGCGTCAGGTTCATGGTGGCGCGCAGCTGGCCGACGAGCCCGGCGGCGTGCCAGGTCGTGCCCGAGGTGAGCCGCTTTCGTTCCAGGAGCAGCACGTCCGCCCAGCCGAGCTTGGTCAGGTGGTAAGCGACGCTGCAGCCAACGATGCCGCCGCCGATGATGACCACGCGCGCCTGCGAGGGAAGCCTATCGACCATGCTCGCGAACCCCGCCATGTCCGATTTCTTATGAATGGTTCTAGCCGGTTTGCTCGAAATTTGCTTCCATCAACGCTACTGCGCCCAGGCGGCTCGCCTGGAAGGGAAGGGGAGGCAGGGAATGCGTCTTGGTGCGGGCTACATCCTGGCGGCGGCCGTTCTCGCCGTAGCACTCCCCTGCTCCGCCGGAACTGTCCGGGTCGGGCTCGGCAGCGATCCCGACATCCTCGATCCCGCCATCGGTGGCAGCTATGACGGCCGCGTGGTGTTCGCCGCGCTCTGCGACAAGCTGGTCGACATCGACGCCTCGCTGCAATTCGTGCCCCAGCTCGCGACCGAGTGGAGCTGGGGGGAAGATGCGCGCTCGCTTACCTTGAAGCTGCGCCAGGGCGTGGTCTTCCACGATGGCGAGGCCTTCGATGCGGCAGCGGTCAAGGCCAATATCGAGCGCTACAAGACCATGCCGGAATCCAAGCGCAAGGCCGAGCTGGCACTGGTCTCGGGCGTGGAGGTGATCGACCCGGCGACGGTGAAGCTGCAGCTCTCGCGCGCCTATGCGCCGCTGGTCGCCGTCTTATCCGATCGTGCCGGCATGATGGTTTCGCCGAAGGCGGCAGCCGCCGCCGGGCCTCAGGCGGGCGAGCGCCTGGTGTGCAGCGGGCCCTATCGCTTCACCGAGCGGGTGGCGCAGGACCGCATCGTCGTCGACCGCTTCGATCGCTACTGGAACGCCAAGCCCTACACCATCGATCGGATGGTGTACCTCGCAATTCCGGACTCGAACGTGCGCCTGGCCAATCTGCGCGCGGGCCAGCTCGAGATCGCCGAGCAGATCGCGCCCACCGACCTCCCCGAGGCGCGCAAGGATGCCCGCATCCGCGTCGTCGAAGGTCCCTCGATCGCCTACAACACCTTCTCCTTCAACCTCAACCACGGCGAGCGGGCGAACACGCCCTTCGGCCGTGACCGGCGGGTGCGCGAGGCCTTCGAGCTCGCGATCGACCGCACCGTCATCAACGAGGTGGTGTTCAACGGCGCCTATATTCCCAACAATCAACCGCAGGCGCCCGGCACCGAATACTATGTGAAGGAGCTGCCGATGCCGGCCCGCGACCTGGCGCGGGCGAAGGCGCTCTTGGCCGAGGCCGGCAGCCCGCGCGTGGCGCTCACGCTCGGCATGCCGAACCAGCCGGTCGCCTTGGCCGTGGCCCAGGTCATCCAATCGATGGCGGCCGAAGCCGGGTTCGAGATCAAGATCGAGGCGGTGGAGGCGAGCACGCTCACCACCGAGAGCGAGAAGGGCAACTATCAAGCCACCTTCGGCATCTGGAGCGGCCGGGCCGATCCGGACGGCAACGTCTCGATCTGGCTTGCCTGCAACGGCTTCCTCAATTGGGGCAAGTATTGCGATCCGAAGCTGGACGAGCTCCTGGGCAAGGCGCAGGCGACGCCGGTTTCGGCCGAGCGCTACGGCTTCTATCGCGATGCGGCGAGGATCTACCTTGCCGACCGGCCGCACATGATCCTCTACCATCTGAAATGGTTCTGGGGCGTCAGCACCAAGGTGGAGGGCTTCAAGCCGCATCCGGACGGACTCATAAGGCTGACCGACATGGTCCTCCGCCCCTGATCGCCGCGGCGCCGGTCAAGCGATGTTCACGGCCATCCTGAAGTTGCTCGACGATCTGCCGACGCTGCTTCCCTCGGCGCGCGCCGACAGTCGATTGGAGGGGCTGTTCGAGTCCTTGAAGCGGGCGCCGAACAAAGACGTCGCCGAAACCTTGCAGACCGAGATCTGGGAGATCTGGTGCGCGACCCCCGACACGACCACCCGCACGCTCATGCAATGGGGCATGACCGCCTTGGACGAAAACCGCCTCGAGGTGGCGGAGCAGGCGTTCAGCCGCGTCGTCATCTACGATGCGGAGTTCGCCGAGGGCTGGAACAAGCGCGCCACCGTGCGCTTCGTCATGGGCGACTTCGAGGGCTCCGCCGCCGACGTCGAGCGCACGCTCAAGCTGGAGCCGCGGCATTTCGGTGCGCTCTCGGGCCTCGGCCAGATCCTGATGCGCTACGACGAGATCCGGGGTGCCGTGCGCGCCTTCGAGGCGGCGCTGGCGCTCAACCCGCATCTCGGGCCGGTCGCCCAAGCAGTCGAGACCCTGCGGCAGCGGCTCAAGCGCTCGCTGCACTAGGCGCTATGCCGACCTCCGAGCCGCCACGCGCTCGCGGTGCCAGACATAGATGCCGCTGGCGATGATGATCGAGGCGCCGACATAGGTGGCGAGGTCGGGCACGCTGTGAAAGATCAGCCAGCCGATCAAGGTCGACCACAGGAGCTGGCTGTAGGAGAAGGGCGCCAGCATCGAAGCCGGTGCGATGGCGAAGGCGCGGACCATCAGATATTGCCCAAACACGTTCCAGCCGCCACCGAGGGCGAAGAGGAACCAGTCCATCGGTGTCGGCGTGCGCCAGAAGAAGGGCGTCAGCACCGAGGTCACCGCCAAGCCGACGAGCGTGTTGTAGGTGACCGTGGTGATGGGCGGATCGACCTGACCGGAGATGCGGGTGCCGATCACGCCCAGCGCCCACAGCGCCGAGGAGACCAGCGGCAGCAGCGCCCAGGGGTTGAAGGCGGCGGTGCCCGGCCTGACCACGATGAGCACGCCCACGAAGCCCACCAGCACCGCAAGCCAGCGCCTGAGGCCGACCTTCTCGCCGAGCAGCGGCACCGACAGCGCGGTGATGAACAAGGGCGAGACGAAGCCGATGGAGATCGCCTCGGCAAGGCCGAGATGCGCCAGCGCGAACATGAAGTCGAGGCTCGAGGAGATCAACACCGCGCCGCGGCCCCATTGCACCAGCGGCCGGGCCGAGGCAAGCCCGCGCGTGATGCCGCTTCTGACGAGGAACGGCGCCAGAAACACCGCGTGGAACAAATAACGGCCCCAGACAATCTGGATCGGCTGGTAGCCGGCGGTCATGTATT
>WNFI01236587.1_pt1 | contig 10929 bp, 10 predicted proteins | sample 5400471 | NCBI WGS metagenome assembly WNFI01 (sample SAMN13153348, study PRJNA577476) | soil metagenome | isolation source: 100 cm saprolite on Douglas fir-dominated hillslope | place: USA:California | collected 2013-09-17 | reverse complement strand
GAGATCCTGGAGTTTTTCCAGCCGGAAGCGGAAGAGCATCTCCAAGTAGTCAGCGATTGTCTTATTTCGCTGGAAGGCAACAACAATCCGGAAGAGATCAACAAACTGTTCCGCGCCATCCATACGGTAAAAGGATCCGCGGCGCAGGTTGGTTTGAAGAGGCTGGGAGCCATTGCGCATCGTATCGAGGACCTGATCGGCCGTCTGCGTGACGGAGAAATTGAACCCTCGCCGGTTGTCGTTGATCTGTGCCTTGAGTCCGTGGACGTTTTGAAAAAGACTCTCCACCGGCAATGGGCCGATGAAGTCGAAATGCGGACTGGTGTCGATTCCCTGCTGGGCCGAGTCGCGGAGTTCGCCCCTATCGACCCCGAAGAGGCGGAAGCCCCGGCCGCGTCGGCCATTGCTGGCCAACTGCGCCCTGAGAAAGAAGTGGAAGCCGCATCGCAATCCCTCGCACCTTCCAAGAAAGCGGCGAAACAAGGTGGTACTTCGGCTGTTAAGTCAGTTCGCATCGCACTGGCGCGACTCGACCGCATGATGAACACGGTCGGAGAGCTGGTCATCAACCGCACGCGCATGGTGGGCCGAGTGGCGGAACTCGAAAAGCTCGTGGACACGCTCAGCTTCTCCAAAGAACGGCTGCAAGGGAAAGTTACCGAATTCCAGGAAAAATACGAATTTAACCGCATCAGCAACAGTCGCGCGCCACAGGGGCAATGGAGTCCACAGCAAACGCCCAAGATGTTAACGAGCGTGGCTGCTGGCGACACATCGTTCTGGTCCGAATTCAGCGAACTGGAGATGGACCGCTACGATGACTTCAATATCTTGTCACGGTCAATGGCGGAAATTTCAGCGGACGTCAACGAAGTGCTTTCGCAACTGGAAGGGTTCATCGGACGCGTCGAAGGCGATATCGACGAATTCACCAAGCTGGCGCACCACTTGCAAGATGAAATTACTGCCGCACGAATGGTTCCCATTGGCACGCTCTATTCGCGATTGTCGCGGGCCGTTCGCGATGCCGCGAACTCGACCGGCAAGCATGTCGAGATGGATCTCTCCGGAAGCGAAACGGAACTCGACAACAATATTATTCAGCAGATTTCCGATCCGCTCGTCCACCTGGTGCGCAACTCTGTGGCTCACGGCATCGAGCAAGGTACTGACCGCGTCGCCGCAGGCAAATCGCCCGCCGGCAATATCACGCTGCGCGCCTACCACCGCGGCAACCACATTTACATCGAAGTTGAGGATGACGGCGGTGGGATCAATTACGAACGCGTTAAGCAAAGCGCACTCGAACGGGGTCTAGTTTCCGAGGAAACCGCTGACCGACTCACCGAGCGCGACCTGCGTGAAATACTGTTCCACCCCGGTTTCTCGACGGCATCTGCGAAAACAGAGCTGGCCGGACGCGGGGTTGGGCTCGATGTGGTACGTGCAAACTTGAACGCACTGAACGGCGAAATCGAAATTGAGAGCACCAGCGGCAAAGGCACGAAGTTTACGCTCAAAGTGCCCCTGACCCTGATTATCTCTCCGGCCCTGTTTGTGCGTTGTGGTACCACGAATTTTGCGCTGCCACTAGCAGTCGTTGAAGAAATTCGCCGGCTGCGTGCGGATGAAATCGAGGATGTCGGCGGAAAACTGTTGACCAAGGTCCGCGACGTGGTCACCGAAGTCGTACGTTTGGATAACTATCTGGGCTTGCCGCCACTCGAACCGATCAACGGCTATTTCCGCATGGTGGTGGCCAATGCCGGAAACCGGAAAATTGGCGTCGTGGTAGAAGAAGTTCTCGGGAAGGACGAAATCGTTATCAAGAACCTGGGCGAATACTTGCGCCGGGTAAAACTCTTCCCTGGCACAACCATCGCGCCCGATGGCAGCCTCATTCTGCTGATTGACTTGAACCGCATGGTTGCGACGGAACCGAGCGAACATCGAGCCATACAAGCCAGCGCCAGTGCGGCGCGAATCTTTGCGCCCGGCTCGACGGCGATTGCGCGCGGGAGCATACCTTCGGAAGCCATCGACCGCGTGGAGCAGGAGCGCGTCATCGTAGTGGCGGATGACTCCATCAGTGTGCGCAAATTCGTTGGCAGAATGCTGGAGAAGAACGGATACCGCGTGAAACTCGCCGCGGACGGACTCGAAGCCGCCGAACTTGTGACGCAACATGGCTGCCATCTGGTCATTACGGACCTCGAAATGCCGCGTATGACCGGGTACGAATTAATGGTGCAGTTGCGCCAAAGCCCATCGACGCGGCGAATTCCGGTGATGGTCGTTACGTCGCGCGCGGGAGCCAAGCATCGAGACCGTGCGATCAAGGAAGGCGCTACGGCATTTCTGACCAAGCCGGTTCAGGAAGATCAACTGATCGCAGCCGTCGAACAACTTATAGGAACGGAGGCGCCACGCCCGGTCGCCCCGGTAGCGTAAACGAACAATGGCGACTACCAATAAGAAGTTTCGCGTGCTCGTCGTGGATGATTCCACTTTCATGCGGAAAGTGCTTGAAGGCATTTTCAACGCTGACGAGCAACTGCACGTCGTGGGTAACGCGAAGGATGGGCGCGAAGCCGTCGCGCTGGCGGAATCACTGAAGCCTGATGTCATCTCCATGGACATCAATATGCCTCATGTGGACGGGCTCCAAGCCACTGCGGAAATCATGACCACCAATCCGCGACCGATCGTCATTGTCAGTTCTGAATCACGCGAAGGCGCCGCAAGCACGCTTCGCGCGCTGGAACTCGGCGCTATCGAATTTGTAGCCAAGCCATCAAGCGCCATCGACCTCGATATGCAGAGCGTGAAAGAGGAGTTGCTGCGCAAGATGCGCATGGCTGCCAAAGTGCGCGTGGTTCGGACCGCGTCACGCCTGGCCTCGACAATTCAGAATGCCAGCGGCTCCAAGACTCCTGTGCGCGTGCCGGTTAGCGCCCGCCCGGTGCCTACATCCGGACTTGATCAGCGCTTCCCGGTAGTCGTGCTGGCTGCGTCCACAGGCGGGCCCGCTACTGTCATGCGCATTGCTCCCGGATTTACCGCGGACTTCCCTGCCGCGGTAATCCTTGTGCAGCACATGCCAGCGGCGTTCACGACCCAGTACGCAGCGCAGCTCGCTGAATTCACCGAGATCCGCGTAAAAGAAGCGGAAGCTAATGAGTCTCTTCAGCCGGGGACTCTGTATATCTGCCCCGGCGGTCAACATCTTCGTGTTACCCCGACAGGCCGAATTCAGCTTGACGGAACCAGCGGGCGCATCGGCGGTTACCTTCCGAATATTGACGTCACCATGGAATCCGTAGCCGCCTTTGCCGGTCCGCTGAGCATTGCGGGCGTGTTGACAGGTATGGGTAACGACGGGGCTGGTGGAGCGATGGCCATCAAGAACGCGGGCGGCTTGGTGCTGGCCCAGGATGAAGCCACCTCCGTAATTTTTGGTATGCCCGCCGAAGCTATCAAAGCCGGTGCCGTCGACCAAGTGCTCGGAATCGACGATATTTATGCGGCCATCGAGAAACGCGTCTTGGGAATCTGCCGTACGACACCTGCAGGAGTCCGCTAATGCGCCTGGCGGCTCCAGCTAAGCCGAGTCCCGCGAAAACAGAACAGATCATCTTGTTCCGTGTTAGTGGACAGCTTTTCGCAGTCTCTTCCGCTTCCGTGCAGGAAGTGCGGAGCGCCGACAGTATGTCGGGAGCGGCAATGGAGATCAGCGCGCCCGGTCTTCGAAAAGTGCGTCACGTTGTTCGCCGGGGTGAGCGATCTCTTTTTATCGTCAACGGCGCCATGCATTTCGGCTTGCACGCCGCGGAGGGCGCACTGCTATTCGTGCTGCGCAAAACACGCACGGCCCTGTTGATCGACGGAATCGACAAAATGGCCACCATGACACGACTGCAGGCACTGCCCCTTTCCTTCTGTCACGAAGAGCGGCAGTGGTACCGGGGGCTCACGGCCCTCGACCAGTCGGTTGTTCCAGTGGTGAAACCGGAAGGGTTTTTGTCCCTGGAAGAACTGGCTTTGCTCGATGCGGCCCTTCTGCAAGCGGACAGTGCCGCAGCAGCGGCAGCTCTCGAGGAGGCGGACTCCCCGCAATGACGGCATTGGCTGAAATCGAGCTGCAATCTTTCGTCCTGCTGCGGCTGGGCGAAAGGCGGTTTGCCGTTTCGGCGAACCACATTGCCGAACTCGTCGCCCCAAGCCGTGTCTTTCGATTTCCTCACCATACCCCAAGGCTGGAAGGCGTGATCCTGCGGCGCGGACGGATTGTTCCCGTGTGCGACGTTTCGGAAGTGCTTATCGGAAAGCGTCTGACCTCGCGCCGTTTTTATCTGATCGCTGTGCGCAACTACGGAACACAGCGAGAATCGAAGTGTTGAACCTGGATACGCTTACGCCTGGCACGGAACAGACGAGTGTGCGAGCCGCAGCACCGCCAACGGTGGAGGCGCGGCCGTGATCCCCGACGGACGTCCCGCAAAGGTTCTGCTGATCGACAGCAATGTGTATTTCGCAAAGCGACTCGGCGATGCGTTGAAACGGGAAGGCTTCGAGGTCGTGCCCAGCACCCAAGCAGCTTTCGCGCTTACCACGCTCGAATACGACACGCCGTCCGCCATTCTTTGCGCGACAAACCTGCGGGAGATGGGTGCATTGGAGATTGCCAGGATCATTCGTGCGGACTCAAAGAACAGCAATCTTCCTATCATCGCGCTTGGCGACGGCAGCCAGCGCGCGTTGATGGAAGCATTTCAGGCTGGCTGTGACGATTACATCGACCGCAACCGCCAGCCCGCCGTCATTGCCGCTCACATCAAGCAGATTCTCGTCAGCAAAGCGGAAGGGTTTCAGCCCACGCAGATGCTCGACCAGTCCGATACCAGCCTCAGCGGCAATCTGACGCACCACGACCTCACGGGAGTCATGCAAATGCTGGGGCACGCGCACCAAACTGGCGCGTTGCATATCAACGCTGGCGAGACAGACGGTGTGCTGTTCTACGACGCCGGAGCAATCTCGCATGCCGAGTGCGGCAATCTGTTCGGCGATGAAGCCGTAATCCACATTTTGAAAAGCCTCGGAAATAGCAACGAAGGTGTTTACAAATTTACCTATGGGACCACCTCCCCGCAGCGCACCGTGCTGCGTTCGGCTACCGATCTTATGCTCGATGCCATGCGCGAATTTGATGAAGGAACGCGTGACCTGGCGGACAAGGAAGCTCTATGAGCGAAGCGATGACCATCCCGCCCCTGGGCGAGGCTACGGCCAAGCGAACACCTACGGTTTATTTTATTGACGACAGCGCTACAATGCGCGAAGTCATCAAGATCGCTTTTCGCCGCGAGAACATCAACGTAATTACCTGTGCCGATGCGGCATCGGCGCTGGCACAGTTCGAACAAAACCGCCCTGACGTGGTGATCACCGACGTGATCATGCCCGACCAGGATGGCTACTCTGTCTGCAGCCAGATCAAGCAGAATCCGGAGTTCAGCGAAACGCCGGTCGTGCTGATGTCCGGCGTGGTTAACAAGAGCGTCGCCGACAAGGCGGTGGCCGTGAAAGCGGATGAACTGATTCGCAAGCCTTTTCAGCCCCAAGAATTGATTGGGCGCGTTAAGAGCCTCCTGGAGCCGAAGGGTGTGACGCCAGCACCGGTTGCTGAACGCTTAGCGTCGTCAAACGCATTGAGCAGTCTTTTTTCGCCGACTCCAACACCCGTACCCCATCGCCCGTCAGCGCCTCCACCGCCAGCTGCGGCTACACCTGAATCTGCCTGGCCGCGAGCACTTGCCGAAGCGTTCACTCCACGGCAGCCTTTGCAGCCTCACTACGATCCCGCCCCGGTCCGGACTGCTCCTACACCGGCCGACGTCCAGAAGCTTCGCGTCGAGATTGCCCATTTAGACCTGCTCGTGAAAAAGCTCCAGACGGAACTTCAGATCGAGCGGCAATACAATCAGGCCCTTGAAACGCAGATTCGCACACTCACGGAAGTGAGCTAGTTTCGCGAAAGACTGCCTGCTCTTTTCTCCAAGCTGCCGGCCATATCGCGGTGATAGTTGACGCTCGAATGCAGATTCAGTAGCCTCATTCTTGGCCGTCCACTCGTACTTTTGCACTTCTTCTTCCAAGCAAGGGGAACTAGCGATGGGCAACAAGAGCGACTCAGCTATTTCTCGCCGTGAATTTGCGCGCCGCGCTGCCTTTGCGTCCGCGGCTGCTTCGCTGGTGCCGTCGAATCTTTTCAACCCGGAATCGGTCGCTGCGCCGCTGCCCGCGCAGCAACCTTCAAACGCGCCGAAGCTATCGCCGGAAGCCCAAGCCGAAGTCGAAGCACGCATTCAATCGATCTTTGCACAATACGGCAGCCGGTTCTCTGATGCTCAGAAAGCCGATATTCGGCGACTGGCCACAGAAGCGCAGCGTTCGCTGGATCGACTGCGCGCGTTCACCACGGATAACGGAGACGGGCCAGGGCTTTACTTGAAGCCATTGATAGAGCGGGAGCTTATCTCGACCGTAGCCAAAAGCTCGGACCGCGCTTCAACGCTTACGCCCGCCTGACTCCGGAAATTGCCCTCGAACAAGCCAAGGCAGCTGAAAAAGAAATCCAACGCGGTCACTACCGCGGCCCGCTCCACGGGATTCCCTACGCCGCGAAAGACCTGCTGGCCGTGAAAGGCGTGCCGACCACTTGGGGCGCCAAGCCCTTCGCAGACCAGGTATTCGATTACAACGCGACGGTGATCGATCATCTGCGCGGCGTGGGCGCGGTTATGCTCGGAAAAGCATCCATGATCGAACTTGCAGGTGGAATGGGCTATCGTTTCGCGTCCGCTTCTCTTCAAGGCGAGGCCAAGAATCCCTGGGACCCAACCTGCTGGACCTGCGGGTCATCCTCCGGCTCAGGGGCCATCGTCGCCGCGGGTATGGCCGCGTTTGCGATCGGCACCGAAACATGGGGTTCCATCATCTGCCCTTCGGCGTATTGCGGAGTGAGCGGTCTGCGGCCTACTTATGGACGCGTAAGCCGGTACGGCGCGATGGCGCTCGCGCCTTCGATGGACAAGATTGGTCCAATGGCCCGCAGCGCTGAAGATTGCGCGCGCATCTTCGCCGCCATCGCAGGTCATGACCCAAAGGATCGCGGAACGGTGCCTATCGACAAAGGCGCTTTCACCTTTTCGCCTTCCATGGAATTGCGCGCGCGCCCCCTCAAGGTTGGCTGGCTCACCAATGCGTGGAAATCGCTCGAACCAGGTGTTGCAAAGCCCATCGAAGCCGCGACTCGGATCTTGAAGAAATACTTTTCGACCGTGAGGAATGTTGCCCTACCGGTTGGTCCCTGGGAGGATGCCGGCGGCATCATCGTCGCTGTGGAATGCGCCGCTTCATTCCGCTCCCTGATTCGCTCCGGGCGAGTGAGCGAATTGGCCGATCCGCTGGGGCAAATCGCCGGCTATGTGAACGAGCAGTATTCGGCTGCAGACTATTTGCAAGCCCTTAAGGTTCGAGAAATCGCTCAGAAAAAGATGGATGCTTTGTTCGAGACCTTCGACGTGATCGCTGCAGCATCGCAGCCCGTTCCAGCGACGCCCCTAAGCTTGAATCTCGAGACGGGACTCGTCTTCTCCGATCCACTCGGTGGCATCGGCAATATCTGCGGTCTTCCGGCAATGTCCGTTCCTTGTGGATTCACGGACAAGAATCTTCCCGTTGGGCTACAGTTCGTGGGCAGGGCTGGTGACGACTTCGCCGTTATTCAGGCAGGGCGAACCTTCCAGTCACATACCGATTGGCATAAACGACATCCTAAGATTCATTAGCAATCAGCATGTGATCTAAGTTGGCGGAAGGAATACCCTCGGCCCCCGCTTTCCCCCCGATTCCATGCGTGTTACGCTCGCCCCGTTCTCTGACACTGAGCACGCCCAGCGCTTGTCATCAACCGTGCGGGCACCCCGAGGAGGCGATCCAGTTATGCACGATACTTGGAAAGATATGTTCGTCATGGGACTTCCGCTCGCGGAAAAAATCCTCCGACCGATTATCGTCTACGCGTTCCTGGTGGTCAGCCTCAGGCTCTCTGGGAAGCGCGAGCTCGTCCAGCTGAATCCATTTGACTTGGTCGTCTTGCTGACGCTCTCGAACACGGTGCAGAACGCCATCATCGGTGAAGACAACAGCGTCTCGGGTGGAATCGTGGGCGCCACTTCCCTGCTGGTCACCAACTATCTTGTCGTCCGGTTCTTATACGATCACAGAAAACTCGACCAGTTGGTCGAAGGCCGAGCTGACGTTTTGGTCGAGGGCGGCAAGGTGCATACCCGAAATTTGAAGAGGGAGCTTATTACCGTGTCCCAGCTCGAGGCTGCCGGGCGGAAGCAAGGTTTCGAGTCGCTCCGCGAAGTCGAACAATGCGTACTGGAGCCCGGTGGCACGCTAACATTCGTCGGAAAGAAACCAGCTGCAGAAGACGTGCGCCATCAGGAATTGGTTGGCAAATTGGAACGCCTGACGCAAGAAATCGCCTTGTTGAGAGGTTCTCAACCGCCCGCACGTGCTTAGTCTAGTGTAGCAAGAAACCTGTTGCCGCCAAGGCGAAACCTAGAATTCCGATAAGCACGCCGCCGATCCAGAAGAATTTTCTCTTGGTCAAAAGCGTNNNNGGCGTACTTCTCTTTGAGTTTGTCTCCCAGCTCCTTGTTCAGTGGCGCAACAAGGTTCACCAAGTCGGATGTTTCTTGAGTTTCGTGCAGCCGGATGCTTTTCGCCTGATATTGTGTCCAGCGGCTTGCCGCCTGTGTTTCCAGTCGCAACCCTTCGGTGTGCGCGCGGTGGCCGAGCAACGAAACGCCGGCCACGAACACCGCCATAATTGAAATCGTAATCGAGACCGGAAGGACTAGTGGATGATCCTCGTGGTGTCTCTCAGGGAGTTCGATTCCCTCGCTCATTCCTCTGTTCTCCTTTTACAGGACTTGCTGTCTAATCGGATGAACTGGCCTGCAGCGATTCGTGTGTCGCCGCCAGTGTGCGATCAATATCCTGCGGCGTGTGCGCCATGGAGACAAACGCAGCCTCGAACTGTGATGGCGCCAAGAATATGCCCCGATCGAGCATCTCGCGAAAAAACCTGGCGTATCTCTTGGCGTCCGAGCGTTTCGCATCGCTGTAATTTCTCACCGGCTCGGATGCAAAGAAAATCGTGGCGAGCGGGCCAATGGCATTAATTTGCGCAGGGATTCCGGCATCTGCCACTTGCGCGCGAAGACCAGAAGCCAGCCGCTGCGCTAGTGCCGTCACCTCCTCGTACAACCCCGGCTTTGTCAGTTGTTGGAGCGCCGCAATTCCAGCGCGCATCGCCAGTGGGTTCCCTGCCAGAGTGCCCGCCTGATACACCGGCCCGAGCGGCGCAACTTGGTCCATCAAATCGGCTCGCCCGCCATAAGCTGCCACGGGAACTCCGCCACCGATGATCTTTCCTAGTGTCGTCAGGTCTGCTTCAACGTCGAAAGTCTCCTGCACTGAGCCATTCCGCAAACGAAATCCCGTGATCACTTCGTCGACGATCAACAATGCGCCATTTTTCTTGCTAATTTCGCGCAATCCCTTCAAGAAACCGCTCTCCGGGGGGACAACGCCCATGTTCGCTGCAATCGGCTCGACGATGATCGCCGCGATCTTATCTTTGTGCAGCTGAAATACACGTTCAACCGCATGGAGATCGTTGTAGGGTACGTTCAACGTCAATGCGGCCAGCGCCGCAGGCACTCCTGGGCACTCGGCAATGCCGAGCGTAGCCAGCCCAGATCCCGCCTGCGACAGGAAACTGTCCGCATGCCCGTGATAACACCCTTCAAATTTGACGATGCAGTCGCGCTTCGTCGCTCCGCGCGCCAGCCGCGCCGCGCTCATCGTCGCTTCTGTCCCACTCGAGACAAAACGGATTTTTTCAATGAAGGGAATCGCCCGCGTAATCATCGTCGCGAGTTCCAACTCCAGCTCGGTGGTCACGCCAAAACTTGTCCCGCGACGCGCCTGGTCGGCAATCGCCTCGGTGATAGCAGGATTCGCGTGCCCCAGGATCATCGCGCCCCATGAGCACACGTAGTCGAGCAATTCGTTTCCGTCCGCGTCGAAAAGATGCTGTCCACTACCGCGGTCGATAATCAGCGGGTCTCCACCCACGGAACGGAACGCCCGGACGGGACTGTTCACGCCGCCAACCAACACCCTCTCGGCGCGCTCGAAAATCTCTCGCGACCGCCTGCGCTCGCGTTTCAATCGGGGTTGCACTGTACTCATGTTTTCTCGATTAAATTAGCACGCCTTCAGCCAGCGTGCGACATCCTTGGCATGGTAGGTAAGAATAATTTCCGCTCCCGCTCGCTGGATGCCCGTCACAATCTCCAGCACAACTCGCTGTTCATCCAGCCAGCCCTTCTGCGCCGCCGCTTTCACCATGGCGTATTCACCGCTGACGTTGTAGGCACCCACCGGAACATCAAACGCGTCGCGCACGCGCCGGATCACGTCCAGATACGCCAGCGCCGGCTTCACCATCACCATGTCCGCGCCTTCTTCAAGGTCAAGTTCCACTTCCTTCAGCGCTTCACGCACATTGCCCGGGTCCATCTGATAGCTTCGCCGGTCGCCAAACTGTGGAGCAGATTGCGCCGCCTCCCGGAAAGGTCCGTAGAAGCCTGAACAATATTTCGCGGCATAAGAAAGAATGGTAGTGTTCTCGAACTTGTGTTCGTCCAGTGTTTCGCGAATGGCCCCGACACGCCCGTCCATCATGTCCGATGGCGCGACGATATCGGCGCCGGCCCGCGCGTGCGAAAGCGCCTGCTGAGCAAGAATCGCGAGCGTGGCATCATTGGCCACTTCGCCGTTCTC
>WNFI01166148.1_pt1 | contig 10932 bp, 14 predicted proteins | sample 5400471 | NCBI WGS metagenome assembly WNFI01 (sample SAMN13153348, study PRJNA577476) | soil metagenome | isolation source: 100 cm saprolite on Douglas fir-dominated hillslope | place: USA:California | collected 2013-09-17 | reverse complement strand
TTCCTCCGGCGAGTTCAGCGGGAAAGCGCTGGAGTTCGCCATCATCCATCGGCCCGCCGGGCTCAAAGCCAAGCGGCTGGTGCTGGGCGGGGTGGGAAAGCCGGACAAGTTCACTTCCGCGGAACTCCGCAAGCTCGCGGGAGCGGCAGTACGCGCTTTGAAGCCCAAGGGCGCGAGAACGATCGCGCTCGCGCTGGACGGCGATTATCGCGGCGACGACTTTACCAGCGCTGCAGTCGAAGGCGCCATCGCCGGCGATTTTGAACCGGACCAGTACAAGACCGATCCGAAGAAGAACGAAAAGCAGGTGGATGAGTTTAGCGTTGTCGGCGGGTCGCAAGCCGCGGCCGAACGTGGACGCATCCTCGGCGAGTCGCAAAACTACACGCGGACCGTAGCCAACGAGCCTCCGAACAAGCTTACACCGATGGTGCTGGCGGATCGCGCACGGGCGTTGGCCACGGAGCACGGCCTCGATTGCGAGGTGCTCGACCGGGATCGCATGCGCCAGCTTGGCATGGGCGCGCTGCTGGGAGTCGCGCAGGGCAGCGCCGAGCCGCCCGCGCTCATCATTCTTCGCTACAAGCCGGCCGATGGAACGCTGAGCCGCGATCATCTGGGACTGGTCGGCAAAGGTGTGACGTTTGACACTGGCGGTATCTCGATCAAGCCCGCGGACAACATGGAGAAGATGAAGTACGACATGTGCGGCGGCGCGGCGGCGCTCGGCGCCATGCGGGCCATCGCGCAGCTCAAGCCCGCGATTCCGGTGACGGCGCTGATTCCCGCGGTGGAGAACATGCCGGGAAGCCGCGCCCAACGTCCCGGCGACATCGTGACCGCGCTGTCGGGCAAGACCATCGAGGTGATCAACACCGACGCCGAGGGCCGCTTGATTCTCGCCGACGCTCTCACCTATGCGCAGCGCGTGGGATGCACGCACCTGGTGGATGCCGCGACGCTGACGGGCTCCGTTGTGATCGCTCTGGGCGCCGTCAACAGTGGGATGTACACGAACAGCGAGCCGTTCCAGGACAAGGTATTGTCCATCGCGAAGGCCGAAGGGGAGAAGATGTGGGCCATGCCGATGGACGAGGAATATCGCGAGGCGCTCAAGAATCCGTATGCGGACATTCAGAACATCGGCGGCCGGCCGGGCGGGTCGATCACGGCGGCGTGGTTCCTGAAGGAATTTACCGGCGATCTGCCCTGGGTCCACATCGACATCGCGGGGACGGCATGGCTCGACGACGCGAAGCCCTGGATGGCGAAGGGTCCGACGGGCGTGTGTGTGCGGACGTTTACGCAGCTAGCGATGGGTTGGTAGGCCTAGCGGACCATCGCGAATTTCACCGTGAGGGAGCAATTGGAGGGCGGAGTCGGCGCGAAAAATGTCGGGATGCCGACAAAGAACGCGGCTGTCGCGCTGAAGTCGCCGATCAGGTCGAATGCCGGAATTCCGGCCGAACCCGATTCTGAAACGGCAAGGATCGGACCAACACTCACCCCGGCCGCATTAGCGAGCTTCTGCGCCTGAGCGCGGGCGTCCGAGATCAGGTCTGGTGTCGAACACTGCTGCGGAGAAGTCTGGGTGCCTTGTACGCTGAATGCCATGCTCAGGCCTGCATTCTTCTTGGCGATGTTCTGCTGGAGGGTTGTGAAAGATGCGATCATGTCGTTCAGTTTCGACAATGGCGCGGACGACCTGAAGGTCCACTGCAGAGTCGGCACGCCGGATTTGAGCGAGAAGCCCGAACCACCAACACTCGAAAGGTTGGCGCTCGTGATACCTGATCCCGCGAGCGCGGCGACGACGGCGTCCAGACTGGCATCCAAACCGGAATTGACGTCCACTTCGAACAAGACCTGATCCGGCTGAGTATAGATGGTGCGGCTTGCTGTGACCGTGATCGATTGCGCAAGGATGATGCTGCCGGAAACCAGGAACAGCCCAATCAAACGCTTCATTCCGACAACCTGATCAAGGCGAACTGCACGGTCACAGAGCAGGCCGGTGAACTTAAAAGAAAACTGGCCAAGCCTAAGCTGGAAGAACCAGTAGTCGATGATGTCGAACTGGACAACGCCAGGATTTGACCCAGAGTAAGGCCGGCCGCGTTCGCCAGCTTCTGGGCCTGTGAGCGGGCATCGGCGATCAGGTCCGAAACAACACAGGGCTGCGACTGCTGCAACTGCTGCGAAACCTGCGTGCCCTGAACCGAAAACGACAAAGTGATTCCAGCGTTCTTGCTTGCAATATTTTGCTGGACAGTCGTAAGCGCCGTGGCCGTGTCCCTTAGTTTGGGCAGAGGTGCCGGTAGGGTGAAGGTCCACCGCAGCATCGGTTGGGCCTGCTGTGTGTTGGTTACTGGGATGAAATTCGACGACACGCCTGCGAGGTTCCCAGCACTAATACCAGAACCAGCAAGCGCTGCCACCACATCGTCCAGACCAACGTTGAAACCAGACGTGACGGTACACCGAACACCACGGTATCGGCCTGCAAACTTGCGTTTCGTGAAGCGGTAACTGTTACAGCGTTCGAATCGAGCTGACCGAACGCGAGAGAGGCGGATAGGACAAACGCCAGAACTACAATGCGCATCTTACCTTTATACCGTATGGTTGCAAAGATTTCTGGTTGAATTCTACCCCAAAACCGGGCGTATCGTCGAGATACAGCACGCCCTTTTCCATCCGGGTTTGGAACCGACGCGAGCCGGTGGCCGGTGCAACACCGGCTCGTGGTGCGGCGTCATCTCGATGTACATCATGCTGGCCATGCGGGCGATCTTGTGCCATTCGGTGATGCCGCCATGGGCGTTGCAGTCGAACTGTATGTAGTCGACGGCGCCGGTCTCCATCAGGCGGCGCGCCCCAACGCGTCAGTCGTGTTCGCCGGAAGCGAGCGGGATGCAGCGTGTTGAGCTTCCCCTCTGGCCTCTTCCATCGCGGCGATCCGCCGTTCCCGCGTGGACATCGAGTCGAACACTGCTGCGGAGACGGCTGCACGCACTGCACAAAGCGTCGAGCTCGACAATTTGGCTCGCGATTACCGGAATCCGCGCCTAGGGCTTCAACCGGAAGCCCGGTGCCGGCCGGGGCCAACCAACGATTACCAGCCCTGCAGCACCGCCGCCCCGCGGATCGCGTCGTGCTTCAGGGCGTTCAGGGCAGCGTTCGCATCGCGCATGGCAAAGACCTGCGTTTGGGTGCGGATCGGAATCGCGGCGGCGATCTTCAGGAAATCCTCGCCGTCCTGCCGGGTGTTATTGGCCACGCTCCGGATCAGCCGCTCGTGGTAGAGAAGGCCGTATTCGAATTCCGGAATTGGACTCATATGGATGCCTCCCAGCACCACGGCGCCGCCCTTCTTAAGCGTCTTCAAAGCCGCAGGCACAAGTTCTCCCGCAGGCGCGAAGATGATGACGGCGTCGAGTTTGTGTGGCGGCTGGTCGAAAGATCCTCCGGTCCAAACCGCGCCGAGGTCCGCGGCAAGCTGCGCATGGCGCGGCTCGCGGCTGAACGCGTACACCTCGACGCCCCAATAACGCGCGACCTGAATCGCGACATGCGCCGCCGCCCCAAAGCCGGACAGACCGAGGCGCGCGCCTTTGGATACGCCGGCCAAGCGAAGGCAGCGGAATCCGATGATGCCCGCGCACAACAGCGGGGCGGCATCGAGGTCCGCGAAGCCTTCCGGGATCGCGTAGACGAACGCGTCGGGCGCAATGATGTACTCGGCGTAACCACCGTCGACCGTGTAGCCGGTGAAGTCCGGAGCGTCGCACAGGTTCTCGCGTCCTGATGCGCAGTACTCGCAAACGCCGTCGGTTCGATGCAGCCACGCCACCCCGACGCGATCGCCGGGTTGGAAGCGGCGTGCGTCAGGGCCCGCGCGTTCGACCGTGCCCACCACCTGGTGCCCGGGAGTCACCGGCCTCTTGCCCGGCGGAAGCTCGCCTTCGACGACATGCAGGTCCGTGCGGCAGACTCCGCAGGCGTGAACCTTGATCAGCAATTGATCGCCGGTGGGCTGCGGCGTTGGCACATCGACTAATTCGAGCGGATTGTTCTCCACCGGCGCCGGCGAGCGTAGTACACAAGCCTTCATCTATTTCAGCCTACCGCTGGACTGCTGGATGCGCACACAGCGCCGTCGTGCCACCATATTGTTTTATGCCGCCGTCTTCTGACGAGTTTTACCGCATCCGCAAGCTCCCTCCGTACGTGTTCGCCGTGATCAATGAAATGAGGGCGAAGGCGCGGGCCGCGGGGCAGGATGTCATCGACCTGGGCATGGGCAATCCGGACGGGGCGACGCCGCAGAAGGTAGTGGACAAGCTCGTCGAAGCGGTACAAAACCCTAAGAACCATCGCTACTCAATGTCGCGCGGGCTGCCCAATCTGCGCGTGGAAATCGCCCGGCGATACCGCGCCAATTACGGAGTCGAGCTCGATCCCGAAACGGAGGCGATCGCCACCATCGGAGCGAAAGCCGCCCTGGCGCACCTGCTGTTCGCCGTGATCGGCCCGGGCGACACGGTGGTCTGTCCCAACCCCTGCTATCCTATCCACCACTACGGCGTCATCATGGCCGAGGGCAACGCTTGCACGCTGCCCATGCGCGATCCGGCGACGTTTCTCAGCAGCCTCGAAGATCTGTATCGCTATTCCTACGCCGCGCCGAAGATGATCCTGGTATCGTTTCCTCACAACCCGACGACGCACTGCGTGGACCTGCAATTCTTCCGCGATCTCGTCGGATTGGCTGCGCGCCATGGCACCATGATCGTGCATGATTTTGCCTACGCCGATATCTGCTTCGATGGATACAAGGCGCCGAGCATTCTGGAAGTCGACGGCGCGAAAGAGATCGCGGTCGAGATCTATTCTCTATCGAAGAGCTTCAACATGGCGGGGTGGCGCGTCGGTTTTTGCGTCGGCAACCGCAAGTTGATCGCAGCGCTGGCGCGGATCAAGAGCTACCTGGATTACGGAATTTTCCAGCCGGTTCAGATCGCATCCATCATCGCGCTGCGCGAATGCCAGAAAGAGACGGGCGCCGCTGCCTGAACAGTATCGGCCGCTGGGGTCGCTGGAATTCGCGAAGCTGCTGATGGGCAAGGCGCTGGTGGCGGTGTCGCCGGGCATCGGCTTTGGACCCATGGGCGAAGGCCATGTCCGCTTCGGCCTGGTGGAGAACGAGCACCGCATCCGGCAGGCGGCGAAATCGATTCAGCGGTTCCTGAAGACGGGGTTGGATTGAAAAGTTAGAGCCTCTCAAATCCTGCGGCGCGAAAGTGGCGATCGAATGTGAATGCCTTGGTGATGCCCATGCGCCGCATCACGGCGAAACTGGAGCAGTCCACGGGGTTGGCTCCTGTGCCTCCGTAGCGCACGAAGAGATCCCAAGCTTCCGATTGAATGATGGGATCGATATGAACAATCTGCACGTATGGACTCGAACGCGCTTCTCTGAGGAATTCTATCGCGGCCGACAGAAAACCTCGCGCTTGGAGGAGCGACACGGTTTCATTGATGATCAACGACGACGTAACTGGGATGATGTCGGATTTGACGGCCTTGACAGCCTTGGCGTGCGCCTGATCGTTCGGCATCAAGCGAGCAATGTAGAAGCTCGTATCGATGAAGACTTTCACTTGCGCGGCGATCCGCCGTAAAGGATCTCATCGACGCGTTGGGAGAGGTCGGTTTCATCGGAGTTCACAAGCCCGGTGATCGATGCGAACGGATCGCTGCGATCGCACGATTTCAGTTCTTGCAAACGGCGCTGCATCGTTTCGCGAATCAATTCGGCAAGCGGTATCTTGAGACGTTCCGCCGTGGCCTTAAGCTCCGCCGCCAAGTCATCGGGCAGCGTGATCTGGTACTTGACGCTCATAACATCATTATACATCTATCATGATCCATCTAGAGCGTTTGGATCCGCAATGATTAATTGACTCTGAAACGGCTAGAAGTTGAAACCCCGCTCCACTATATGCATTGGCGCTTTGCTCATATGTGCGACGTTGGCTGCGTTTGCGAGCGCGGTTGTTATAATCTGAAGGTCACTGGTTTTTTCTGAATCGCGATCGGCATCCCATGTCGTCTAAGAACTAAAAGGGAGCCTAATGAGCACACCGATACTCGCCCTCGAACCCGAACATGCTGCGCCGGCGCAGCCGCTGCCCGTTTCCGGATACAAGATCTTCAACCGCATCATCGATTGGATCACCAACGAGCGCATGCAGTTGCTCAATATCACCGACCGCATCAACGACATCGTTCGTAAAAGCGGCATTCGCGACGGCCTGGTGCACCTCCAGTCCCTGCACACCACGTCGGCGCTGTTCCTGAACGAGTGGCAGGACGCCCTCCTGCACGATGTCAGGGCCTTCTTCGAGCGCGTCATCGACCGCAACGACTACTATCGCCACAACGATCCGCAATACTCGGATTGCGAGCGCGGCAACGCGGATTCGCACATGCGCGGCATGCTGATGGGCCAGACTCTCTGTCTCCAGGTGCGGAACGCGATGGTGCTGCTGGGCACCTGGCAGAGCATCATCTTCGCGGAATTCGACGGACCCCGCAGCCGGTCGCTGGCGGTTCAGGTCTCGGGGATTTGAACATGATGTGTAGCGAATGATGCGATACTTCACGCTGCAACAAGCGGAGAGGCTTCTGCCGGATGTGGAACGCGCCATTCGCCAGGCGATCGGCTTAAAAACGGATTACCAGCAGGCCGAGACGGAATTACGCTCCGCGATGCAACGTGTGATGATGCTCGGGGGCGTCGACCTGAATCGCAACGCCTTCCTGGAGCTCCGCACGCGGCGCGAGGCCCGCGCCGAGCGTCTCAAGGAAGTCATCGACCAGATCCATGAAGTCGGGTGCCTGGTTAAAGATCTGGATACCGGGCTCATCGATTTCCCGACTCTGTTTCGAGGCGAGGAAGTCTATCTGTGCTGGAAACTGGGCGAGGACGCGATCACGTTCTGGCATGGCGTGGAAGAAGGCTTTCGGGGACGCAAAGCCATCGACAAAGAGTTCCTCGATAACCATCAAGGCGAGCTTCCAAATTGACACTGTTCCCACGCGGTCAGTACACTAACCTTCAGCACCACACTCGCAAGATGGCAGAATGCTGATCGCAAGAGAATTCATCGGTTACCTGTCACGACAGCTCGTTCGCAGATTGGCGCCGCAGGTCATCGAGACGTCGGATCCGCAAACCGCTTCGGAAATGATCGCGCACACGATCGAGGACGAGCTGGCCGTCGAAGACCGTCTGAACGACGAGGTGCGCGACCTGCTGAGCCAATACAGCGAATACATGCGCCGTGAGAACGTCAGTTATCAGGAGATGTTCCGCCGCATCAAGAACACGCTGATTTCGCAGCGCAAGGTGATCCGCGCATCCGGCCGCGATACCCGCGACAACATGAAACTGTCGCGCGACAAGATCAACGACATCTCGCACAAACTCGTGGCCCAGTTCCGCAAGGCCCGCGAGTTCCGTGTGAAGAGGGACCCTAACGACGTCCGCCTCGAAGTGGTGAAGGCGATGACCGAGCTGCTGCTGATCGAAGAGAAGGTCGATGTTGCCGCGCGCACCAAGATTCGTTCTCAGAAGAAGGAAATCCCCGAGGGTAGCGAGGAGTGGGACTTGCTGCATCGGCGCTACTACGGGGAAGAATTGAAGAAACTGGGAATCGACCTGAGCCGGTAAAAGCCGTTTCGTCGTGCTCCAACATGTCTGCGATTGTTGTCCTTGGCAGTCTGAACATGGATTTTGTGGTGACGGTGGATCGCCTGCCGGCGCCAGGGGAAACTACTCTCGGACGGGATTTCCAGATGCTGCCGGGAGGCAAGGGCGCGAATCAGGCTTGCACCGCGGGGAAGCTCGGCGCCGCGGCTCGTATGATCGGCCGCGTCGGCTACGACGTCTTCGGGGATCACCTGAAGGCCAGCCTGTCGGCTGCCGGCGTCGATGTCAGCGGGGTTCACGCCTCGCGGGCGCAGCCCACCGGCGTGGCTTTGATTTGGGTCGATCGAGCCGGCCAGAATTCCATCGTCGTTGCTTCCGGCGCGAACCACGCGATGCTGCCTTCCGAAGTGGAAGCGATGCGGCCCTCGTTTCGCGGCGCACGCTTCGCGTTATTCCAGCTCGAATCGCCGCTGGACGTGGTTGCAGCCGCCATCAAGGTCGCGCGATCCGAAGGCGTGCAGACGGTGCTTGACCCGGCTCCCGCCCAGCCGCTCTCGCCGGATTTGCTGGCATCGATTGACATCCTGACGCCCAATGAGATCGAAGCGTCGATTCTTCTCGGCGTTCCCCCCGGACGCATATCCAAAGATGAGGCCCCGCAAATCGCCCGGCGCTTGCGCGAGTGTGGGCCGCGTGCGGTGGTGCTCAAGTTGGGCGATCAGGGCTGCTTCTATCTCGACGGCGCATTCGAGATCTTCAGCCCGGGGTTCCGCGTCGACGCGCGGGATGCAACGGCGGCGGGCGACGTATTCAATGCCGCCCTCGCGGTAGCGCTGGCGGAGGAACAGACCGTCGCCGATGCGCTTCGCTTTGCCAATGCCGCCGCCGCGATCTCGGTGACACGACTCGGCGCGCAGGCGTCGGTGCCGACTCGCGCGGAAGTGGATGCATTCCTGGGCTGAGTGTGCCAGGAGTTTGAACACTCTTGCTCTTGCAGGTTTGCAACCTGCGGCCGATTTTCAATCGGCCTGCCAGGAGCGTGAAGACCACCTCTGTGCCCGGTGGCACCGGCTTTAGCCGTTGCGGACAAGGCTGTCAACTTGCAGCCTTCGCGCAAATAGAGATCAGCAGACCCATGCCACTGAACGGTGCACAGGCTGAAGCCTGTGCCACCCAAATGTCCAGTCAGTCGGTCCGCTTCTTCGGCTTCCGTTTGTGCACTGCCCCCAGCACAAACCCGATCGGCACTCAGTTAGATCCACGCGGCACGATTCGTGCTGGGTCTGAGGTGGAACCTCACTAGTCTAGGCCTTCTTGCAGTGCCGTTCGAAGAGAGCGGCCAGTGCCGGGGCGTTCTTGCGGAGGTCGAATTTATCGAGCACGCGAACCCGCCCGGCTCGCCCGATGGTTTGGCGAAGATCCGGAGCGGCGAGCAGTTGCCGGATCGCGGCGGCGAAGCCCTCGGTATCCGACGGCGCGACCAGAAGCCCGTCGATGCCGCTTCGGATCAACTCCGGTATGCCGGTGATCCAGGTGGAAACGCAGGGGATCTCCATCGCCATCGCTTCCATCAGAACACCGGGTACCCCTTCGGCGAAGCTGGGCAGCGCGAAAACGTCGGCGCCACGATAAAGCGCTTCGAGCTGGTCCTGCGGCGTGAAGCCGTGAAATTTCACTCTCGCGGCAAGCCCCCGGGCAGCCACTTCCGCCTCGAGTATCCCGCGGTCCGGACCACCTCCGACCAAATGCAGGAGCACGTCGAATTGTTCACGGGCGAGCAACTCCATTGCGCCGATCAGGATGTGCTGCGCGTTCACTGGGGCGAGCCTCCCGACGCAAATGATTTCGACCGGCGATGGATTCGGGCGGAACGGACGCGCCGTGAAAGCGTCCGGATCGACGCCCATGTGCACCACGTGAATCCTCTCCCAGTCCGCGACCGCGGATGATCTCATGAGCTGGCTGCGGGCGTAATGACTGATGGCGCGCACAAAGCTGCTAGCCGCTACTTTCTCGCGGATACAGAAACCGGCCGGATCGTTGAACTCATCCGGGCCGTGAAAGGAGATCGAGATCTCGACTCCGAAGGTCTTGTGGACCAGCAGCGCCACGGTCGAGGAGTAATGCGTGTGCAGGTGACTTAGTTTGAGGCCGCGTGGACCAGCAGCGCCACGGTCGAGGAGTAATGCGTGTGCAGGTGACTTAGTTTGAGGCCGCGCATCCAGCGGCCGACCATCGCCGCCTGCGCGAAGTAGACCAGGTTCAGAGCGAGTTGCCGTGGCCGGAACCGGGCGAGCCGCATCGCGTACCAGCAACCACTGACAAAACCAGCGGGCTTAGACATCAGCGTGGCCGCCAGAGCTCGAATCGCGCGGACAGCGCCCGATGGCTTCACGTAGTAGGTTCGCCGCGCCTCATCGATCTCCTCCTGAGAAAGTTGATCGAGCGGACGGTCGGGTGCGCGGATGGACGCTGTATGGATTTCGAGTTTTTCGCGAAGCAGGCGTACTTCACGAAGAATCACAGCGTGATTGATCGCGGGGTGCTGGGCGATCAGGCAGGCGAATCGTGGCGCTGGCAAAGAACGAGTTTAATGGATCGCGCGGCACTTGTGCACACAGGCTAAAGCCTGTGCCACCATTGAATTATTGATGAAAACGTTGGTGACCGGCGGCGCCGGCTGCATCGGAAGCGATCTGGCGGCAGAGTTGCTGGCCCGCGGCGACGAGGTCGTGGTGGTCGACAACCTGAGCAGCGGCAAGCTGGAACACATCGAGCCGTTGCGCCGGAATCCACGGTTCAGGTTTGTCGAGGGCGACCTCGAAAACCCCGCCGTGGTGCAGTCCGTCATGGACGGGATTGGAATCGTCTACCACCTCGCCGCGAATCCCGACGTCAAATTCTCGCCCGGCGATGCGACCGATAAAGACCTCCGTCAGAATGTCATTTGTACCTACAACGTCCTCGAGGCGATGCGCCGCTCCGGCGTGCGCCGGCTGGCGTTTTCCTCCACCTCGGCGGTCTACGGGATCTCGCCGGTGCAGCCGATTCCGGAAAACGCCTTTCATCCGCAGCCGATCTCGCTCTATGGGGCGACCAAACTCGGCTGCGAAGCTATGATTTCCGCGTTTCAGAACCTGTTCGAATGGCAGTGCTGGATCTTCCGCTTTGCCAACATTGTCGGTCCCAAGGTCCGGAAGAAGGGCCGCACCGTC
>WNFI01164194.1_pt1 | contig 10932 bp, 8 predicted proteins | sample 5400471 | NCBI WGS metagenome assembly WNFI01 (sample SAMN13153348, study PRJNA577476) | soil metagenome | isolation source: 100 cm saprolite on Douglas fir-dominated hillslope | place: USA:California | collected 2013-09-17 | reverse complement strand
CGGCCTGCAGCAGCAGCCAGCCGACGCCCTGGTAGTTAAAGACCTGTTCGATCAGGATCGCGCCGCCGACCACGAACCCGAGCGACATGGCGAAGCCGGTCAGGTTCGGCAGGATCGCATTGCGCGCGGCGTAGTCGAGCATGATGCGGCGGCCTGGCAGGCCCTTAGCCCTCGCCATCCGCACGTAATCCTCGGCCAGCGTCGTGATCATGGTATTGCGCATGGTCAGGATCCAGGTGCCGATGGTAGTGATCAGTAGCGTGAAGGCGGGCAAGATGCCATGCTCGAGCACGTTGCTGATGAACGTCCAGTTAAAGCCGGGCGTGAGGGTGAAGTCGTAGGTGAAGAAGTACGGCAGCCAGTGCAGTTTCACGCCGATGACCAGGATCAGCACCAGCCCGAGCCAGAAGTACGGGACCACGGTCATGATCACGAATATCGGTGGCATGACGCTGTCCAGCCGCCCGCCGCGTCGCCAGGCGCTGATGATCCCGATGCCGGTGCCGAGCACGAAGGCCAGCACGGTGGTGAGGCCGACCAGGCCCAGGGTCCATGGGATCGCGTCCAGAATGAGGCGTCCGACCGAGTTCCCTGGCTGATAACTCAGGGACTCGCCGAACTTGCCCGTCGCTATATCGCCGAGGTACTGGAAATACTGGCTGATCAGGCTCTGATGAGTATTGAGGCCGAACTCCGCTTCCAGTGCCTTGAGCGCTTGCGGGCTGACCCCGCCCTTATGGTTGGCGAGCACCGCGAGCGCCGGGTTTCCCGGCATCAGCCGCGGCAGCACGAAGTTGAGCGTGACCGCCACCCACAACGTCAGCGCGAAGAAGCCAAGGCGGCGCAGCACGAATCTCACGCGCTCCTCCTGTTGGTCACCGGCTCGTTCTCCTCAACGTTCGCTCAACCGGATCCTGCCTGCAAGCCAGCAGCATGCTGACTGCCTGGGCGGCTCGCCGCGCGAGCCGCCCAGGCCAGTCGGCTACTTCTTCGGAACCAGGTGCAGCATCACCTGAGCCCAGTCCGGGTAGTTGTACGCAGCCGGCTGTGCGTACGGGTTGCCCGGCGTTGGCCACCCGCTGAAACTGCCGGTGTCGTACTGGAACCAGTCGACCGACTGCGTGACCGGGATGACCGGCACGTCCTGCAGCATTACCTTCTGCAACTGGTCCACGATCGAGTGCTGGGTGGCCGTGGATGTTGTTGTCGGGTACTGGTTGATCAGCGCGTCCGTCGCCGCGTTGGTGTAGCGATCAAAGTTGGATCCGGCGGCAACGCCGATCTTCGCGGAGTTGCCTGAGTACAGCCACTGCCGCAACTCGAAGAACGGACTTGGCCCGCCGGTCTCGGAGCCGTAGCCGAGCTGGTACTTGCCGGTGTAGAGGTCGGACTGATAGGCGGTTGAAGCCACGTTCTGCGGAGTCACCTTGATTCCGACCGCCTTGAGGCTCTGCTGGATGGTTGAGACTGCCGCCACCCAATCGGAGAAGCCGGCGTTGTTGATGATGGTAAAGGACAGCGGCTGGCCGGACTTTGTCATGAAGATGCCGTTCGAGCCCCGCTTGAATCCGGCCGCCGTGAGGATGGAGATTGCCTTGGCCGGGTTGTAGGCGTAGTTGTTGCCATACGCGGCGGCCTGTGATGTGTTCAGCCAGCTGGAGAACGTCGGGCTGACGATCCCGGCTTGGTTCGAGGGCGCTTCCTCACCGCCTTCACCAATGACGGATGCCTTCTGCCGGTTGATCGCGTAGGCCATGGCCTGGCGCACGGCCACGTTCTTCAGGATCGGGTCGGTCAGGTTGATGAACACGCTGACACTCGAGGTCGGCGGGAACCAGTAATGGTAGTTCGGGCTCTTGGACAAATATGCGGTCTGGATGCCCGGAATGTACTGGCTGCCCCATTGCGCACTGCCGTTTTCCAGGTAAGTGTCGGCAGTGTCATTGGTCAGGAACGCGGGGTAGTTGATTGTGCCGACCTTGGGCAAGCCTGGCTGCCAGTAGTGGGCGTTGGCGACGTACTTGATGTTCTGCGCGCTGCAGGTGCTGCTGCCCGTTGTGTAGGGGCCGGTGCCGATCGGGTTCTTGTCGAGATTCGTCGCCGGGTTGCCGGCCTTCGACCAGACCTTCTGGTCGACGATTCCGATCTGGTCGGCGATGTAGTAGAAGTACGTCACGGCTGGTGCCTTGAACGTCATGACCACCTGGTCCGATCCGCTCAGAGCGACGTTGGACAGCACCGACCAGACGGAGTTGATGTCGAGGACCTTGTTCTGCTTCAGCAGGTTGAAGGTGTACAGCACGTCCGCTGGGGTCAGCGGGTCGCCGTTACCGAACTTCACGCCCTTGCGGATGGTGAAGGTGAGCGTCTTGTTGCCGTTGCTCCAGGCGTAGCTGGTAGCCAGCCAGCTCTCGTTGTCGATGGTCAGCGTGCCGGACGGGGCTGATGAATTTGCTGGTCCTGATCCTGATGATGAGCTGGTCCCGCAGGCGGCCGCCAGCAGGCCAGTGGCCCCGATGAGGACCCCGAGCAACTTAAGGCGTCTCATGTATGCCTAGCCCTTCGATACAGAGTTCTGTTCGCCCGGACGGGCCACAGCGGCCGCGTCCATGTAGTGGGCACCGGAAAGTGAGGTGGCCTGAGGGGCTCCTGCGGGGAGGCTTCCTTGCGGCCGCGAGGAGGCATTATTTGTACGGTTAGTACTGTAATGCCCATATGAACTGGCGGGGTGCAAATCGACATCACCGGAGCTTGGCGCGCCGGCAATGGGATCGGAGCGGAAGGCGTCGGCGACGATGTCGGCACCTGCACTGACAGCAGCGTCGGCCCCGAAGCCGGCGCCCGTGAAGCCCTCAGTACCAGCCGCGTGGCCGGAACCTGGGCTGTGGCTGGTCCCGGCGTTGAAGTCGGGCCCGGCAGTGAGAACGGCAGCCAGGTGGCCGGCGCTCTCGGTTGGCGGCACGGCGTCGATGGCGAGGGCCACCGCGCCCAGCAGCGGTGCCTCGTGCGGGAAATGCGCCAGCACGAGTTCGGGCGGGTACGGCACGCCGGCGTTCAGAGCGTCCACCAGGCCGGGCCCGATCCGGTCCCAGGATCGCGTCATCCCGCCGCCGACCGCGATCCGCGCCGGGTCGACCAGGACGGCCAGGTTGACGACGTGAAACGCCAGCTCATCGACGAAGTCGGCGATCAGCTCGTCCAGGTTAGCGTCGGACTGGCCGACGGAGAACACCTCAGCCGCCGTCAGCTCGCGGCCCAGCGCGTCGGCCCGCCGCCGCAGTGCCAGGCCGCTTACCATGTCCTCCAGCGGCATCCGCTTTCCTGGTGGCAGGCCGACATCGCCTCGGGACCGCAGGTTGTAGCCGATCTCGCCGGATGCGCCGTGACTGCCGGTGAGTACCGTGCCGCCGATCACTACCGCGGCGGCGAGGCCGGTGCCGAGGTTCAGGTACACGGCCGGCTCGAAGCCGGCCAGCGAGCCCCAGCGGGCCTCGGCCTGAGCAGCGGCCTTGGCATCGGTCGCCATCCGGATGCTGACGCCGGGAAACGCAGCCCGCAGCTCGCGGCCGAGCGCAAGTGATCCCCACCCGTCGATGGACGGCGCGAGCTCGACTCGGTCTTCGAAGGGGATGCCAAAGGTGGACACGCCGACTGCGGCCAGGCTGCCTTCGGCTGAGCAGCCGATCAGCAGGTTCCGCGCGGTCTGGATGCCGTGATCGAAGGCCGCCCGCGCGCCGCGATCGCCTTCGGTGTCGACCACGCTAGCGGCAAGCTTGTTACCGGCAAGATCGCAGACCGCTGTCGCGATCTTCGTGCCGCCGAAGTCAATGCCGACCACGACCGGGGGATGGCTCATGCGGGGAGTTTTCTCTCACAGTCCTGGGTGCTTCCACGAAATTAGTTAGGACAGTATCCTAACTATGTGACCCCGACAAGGTCGGTCATAAACCTGTTACATAACGGCTCGCCGGTCCTCGCAGCCGGTACCCGCGGTAGGGAAGGATGAGTGCGTGGCCGTGACGACGACATCCGCTTCGCAGGATGAGGCTGCCCGTTCCGACTGGGCTGGTGGTGCCGATACAGATGCCGCCGCCGCTGCTCAAGACGTTGCCGGTGTCCTAGCGACGGGCCAGATCCGGGCCGGGCAGGCGGCCCGGCCGCAACTTTTGCGCGCGCTGAACGAGCAGCTGCTGCTCCAGCACATCCGCCAGCTTGGCCGCTGCTCTCGGGCCGAGCTCGCGCGCTTGTCCGGGCTGTCCAAGCCGACGGTGTCGCTGGCCCTGGCCAACGTCGAGCGGTCCGGACTGGTGCGTGAGGCGGGCCAGCGCACCGGCGTCCCCGGCCGGTCAGCCGTTCTGTATGAGGTCCGGCCCGAAGCCGGATACGTGCTTGGCCTGGATATCGGTCATCAGTACCTGCGCGGCGCGCTGGCCGACCTGACTGGTGAGGCAGTTGCCCGGTCGGCCGTGCGAACGCGCGCGTCGAGCGTGAGCGGCCGGGTCAGCGAGCTGGTTCTGCTGGCCGATGAACTGTGCGCTGCGGCTGGTATCGACCGGTCCGCTGTCACCCAGACGGTGATCGGCAGTCCCGGTGTCTACGACCCCCGGCGTAATGCCATCACGCTGGCCGGCGGGCTGGCCGGCTGGGGCAAGCCGGCCGTGCTGGCCGAACTGAGGCAGGCGTTCGGCGAGCAGCTCGTGGTCGAGAACGACGTCGACGCGGCCACCCTGGCCGAGCGCGAGCACGGTCACGGCCGGGAGGTCGGCACGTTCGTCTTCGTCTGGATCGGCACGGGCATCGGCATGGGCCTGGTCATCGACGGCAAGCTGCATCGCGGCGTGCACGGCGTGGCCGGCGAGATTGCCTTCATGCCCATCTCAGGCGGGCAGGGCGCAGACCCTGAGGATGCCCGGCGGCGGGGCACGCTGGAAGCTGCGGGCTCGGCCACGGCCGTGGTCCGGGCCGCCCGGCGAGCTGGCATGCGCGGCTCGGTGTCGGCCCGGCGCGTCTTCGAGGCCGCCAAGGTCGGCGATGAGCGCGCGGCCGCGGTGGTCGCTGATGAGGCTGAACTCATCGGCCGTGCGGTCTGCGCGATCATCACCGTCATCGACCCCGAGCTGGTCGTCCTGGGTGGCGGCATTGGCCAGGCGCCCGGCTTCGCCGAGGTGGTGGCGGCCGAGCTCAGCCGGCTTTCGCCGGTGCAGCCGGAGGTGCGGGTGAGTGCGCTCGGCACTGAGGCAGTTGTCGACGGGTGCCTTGCATCGGGCGCGGGCATGGCGTGGCAGCGGCTGACGGCGATGCTGCCGTCGCTAGCCGCTTCTGACGGCGCCTAAGGCCGCGATAGTCAGCGTCCGTATTTGAGGATCAGGCCGGTGTTCGGCCCCGCGGAGCCCAAACCGGTCAAGGCTCCGGCTCCCCACACTGACGTCGAACCGGGAATCCGAGCCAGGCCGAACACGCCGACGTACCGGCCATCACGCGGCGGCAGGCTCACTTTCGTAAACATGCCGTGGGCGAAATGCAGCAGGTGAGGCGGGATGCCAGTGCTGTCCCAGCCGGTGGTCACCCACAGGCCGCCGTGGCCATCGCTCGCTGCCGCGGCGCCGAGTATGAAACGTCCGCTGACGCGCACGCGCTGCCAGGCACTGCCATTCCAGTGCGCGGCGAGCGGGTACCAGTGATCGTGCCCCTTAACGATTCGCAGGCCGCCGCCCAGTGCCCATACGTCGGTCGGTGAGACCGGGACGATACTGGTCAGCGGATCGCTGCCGCTATTCCCGGATTGGTAGCCAGTTAGCTGGGTTGTGGTCCATGAGTAACCTGACCCGATCGGCTTCCCGGTGACGACTTCCTCCCCTCCGCCAGCATCGGCCAGCGCCCAGACCTCACCGCCGGGCAGCGTCCGAGCGGAGTCGAACCAGTTCACGCCAGAAGCGACCCGGACACCCAGCCAGCGGTGCCCGTTGTAATGCTCGACAAGGCCGCCAAGCCCGGAGAAAGCCCACACGTTCTGCGGGCTCTCGACGGCTGCCCCGACGATGGTGATTTGGCTATGCCAGTGCTTCATCACACGCCACTGGTGACCGTCAAAACGAAGCGCGAAGCCGCCAGCGCCATGGAAGTTCTCGCCGAACGCCCATACGTTGTCCAGGCACTCGCGCTGAGATCTTCAAGCGCCCCGGCCGGGCCTGCGGGCAGGCGCCGGGCGCGCCAGTGATGCCCGTTCCAGTGCTCGACGAACGGCACCCCGATAGAGGAATGCGAGGGTGCGACGTTGCCGCCGGCCCAGGCGTTCGTGCCACTGAGCGCGATCACCGCGAGCTCGTCATCGATGCCCGGCCGACTGTCGGTGGACACGATGCGCCAGCCTGGGGTTGCAGCAGACGCGGCGGCAGGCGCAGCAGTCGAAGCGAGCATTGTTGCCGCGATGGCTCCAGCGCCGATGCGCCGTCCTATGGTCAGCATCTGAGCCGGCTCCTTCCCCCTGGAAAGCCTTGCAGGAGAACGGTACGCGCGCTGGGAACTGGCGGCTGCAACATTTCTCCGTTGCCGTCCGCGGTCGACGTTGCCGCGGCGACTGGCGCCGTGCGCGCTGCGAGGCCCACCAGAAGCCTAAAATAACATGCCTTGGCCGGATCTATTGACGGTTTCGTTTGGAAAGTATACGAACTAACTAACCATTCAGCGGGGGCAGCTGTCCTGCGCGGCGAAAGCCGCAGGAAAGGAGTTGCCAGGCATGATCCGAGCCATTCGTCCACAGCTTGCAGCGGTAGTGGTCGCCGTCCTGGCGGCCGGCACCCAGCTCATCAGCATTCAGCAGGTGCAGGCCCGGCCCATCGCGACCGGGGCTGCCGCCGTCGCCAACGCCTTACTCAACTCACCATCGGACACCGGCGCTTCTGACCTGTCCAACCTCGGCGCGAACGGCTGGACAGTCCAAAGCAGCGCGGTCGCGACACAGACCGGCGCGCAGATATCCACGCCTGGCTTCAGCACGAGCACCTGGCTGCCGGTAACCAACGATGACGCCGGGGCGCCGGGCACCGAGATCGAGGCCCTGGCGCAGAACGGCAAGTGCCCTGGGGACACCGCGCTGCAGCCGGTTAACCAGAACACCAGCGGCGCGAACAGCGTCTTCTTCTCCAACAACATGCAGAACTGCTACGGCTCGATGAGCAAGATCGGGCCTGACTCGGTCGCCGAGTTCAGCGTGCCGTGGTGGTGGCGCACTGATTTCACCTCGAACCTGGTGACCGGCCAGACCGCGACGCTCGTCGTGAACGGCGTTATCGGCTCGGCCGCTCGACAATGTGGACTGGACGCAGATCCCGCCGGACAACAACACCGGCATCCAGTTCCCGGTGCAGCTTCAGGTCGATGGTGCGCTCGGGGTCGGCAACTCGCACGTCAACCAGAGCGATGCCGCGGACCTGTCGAGTGCGGCGCTGACGGTCAAGACCGACGTCACGAACAACACCACCAGCGCCCAGACGGCGACCGTAACCGCGACGATCACGCCGCCGAATAGCGGGACGCCGATAACCGTGAGCCAGAACGTGACTGTCCCGGCCAGTACGACTCAGACCGTGTCATTCACGCCGAGCAACTTCCCGTCCCTCACCATTACCAGCCCGCAGGTCTGGTGGCCCTACCAGCTAGGTGCGCAACCGCTGTACACGCTCGGAGTCACGGTCGCGCAGGGCACCACTCAGTACAACACCACCACCGAGACGTTCGGCATCAGGACGGTGACGTCCTACCTGACTGGGTCGAATGCGATCGAGCCGAGCGGTGCCAGGGCCTTCAAGATCAATGGCGTGCCGATTGTGATCAGGGGCGGCGGCTGGGATCCGAACCTGTTCCTGCACTACTCGGCGGCGGACACGGCCAAGCAGATCGCGCTGATGAAGAACATGGGCGTCAACGCGATCCGGCTCGAGGGTCACATCATGCCGGCGGACTGGTTCGAGCAGATGGATGCAGCCGGCATCCTGGTGAACGGCGGCTACCAGTGCTGCGACGCGTGGCAGGTAGGCAACTCCCTCACCCAGGCTCAGCTGAACGTGCTGCAGGATTCTGCGCTGACGATCGGCCAGAACCTGCGCAACCACCCGAGCGTGTTCAGCTTCCAGTGGAGCGACAACCAGCCGACGACCCAACAGGAGTCGGTGTCGATCACCGGTTTCACCCAGGCGGACTTCTACCCGCAGACCCCGCTGATCTCATCGGCCGAGTACAAGTCGAGCACACAGCTCGGCGCGTCTGGCGAAAAGGAGGGCCCGTACGACTGGGTGCCGCCGAACTACTGGTATGACACCACCCACCTGGGCACCGACACGACCGTGACCAACGCGGGCGGTTCCTGGGGCTATGACAGCGAGGAGAGCGCCGGGAATACCGTGCCTACCCTCGACTCGCTCAACCGTTTCATGTCGGCGAGCGATCTGTCGAACCTCTGGCAGAGCCCCAAGTTCAACCAGTACCACGCAAATTACGAGCCACGCTGCAAGACCGGCTACTCATTCGGCACGCTGTGTCATTTCGACACCGCGCTGAGCAGCAGGTACGGCGCGTGGTCCAGCCTGAGCCAGTACGTGCAGGAGGCCCAGGTCCAAAACTACGAGAACACCAGGGCACAGTTCGAGGCGTTCATCGACCACGCCAACAACACGCCGCTGCCATCAACCGGCACCATCTACTGGCAGATGAATAAGGGCTGGCCCACCCTGCTGTGGTCGCTGTACGGCTCTGATGGCGACCAGGCCGGCAGCTACTTCGGAGTGCAGGAGGCCGACCGCACGCTGCACGCCCTGTACGCGCTGGACAACGGCACGGTCACGCTCGACAACCTCAGCAACACGAGCCAGGCCGGCCTGTCGGTCGAGTCGAAGGTCTACAACCTGGCCGGAACCGTGCTCGACGATCAGACTGCGAGCAACAACACGCTGGCCAGCCAGCAAGTGGACAACAGCGTCGTCACCCCGAAGGTTCCCACCACTCCCGCGGGACCGACTTACTTCGTCGAGCTGCTGCTCAAGCAGAACGGCAGTCTCATCGACCGCAATGTCTACTGGCTGTCAACCACAAAGGATGCTGTCAACTGGTCAAAGACCCTCGGCCAGCCGCAGGGAACGATCTCCACCTATGCCAACCTCACTGGGCTGCAGACACTGCCGACCTCGTCGGTGAGCGCTGCGGCCGCGACCACCCGGCAGGCCGGTCCAGACGGCGCTGACCTGGCCACGACCGTGACCATCACCAATACCTCCGCGTCCACCGTGGCCTTCTTCCTGCGGGCCGATGTGCGCCGGGGCACCGTATCCGGGCAGGAACTGTCCGGTGACAACGAGCTGCAGTCCTCGATTTGGCAGGGCAACGACATCACCCTGTTCCCGGGCGAGTCGCAGACGCTCGCCGTTACCTACAACTCGGCCGATCTGCAGGGTGCCACCCCGGTAATCAGCGTGTCCGGCTGGAACCTGCCCAAGATCGACATCGCGGCGCCAGTGCCGTAATCGCGTAGCTGCGGCGCCGGCTATGCGGTCGGCGCCGCACTGCGCGTGGCACAGCCGCAACGCCATCCTGTCCTACGAGATTGGAGAAGTTCGTGCGAATCCGGCATCGACTCGCGCTCGGCCTGACCGTAGCGGCCGCCTTAACGTGGCCACTGGCGGGGGCGGGATCGGCAGCCTTGGCTGCCGTCTATACTCCGCTGCCCGCCCATGTGTTTGCGCCGTATTACGAGACCTACCTGGCGCCTAATACCCCGAGCATCACCGCGACGGCCCAGGCCTCCGGAGACAAGTACTTCACGTTGGCGTTCCTGCAGTCCACGGGCAAAGGTTCGTGCACCTTGGCCTGGAACGGCCTGGCCAGTCAGCCGCTGAACTACTACGCCGCCGATATCGCCTCGCTGCGCGCGACGGGCGGTGACGTCATCCCATCGTTCGGCGGATACAGCGCCGATCACGGCGGCACCGAGATCGCCGACTCATGCACGAACGTGAACTCGATCGCGGCCGACTACGAGTCGGTGATTACTACGCTCGGGGTCACCAGGCTCGACATGGACGTCGAGTCCAGCTCGCTGAACAACACCGCCGGAATCACCCGCCGCAACCAGGCGATCGCCCTGACCGAGCAATGGGCCGCGGCGAACGGCATCCCGCTCCAGATCCAGTACACGATTCCGGTCGAGCAATACGGGCTTGACCCGAATGGCGAATCCGTGCTGCAGAGCGCCGTAGCCAACGGCGCCGCAGTTACCTCGGTAAACATCATGGTCTTCGACTACTACATTGCGAAAGAGGGCGTGGTGAACATGGGCCAGGCGGCCATCAACGCGGCCACCAACACCCACACCCAGCTGCAGGCCATCTACCCAAGCCTCACGTCGGCGCAGATCTCGAACATGGAAGCGATGACCCTGCTACCCGGCATCGACGATCTTCGCAAGAAGACCGAGGTCACCTACCTCCCCGACGCAACGATGATGCTGAACTTCGCCCAGGCCAACAACATGAACCTGCTCTCCATGTGGGCGATCCAGCGCGACAATGGCGGCTGCCCCGGCACCGTCGACAGCAACACCTGCTCGGGCATTACCCAGAACACCTGGGACTTCAGTCACCTGCTCGAGCCGTTCACCGGCTAGGGATTAACCGCGCGGCCCCGGCATGCGTTGCCGGGGCCGTGCCGTTCGCGTGACGCCGCCACGGCAAGTCAGGAGTGCCGCCGTCACGTCCTGACACTCATTTGCACATTGTTCGCCGACAGTTTGTGCCATTTCGAGCGGTGCGGCGGCAGTCTTGAAGCCGGCACACCAAGGACCGGCTGAGGTCCGCTGGACGACACAGGAGGTGCAAAGTGCGCAAAGTGATTTTGTCCATTGCCGTGGCTGCGGCCGGGCTCGCGTTGGCGAGCCCGGCGGTG
>WNFI01155824.1_pt1 | contig 10932 bp, 9 predicted proteins | sample 5400471 | NCBI WGS metagenome assembly WNFI01 (sample SAMN13153348, study PRJNA577476) | soil metagenome | isolation source: 100 cm saprolite on Douglas fir-dominated hillslope | place: USA:California | collected 2013-09-17 | reverse complement strand
TTTCCTTCTCTTCAATGCGCTTCACGATGACACGGTCGTGGAGCGGGGTCAGTTGCACTGCCATCTTGAAAAACCTCCATAGGTGAACTTGCGGTTTGTAGTGTGGCTGCAAGGCAAAAGGGGAATTAGCACTCCTCGCAACCGACTGCTAATATAGCAGAAACTCCTGCCATGTCAAGCGTTTACCGGACAGACCGGTTGGTCGCTTGTGGATTTTGGAGCAGCATAAGCCATGTATTTAGAATAACTTAGGTGGTGCAAGAAAAATATGGCACTTGGAGATTGTACTGCAGATAGCCCCGGCGTAGAATCCGACACAACGGAGCACAATGGGGTCACTGCTCTACATTCGGCTTATCGGTTACACAGCGGGGACGCTGCTGCAGCTTTTCTGGATGGTGGTTATTCTCGGCTACCGCCGCCAGCGGAATTTTGAACGCGTCTTCTTTTTTCTGTGCCTGGCGTTGTTCCTCTTCTACGCCGGATCCCTGCTCGCTCTAAATTCGCAGATTCATTACCTGCAACCTCCCATGGGGCTCAATCAGTTTGCGATCGTCATCATTTCCGCCGGCCTGTGTATTTTGCCCGCTCTTTTATTGCATCTGCACATGGAATACGCAGAGACGCGGGGGATGCTCAGAATAAAGCGGTGGAAGTGGGCGGTGTTGCTCCTGTTTTATGCGGCGTGTTTTCATCTGGCCTACCATCGAATTCCCCTTCTCCTGCAAGAGCCACATTTTGATTATCTCGTGCCGGGAAGTTCTTTGGGAGAGGGTTTCGCCATGGTGCTTGCCGTCGCGCTGGCGTGGTGCGCGATTTGGCAATGGCGCTTCACGACGAGCGCTCCCGATCGGCCGCAACGTTATTTTCATGCAACGTTGTTGCTGTTTTTTGCGCTGTCGTTTCTGGCGGTCACCAGCTTGCACTTGGGACCATTTCATCTGGAAACGCGGACCGCTGAGTCGTTCGCAACTTCATTTGCCCTGTTGCCCATTCTGCCCTTTACAGCTCTCATATACCTGGTGCAGCGGCATAACTTTTTACAGATCGGACGGCAAAAAAATCTGCTTTATGCGGTCTCCGCGATGTTTCTGGCGCTGCTTTACCTGAGTCTAGCCCGCCGCGTGGGCACCTGGCTGGAGCCGCTTCTTCCGCCGGAGGCCTCGGCATCCATACTGCTTTTCGTGCTGGTGATATTCATCGAGCCCTTGCAGCGAGTGCTGGGACGGCGGCTCATGGAAACGGCGCACCAGGAGATGGACCGCGTGCAGCGCTTGACCGCGGAGATTCAGCAGGAAGCACGACAGGGAAATCTGCTAGGACTCGTGCGTTTCGTCGAGAAGCGCGTCAAGGAAGTGTTTGAGCTGGCGGCAGCGAGCCTGACGCTTGTTGACCAGAGCAAAGCAGAATTGCGGCCGTCTTCGCGAACGCCGGAGGAACGTGCAACCTCAGCAGCGCCGAGCGGCCAAGTCTTTCCTTTACGGCAGGGACACCAATTGGTGGCCGTGTTGAGAGCGGAGCCGCATGGTGCTGCATTGTCGGGAGAAACGCGTGCCGCGCTGGAGTTCTTGTGTGAGCAACTGCCGGGGGCGCTGGATTTGTGCCGGTTGATCGAAGAGAAGCTGCGGCTGGAGAGGGAATTGGCGGAGCGCGAGCGGCTGGCGCTGGTGGGGCAGATGGCGGCGAGCATTTCTCACAACTTGAAGAATCCGCTGGGGTCGATGAAGACCATCCTGCAGGTGCAACTGGAGAATCCGGAGCTGCCGGATTCGATACGCGGAGAGACGAAGATGGTGCTGGAGGAAATCGGGCGGCTTTCGACGAAACTGAATCAGTTGCTGCAATTCAGCCGGCCCGCGGTGCGAGGAGGAAGCGCGATTGGCAGTTGCGATGCCCGAGTGGCCGTGGAAGAGGTGGCGGGTGTCTTGTCGCACGAGGCGGAGCGGCGAGGCGTGAAGATGCAAATCAAAGTTTCCGGCGGGAGCGCCATGGTGGCGGCTAGTGCGGAGGCGGTGAACGACATTGTGTCCAACCTGGTGGTGAATGCATTGGAGGCCGCACCGCGCGGGGGGCACGTGATCGTGTCTGCTGCTTCACACGATGGGGTTTGTATCCTCGAGGTGGAAGACGATGGGCCGGGAATTCCGGCAGCGCTGCGAGAAAAGATCCTTCAGCCTTTTTTCACGACAAAGTCGCAGGGAACAGGATTGGGGCTGGCGATTGTGGCGCGGCGCGTGGCCGAATTCAGCGGGACAGTGGATTGGGAGAGCCCGGTGCGGGAGGGAAGCGGCACGCGATTCCACGTCACGCTGCCGATGGGGGAAGCAAAGAAGTAACGAAGCAAGGAAAAAGAGAATGATGAAGACCATCTTGATTGTGGACGACGAACCCGCGGCGAGATACGGGCTGCGACGGGCGCTGGAGGCAAAGTATCGTATCGCGGAGGCGGATTCGGCCGAAGCGGCGCGAGAAGCGCTTCCCCGCGAACTGCCGGACCTGGTGCTGCTGGATGTCGTGCTGCCGGGACAGGACGGGCTATCATTTCTGCGCTGGATGCGCGAGCAGGGGAGCGAACTGCCGGTGCTGATGGTTTCGGCGCTGGACACGGCGAAGACGGCGGTCGAAGCACTGCAGCTTGGCGCGGCGGACTATCTGGTGAAAGGTTTCGAATTGGAAGAGCTTCGCCAGCGCGTCTCAACGCTGCTGAAGCTGGTCACACTTGAAAAAGAAAATGACGCGCTGCGGCGGCGTTTGACGACCGAAGGACAATTCGGCCAGATGATCGGACGCGCGGCGGATATGCGCCGCGCGTTCGAGATGGCGGACCGCGTAGCGCCGACGGATTCGACGGTGCTGATCTTGGGAGAGAGCGGCACGGGAAAGGATTTGCTTGCGCAAGAGATTCATGTGCGCTCGCCGCGCGGCAGCAAAGCCTATGTTGCGGTGAATTGCGCGGCGCTGCCGGAAACGCTGATCGAGTCGGAATTATTTGGTTACGAGCGTGGCGCGTTTACCGGCGCAGCGCAGCAGAAAAAGGGGAAGTTCGAGCTGGCCTCGGGCGGTACGATTTTCCTGGATGAAATTGGCGACATGAATCCGGTGACGCAGGCCAAGGTGTTGCGCGTGCTGGAAAATCGCACGATCGAAAGGCTCGGCGGGACGCAATCGATTCCGGTGGACGTCCGCGTGATCAGCGCGACGCACCGCAATCTGCAGGCGGAGATTCGCGCGGGAAAGTTTCGGGAGGACTTGTTTTACCGGCTGCGGGTGGTAACCATCGATTTGCCGCCGCTGCGGGCTCACAAAGAGGATATTGCGCTGCTGGCGGAAACCTTTTTGCAAATGCATGGAGCGCGCCTGGGGCGGGCCGCCCGGCTGAAGCGCGAGGCGATAGCGGCGATCGAGAAATATGATTGGCCGGGCAATGTGCGCGAGTTGAAGAATGCGCTGGAGCGGAGTGTGGTGCTGTCTCGCGGTGACGAGATCGGCGTCGAAGATTTGCCCGTCGAAGTTGTACACGGCGAAACGATCTCGCTCAAGCATCGCGGCGACGAGCACGACAACGGAATTGGCGAACGGGATTTTCGCGAGGCCAAACGAAAATTCGAGGTGGCCTACCTGACAAGGCAACTGGCGGAACATCGTTGGAACGTCTCGCGAACCGCGGCTACGATCGGGCTGCACCGGCAGAGTCTGCAGGAAAAACTGCGCGAGCTGGGAATCCGGCGGCCGGGCAGAGAACCACTGGAAGACGAATAAGAATTAACACAGAGACCGCCCCGACCCGGTCGGGGTAAACGCCGAACACAGAGAGCGCAGAGAAGAGAAATGAAGCAGAGAGTCAGAGAATGACTGCCGGGAAAAGCGCGGTGGGAGTTGTTGGATATATTATGGCGGGCGGCGCCAGCTCTCGCTTCGGGCGGGACAAGGCGCTCGTCGAAGTCGGCGGGACGCCAATGCTGTCGCGGATGATCGAACTGCTGCTGGGCGTCACGAAACAACTGAAATTAGTTGCCGTGCCGGGCAAGTACGCTGCATTCGGGGCGGAAATCGTCGAAGACCGTTGGCCGGGAGAGGGGCCGCTCGGAGGAATCATCACCGCGCTCGAAGATGCCGCCAGGAGTCCTGCGGATGGCGAATGGAATCTGATCGTGAGCTGCGACATGCCGTTCCTGACGCGCGAGTGGCTGGCATTTCTTAGCGCGCGCGCGGCAAAGAGCAAAGCGCAGGTCGTGCTTCCTTACTCGGAGCATGGGCCGGAACCGTTGTGCGCCTGTTACCAGACGGATGCCGCGGGCCCGCTGCGCGCCGTGTTTGAATCCGGCGTGCGCAAAGTGACGCAGGGATTGCAACATGTGGCCACGGAAGTTCTTGACGAGGCGGACTGGAAACGATTTGATAGCGCAGGGCGGTTGTTCTGGAATATGAATACGGCGGCGGATTACGAAGAAGCGCGGCGGATTCTGGAAGCGGAGCGGAAGTGAGCGAAGAGAAGCCGGTTAACTACTTCGAGTTTCGCGACGTGTGCAAGAGCTTTGACGAGCGGCTGGTGCTCGATCAGGTCAGCTTCGCGGTAAAGCGCGGAGAGACTTGCGTGATCATGGGGCGCAGCGGCGTGGGCAAGTCCGTTTCCCTGAAACACATCATGGGTTTCCTGAAAGCGGATTCGGGACGGATTTTCATTGATGGACAGGACGTCACCGATTTCAAGGAGTCGGACTTCGAAGAGGTGCGGCGCAAGGTGACCATGGTCTTTCAGTCCGGCGCGCTCTTCGACTCGCTCACGGTTGGCGAGAACATGGCCTTCCCGCTGGAAGGACAGCCGGGACTGACCGCTGACGACGTGGACGAGTACGTAGCAAAAATCGCGCACATGCTGGAACTGGAGACCGTCTTCGACAAATTGCCCAGCGAACTTTCCACCGGGATGAAGCGCGCGGTGGCCATCGGGCGCGCGCTCGCGCAGAATCCCGAAGCGATCCTGTTTGATGAGCCGACCACGATGGTGGACCCGATCATGGCGGGGCACATGGGCGATTTGATCCTGCGGCTTAAGAAAGCGTTTCAAAAGACATCCATCGTCGTGACTCACGACACGCATTTGGCGAAGAAGCTTGCCGACGTGGTCGTCTTTCTCCAGGAAGGCCGGGTAACCTTTTTCGGACCCTGGGCCGATTTTGAAAATTCAACCGATCCCTTCCTCAAAAATTTCCGCATGCAGGATGAATTGATTCCCGCGCTGGACGTGACTCTGTGAGTCGGACAGCAAACGGCTCTTCCGATCCAATCAAACAGTTACGCAAGGAGATGGGCTTCTGGGACGTCCTTCTCTTCAACATCGCAACGGTGCTGGGTCCGCGCTGGATTGCCGCCGCGGCGCATAACGGCACCTCTTCGATCAGCCTCTGGATTCTCATTGCGATTTTCTTTTTCGTGCCGTCCGCACTTGTCATCAACGAGCTTTCTTCGCGCTTTCCTGAAGAAGGTGGTTTGTACGTCTGGGCCAAGGAAGCCTTTGGCGATTTCCACGGCTTCGTGGCGGGATGGACGTACTGGATTTACACCGTGTTTTATTTTCCTGGACTCCTCATGGCCAGCGCGGCCATGAGCGGTTATGTCGCTGGTCCGCGAGGCGCATTGCTTGCACAAGACCGGACATTTCTGCTGGCCGGTTCGTTGGTGCTGTTGCTGGTGGCCGTGGTACTCAACATCATCGGCCTGAATGTGGGCAAGTGGCTGCAAAACGCCGGGGGCGTCTCGACCTATCTTCCTCTCCTGATGCTCAGCCAGATGGTGTTCGCATTCACAGGGCTCGAATTGGTTTCTGCCATGAGCCAGGAAATTCGAGATCCCCGGCGAACGCTGCCGCGCGCAGTTCTCAGCGCGGGCGCTTTGATCGCCGTGATTTACATTATGGGCACGTTTGCGGTGTTGTCGCTCATGCCGGATGCGCAAGCCGACCCGAAGAGCGGCGTATTCCAGGCGCTTACCGTTGGATCGATGGCGCTGCGGGTGGGATTTGTCGGCGTGCTTGCCGCGCTCCTCGTTTCCGTGGGCAATGCCGGCGGCATAGGAAGCACCGTGGCGGGTATCGCGCGGGTTCCGTTTGTCGTGGGAATCGACCGCTATCTGCCGGCCGCATTCGGAAAGATCCACCCCCGGTGGAAAACTCCATATGTATCCATCATCGTACAGGCCACGGTGTCGGGGATCGTGCTGCTGCTTAGCCAAATCAACGAAACTACGCGCGGAGCATATCAGGGGCTCGTCGACATCGCCGTCATTTTGTACTTCATTCCGTTTCTTTACATGTACGCAGCGGCGATCAAGCTTGCCGGTCGAGCGGACCGAAACGGAAATCCTCAAGCCGTTCTCATTCCCGGGGGCAAGTTCGGAGTCTGGCTTACGTGTGGGATCGCGTTTGCGGTCACCTTCGCGTGTATCTTTTTCTCACTGATCCCGCCGGCAGACGTTACGGACAAAATGTTCTTTGAAGTGAAAGTCGCCGGCGCGTCGATCGCAGCGATTGCGCTTGGGCTCGGGCTGTATTTTCGCGGGGCGCGGGCCAAGGCTCGCGAATCCATTTAGCTAGAAACCCTGATTGACCAGCTGCTCGATCGTAAGTTTGCTCGACGATGAGTCTTTGCGCGCTTCCAGATATCGCTCCACGTATTTTCCAAGGACATCGCCTTCGAGGTTCACCGCGTCGCCGGGTTTGCGGTCGCGGATGTTGGTGTGTTCGTAGGTGTAGGGTATTACGGCGACATCGGCGATGTTCCTCTGCCAGCGGGCGACGGTGAGGCTGATGCCGTCGATGGTGATCGAGCCTTTTGGCACGATGTAACGAGCAAACTCTTCGGGGACCTGAACGCCGAACCACCAGTTTTCCCCTTCGGGAGTAAGATGCGTTACATGGCCGATGGTGTCCACGTGGCCGAGGACGAAGTGCCCGCCGAATTCCTTGCCTGCGGTGAGCGGCTGCTCAAGATTAACGCGGGCACCCTTTTTCAGCTCGCTGCCATTTGCGCCGAACGAAGTCCTGCGGATTGTTTCACCGGATAGATCCGCGGAGAACCGATAGTTGTGTAGATCAACCACGGTCAGGCAGCAACCATTCACGGCGATGCTGTTCGAAACAGCGAGCGACGGCGCGACGGACGGCGCATGAATCGTGACGCGCCCTCCGTCCACGCGAAGGTCCAGCGCTTCGATGGTGCCGAAATGTTCGATGATTCCAGTGAACATGGGTCAGGCAGTGGCGTGCGCCGGCTGCGCGACCTCCTGCAACGCTTCGGTGAAAATCGCGAGGGCCTGATCGATCTGCTGCCGCGTGATGACCAGAGGAGGCTGGAAGCGCACGACGTTGCCGCTTACGCCGCCGACTCCGATGAGCATTCCCTTGCGGAGGCAGGCGTCGCGAATCGCTTCGGCTTCAGCGGTGGCGGGCGTTTTCTGCGCGTCTTTCACGAGTTCGACGCCAATCATTAAGCCGAGGCCGCGCACTTCGCCGATGAGCGAATGTTTCTTCTGCACCTCGCGCAGCTTTGCCATGGCGTAGTTGCCGCTTTCGGTGGCGCGGGAAGGCAGATTTTCTTTTTCCATGAATTCGATGTTGGCGAGCGCGGCGGCGCACGAAACGGGATTGCCGCCGAAGGTCGAGAGATGATCGCCGGGCTTATAGGCCGCTGCGATTTCCGTGCGAGTGGTGTACGCACTGAGCGGGAATCCATCGGCAATGCCCTTCGCGGTGACGAGAATATCCGGCTCGACTCCGTAGTATTCGATGGCGAACATCTTGCCGGTGCGCGCAAAGCCGGACTGTACTTCATCGGCGATGAACAAAATGCCGTAATGGTCGAGGACTTTTTTCACTTCCGTGAAATAGTTGAACGGCGGAACGATGATGCCGCCTTCGCCCATCACCGGCTCGGCGATGAAGGCCGCAACGTCATTCGAAGTGGCGAACTTCACGATGTCATCAATGGCACGGGCGCATTGGCGCGCGCATTCTTCGGGATCGTTGGGCCACAGCGAGCGGTACGCGTGCGGCGCGGGAGCAAAGGAAATGCCCGCAGCGTAGGGGCCGCCTTTCTTTTTGCGTGCGTAATTGCCTGTGACGCTGAGCGCGCCCCAGCTGCGTCCGTGGAAGCTGGCTTGCAATGATATGAATTCGTGCTTGCCGGTGTAGAGGCGGGCGAGCTTCAGCGCGCCCTCGATGGCTTCAGCGCCGCTGTTGCCAAAAAAAGTCTTGGTGAGATTCCTGCCCGGAGCGATGTGCGCGAGTTTTTCCGCGAGATCGGCGACGGGTTGTACGTGGTAGAGATAGGAAGAGCAGTGAACGAGCTTGTCCATCTGTGCTTTCGCCGCGGCGATCACCTGTGGATTGCAGTGGCCGGCGTTGACCACGGAAATTCCCGCGAAGCAGTCGAGATATTCGCGCCCCTGGACGTCCGTCACGGTGGCGCCGCTGGCTCGCTCAATCACGATCGGCGCGACGGACTTCAGGAAGCCGGTCATGACATAGTCTTTGTATTTCTGAATCGTGTCTGCCATTTGAAAAACTTTCAGGCCAAAGGCCCGGTCAGAGTGTGGTGCGAAGATACCGCTCATTATACCTGTGCTGGCAGCTGAAAGTTAAAAGTTGAAAGATAGAACTTGAAAGACGAAAGTAAGAGAGCGAAACGAAGAAGCAGGCAATCGATCCTGAAGTCTTGAGACGCGCATGAAAGCATGTTTATTGCGGACACCGGCAGCAGTCGAGACGAACCCATTGGAATTCACTGCCGTGCCGACACCCGCGCCGAGCGAAGGTGAAGTGCTCGTGCGTGTGCGCGCCTGCGGCGTGTGCAGAACCGATTTGCATGTGGTCGAAGGAGAATTGCCGGCGCGCAAATCGCCGGTGATTCCCGGCCACCAGGTCGTGGGTATTGTCGAGAGGCAAGGTGAGAACACACGGCGCTTCAGGATCGGCGACCGCGTTGGCATCGCCTGGCTTCATCGGACGGATGGAACCTGCGAATTTTGCAAGGCAAACGCGGAAAATCTTTGCGACAACCCAATGTTTACGGGCTACAGCGTGGATGGCGGTTTTGCGGAACACATCGTTGCGCCGGAAGATTTCATCTACGCCATTCCAGCGGGATTCCCCGATGAACAGGCCGCGCCGCTGCTCTGTGCAGGAATCATCGGGTTCCGGTCGCTGCGGCTCTCCGGGATCAAAGCGGGCGGACGTCTGGGCTTTTATGGCTTCGGCGCAGCGGCGCACGTGGCGATTCAGGTGGCGCGGCACTGGGGCGTGGAAGTGTTTGCTTCCACGCGTGATGTTCGTCACCAAAAACTAGCGTTGGAGTTGGGCGCGGCGTGGGCCGGAGGCACGTATGATGAGCCTCCGAAGAAGCTTGACGCCGCGATCGTATTTGCACCGGCCGGAGAAATCGTTCCGGCAGCGCTAAAGGCGCTCAAGAAAGGCGGCGCGCTCATTCTCGGCGGAATCCATATGAGCCCCATTCCCTCGTTCAGTTACGACCTTTTGTATCAGGAGCGCGTGATCCGCAGCGTGGCGAATAATACGCGGAAGGACGGGGAAGACTTCTTGCGCGTTGCGGCCGAGATACCGATTCGAACGCACGTCAAGATTTTTCCGCTACACGAAGCCAACTGCGCTTTGAACGCCCTCAAAAGTGACGCTATCCCCGGCGCCGCGGTCCTTCGCGTCGCCGAGTAGCCCGTCTAGTTCTTGTAAGCATCTTGCAGATAAGCTTCGATGGCGAAATCGGGGCCGAACTGCTGCGTGCGAACGTTGCTCAGCGGCGAAAGATTGAGCTTCGGAGCGAGCGCGAAGGGGGTGCGATTCTCACCGGCAATCTTCGGCGCGTAGAAGAGAAATAGTTTGTGGACGACGCCTGCGGCGAGTGCGGCTCCATTCAGGAGGGGGCCGGCTTCCAACAAAATGCTGAGAATTTCGCGGCGGCCGAGTTCTGCGAGGACCGCAGGTAGATCGATGCGGCCATTTTTTGTTTTTGCGCGGATAACTTCGACGCCTGCGTCCTGCAACTTGTGCGCTTTCGGTGAATCCAGTGGGAGAGTGGTGAATACCAGGAGATCGTCGTCAGAAGTCTTGACGATGCGGGATTTGGGCGAAAGGCGCAGCTTCGAATCGAGAACGACGCGCAGGAGTCGCTTGCGGCGTGGGAGACCGGTGCGATCGGTAAGCAACGGATCATCGGCGAGAATCGTTCCGATTCCGGTGAGCAATGCGTCCGAAGCATGGCGCATGCGGTGAACTTCCGCGCGGGACTCTTCCGAGGTGATCCAGTTATCACGCATGCCGGAGTTCTTGGCTTTCTTTTTTCCGGATGGTGGCATCGCCAGTTGCCCGTCCAGCGTCATCGCGGACTTCAGCGTGACAAACGGCTTCTTCGTTCGAATCCAGCACGCGAACGGCTCGTTGAGGCGGCGCGCTTCTTCTTCGCAGACACCTGTGAAAACTTCGATACCCGCAGCGCGGAGACGCTCGAAGCCACGCCCGGAATTGACGGGATTCGGATCGTCCATGGCCGCGACGACGCGTTGAACGCCTGCGGCGATGATTGCTTCGGTGCAGGGCCCCGTGCGCCCGGTGTGATTGCAAGGTTCCAGCGTGACGTAGAGCGTTGCGCCACGCGCCTTTTCGCCGGCGGATTTCAACGCGACGATTTCCGCGTGATCTCGCCATTCGTACTGATGAAAACCTTCGCCGACAATCTGGCCTTCGCGCACGATGACGCAACCCACCATGGGGTTGGGGCTCGCGAGGCCGGTCCCTTTGCGGGCCAGCGCCAGCGCATGTTCTATGAAGCGAATGGCGTGTGCGTCCACGGTTTAATCGAAAAGAGAGTTGGCGTACGTTTCCGCGTCGAAGGGGACCATGTCGTTGATCTGCTCGCCGGTGCC
>WNFI01706001.1_pt1 | contig 10933 bp, 12 predicted proteins | sample 5400471 | NCBI WGS metagenome assembly WNFI01 (sample SAMN13153348, study PRJNA577476) | soil metagenome | isolation source: 100 cm saprolite on Douglas fir-dominated hillslope | place: USA:California | collected 2013-09-17 | reverse complement strand
TGGATCCGGTGAAGGTAATAAGGTTAATTCCCGGGTGTGAGGTTATCCAAGGCCCAAGATCGTCGCCGCCGGTCACGACATTGAAGACACCCGGCGGAAGCAATTCATGAACATAATCTGAGATGCGAAGAACAGTAAGTGGGGTAAATGGAGACGGCTTAAGAACGACTGTATTACCGGCCAGTAATGCCGGGAGAAACTTCGTAAATGATAGGAAGACCGGCAAATTCCATGGGCTGATGGCGCCGACGACTCCGATCGGAGTGTAACGTTTCGTTATGTGACCTATGTGTTGCACATCTTGCTCTTCCTCACGTAGTTCCATTTGCAAGACAGCCGGTCCTAAGGCTTTCGTTACGAGATCGATTTCCCACCGCGCTTGAGCTAGAGTGCCGCCTCGCTCCGCGGTTAGAAGCACGATCAGTTCCTCTTCGTGTTCGCTTATTTTGTCGAGTAGACTGGTCAATATCGCCCTCCGCTGGCTGAACGGAACTGCACGCCACTCTGAAAATGCTTTTTGGGCAGCATTGACTGCTTCGTCCAATAGCGCGCGATCTATGTCGGGAACACTCGCTAGTCGTTTTCCGGTAGAAGGATTCACGACAGACAAGGCTTTACCAGCAGAGACTCTTTCGCCATTGATAATGTTATAGAAACCATTCTCGAGCTTGGCCTTTTTCAACTTATCGTTTGTTTCTGCATCTAGAGAAATTGTATTCATTGTATCTCTGTTCTGTTTTCTTGTTTCGGCGATTCGCTTGAGCGCCTTTCCAATCGCTGACAGATTTAGGTTGCTGCTACGCGCTTCTTGTAGGCGTCTTTCATGCGGCCAATCTAAGAACACTAGATTTGAGAAACAATTTGAAAAAACTCGATAATTATTGATAGACTCTCAACAATGGAATTTACCTCCAGGCAGCTCAGGGCTTTTCAACTTGTTGCCCAGCACCGCAGTTTCAGTCGTGCCGCGGAGGCGCTCTTCATTACAGTGTCGGGATTGAGCGTGTTGATCCGAGAGTTGGAAAAGCAACTGGGATTCCGTCTGTTCGATCGCACTACTCGCCAGGTTGTATTAACAGAATTCGGAAACGACTTACTAGCAGTTACACGACGGACTTTACCGGAACTCGACGCCGCAATGTCGCGGATTGGACGAACGGCGAAGGGTGGCAGCCAGTCGATCTCTGTCGGAACGACACCTCTGATCGCGGCCAATATTTTGCCACAGGCCATCAGGGAATTCCGTGGTCAACGACCTGACCTCCGTATTGAATTGTTCGATGCTGATCTCACTACGCTCTTGCACAGACTTGAAGCCGGCAAGCTCGATATGGCCCTGGGCATCTTTTGGTTTAAGAACGTGCCTGGGTTCTGCCGCACGGAACTTTTTCGCTTCTCTCTAATGGTGATTCGGGCCGACAAGATTGGTGCACCTCATCGTGCCTCGACGACGTGGTCGGCACTGAACGGACAGACGCTGATATCGATGGCACTAACCAATCCCCACCAGCAGATTATAGACAAGTATTTAGCGAAAACAGGTGCTATTTGCCAACGGGGTGCCGTCGTCAATTTACTGGATACGCAGATCGCGTTGGTAGAGGCCGACGAGGGCATTGCTATTATCCCCTCGTTTGGAGTGCCGGTGTGCCGCAATCGAAAAGTTCTGATGAGCCGGTTGATCAATCCCATCGTGAACTTGGAGTTCTCTCAGATTAGCACCCGCGCAAGGAAACTGCCACCCGGCGCTGACGAATTCAGCGCTTTCCTTAAAACCTATGTCGCCAGGTGGGCAGGCCACGCTGGCGTCCTGTACTAGTTAAGATTGTCGTTGCCAGCACACCGGTCCGCGCCTTCGGGGCAAGTCAGTTAGGAGCGCGGCGCAATGATGGTGGTGGTCGTTCGCGGAAATGGTGAACCGTCAGCGGCCAATGTGCTTGGAGTGATCACCAAGGAACATGTTGCCGATTCGGTCGCCCTTAGTGTTCGGCCATACGCGTCAATCGACGGGACGCGGTAAGCTTCAGTGCTCCGCCCAAGCGGACGCTATGGTTGTTCTCAACGTGTATGCCCGATCTACGCAAGTTCGCTGAAGACATCTGGATCAGCGACGGCCCGCCCGTTCGGCCGTCACGTCCCTTGGCTGGGCGGCGTGCCGAATCTTAAAGATTAATTGGATCCCTCCGCACCACTTTGGTTCGCAGGATACCTATTTGTTTACAATTTCGATCGCTTATATCCGGATCCGGCGGACCCCATGAATGTGCCTGTTCGCTGGCGAAAAACCCTGAAGCTCCGACCTGCTCGAATCGGTTTGGTTTCTTGCTCTTCCCTGGTGCTGATCATCTGAGGGTGCAATAAGGGACGCGTCTTAACATTGGACATTGAGCTGTCGCGCAATTGCACGGAGTCGTTTTCGTGACTTAGGCTGATGAGGAAGTTGCCGCTGCAACCGGCCCACTTGCATCGCAACCGCAGTGTAGCTTCTGGCTTGTATACCCCAAAACGTTTGCCTTCAGATTTCGAACCGCTACTCGATTGCTTTGCCAGCAAACGTTTCCACCGTGCAACCACCGCGCCGCTTCCCATCAGCACTCCGGCCGCGAGCTCCCCTTTCCAGTCCAATCCGAGTTGATCGTGCGTAATTCGCTCATCCAGCTCTCGACGATATGCCGCTACCGATAGGTCTGCCCTCTCCCGCACCCTCTCAGCGGGTTGCTTAACCGCGGGACGGCTTTCGACCAGGGAAGGTGAAGCGGCAAGGCAGAGAGTGATCTTTCCCGCCGGCCGGGCGATCACACTCTCGTCCGTGATTTTGCTGGGTAGGATTCCGACGTCGCAACCCTCCTGAATCATGTGCAACGGACGGTTAGTGAGGGCGAGCTCCGCGGTGACCTTTGGATTGATCTGCAAAAAACTACTGACCAGGCGCGTGACAATGAATTGTCCGTTATCAATGGTGGCAAACAAGCGCAAGTGGCCACTCAACGTCGTTTGACCTTCGCGCAGGTGTTGGTCCGCCTCTTCAGCGTGAGCCACCATAGCCTTTGCATCGGCTAAGAAACGCCGGCCCGTCTGCGTCAGGCTCATCTGGTGAGTATCTCGCCGCAGCAACGGCCCGTCACAGCGTTCCTCCAGAACACGCAGATAACGGCTCAACGTCGGCTGAGGGATTTTCAAGCGGCGCGCCGCGGCGGAGATGCTGCCGCACTCCACAATTCCAATAAAGGCGCGAAGCAGGGAGAGGTCATCGAAAGCGGTCATCCACTTTGTGAATAGCTGTCATTAGAAACCGATGGCTACACAAAACATGACATCCATGGCAATAATGGAGCCATCATGAAAACAGATTCTTCCAGCAACAAGTCTCCTTTGACTAAGAGCATGAAGATTGTCGTAATCGGCGGTAGCGGGCTGATTGGGACAAAGCTCGTGAATAACCTGCGCCGGCAGGGCTATGAGGTAGTAGCGGCGTCGCCGTCCTCCGGCGTCAATACCCTTACCGGTGAGGGACTAGCGGAAGCGCTGGCAGGCGCTCAGGTCGTCGTCGACCTGGCGAACTCGCCTTCGTTCGAAGACAAAGCGGCTTTGGAATTCTTCGAAACATCAGGTCGTAACCTTCTGGCCGCGGAGGCGGCCGCGGGCGTGGGACATCACGTTGCGCTGTCGGTCGTCGGCACCGAGCGGCTGCAGGAGAGTGGTTACTTCCGCGCGAAGATGGTGCAGGAGAACCTGATCAAGGCTTCCCGGATTCCGTATACGATCGTTCGGGCAACGCAATTCTTCGAATTCATGGGCGGCATCGCCCAATTCAGCACCGTCGGCCAAACGGTTCATCTGCCACCGACGCTCGCGCAGCCCATCGCCGCTGATGACGTCGCTAGCGCACTCGCCGAGGTCACACTCTGCGCGCCGGTGAACGGCATGATCGAGATAGCTGGTCCCGAACGGGCAGGTCTCGACGAACTCGTCCGACGCTTTCTAAGTGCAACGAAGGATCCACGCGAGGTGATCACAGATGTTGATGCGCGTTACTTCGGCCTGGTAGTAAACGATCAATCGCTCACCCCCGGCGCTAATCCACGCATCGGCGCGACTTTTTTCGACGACTGGCTCAGCCGCTCCACATCTGAGCTGCCCGTGTTGAAGAGATAGAGTATTGCGTCTGCAAAGGAACAATTTTGTTCTTTTGCAGGCGCATACTTCGGCCGCGCCTGACGCGGCAGATTCCGAACGCCTGGAAAACCACCGAGCAGCTTGCCCTCAAACTCTTTCGACTTGTCATTCCTGGCAACCCAGGTGTCGAAAGACATTTCTTTGCCCAGTTTGAGTAAAAGCGCCTGGATTTCCGTGTGTTCTGTGGCTTCTACTTCAACACCTTCTGGCTTCCCAGATTCAGTTTCTTCAGGGATCGTAACTGTTCTTTCCGCTTTTGTGACAAAGATTTGAATCTTGGCTTTCTTGTGCAGCTTTTTGGGATCGACCGGAAGCACGCGGGGTTGGTTTGAGCTTGTTGGAGCGCTTCAAAAATGATCTTACCGTCGCTGTCTTTAAACCGATTCGGAGATCCCCGGAAGTGGCCCGTCCATGCAGGTGAGTCCGGAGATGCCTGGAAAAAACTAAGCCGCTCGCGCAACTCGTAAACCGGGACGGCGGTTTCGGCGCCGAGTTGAATCAGCAGCTTGACTGGTGACCGGGCAAGGAATGGATCAGAACGCCAGATTGGCGATTTGTCCTGGAAAGGCTGGCCTATGACTTCGAGGGCGCCGACGCTATCGCGGATTATTCCTTTCTAGTCGTTGTTGGTGCTGGTCATGCCGGATTACTCTGATCGCTCGCAAGAAGTTTGATCGTGTCTTGGAAGAGATTTCAATCCATATCCGTCACGACGCTCATTTGGTTTTGCGGGTGTGGGCCGGGAAAGATAACGACATAGTGCATGGGCAGATGACCTTGTTGCGTAAGCTCAATTACCCCGCGCAATTGATCAAAGTGCCCGTGGTCACAATTCACGCTAACCGTCACCGGACCGGCCTGATACATTCAGTTGTTTGTTTTCTTCTGTTGCTTTTCGTCCGGCATCTTTGATCCGTTTAACCTCCTCTAATGCGGCTCTGGCTTGTTCGAGTGTCTGACCGTCCATTATGTTCAGTGTGTTGTTGTTCTGCGTTAAGTGAAGTGCAACCTTGGCCGGGTCAGCAAACTGATCCTGAAGTTGTGGTTGCGTTCCAGGTCCCAAGCCGGTTCTTTCCAGTCCAGATGCTTGTCTGCTAGTTTCCGCTTTCGCTTCAGCAGAACCTTGATCCTTCGCGCCTCAGCCTGCGCTCGCAACTCGGGGAACTTCTCGGCGTTATTCTTCCAATCAATCCAGGTCGTCCAATGAACCCCATTGCAGGCTGCCGCCTGTTCTTGGGTTAGCCCAAGCGCAATGTCCCGGAGAATCGCCTTTATCCGGGCCGGTGTTGCTTGGTCGGCTTACCTTCTTTGCGCTTCAACTCGGGATGTCGGCGCAGATCACGTTGCCGCCTCCTGATACAGACCTTGCAAATACCGCGATGGCCATCTGGGTTTCGTGAATCGGCGTAGAACTCGTCCAACGGCTTTTGTTTTCCGCACGTCATGCACACCTTGATTTCTCGTTTCGGTGCTCCAGAGGCTCGGCCATGCTTACGAAGATACTGAATGCAAGTTGCGTTAGCAAAGGTGCGTTGGCTTGCCGCTCAGGATGCCGGGCGTGCGGCCTGGATTGGCCTATGATGAGTCTTGAAGCCGTCCTGGGGGAAATGATAGCGGCAGGTTCACTGGAGATCGGCTTGCCCAAAGCTAACAACCCACACCAAAAACTTGAGTCCAAGTCCAAAGAGCAGAAAAGCAATCTGACTGAGAAGGACGATTATTGCTATGCGGATCAATCTGTCGCTCCAATTTCCACTTCGCCCAACGATCCATCGGTGGAACTGCTGCAATTGGTCGCCAAGCCAATCAGGTTTCATTTCGCGGTCCTTCTCCAACCAGAGCAGACATAGCTTCTTTGATGGCCTGCGCTACAAGTAAAGATCATCTCGGCCGGCACCGCTCCCTTAGCGAACCAACTACAATCTTTGATCGAAGCTTCCCGGTGTCTGTTTTGGGCGCGACTAAGCCACGAAGCATATCGGCGAACTGATCAAAAACGGGCTCTGGCGACCGATACATCAACATCAAATGGACGGGTGGCAGGTCGGGAAAACCATCTTTTGCGGTAAGGACGACATGGTCTCCGGCGACCGCGCCTAATGGGAGTACGCCAATGCCTAGGCCGGCTGAAACCGCGCTGCGGATATTCTCGTAGGATGCACTTATATATGAGAAGAAAGTTGATTTCTTACGCCTTTTCAATGCACTGAGTGCGGCCCTTCGGTATGCGCAACCATCAGGGAAAGCAACTAAGGGTATCTGATCTAGATCGCGGAACGCGACGCGCCGGTTGTACACCCAATGAAGCGGTTCGGCGCGGAGCAATCCCCAAACCAGGGATCTTGCATCAAGCTCTCCGGCCAACGGGTCATCCGACGATGTCTGCTTAAGAATAGCCATGTCCAGTTCACCTCGCAGCATGAGATTGGAAAGCTCCACCGAAAGCGCGGATGTCACTTGGATTCGGAGTTTCCTGTTAAGCTCCAGGCATCTCGATATCGCTTCGGGAAGGTCAGCAATTCTGAAGTCATCGGGCACGCCGAGCGCAATTTTGCCTTTGAGTTCGGGTCTCTGAACAGCAATCAGGGCATCTGAAACGCGGGCGAGGATTTCGCGCGCTGCGGGAAGAAAACGCTCTCCCTCCGGGGTGAGGCCAAGAACATGTCCTTGCCGTCGTTCCAGTAAACGACATCCCAATATCTCCTCCAGTTTTTTAAGGCTCTGGGTAACTGCCGATTGTGTCCGATGTATTTGACGGCTCGCGCTCTGAAAGCCACCCGCTTCGATGACCGACACAAGAACGCGCAGTTGCTCCAAGGTGATCCTGCGGTCGTCCATCAGCCGTGCTTAGTCCTTTGTCATAACTGGATTGCATATTATCTAATCTAATACCGGAATCGTTCATAATTAATTTTAAAAGAGAGCCTTAGTCAGCAAAGTACATCCATATGAAAACCATCGTTCAATTTGGATCGGTGGCACTCGTCGTAGCGTTTTTGACAGGTGCTTTGAGCAAGGCCGATACACCAAGCACTTTTACGAGACACGGTCTGCCGATTCCAGGAGCTTACTTCAAGAACAAAGAGAGCCAGCAACTCGGGACGGTTGCGCTCCGTAAATCAGGAAAAGGCGTGGGAGAACAGAAGCAGACTGCGGCAAACCATAAAAAACGCATACTCACTAGAGGACCGGATCCGGTCAAACAAAGACAGGCCGTAAGGGACGCGTCTTAACATTGGATGTTTGGACGTTGCGCAATTGCCTTGAGTCGTCTTCGTAATTGAGGCTGATGAGGAAGTTGCCGCTGCAACCGGCCCACTTGCATCGCAACCGCAGTGTAGCTTCTGGCTTGCAGTTCTTCCCGCACCTGCTCGAGCTTCATTCCAGCTCGGTGCCGGGCGAACCAGATTGCCATGCCCGCGCATTGTTACCGCGACTGGTCCGGAGTTCTGCCCATGGCCGGCCCCACTCTTTCTCGATTGCGGCGACGATCTCTGCCCAACTGACCACCCCAAAACGTCCTGCGGCCGCCGGCTCAATAGTTGAGCCTGGAGACGGTGCGGCAATGGGCAGATCTATCGGCGGCGGCATATCGTCGAGAGCTGGATGAGCGAATTACCCACGATCAACTGCCGCGCCATCGCCAATCGTTACATTAGGCACTATAATTGTCTACTGTTAAGATACGTCCCTCATTAAGTCACTTTCAACCTCCTTACAATTCTTTTCGCTTAAATTCTATTACGAGCGTTTCCCAACTGATCCAAGGGTTGTCTGCCACTGAGCCAAAAGCCGCGTGTGGACCGATCCGGGCATTTGTGGACCCAAGCCCCTCGCTCGTCCCATCGGTCAAGCCACTGGTGTTTGCCGAATGGTTCTGACCTGGGCAAACAGGCACGGGGCCATCATGAGAAAAGCGATCCAAATCTTACGCATATTGTCTCCTGCCAGTTGTAAAAGCTTCGTGTTAGATCTGATTTATTTAATTGGTAGAAAAGGCGTAACATAGGCAGATGATGTTCCGATTGTTCGGAACGAGATCTTCTGCCAGCTATGATCGAGCGAACCCTGGGCCGAGCTACGCCGTAAGAACGACGGCGTCGTCGCGCGTATTCCTCGGCTTTAGCGGCCTTTTCCTTGTGAATTTCGGCAATAATTGCATTGGTAAGTCCGCGAATTTTTCTCACCTCTTCTACGATTTGTTCGTTTGAAAGACTCTCGTTCAAGGCTAATTCGATGACTTTCTGCGTATGGAACAGATAAGTCTCAAAGGGAGCCAATCGTCCTCCCTGAGCTTTGGTAAATTCAGCAAGGGTGCTGTAATGATCCCAGCTGGTTTTTACCATCAGTTCCCGCCGAGCCTTTTTTCATCGAAGTGTCTATTTATCCAAGTTGAAATAAGGGTTCCGAAAATCCCGATTCCAGCACCCAAAAGCGCAGCGGTTGCAGCATTCATCGAGAGTAACAAAGTTTTCCGCGAAGCGTTCGCTGGTCCGTTCGTCGCGGCATTTAGCCTGATCGGCCAAGCTGTGGCAAGATTAAGCGAAATTATGGCGATTGTGGCTAAAGCATTGACACGTTCAGCCGATTAAAAACGCGGAAGTCGCGGTCTGCAGTATGGGAGGCCGCATTAATTGAGCTAGCAACAGTCCGCCGAGAGAGAAGACCTCGGCGGGCTTTTTTATGGGTTTTAGATTTCGCAAACGGATCCGTCTCGGCAAAGGCTTTTATCTCAATGTCGGCAAGCGCGGCATTACCTCGATGAGTAAGCGAGCCGGCCGCGTCACCGTGACTGCCGGAAAGCGCGGCGTGCATGAGACGGCCCGCATTGGCGGGGGATTGTCTTATTCAACCGGTAGCGGCTGCTTGTTGCTCCTGCTGGCCATGCCGGCCGCGGTCGGAGCGATCTGGCTATTCGTTCGGTAGGGCCGCAGAATCTCAATAAAACCTCTCGGGATTCAGTCGATTGAATAGCCCGAAGATGCGGCATTTGGTTATCCGCGTTTTGTTTGAAGCCCGCCGGGTAGACTCGGCTGGTGTTTTTGTTTTCAATCGTCCGCGGGGATCCGGTCAAAAAATGTCCAGAGAAACTAGAAATTTCGTAAAATAGGTTAGTCGCTGACACCTAAACAAAGATCCCAGAAAGCCGCACCAATGAAATCATGGCGCCATTACAAGAAGATGAGATCCAGACTGCCGGATGGTACGTTGTGCGGTCTTCGATCGGAACTATTCTGGTTCTGCGATGCGAAGTCGGGAGCCAAGTCCCGGAAATCGTTGACGGTCCCTTTGCGTTAAAATCGGATGCAGCGGAGGCAGTCGCAAGAGTTTGGAAACTTTGATTAGAGCAAGTTCCCTAGATTTAAACGACAAGCCCGCCGGGGAGACTCGGCGGGTTTTTGGTGGAGATTTCCACCCAACTATCGCTTTAAAAACGGCAATAGGTAACCTAGCCAGGTCCGCGCCGCTTCTTTTTCAAGCTCAGGAACCAACACTTCGGATTTCGTCTTCAAATGACCGATGCCTTCCGCAAGCCCGGTTCTGAATTTCTGCTCTTGGCCAGGGGCCTACTTGGACGGATCCCAGTTATGAAGGGTGCAAACTTGTGACCCATCAGTATGAGTTCGCGGGCTTTGCGCCAATCCATGACCTCTATGAAGCTTTGCGCTTCACCGGCCAAAGCGGCAGCTACGGCTCGAATCTCGGTTAACTCGCTCTTGCGTCAGGCACGGAGTTTATTCGCGGTTAAGAGAATCCGGCATTTGCAACTGTCCTTGCCAAAACCGTTGCCTTTTGACGGCGTCGATTTCGAGCCCCGCCAATCGATGAAGTATCGGAGCGAAATCGATATTTTGAAGCTAATCAAGGCGGCAAAAGCCGAGCTTCGGGACTCTTTGCCGGAAGCGTACAAGGTGTTCCTTTTGGCGGTCGGGGCAGGCCTGAGGAAAAAAGAAATCGATTTGCTCGAGTGGTCGTCGTTTCGGTGGGAGGAAAATGTGATCCGTATTGAAGCTACGCGTTATTTTCATCCGAAGAGCGAGGACTCGATCGCCGATCTGCCCGTTGACCGCGAAGTCATGGCTCTTTTCCAGACCTACTACGCGCGTGCCAAAGGACCATTCGTGATTAAGAGTAGACGCGCGCCTTTACCATCCAAGCAAAGGCAGTATTACCGATGCGAACCAATCTTCGAGCAAGTAAACGTCTGGCTTCGGAAATATGGAATAAACGGAGACAAGCCTCTCCATACACTACGGAAAGAGTACGGCTCCCTCCTAACGCGGAGCTACGGGATTCATGCCGCGAGTCGTGCACTGAGGCACGCCGACTTGCGCACGACTTCGGAACACTACAGCGACTCGACCGCTCGAGTGACCCCGGGAATAGGGCGCCTGCTGGCAAATCCAAAAAGAGCTAAAGGGTTCCCGAAGACTTCAAGACCCAAATAGAGATTGGGAATTGAGTCACGAAGGCCAGTCGCAGAGTCCGTACACTCGGTATTCGGTGGTCGACTTAGGTGTACTCGCGAAGCAATTCGAAAACAGACTCAATGTCGCCAAACGAACTCTGGATCACTTTGTCATGGTTCGAATCCATGCGAGGCAGTTTCTTGAATCTGAATGACTTACAGCGCTTATGCCGAATACGCATTTGGATCGCTTGGACACTTCTTGGACACTTTTTGATTTCTTCAGTTCAGGTCGTGGATCTGATTTGATTCAGGCTTAGTGTGTCCAGGTACCATCCCGGAACAACT
>WNFI01010291.1_pt1 | contig 10934 bp, 9 predicted proteins | sample 5400471 | NCBI WGS metagenome assembly WNFI01 (sample SAMN13153348, study PRJNA577476) | soil metagenome | isolation source: 100 cm saprolite on Douglas fir-dominated hillslope | place: USA:California | collected 2013-09-17 | reverse complement strand
GCAGCGCGGCATTCAGATCTGGATACCGGTCGCACCCGGGCTCAGTTACGAGGACACGCGCGGCTGGGTCGAACGGCTGTCCAAGACGATCGGCTCCGTGGTCCCGGACCTGGTGAGCTGGAAGTGGGACGTCAGCGAGCGCGGCGGCCTGGCCAGGCTGGACTACACCCAGAACGTCAGCAACAAGACACTCGTCGCCCCCTACAGCCCGCGCGCCGCGCCGGGAGCGCCGGTCTCGGCTCCGATCGCCTGGGACGAGCTCGATGACCAGGCGCTGCGGCCCGACGGCTTCACGATCCGGACCGTGCTCGACCGCATCGCCGAGCGCGGTGACCTGTTCAGGCCCGTGCTCAATGCCGACCAGCAGCTCCCGCCGGTGGACTAGGAACGCCGGGCATCTGGCTCATCGCGGCGGCTGGCCGGTCAGCCCAGGCGGCTAGATATCGAACACGCGTTTGAAATCTTGTTATCCTGATCCCATGGCCAGCGCGTTTCAGGCATCGCTCTTCGACGCGGAGCACGAGGTTGGGCTCGGCGCGCTGGACAGGTCAGCGAGGATTACCCTGGCCCATGGCGCCTGGCTGGACGTGGTGCCTGGATGGCTGCGTGGCGCCGACGCGCTCTTCGAGCGCCTGGCTGCCGTCGTGCCGTGGCGGGCCGAGCGTAGGTGGATGTATGACGAGGTGGTCGACGTCCCAAGGCTGCTCTGCCACTACGGCGCGGGTTCGCGAGACCATTGTTGCGATTGTCTCGCTCGGCAATCCGCGCGCTCTGATGCTCCGCCCCCGCCGCGGCGGCGGGCAGGCGCTGCGCTACCTGGTGGGTCACGGCGACCTGCTGGTCATGGGCGGCACCTGCCAGCGCACCTGGGAGCATGCGGTGCCGAAGACGGCCAGGCCCGCCGGCCCGCGGATCAGCGTCCAGTTCCGGCCGGCCGGAATCCGCTGACACCAAGACTGAGCCGGATCGCCCGCCGGTACCGGCTGGAGTCCGGCCGACACGATCGGCAGGCTCAGCCTGACCAGAGCGCGTCGAGAGTCGCGTCGATCCGGGCCGAGATCTGGCCGGCAGCCAGGATCACCGGCGGGGGAGCGGACGCGTCAACTGCATGGCAGGCCGCGACTGCCGCAGTGTCCAGAAACCTCGTGATCTGGCCAAGGCTGTGCCGGTCATCACGCGCCCAGCGGTGGTGATGCAAGCGCAGGGGCGCGTACAGGTGCACTTGATCGCGGGCCCTGGTGACGGCGACGTAGAACAGCCGCCGCTCCTCTTCCAGGCCGGCCGGGGTGCTCAGGGCCATGTCACTCGGGACGGCGCCGTCGACCAGGTGCGGGAGATGTACCACCGGCCATTCCAGGCCCTTGGCCGAGTGAATCGTGGAGATGACCAGGTAGTCCTCGTCCAGCCGCGGCGGCCCGGCCAGGTCCGAGGCCGACACGGGCGGGTCGAGCGCGAGCTCCACAAGGGCCTCCTGCAGCGACGGGTGGCTCGCCGCGGCATCGGTCAGCCGCTGCAGGTCAGCGATCCTGGCGGCGGCGTCGGGATACCTGACCCGAAGCGGGCGGTCAAGCGCGGCCAGGACGGCGGCTGCTTGCTGAGCCGTTCCCGCAAGCTGCGCCGCCGCGGCCAGGTCATGCAGAGTCGCCGCGAGAGCTTCCCTTGACCGCGGCGGAGCCGCGGCGACAGCCTCATTCCCACGGGCGAGCGCCGTCTCGTAGGGCGGAGTGTCCTCTAGAGCTGGCTCAGCTGGGCGCAGCGCAGCGCTGATCCGCCTGGCGTGCGCGGGTCCGATGCCATCGTGCAGCCGCAGCACCCGGAACCAGGCGATGTCATCGGAAGGGTTGGTAATAACCCGGAGCGCGGCCAAGAAATCGCGGACGTGGGCCGTCTCGGTGAACCGGAGGCCGCCGTATTTCACGAACGGGATGCCGCGGGCCGACAGCTCGACCTCCAGCACGTCGCTGTGGTGCGCCGACCTGATAAGCACCGCCTGGTCGCGCAGGTCGGTGCCGGACTCGCGGGCTTCAAGCACCCGGGCGCAGATCTCCCTTGCCTGAGTTGCCTCGTCGTAACACCGGACCAGCACCGGACGCGGCCCGGCGGGCCGGCTCGCTGTCAGCTCAAGCTCAAGGCCAGCTGACTGCGGCCGGATGACATTAGCCAGCGTCAGCACGCTCGGTCGGCTGCGGTAATTTCGCGACAGCCGCACCACGGCGAGGCCAGGGAAGTCGGCGTGCAGGCGGCGCAGGTGCCCGGGGTCGGCGCCGCGGAAACCGTAAATGGCCTGGGCGTCGTCGCCGACGCAGGTCAGCCCGGCGCCGTCGGGCTGGAGCAAGCGGACGATATCGGCCTGGACCGCGTTGACGTCCTGGTATTCGTCAACCAGCACCGCGTCGAACAGGCCCCGCAGCGCCGGGCCCGCGGCATCGTCGGCGAGCGCGGCCCGCCAGAGCAGGAGCAGGTCGTCGAAGTCGACCAGCCCGTGGCCGCGCTTATGGGCAACGTACGCCCGGAACATCTCAGAAAGCTGACTGGTAAAGGCGGTGCACCAGGGAAAGCCCGCACGTACGACATCGGCCACCGTTTGCTGGGTGTTGACGCACCTGGTGTAGATGTCGGCGCACACCGCGGCCCTTGGCGTGCGGCGCTCAGCACCGATCAGGCCGTGATTGGCGCGCAAAACGTCCATCAGGTCGGTCACGTCGCCCGGGTCGATGACCGTGAACTGCGGCGGCAGCGAGAAGGCCTCGGCGTGCTGGCGGATGATCCGGTGCGCGATGGCATGGAAGGTCCCGCCCGCGACCCGGGCGGCCGATGTCGCGCCCGGTGGCGGCATGATCCTGGACAGCATCTCGTCGGCGGCCCGGCGGGTGAACGTCAGCAGCAGGATCCGGGCGGGATCGGTTCCCTGCGCGCGCAGCCAGCTTGCCCGCGCGACCAGGGTCCTGGTCTTGCCTGTCCCCGCTCCGGCCAGCACGAGCAGCGGTCCTGCAGGCCAGGTAGCGGCCTGGCGTTGCTCCTCATCCAGTTGGTCCAGGACCGCTGATTCGAACACGACGACGAATGTATCGGCAGTCGCCGACAGTGTGAGCGAGGCTCGCCGTGCCCTGCCCGAACCGGTCTCAGCCGGCCCTTATCTAGCCAATGCCGCCTGCCGAGCTGAGCATGACGGCAGCCCGGGTGAGCGCATCGTCATCGCCTACGTTGCCGGGGAACACGACGTAGGGCATGCCGATCGCCTCGGCTGCGGCGTCAACGGGGCGGAACACCGAGACCAGTCCGGGAAAGAGCTCGCGCCGCATCCCGAGCCCGTGCAGGGCGACGTCGTGGGAGGTGATCCCGCCCTTGGCGATGATCCACGCGGGCCTAGCGGCCAGCGCGTGGGTCACGATGCTGACCAGGCTGGCCGAGACGGCGCGGCCGATGGCCAGGTCATCCTGCTCGCTGCTGCCGCCGACGACCACGCGGCTGGTGTAGAGCAGCACGTCCGAACGGTCAAGGGCGCCGATGACCCGCCGCGCGATTGCGGCTGTCGTCATCGCGCGGCGGCCGCCGCCGATGACCGACGAAACGTTGAGCTCAATGCTGGTGACCCGGCTTGCGGACCGGAGGGCTGCCATCTGCCTGGTTGTCTGGGCGACGTGCGATCCGACCACGATCAGGCCATGCCTGCATCGGCCCGGCGGCGGCGCGAGCTCGCCCCCGCGCAGCGGTGGCCTTGGTTCCAGACCGCACAAGGCTCGCACGAACGACGGTCCGGTACGGAAGAGGAACGATTGCCCGGTCCGCTCGGCGAGCAGGACCGCATACGCAACTAGTTCCAGGTCGGAGTACTCGGTGGCGTTGACGACAATCCAGGTTCCCGCGCGCGCTGCGGCCAGCACCGCACCGATCCTGGGCAGGCCGCCGATCCTGATGTCGGCCAGGCTGATCGTCAGGACGGCATCGGCTGTGATGGCCCCGCCGGACTTCTCGGCAACAAAGTCCCGCAAGTCAGATGCCGCATAGCCGAACACCCGGTCGCGGGCGAACTCGGTCTGGCTGACCGGTACCAGCCCGGCTGACGTTCGTGCCCAGTGCACATCGGCAGCGGTCAGCCGCCCGGCCTCGATGAACGCGGGGACAAACAGGACGCCGTCCGGCGCTCGGCCCACGATCTGCGGCCGGACGGCGGCCAGCGCGTCAACCTCGGCGACCACGTGACCGCGCAGCGTGGAGTCGCTGCGGCTGACGAGGGCGATCGGTCCGCCGAGCCGCCCGGCGGCGGCGATCAGGCCACGCGCCGCCCGGGCCGTCAGCCCGGCCGCCGGTCTCGCGCCTAGGCTCCGCGAGTTCGTGAGAGCGAAGCAGGTCGCGGCCGGGCCCGCGAGGGCGGCCTCGTAAGCGTCTTCGGCCACGACAGTCACGACCTGAACACCGTGCACCGCCTGGGAGCCCGTCGGGTCATCATCGAGCACCCCGATAAAGCGACGGTCCTGCCCGCGCAGCCGGCGGATCGCCGAGCGGAGGGAAGGGTCATCAGGAAGCGGTGGCGGCAGGTCCGCGAACACCTTGGCAGCGGATGGCAGGCCGTCCCGCGCCACTGCGACCCTTCCTTCGCCACGCCGGTCAGCGGGTCGCGGCAGTGCTAGCCGGAGCGCGCGCGTCGGACAGGCCGCCGCGCGGCCGCTCAGTGTCAGCCTGGGGCCGGCATCCGGGCGCCTACGATCCCCTTATTGATGACACTGTATTGATTGACAACTGTATCGATGCCTGGCGGACCGAACTGACAGGGAGAACCAGTGGCGAGCGTGGCCATCACCGGTGGGTCCGGTTTCCTCGGTGCGCGGCTGGCCAGGGAACTGCTGGCGGCTGGCTCGCTCCGGGTGGCCGGCGACGCGTCCAGGCCGCTCCACAGGGTCACGCTCATCGACCGCGTTCAGGTTCCTGCTGACCTCGCTGCGGACGGCAGAGTCGTCGCGGTGCAGGGTGATCTGGATGACATCCTGGACTGCGGCAAGGGCGGGCCGGCAGCGCTCGCCGACGCCGATGTGATCTTCCATCTTGCCGCCGCGGTCAGCGCGGAGTGCGAAGCCGATTTCGACCTGGGCATGCGGACCAATCTGCGCGCTACCGAGAGCCTGCTGGCGTCCTGCCGCGCCGCCGCCACGAACCCTGTCGTCATCTTCGCCAGCTCGGTCGCGGTGTTCGGGGCGAGCGGGGACCATCGGCTCCCTGCGGTCGTCGATGATCAGACTGCTCCGAACCCGCAGTCCAGCTACGGCATCCAGAAGCTCATCGGAGAGCATCTGCTGGCCGACTACACCCGCAAGGGTTTCCTGCGCGGCCGGACGGTCCGGCTGATGACTGTCGTGGTCCGCCCTGGCCGGCCCAACGCTGCCGCGTCGAGCTTCCTGTCGGCGATCATCCGCGAGCCGCTGCGCGGCGAGCGCGCGCGCTGTCCGGTCGCCCCGCAGACCGAGATCGCGCTCGCCTCGCCGGCCAGGGCCATCGAGGGGCTGCTCTGCGCGGCGACCTCATCTGAGCAGGCGTGGGGCGGCCGGACAGCTGTCAACCTCCCGGCGCTGACCGTCACGGTCTCCGAGATGATCAGCGCGCTGAAACGCGCGGCTGGCCGGGACGCCGCCTCGATGATCGATTGGGAACCGGACCCAGTGGTGGCCCGCATTATCGCGAGCTGGCCTGGCAGGTTCCGGACCGACCGAGCGACCGTCGGCTCGGCCGACCAGACCGTCTTAAGTTCCGCGGTCAGAGCATGCAGCAGATCAGGAACATCTTCCGGCGCCGAATCGTGCAGGGCTTCGGCCACGATCAGGGCTGCGGTGGTTGAGTTCCTGACGGCCGACAGGGCGCTCTGCCGGTTCGTCCAGCGCCGTGCGTGCGCCTGGCGGGCGCCGTCGGCGAAGATCACCTCGCCGGGGACGGGATACTCGGACTCGCCGGAGAACGTCAGATACCGCTCGTCGCCGTCCGCATACCGCACCTCGAGATTGCCGCTGATCTGCGTCACATCGAAGACGGCCACCGGTATCGCGAAGGCGAGGGAGACGGCGTTGCCGAGATCGACCAGCGGATGCAACTGCGGCAGGTTCCCCTCCTTGCGGAATCGCCGCAGCAACGACTCTGCGGCGGACCGGTACTGGGTCGGCTTCAGCCCCATGGCGGAGAAGGCGCGCCGCCAGGCCTGGATCTCGGGCAGTTCGCTCTCGGTAGCCTCCGCCAGCCGGGTCGCAGCGATTGCGGTGAAAGCGGCGGCGCGCGAGCCGGTCACGGCATCGGGGGTGATCCCTTCCGCGAACAGGACGCCGGGCACCAGCGCGGGGAAGTCCCGCCACAGCTCGGCGGAATGCCGGAAGTGCATCAGGTGCCGGCCGCGCTCGGGGCTGTTACCGCCCATCCCGGCCCATCGCGTAGAACTCGGGATTGGGCCGCAGGGCAGCCAAGTGAGCAATCCGGTTGGACGCGGCGAAGAACGCCGTGATCGCGCCGACATCCCAGATCTCATCGTCGGTGAGGCCGGCGGCTCTGGCCCGCGCGAGATCGGCTTCGCCGAATAGCTCTGGCTTGCGGGCCAGCGCGAGGGCGAGGTCGACGATAGCGCGGCGGCGCTCGTCAAGCTCGGCCTGCCAGGGATTGACGGCCACCTGATCAGCCAGGAGGCGGTCCTTGGAGCGAATACGCAAGATGGCGCCGTGGGCGACAACGCAGTAGGTGCAATGGTTGGCCCCTGACGTGGCGACGACTACGAGCTCACGCTCGGCCTTGCTGAGGCCGTCCTGGCGGTCCATCAACGCGTCGTGATAGTCGAGGAAGGCGCGCAGTTCGGCCGGCCGGTGACCGAGCGCCCTGAATATGTTCGGAACGAACCCGGACTTCTGCGCGATCACATCGATGCGCTCCCGCAGGTCGTCAGGAAGTTCCGCTGGCTCGGTGAGGGGGAACCGGCTATCAGCCACGTCATCTCCTTGGTCACAGGAACGCTGTACCACGCTGCACGATAACGCGTGCACTCCGGTGCTACTCCGGTGCCGGCCTCGACCCCGGGCCCCGTGCGTTCTAGTGGGAATCATCGTATTGTCGTTATGATCCGCTCAGGAATGGTGTCGGCCGCGGATTCAGGCATTCAGCTGGGCACGGACTGCGCCTGTCCGGTCCCTGCGCCGTATGGGTGTGCCAGCGGTTGCGCGAAACAATGACAGATTCCGCGCCAATTGCGGGCGGCATCTGACGGTATTTAGAACTCGACGACAACCTTGCCCACGACCCGGCGGTATTTGAGCTGGTCGATGGCCTCGCGGGCCCGACTGGCCGGGTAGCGGCCGGAAATGAGCGGGCGGATCGCGCCAGCCTCGTACAGGCGGAGAACTTCGTCGCAGTTGGCGCGGTCGGCCGCCGGGTTCTCTGCGGCCAACCCGCCGTAGAGGACTCCTGATGCTCGGCCGTGCCGCCGGGGTATACCTCTGACCAATGCAAAGAGATGAGGTGGCAGAGATGACGCAACCAGGCAGACCACTAGTGTTCGTCCACGGCCTGTGGCTGCACGGGACGTCCTGGGGCCCGTGGGAGGAGTTCTTCCGCGAAGCGGAATACACGCCAATGGCGCCTGGCTGGCCAGGGGAGTCGGACACGGTCGAGGAGACCAGGCGCGATCCCGGCAAGGTCGCCGGCAAAGGGATCGAGGAAGTAGTCCAGCACTATGCCAGGATCATTCGTGACCTGGACAGCCTGCCGGTCGTCATCGGCCACTCCTTCGGCGGCCTCATCGCCCAGCGCCTACTGGGGCAGAATCTGGCAGCCGCTGCTATCGCGGTTGACGCAGCGCCGATCAAGGGCGTCCTCAATATCCCGCCGTCGGCGCTGCGGGTGGCATCCATCGCGCTGCGCAGGCCTGCCAGCCGGCGCGAGGCTGTCGCCCTGACGAGGGACCAGTTCAGGTACGGCTTCGCGAACGCCCTGCCGGAGCAGGAGTCGGCCGAGCTATTCGAGCGTTGGACCATTCCATCGCCGGCCAGGCCGCTGTTCGAGGCGGCGCTCGCCAACTTCACGCCCCGCTCGCCAGCGAGGGTCAATACTGGCAACAAGGAACGCGGGCCGCTGCTGCTCATCGCCGGCGGCCGTGACCACACCGTGCCCGTGGCGATCACCACATCGACGCGCAAGCTCTATCACAAGTCGCCCGCGATCACGGACTTCCGGGAGTTCCCCGATCGAGGTCACTCGCTTACGGTCGACCCGGCCCGCAGCCGTCGGCCCGCAGCCGGCTGCTCCTTGCCCGGCTGCGGGCCGTACCCGGCTGCGCCTCTTACCCGGCTGCGCTGCCCACAGTTTCCAGTTCTCCGCTCAGGTCGACGTCCGGCTTCGCTTCACGCGCGAGCCTGCTTGGCCACCACACCTTGCTTCCGATGTCCAGGTTCAGCGCGGTGACGAGCACGGACCGCACGATGATGCTGTCCAGCAGCACGCCGAAGGCGACGGCGAAGCCGAGCTCGGCCAGGAACGTGATCGGCAGCGTACCTAGCACTGCGAACGTTCCTGCCAGCACCGCTCCCGCCGACGTGATCACGCCACCCGTAGCGGCGAGCCCGATCAGGGCGCCGCGCCGCGCGCTGTGCCGCTTGGCCTCCTCCCGCACCCTGGTCATCAGGAAGATGTTGTAGTCGATGCCCAGTGCCACGAGGAAGACGAACACGAATAGCGGGAAGGAGGTGTCCGCACCGCCGAACCCGAATACGTGGTTGAAGACCAGCGCGCTCACTCCCAGTGCGGCTGCGAACGAGAGCACCACGGTGGCGATCAGCATGATCGGCGCGATGATGGCTCGGAGCAGCAGGGCCAGGATGACGAACACGACGGCCAGGATCAGCGGGATGATCACGTTCCTGTCATGCGCCGCGGTCGGGCGGCATCGTGAGGGTTCCCGGGAGGAACGCGTCACCGCCATGGATCTGCGGCGGGGTGACCGCGGTAATGCCGGGCACGCCAGCGAAGGTGGTCCGCAGCTGCGAAGACGCGGCGGGGCTGCCGACGACAACGACCGGCTGACCGACTCCTGCAGGGAAGTGGCGGTCGAGCACCCGCTGGCCGATGACCGAATCCGGGTGATGGCCGCTGAAGGACTGAGCGGCGGTCAGTCCGCTCGCCTTCAGGCCAGTCAGCCCGACCGCCATGGCGGCCAGGACCAGTGCAGTGGTCACCCAGACAGTACGCGGCCTGACGGCCACCCTGCGACCGACACGGGCCCAGAATCCGCTGCTCGTCGGTTCGACGGAAGCAAACTTCGGCCGCACCGGCCAGAAGATCCACCGCCCGAAGATCACCAGCAGGGCCGGAAGCAGCGTGATCATGGCTGCCAGCGCGACTCCTACGCCGATGGCCAGAACCGGACCCATCCCCTTGGTCGAATTCAGCTCGGCGACCGTCAGCGTCAGCAGGCTGAGGATGACCGTCCCGGCGCTCGCGATGATCGCGGGACCTGCCCGGCGGAGCGCGACGGCCATCGCCTCGTGCCGGTCCTCGTGCCGGCGCAACTCCTCGCGGTAGCGGGCCGTGAGCAGTAGCGCGTAGTCCGTTCCGGCGCCGAACACGAGGACGTTCAAGATGCCAGCGCTCTGGCCGTTGACGGTCAGGCCAGTATGAGCGGCAAGCAGGTATATGAATGCCTCTGCGCTGGTCAGCGCGATCCCCGCGGTTATGACTGGCAGTAGCCATAGCAGGGGGCTGCGATAAGTGATTAGCAAGAGCACGATGACGACGGCGAGCGTCGCGAACAACAGCGTTGTGTCGATCCCGCTAAACGCTTTAGCGGAGTCAGCGGCGCTTCCGAGTGGTCCGGCGATGTGCGCGACCATGCCATTGGCGTGAGCGTGCGCGATCCCCCGCAGCTTGCTGACGGCAGCGGTGGCTCCGTTCCAGCCCTTCGAGCCCAGGTTGACCGGCACCAGGGTCTGGGCGGCCTTCCCGTCGGCGGAAAAGAACGGTCCGGCAAGGTGCTGCCGAACGACGCCGGGTATCCCGGCGAACGCGGCAGCATCCTGCACTGCCTTATGCCGGTCCGCGGCTGTCAGGCCCGACGGCCGGTTGTAGACGACCACGGCCGGGTAGACGTTCGGTGACTGGAACGTCGATTGCAGGTTCAGCACGCGGGTCGATTCGGCCTTGGCCGGCAGCCACGACTGGGCGTTGTTCTTCTCGGCTCCGGTCAGCTTGCCCGAAAGTGGGCCAGCCACGGCGACCACGATCAGCCAGAACACCAGGACAGCCCACTTGGTCCGGCGGCCTCCAGGCAGGCGTAGCAGGGCGCGGGCCTTGCTCATTTCGACTCCAGATAGGTTGGGGTACTCAGGTCAAGGTCGGCCCGCGCGCCGTACGTTCACGAGAACCAAGACAAGTTATATCTCGATTGGCGCCGCCACGACAAGTTGATTATCGGTAGGTGCTTGACGTGGGCTTGGCAGCAGGCCGTGCCTCGCGGCCCGGCTAAGGGATGCCGGAATGCTCAGCGCCGCGCGGCGGCGATCAGGCCCAGGTAATCCGTCCCGCATGGGACGCAGCACGCGAGATGCGCCGCCACACCAGGAAACCTCTGTTCCGGAGATGTCTCGTCAAGATCGGCTTCGGTGTACCGGTCGAGTGACTGGAATGCGACCTCACAGCCGGTGTCACCGGGATCGGCGGTCAGCAGCCTGGCCAGCCAGTGGGCATTGTTGGCGTGCTGCGTCATGCGCTCACTTGGCAGCAGGCCGTCCGTGATAAGCCGTGCGCCGACTTTGCGGCGTGCCTCGAACAGCGCCTGGTAGATCGAGTTCCGGCTCGGGCCGAGCCCGCTCGTCAGCGCCTCGGCGGGCAGGTCGCCGAGCGTCACTGACGTGAAGATGGCACGCTGGCCCGCGGTCAGTTCCTCGTCAACGGCGCGGCGCAGCGCCGCGCGGGCCTCC
>WNFI01687984.1_pt1 | contig 10935 bp, 8 predicted proteins | sample 5400471 | NCBI WGS metagenome assembly WNFI01 (sample SAMN13153348, study PRJNA577476) | soil metagenome | isolation source: 100 cm saprolite on Douglas fir-dominated hillslope | place: USA:California | collected 2013-09-17 | reverse complement strand
GCCGAACTGGTTGGCGAGAAAGAACGAGATATACATCCCGATCATCACGAATTCGCCCTGGGCGAAATTGACGATCTTGACCACGCCGAAGATCAGCGTCACGCCAATGCTGACGAGCGCATAAATGCCGCCGATGAGCAGGCCGTTGATCACGGCCTGGGCCAGTGTCTCCCACATCGAATCTACCGGTACTTTACGTTTTCATCAGCGGTGCGCGCTTGTCTTCGTCCGGGAAGACGCTGGCGAGATCGGCGTTCTGCCACTGCACCCCGACCGGATGGCCGTAGACGTTCTTGCCGTCAGGACCGAACTTTACCTTGCCGCCGGGCGCCATCGCCGCAAACCCCTTTGAGACATCGAGCGCCGACAGCGCTTCACGCACCTTCTGCGGATCGGCGGAGCCGGCGCGCTCCAGCGCATCGGCCAGCATGAAAGTCTGCGCCACCAGGCCGCCGGCATATTCGAACAGGAATTCGCCGGTGCGCTTTTTATATTCGGCGTTCACCTTCTGCGCGTCGTCGCTCATGTCGTGGTTCCAGTGCGCCACGCCTTGCAGGCCTTCGGCGAGCTTTCCGACGTTTTTATAGAAGTCCGGAATCACGAACCCGCCCGAGCCGCCGTTGATCGCGACATTGAGGCCGACCTGCTTGACGGTGCGTACGATCAGGATGAGGTCGTTCAGATAGGAGACCGAGAACAGCGCGTTCGCGCCGGAGGCCTTGACCTTGTTGATCAGCGGGGAGGCGTCGGTGAAGCCGGCCGAATAAGGCTCGAACATGACGATTTCGACGCCTTCGCCCGGCGCCAGTTCCTTCAGGCCGTTCGACGTCGAGGTGCCGAACGCGGTGTTTTCGAAGATCACGGCCACTTTCGGCTTGTCGCCGACCAGTTTCGCCATTTGCAATTGCGCTTTGGCAAATTGCGAGGCGCGGGCGAACGGGGTGAAGGTGTAGGTGCGGCCCTTGTTGAGCTGATCCGAGCTGGAGCCCGTGATGATCGGAACCTTTGCGCGCTCGCACACTTCGCTGGCGATCAAGGTCAGCGCGCTGGCGAAGCAGCCGTGGATCGCTGACAGCTTGTTGCCGGTGATCAGCCGGTCGGTTTCCGTGCGGGTCACGGTGGTGTCGCTCTGCACGTCGGAAAGGATCAGGTTGAGCTTGGCGCCGCCGAGCGATTTGATGCCGCCGGCCTCGTTGACCATCTCGATCGCAAGTTTGGCGGCGGCGACGCAGCCGACGCCGATTTGCGCCATGCTGCCGGTGGTCGGATAAAGCGCGCCGATATTGACGGGGTCGGCCGCCCAGCCGCGCAACGGCACTGCACCGAATGCGCCGGCGGCGAGCACGCCACCCGTCTTGATGAGAAACTGGCGGCGGCTTTGCCGCTTCGACACTGTCTGTTTCAGCTCGCCATTATTGCCGACAGCAGCCTTGCGATCTTTTTTCATGCCGTTTCCCCCTGTGCTGGCAGCGGTACAGCTGGCTGTCCGCTGATTTTCTTGGATCGTAGCCGCTTCCAAAATTGTTTACAATATAGTTTTCAATATTATTATGATTGAAAGCGCGGGCTTTGTGATGCCGTTGGTTGCGCCGGGCGGCGCGCGGCCGCCCAACCGGGGAAGTTATGGTCGGAAAACCATCCAAACGCGCGATCGCTCGCACGGCTAAATCCCGTCAGATGACGCCATCGCCTGCGCGCGAGCCCGCAGCCATCATGATCGCCAAGCGCCTCGAGGAGGATATCGTGCTGGGCCGGCGCCAGCCGAAGGAGCGTCTGATCGAGCAGGATCTGTCCGACCTGTTCCAGACCCATCGCGGTGACGTGCGGCTGGCGCTGTTCGAGCTCGAGAAAAAAGGTCTGGTGGAGCGCATTCCCAATCGCGGTGCGCAGGTTCGCGGTCTGACGCCGCTGGAGGTGAACGAGATTTACGCGGTCCGCGAAGAGCTGGAAGTGATGGCGGTCGGCATCATCCCGTTTCCCGTCGGTCGCAAGGATATCGAGCGGCTGGAAGAACTCCAGCGCGAGCACGCCGCCGCCATCGCCGCGGGCGACCTGCTAAATGTCTTTTATAGCAACCTCAGTTTTCACCAGGCGTTGTTCGGGCTCTGCGGCAACGCCTGCCTGATCGAAACGATCGAATTGCTTGCTCAGAAAGTTTATGGAATTCGCTCTTACGCAAACGCCTTTCCTGAATCGCTCGACGGCGCCCGCCGCGATCACCTCGATATGATCAAGGCGCTTCGCGCTTCGCGCCGGGACGATCTGGTGGCGCTGACCAGGCGCCACCTGAAACCGTCACCGGAAGCGTATATCAAGGCTTACGAGCGCCGCTTCGGCAAAGCCGATCTGGCGCCCGTGCATTGAGCTGAGTGAGCTATTCAGCGCTGCTCACCAGCTTGATCCGCGGCTTGGCGGCTTCCATCAGGCCGCGATAGGCCGCGAGATAATCCAGCGCCATGCGGCGTGCGGTGAAGCGCTTTTCGAATTGTCGGCGAATGGCGGTTCTGTCCAGGTCGGAGAGCTTGCCGACCGAAGCGACGGCGCTGGTTTCATCCTCGACGACGAAACCGGTCAGGCCCTCGTCGATGATTTCCGGCACCGAACCGCGGTTGTAGGCAATCACAGGCGTACCGCAGGCCATGGCTTCGATCATGACCAGGCCGAACGGCTCCGGCCAGTCGATCGGAACCAGGAGCCCGATCGCGCCGCTCAGGAAGTCTGGCTTTTCGCGGTCGCTGATCTCGCCGATATATTCGACCAGCGGATTGCCCGTGATCAGCGGGCAAATCAGTTCGTCGTAATATTCCTGGTCGGCGCGGTCGATCTTGGCCGCAATCTTCAGCGGTATGCCGCACCGGGTCGCGATCTTGATGGCGCGGTCCACGCCCTTTTCCGGCGCGATCCGGCCGAGCACGGCGAGATAGGACGGCTTCACCGGCTGCGGCGTCAGCAATTTCTCCGGCAGGCCGTGATGAATGGTCCTTATCCAGCCCGCTTGCGGCACCGGCCGCCGCTGCGCGCTGGAGATCGAAATCACCGGAACTTTTGCGAAGGTATTGAATACCGGCTGGTGCTCCGGCAGGTCCAGCCTGCCGTGCAGCGTCGTCAGGAACGGCGTCGGCTGCCGGGAGAACAGAGAGAACGGATAATAGTCGAGATGAAAGTGCAGGAAATCGAATTCCTCGTCGTCGCATTTCCGGCGAACGCGCTCCAGCATCACCATGTGCAGCGCGTTGGGATCGCGCACCGCGCCATCGAGGCGGAGCGCCTTCGGCCATGTCGCGTCAAGCTTCGCTGACGTCTGCGAATCGCCGCTGGCGAATAAAGTGACGTCGTGTCCCAACGCCACCAGTTCCTCGGTCAGCCAGTGCACGACCCGTTCGGTGCCGCCGTACAATTTGGGGGGAACAGCCTCCGTCAGCGGGGCAACCTGCGCGATGCGCATCTTTACGTCTCCTGTCTGTGATCATGGTGAACAAAGCCCCGTCCTCCGGTTGGCACCGGCATGCCGATAGGGGAACGTTCTCGCATTTGCGAAGTTCCCTTGATGCGTTCGTGCTTCTTCCTTCTTCCACACTGTCGTCTTGCTGATGCCATCTCGCGCAAACAAATTCCTGGGTGACCTGATGCTGCAAAATTGTTGCGCAGTGATGGCCGTGTGCGGCGAAACCAAAATCACCATTCTTCACGTAATCGTGCGCGGGACCCCGTCGTAGAAATTCCCGTTCACCCTCAAGAGGTTTGCAGGCGTCATGGACAATCTTTCTGGATATGCGCACCGTCCCTTTCGATTTGTGTTGCGCTATCTGCGCGGGCGTCTCGCATCGCATGCGGTCATATTGTCAGCCGTTGTTGCAGCGGTTGCTTGCTCCGTGGGCACGCAATACGGCGTCAAGAATCTTGTCGACAGCCTTACAGCCGGACCGGAACACGCGGGTGGCGTATGGCTGGCATTCGTTTTCCTCATGTCGCTGATCGCTGCGGATAATTTTCTGTGGCGGATCGCAAGCTGGACCGCGAGCTTCACCTTCGTCGGCGTCACCGGCGATCTCAGGCGCGACATGTTCCGTCATCTGACCGGTCACGCGCCAAGCTATTTCTCCGACCGGCTTCCGGGAATGCTGACCAGCCGCATTACGGCCACCTCGAACGCGGTCTTCACGGTCGAAAACATGTTGGTCTGGAACGTGTTGCCGCCGTGCATCGCGACGGTTTCGGCGATTGCGCTGATTGGAACCGTGAGCCTGCCGATGTCGGCGGGAATGATCGCCGTCGCGGGAACCATGGTGATCGCGATGTTCCATTTGGCCGCCGCCGGCAAGCCGCTGCACGACGATTTCGCCGACAAGGCCGCTGCGGTTGACGGCGAAATGGTCGACGTCATCAACAACATGCCGCTGGTGCGGGCCTTCTGCGGCCTCAGCTATGAGCACGACCGGTTCGACGCGACCGTGAACCGGGAACTCGACGCCCGCGGGCGCAGCCTGCGCTATCTTGAAAAACTGCGGCTGACCCATGCCGCCGTCACGGTCGTCCTCACGATTGCGTTGCTGGCCTGGGCGGTCACGCTCTGGGAGCGCGGCGGGGCCACGACAGGTGATGTGGTGCTGGTTTGCACGCTCGGACTTTCGATCCTGAGCGCCACGCGTGATCTTGCGGTGGCGCTGGTCGATGTCACGCAACACGTCGCCCGCCTGACCGAGGCGATCGCGACGCTGCTGCTGCCGCACGAACTGCGCGACCATCCCGAGGCCGAGCCGCTGGTCAAGAGCGGCGCCGCCATTGCCTTCAATAACGTGACGTTCCGTTATCCCGGCGGCCTTCAAATATTTGAAAAATTCAGCCTGCGGATCCAGCCGGGGCAAAGGGTTGGGTTGGTCGGGCAATCCGGCGGCGGAAAATCCAGTCTGTTCACGCTGCTGCAACGCTTCTACGACGTCCAGCACGGCAACATCACGATCGACGGCCAGGACATCTCAAAAGTCACGCAGCAAAGCCTCCGCGAGGCGATCTCGGTGGTGCCGCAGGACATCTCGCTGTTCCACCGCTCGATCATGGAAAATATCCGCTATGGCCGCCCGAACGCGACCGACGGCGAGGTGCTGCGCGCGGCGATCGCGGCGCGCTGCGATTTCATTGAGACCTTGCCTGAGGGCATGGCGACCATCGTCGGCGATCGTGGTATCAAGGTATCGGGCGGGCAGCGCCAGCGCATCGCGATTGCCCGCGCCTTCCTGAAGGACGCGCCGATCCTGCTGCTCGATGAGGCGACCGCCGCACTCGACAGCGAATCGGAGGAGGCGATCCGCGAGTCGCTGTCCCGGCTGATGCGCGGGCGAACCGTGGTTGCGATCGCCCATCGCCTGGCGACGCTGCGCAATTTCGATCGCGTGGTGATGCTGCAGGGTGGCAAGATCATCGAGGACGGGCCGCCGGATATTCTCCTGCAGGGGAAGGGCCCCTACCGCGAATTGGTCGCGCGCGAAATGGGCCGCCTCGCAACCCACGCGGCCTGATCTTGCGGCAGTAGTGTTTGCGTCCCGGTGCGTCCATCGCAAGGCGAGAAAACCGCTTGAGGTCCAAATGGCAGCCGACGTCGTCACGCAATTCATGACAATCCGCACCGTCGAGCAGGTATCCGAATCCCCGTTCTACATCCCGATGACGGGGCCTGCGGCGAGGCCGCGGTGCTCGCTCAAGCATGACGATACCTTTATCGTGCTCGACAGCCACGGCGATATCGGCGCTTCCGCCGGCGGACCCGATGGGCTGTTCAATGCCGATACCCGTTACCTCGCCCGGCTGGAAATGGTGCTGGACGAGATGCAGCCGCTGTTGCTCGGCTCCAACCTGCGCGACGACAATTCGGCGCTGAGCATCGACCTGACCAATTGCGACGTTTACCGCAACGGCCGGCTGGTGTTGCAGAAGGATACGCTGCACATCGTGCGCACGATCTTCCTGTGGCGCGGCACCGCCTATCAGCGGATCGGTCTGCAAAACCACGGCGACCGGCCGGCGAGTTTCGATCTCACGCTGTTGTTCGACAATGATTTTGCCGATCTGTTCGAGGTGCGCGGTGAACGCCGGCCGCGCCGCGGAATCGGCTCGAGCAAGTTGCTGGGCCCGACCGATGTCGTGCTGGAATATACCGGGCTGGACGTCCAATCGCGGATCACCGCGCTGCATTTCGAGCCGCGGCCGACGCGGCTTTCGGTCAATGCCGCGACCTATCATTTCGATCTGGCGCCGAAACAAGTCACGTCGCTTTTCATCGCCGTGTCCTGCAACAAGCCGATCATGCATAAGCCGGTGCCGTTTTTCCGCGGCCTGCTGGCGCATCGCCGCGAGATGCGGCGTTCGACGGCGGGGGCGACCAGCATCGAGACCTCGAACAGCATCCTCAACGAGGTGCTGTGCCAGGCGATGGCCGACCTCAATATGCTGATGACGGAAACGCCGCAGGGCCGATATCCCTATGCCGGCATTCCCTGGTACTCCACGACGTTCGGCCGCGACGGCCTGATCACGGCGCTGCAGATGCTGTGGGTCGATCCGCGCATCGCCAAGGGCGTGCTCAGGCGGCTCGCCTTCTTTCAGGCCAAGGCCGCGGATCCGCTCGCCGACGCCGAGCCTGGCAAGATTCTGCATGAAATGCGCGGCGGCGAGATGGCAGCGCTGCGCGAAGTGCCGTTCGCGCAATATTACGGCAGCGTCGATTCGACGCCGCTGTTCGTGCTGCTCGCCGGCCTCTATGTCGAGCGCACCGGCGACGAGGATACGCTGGCCGAATTGTGGCCTGCGATCGAGGCCGCGCTGCAATGGATCGATGGTCCCGGCGATCCCGATAAGGACGGTTTTGTCGAATATCAGCGTGCCACCGAGCAGGGGCTGGCCAATCAAGGCTGGAAGGATTCCTTCGACGCGATCTTTCATGCCGATGGGCAACTGGCGGAAGGTTACATCGCGCTGGCGGAAGTGCAGGGCTATGTATTTGCCGGCAAACGGCTGGCCGCGCGATGTGCGCGCCGCCTGGGCATGACCGGCATTTCTGCCAGGCTCGAATCGGAGGCCTTGCTGCTCGCCGAGCGTTTCGAGGAAGCGTTCTGGTGCGAGGAACTCGGCACCTACGCGCTGGCGCTCGATGGCACCAAGCAGCCGTGCAGGGTGCGGACCTCCAACGCCGGGCAGCTGCTGTTCACCGGCATCGTGCGGAAAGACCGCGCCCGCCTGGTTGCCGCCGATCTGATGAGCCAGAAATTCTTTTCAGGTTGGGGCATCCGCACCGTCGCGCTTGGCGAAGCCCGCTACAATCCGATGTCCTATCACGACGGATCGATCTGGCCGCACGACAATGCCCTGATCGCGCTCGGCTTCGCGCGCTACGGGTTGAAGCATTCGGTGGCGCATTTGTTCAAGGGCCTGTTCGACGCCGCTAGTTATATGGATTTGCGGCGGCTGCCCGAATTGTTCTGCGGATTCCGGCGCGAGCGGCGGCGCGGGCCGGTGCTCTATCCGGTGGCCTGCGCGCCGCAGGCCTGGGCGAGCGCCACGCCCTTCAGCCTGCTGGAGGCCGCCCTCGGTCTCGAATTCGATGCCGCGCGCGGCGAGATCCGCCTGCGCAATCCGCGCCTGCCCGAGTTCCTCAATGAGGTGGTGTTGCGCGACCTGCAGCTTGGGCCGTCGAGTGTCGATTTGCGGGTCCGCCGCCACGGCGAGGACGTCTCGCCGGTCCGCCGCCAGCGAACAAGGCTGCGCCGGATGCTGTGAAAGCGCCTGCGCCACCGCCATCGGTCACCGTGATCGGCGCGAGAGATGCGCACGGCATTCTCGGCCGCGAAGTCCGTAGCGCGGTCAACGAGGACATGGGACGCATCGTCGATGTGATCGTGGACCGCGAGGGCACGGTACGCGCCGCCGTGATCGATTTTGGCGGCTTTCTCGGCGTCGGCAGCCGAAAAATCGTGGTCGACTGGAACGCGCTTCACTTTGGCAGCGTTGCCAGCAAAAGCGACAGCATCACGCTCGAATTGACCAAGGACCAGGTGACGGCAGCGCCGGAATACAAGGAAGACACCCCGCTCATTGTGCTTGGCGCTGCCGGCAGCCTGCACCCCTGGGAATTTGACCACTAAAGGAGAACAGTCTGGTCGCGCATCCGTCGCCTTCGCTGGACCGGATCGACGACGATCGCCGCAAGCGATCGGCCGGCGCTGATAAAGTTGTGCCTTTGGCAGCGGAGCTGCCGCCGCCGAACCCGCCGCCAAAACCGTCACCGGAAAGCCAGCACGGGCTCGACTGGTTCATCTTCTTTCTGGCCGACGTGCAGACCGGTTTCGGGCCGTTCGTGGCGGTCTATCTGACCACGCAGAAATGGACCCAGGTCGAGATCGGCTTTGTGCTGTCGATCGGCGGCATCATCGGCCTGATCGGGCAGATGCCGGGCGGCGCCATCGTCGACGCGGCGCGTTCCGAACGGCTGGTGGCAGGCCTTGCGGTCGCGACCATCGGGACCAGCGCGCTGGCCTACGCGATGTGGCCGATCTTTCCCGTGGTGGCGGCCGCCGCGACGCTGCATGCGCTCGCGAGCTGCGTGCTCGGCCCCGCCATTGCCGCGATCAGCCTAGGCCTGGTAGGACCGTTCGCGATCGGTGAACGGCTGGGGCGAAATGCCCGCTTTGCCTCGCTGGGCAACGGCTCGGCGGCGGCGCTGATGGGGGCGTGCGGCTATTTGCTGTCGAGCCGTTCGGTATTTCTCGTCACCTTCATCCTGGCGATACCGACGCTGCTGGCGCTGGCGCGGATCCGCGAGCGGGAGATCGACGTCGCGCAATGCCATGGCGAGGTCGTGCGGGAGAAACCCGACGCCGAAGCGACCAGCGTGTTCCATCTCGTGCGTCAGCGCCCGTTGTTGATCTTCGCCGCCAGCATGCTGCTGTTCCAGCTTGCGAACGCCGCGATGCTGCCCTTGATGGCGGGCGTGGTCACGACAAGGTCGAGCCAATGGGCGCCGGTTTTGATCGCGGCCTGCATCATCGTGCCGCAGGCCATCGTGGCACTGACCTCGCCCTCGGTCGGACGCAAGGCGCAAGCATGGGGCAGGCGGCCGCTGCTGCTGCTGGCGTTCGCGTCGCTGGCCGTTCGCGGCCTGCTGTTTGCGGTCGTGAAAGATCCTTATTTGCTGGTCGCCGTGCAGGTGTTCGACGGCATTACGGCCGCGGTGTTCAGCGTCATGGTGCCGCTGATCGTGGCCGACATTGCCTTCGGCAGCGGTCACTTCAACCTCGCGCAAGGCATCGTCGGCACCGCGATCGGCATCGGGGCATCGTTCAGCACCGTGCTTGCGGGTTACGTCAGCGACAAGCTCGGCAGCAATACAGCTTTCATCGGCCTTGCGGCTGTCGCAGCATTGGGTCTTGCGATGATCTGGCTCGTCATGCCGGAAACGCGGCGGGCGGCGGCCTGAGCACAAGGCGCGCGGTCAATATCGCGGCCATTGTCAGCGCTGCGGCAACGCCGGCGACGCAGGCGGCCCAGCCGAAACGATCGAACAATTGGCCGAGCACGGCGCTGCCGACAAGGCCGCCGAAGAAGTAGCTGGCGAGATAGGTCCCGCTGGCGACGCCGCGATTGGCCTGCGCGGCCTGTCCGACAAAGCCGGTCGCGGACGCCTGGGCGAAGAAGGTGCCGGCGCCGACCAGAACCATGCCGGTCAGGACTTCCACCAGATGCGAAGACAGCATCAGGGGCAGGCCGAGGCCCGCGAGCGCCAGCGCGCCCCAGATCGCCGGCCGCGTGCCGAAGCGCGCGACGGCTTTTCCAGCCAGCAGCGTCGTGACCACGGAAGGCGCGAAGACGAAGTAGACAAAGCCGAGATCCATCCGTCCGAGCGACAGCGGCGCGCGAACCAGAACGAAATTCACGAACGTAAATGTGCCGATGAAGGCAAACAGGATGCAGAAGCCGATCCCGAAGGCGGCGCGAAGCGACGGATTGCGCCAGTGGTCGATCATGGCCGCGAAAGGCGACTGCGCGGTCGGCATTGAATGCATCGGCTTGACGCGCTGGATGGTGAAGTAGACCAGCATCGCGCCGGCCAGATTGAGCAGCGCGAAGAAATAGAAATTCGAGGCCAACCCGAAGCTGTCGACCACCGCCGCTGAAACCAGCCGGCCGATCAGGTTGCTGGCGACATTGCCGGTGATATAGGCCGCAAAGGCGCCGCCGGCGTCCATCGAGCTGCATTGCTCGCCGAGATAAGCCAGCGTCAGCGCGAATGCCGAGGCCATGCACAGCCCCTGCAGGATACGCAGGATCGTAAAGATGGTGAGATCGGGCGCGGTGGCGAGCAGCGTGGTCGGGATCGCGAGCAGCACGAGGCTCAGGAGTATGCCGAGCCGCCGGTCGATGTGAGGACTTAGGAACCCGACGACGAGGCCCGCGACCGCCATGCCCATGGTGCTGGCATTGACCGCAAAGCCCATCGCGGCCGGGGTCACACTGTAATGCCGGGTCAGCGACGGCAGGATCGCCTGCGTTGCAAACAGGTCGACCACGGTCAGAAAGGCCGTCAGGCCGATGACGAGGGATCGCAGCACCACGCCCGGCGAGTGGCCGTGCATGTCCATCGTTTCGGATTTCATTGCCGCGGGTAGGTCGGTCATGGCGCTGCTCACGGGTGCGATTTCGCGAAGAATGGGATGTGACGCCTGGGCGTGTGGGGCAACACGGGGACTCCAGGCGTCACATCCGGCAACGAGTGCCGTGGGGTGTGCGCTCGTTACATGTTGTGGTCGTGTGGGTCCTTGCGGACGTCGCCGACATAGAGAATGACGGTCTGGGTTCCCAGATTCTTCCACCAATGCGAGGTGCCGAACACTTCCGGCCTGATATCGCCGGCCTTGTGCACGATTGGCTCGGAGCAATTGCTGGCGT
>WNFI01657602.1_pt1 | contig 10935 bp, 10 predicted proteins | sample 5400471 | NCBI WGS metagenome assembly WNFI01 (sample SAMN13153348, study PRJNA577476) | soil metagenome | isolation source: 100 cm saprolite on Douglas fir-dominated hillslope | place: USA:California | collected 2013-09-17 | reverse complement strand
CACTTTGAAAGATCCCAAGAATTACCGCCTGGTGGGCAAAGCCACGAAGCGCCTGGACACACCCGAAAAAGTGAATGGGCGCGCGGAATTTGGGATTGATGTTCGCGTGCCGGGGATGCTCCATGCAGTGGTCGCCCGGTGTCCGGTCTTCGGCGGGAAGGCTGCGGGCTTCGACGCCACGAAGGCCAAGGCAGTGCCGGGCGTTCGCCAAGTCGTGCAGGTGTCGAATGGCATTGGTGTGGTCGCCGACAACACCTGGTCGGCCATGGAGGGACGCCGCGCGCTCGAAATCAAATGGGACGAAGGCCCGAACGCTTCGCTCAGCAGCGCGGACATCAGCAAACTTTTCGCCGAGCGCACCGGACAGCCCGGCGCAGTCGCGCGCAAAGAGGGCGATGCCGTCGCGGCATTTGCCGGCGCGGCAAAGAAAATCGACGCGGTCTACGAAGTTCCTTTCCTGGCGCACGCCACGATGGAACCGATGAATTGCACGGCGCACGTCCGCGCGGACGGCTGCGACATCTGGGCGCCGACGCAATTCCAGACCTTTGCTCAGGGAACGGGCGCAAGAATCGCGGGACTCAAGCCGGAAACGGTTCGCGTGCACACAACGTATCTCGGAGGCGGCTTCGGGCGCCGCGCCGAGATGGATTTTGTGACGGACGCTTTGGAGCTTTCCAAAGCCGTCGGCGCGCCGGTGCAGGTCACTTTTTCCCGTGAGGACGACATGCAGCACGACTTCTATCGTCCCGCGTCGTACTGCCGCCACGCGGCGGCGCTCGACGCAGACGGCTGGCCGGTTGCTTGGACCAGCCGGATTGCGTGCTCCTCCATCCTCACGCGTTTTTTTCCAGGTGCTGTGAAGAACGGCCTGGACAACAGCTCCGTCGAAGGCGCCGCGGACATCCCTTACGCGGTCCCCAACATTCTCGTGGATTACCAGCTCACCGAAACCGGCGTGCCGGTCGGATTCTGGCGCTCCGTCGGCCATTCGCAGAACGCTTTCTTCAGCGAATGCTTTCTCGACGAAATCGCCGCTGCGGGCGGCAAGGATCCCTATGAATTGCGGCGGCGTCTTCTGGCGAAACAGCCGCGCCATTTGGCCGTGCTCGAACTGGCCGCCACCAAGGCAGGCTGGGGCGCGCCGCCGCCCGCTGGGCGCTTTCGCGGAATCGCAGTCATGAGTTCGTTCGGAAGTTATGTCGCGCAGGTTGCGGAGATTTCCATCACCAAGGACACCGGTCTTCGGGTGCACCGCGTAGTCTGCGCCGTCGATTGCGGGCGCGTGGTGAACCCCGATACCGTCGCGGCGCAGATAGAAGGCGCGATCGTTTACGGGCTGACCGCGGCGCTCAAGGGCGCCATCACCATCAGCAAGGGCCGCGTCGAGCAGGACAACTTCAACGATTACGACATGGTGCGCATCAACGAAATGCCTGTGGTTGAGGTGCACGTCGTTCCCAGCCAGAATCCTCCCGGTGGCGTAGGCGAGCCGGGAACGCCGCCGATAGCTCCGGCGGTATGCAACGCCATATTTGCGGCGACCGGAAAGCGCGTCCGACGCCTGCCAATCCGCGCGGAAGATATCGCCTAGCCTCTGGCAACGCTTGCTTCGAATTTGCCTTGCGCTGCCGTCCGCCACTATCCTGAGGCGTGATTCTCGCTCATTCATTCCTTCTTTGCGTCTCTCTGACACGCCTCCCGGCACGCGCATTTGTTGTGCTGGGGTTTTCTTGTGTGGCGATCTGGCTTTACCTCCTTCTTGCGCGTGGCGGCTTCTGGCGAGTTCGCCCGGCTGAAGAATCGCCCTCCACTAAAATGAGCGATCTTTCCGGGCGGCGCGTGGTTGCTATCATTCCGGCACGCAACGAGGCCACCGTGATCGGCGAAGCGATCACATCGTTGCTTCAGCAGGAGTTTACTGGCCGGTTGGAACTAGTCATTGTGGATGACCACAGCTCCGACGGCACCGCAATTGCCGCTCGAGAAGCGGCGGCAAAAGCAAGTGTGGGCGACCAGCTAAACGTCGTCGCAGCCGGCCCGCTTCCCGAAGGATGGACGGGAAAGTTGTGGGCCATCGCCGAGGGTCTGAAACTAGCCGCCTCGCGCAACCCCGACTATTTTCTTTTTACCGATGCCGACATTTTCCACGCGCCACAAAATATCTTGGGACTCGTGTCCCGCGCCGCTGCGGCGAATCTCGATCTGGCCTCGCTCATGGTGAAGCTGGAATGCCGCACGATGGCGGAAAGGAGTTTGTTTCCGGCATTTCTGTTTTTCTTCTTGAAGCTCTACCCGCCCGCCTGGATAGCGAGCACAAATCACCGCACAGCCGGAGCGGCGGGCGGGTGTCTGCTGATTCGCCCCGAGGCACTTGAAGGTCCTTTCGCGACATCTGGCGCATGATCGCTCGCACGGCCTTCACACAACTTCGCTATTCGCCGCGGCTCCTGGCCGGTGCTGTCCTAGGTATGGCGGTCACATATCTTGCGCCGCCGGCGCTTTTATTATTCGGCTTGTTCTCCGGCGAACACGCCGCGGCTGGTTTGGGACTTGCAGCGTGGTTATTGATGACGCTGGCGTATCTCCCCGCGCTGCGGTTTTACGGACGATCGCCGGCGTGGGGTCCAGCGCTGCCGCTCGTGGCGTGTTTCTATCTCGGCGCGACTCTGGATTCCGCCATGCGCTTCTGGAGCGGCCATGGAGGAGAATGGAAAGGCCGGGCGCAAGCGCCTCGAGCCGGATAACTCCGGCACATCGCCTATTTCGCACGGCCTTCCGAAGTTTCGCTGGCCAAGCCAGGCAACTTTTGTCATAATTGCCTTGTGTAATGGGCTGCATCCCGCGCAAGGGAGCGGCACCGGAGGCACAATGAGCGTTGTAAACCGTGCGGGCAACGGAAAAGTGACCGTACCCGAAATTCTTCGCCGCAAGTCTCCTTCCGCAACAAACTCCAACGGGCCACTAGACAGAATCACCTGTCTGACGGCCTACGACTATCCCACGGCGCGCCTGCTCGATGAAGCCGGCGTGGACATTCTGCTTGTGGGGGATTCGCTGGGCATGGTCGTCCTTGGGTACGACAATACGCTCCCCGTTACTCTCGAAGAGATGCTGCACCACACGCGGGCCGTGCGGCGCGGCACCCGGCGCGCACTGGTCGTGGCCGACATGCCGTACGGCTCCTACCACGCTGAAATTGGCGAATCGCTGCACAACGCGATGCGCTTCGTCAAAGAGGCCGGCGCGGAAGCGGTCAAGGTGGAGGGCGGCGAGCGCCGCCTGGAACTCATCGCCCGGTTGGTCGAGGCGGAGATTCCCGTGATGGGGCACATCGGGCTGACGCCGCAGTCGGTCCATGCGCTGGGCGGGTTCAAGGTACAAGGCAAAACTCCCGACGCAGCGGAGCGTTTGATGCGCGATGCCCGCGCCGTCGAAGCCGCAGGCGCGTTTTCGATCGTTTTGGAAGCTGTGCCGCGCGAACTGGCGGTCCAGATTACCCGTGAACTCCACATTCCCACTATCGGCATCGGCGCAGGGCCCGACTGCGATGGCCAGGTGCTTGTCCTGCACGACATGATCGGTCTGACGTTTGGCGAGCCGCCTAAGTTTGCGCGGCGATACGCGAAGGTCGGAGAGGAAATCCTGCGCGCCGCGCGCGAGTATTGCAGCGATGTGCGTGGCGGACGTTTTCCGGCGGACGCGGAGTCGTACCACGCCCCGGCGGAATCCCGCGACTCCGCGGTCGTTCAAAAGCGGCGCTGATGGCTCCGGGCTCGCGAAACAGGAGGGCTGCATGACACCGGAAGAGTTTCGTACGCTCTACGATTACAATTCCTGGGCCAACCATCGCACGGTGGAAGCCTGTGTGGCCCTTTCCAACGAACAATTCACAAAGGATCTCGGTTCGAGCTTCCGCTCCGTGCGGGACACCCTTGCCCATATCATGGGCGGGGAATGGGTATGGCTCGAACGATTTCAGGGACGCTCGCCCAGCGCGATGCCCGATGCGGACTCGTGTCTTGATCTGGCCACTCTCAAAACCCGCTGGGCGGAAATCGAACGCAACCTCCTTGCCTTCGTTGCTGGCCTAAACCAGGCGGAGATCGACCACGTCTTTGAATACAAGACCATCAGCTACGGCGCGGGAAAGAATCCCCTGTGGCAGCCCCTGCAGCATCTGGTAAATCACGGCACCTATCATCGCGGCCAGATTGCAACGATGCTGCGGCAATTGGCGGCGAAACCCATTTCCACGGACCTGAGCTTTTTTTACCGCGAGCGCGCGGCGGGCGCCTCCGCATAACTTTCGCCTGCGAATCTCTTGGAAACAATCCATACGATTGAGTGGATGAAGCAGGCGGCCCGCGCGGCGCGCGCCGAAGGCCGACTGATTGGCCTGGTGCCGACAATGGGCGCGCTGCACGAAGGCCACCTTTCTTTGGTCCGTGCCGCCCTCGCCCAATGCCAGACGTCGGTCGTCTCCATCTTCGTTAACCCGGCGCAGTTTGGGCCGCGCGAAGATTTCTCGCGCTATCCGCGGCCCATGGAAAAGGATGCCGCGCTGCTCGCGAAGCTCGGCGCCCACTGCCTGTTTGCCCCGCAACCAGCGGAAATTTACCCCGATGATTTCTGCACCTACGTGGGCGTCGAAGGTCTGAGCGAGCGCCTGGAAGGCCGTTCGCGGCCGGGCCACTTTCGCGGAGTCACCACGGTTGTCCTGAAGCTGCTGGAAATCGTGCAGCCGCACTTTGCCTACTTTGGCCGGAAAGATGCCCAGCAGGCGCGCATCATTCGCCAGATGGCCGCGGCCCTCAATCTGGATGCCGAAATCGTGGTGTGTCCGATTGTGCGCGAGCCCGATGGCCTCGCCATGTCTTCGCGCAACGCCTATCTGAAGCCGGAAGAGCGGCGCGCCGCGACGGTCCTGCATCGCGCGCTCGTCGCCGTGCGTGAAAAGGTTGAAGCCGGCCAGCGTGATGTGCTTTCTTTGCAAGCCGCCATGCGAAAGGTGCTGGACGCTGAACCGCTGGCCTCCACCGATTACTCGGAAATCGTGAATGCGGACACACTTGAACCGGTGATGCACCTGCGCGGCTCGTGCCTCGTTGTACTCGCGGTGTTCATCGGCTCGACGCGCCTGATTGACAATCTCCTGATCGAAGAAGACCCTCGCGAACCCGGGCAGTTCCGGTTGTCTTTTTAGCACCGCTGGCTTGCAGGGCAATCCCCGTTTGCTAGACTAGCTATCGAATCCTCCAATCCCTGCTGAGGTCAAACCATGCGAAAACTTTCGATCGGCTTCCTGATTGCTTTCTTGTTTGTAACAGTGCCGTTGTCGCTGCGCGCGCAGGGCACGATTCCCGCGGGCACAGCCATCACCGTGACGCTCGACCAATCCGTCAGTTCCAAGGATGCGAAGGTCGGCCAGCATGTTCCCGCGAGCGTGGCGCACGATGTCATCGTTGAGGGGAAGACCCTCATCCCCCGAAGTTCGAGGGCAACGTTGACTGTTGCCTCCGTGCAGTCTTCCGGGCGGCTCTCGAAGCCTGGAAAGCTGTACTTGCGCGTGAAGTCCGTGGAAGTGAGCGGAAAAGCCTATGCCGTCAGCACGAGCCTCGCCGGACGCACCATGGGTTCGAAGGCTAAGCGTGACACGGTCGCTATCGGCGGAGGTGCAGCGGCAGGCGCCGTGATCGGTGCCCTCGCGGGAGGCGGCAAGGGTGCGGCCATCGGTGCTGGGGCCGGTGCAGGCGCAGGAACCGCAGGGGCAGCGGCGACCGGTAAGAAGGATGTCAACTATCCCGCGGAAACGCGTCTGAGATTCTCAACGCGCACCGATACGAAAATCGATTAAGTCCATTCAACCCATTCGAAAACAAAACGGGGGAAGCGGCAGCTTCCCCCGTTTTTCATTTCGCAGCGGACATTCCTTATTTTGCGTTGATGGCTTCGAGAACCTGCAAGGCGTGGCCTTTCGGATGGACGTTTTCCCACACCTTGGCGATCTTGCCGTCCCCACTGATCAGAAACGTGCTGCGCACGATTCCCAGGAACGACTTCCCGAGAAATGACTTCATCCGCCGTACCCCGTAAGCTTCAATGGCTTGAAATTCGGGATCGCTCAGGAGGGAAAAATTCAGCTTCTGTTTTGCCTTGAAATTGGCCTGGGCCTCCACGGAATCGCCGCTGCAGCCGAGAATCACCGCGCCGGCCTTGTCGAACTTTGTCTTGGCGTCGCGAAACTCGGACGCTTCGCTGATTCACCCCGGGGTCTGCGCCTTTGGGAAAAAGTAAAGCACCACAGGCTTGCCGCGCAGCTCCGCGAGCGCGATTTCCCGTCCGTCGTCCGCCGGCAAACGAAACTCCGGAGCTTTGTCCCCCACCTTCACCATGACTCCTCCAAGAAGCTCATTTAGGCCAACAATCTCTTCAGTATGTCATTGACAAGTTGAGGGTTCGCCTGCCCCCGCGTGGCTTTCATCACTTGCCCCACGAAGAACTTGAATACCCCTTCGTTGCCGGCTTTGTACTTTGCGACGTTCTCAGGATTCTTGGCGATGACGTCGCGGCAAGCCTGCTCGATAGGCCCAGCATCGCTGATTTGCGCTAGCCCTTCCGCCGCGATGATGGCGTCTGCGCTCTTGCCCGTTTCAAACATGGCCGCGAAGACCTTCTTGCCGATTGCGGGCGTGATTTGTCCCCCTTCCACCACCCTCAGCAAGTTCGCAAGGGCCGATGGAGTTACGGGGCTGGAAGCAATCTCGGCGCCTGAGTCGTTCAATCGCCGGAGAAGCTCCGTCTGCATCCAGTTGGCAACCGTCTTCGCCGGCGCGCCTGCTTTCACAGTTTGTTCGAAGAAGCCGGCGAGGTCAGCGCCTGCTGTAAGCACTCCCGCATCGTACGGTGTAATCCCGTAGTCTCGGACGAAGCGGTCGCGCTTGGCGCCGGGCAACTCGGGCATCGTCCGGGCAATTTCCTCGCGCCAAGCTGGAGTGACTCTGACCGGCAGCAAATCGGGTTCGGGGAAGTAGCGGTAATCGTGGGCGCGCTCCTTCGCGCGCATCGGCTCGGTCCGCCCGGCAGCCTGGTTCCAAAGCCGCGTTTCCTGCTCGAGCCGCCCGCAGCTCTCCAGAATGCCAATGTGCCGCTCGATCTCGTATTCCAAGGCGCGCGCCAGGTAGCGGAACGAATTGAGGTTCTTCACCTCGACCTTGGTCCCAAAAGCCTCGGTTCCGCGCTTGCGCACGCTGACGTTTGCGTCGCAGCGCAGCGAGCCTTCCTCCATGTTGCAGTCGCTCACGCCGGTGTACAGCAAAACTTGCTTGAGCGTGTTCAGATAGGCATAGGCTTCGGTGGCGGTGCGCAGGTCCGGCTCGGAAACGATCTCGATCAGAGGCGTTCCGCAGCGGTTGTAATCAATATAGGTTTTTTCAGCGGAGTCCGGAAAACCCTCATGCATCGCTTTGGCCGCGTCCTCTTCCATATGGAGGCGCGTGATGCCAACGCGCTTCTTCCCGCCTTCGAATTCGATGTCCAGCCAGCCATGCTCGGCGAGCGGAAGCTCGTACATCGAAATCTGGTAGCCCTTGGGCAGGTCGGGATAGAAATAATTCTTTCGTGCGAACTGCGAGTGTTCCTGCACCGTGCAGTTCAAGGCCAGCGCCGCGCGGACAGCCATTTCGAGGGCTCGCCCGTTCAGAACCGGCAGCGTCCCCGGCAGTCCGAGGCACACCGGGCAGACATTGCTGTTCGGAGGATCGCCGAAGCGCGTCGAGCACCCGCAGAAGATTTTGGTCTGCGTACGAAGTTGAGCGTGCACTTCGAGCCCGATGACCGGCTCGTATTTTGCCAATACCTCGGGCGCGATGCCCGGAGCATCTGATGCGGACTTCGCCATGGCAGGAGGAAGATTATAGCATCAGCGGCCAACCGCCATTTTCAACCCTGAGGCCTAACTGCGTGAGGCGGCAGAAGCCTCCCGCAACACGGGGAACTGGCGCTCTGCAAGAGCCAGGGCGCCGAACAGCAGCGTCGCGTAGAGGGCGTCGCCCGCCAAAGTGTTCCAGAAGAACGGAATTCCAGACACATAGCAGGCCGCCAATCCTGCGACTGTCTTCGGATACGTCATTCCCGACGCCCATACCGCAAAATTCGTTATCACGAAAAACTGCGCCGCCCCGGCCAGCGTTGCCGCGCCGATGCGCAGCGGGCTCCGGTTCCGCCGCAACCAGAAACCGATGGCCACGCTCAACAGGAAGCTGGCGTAGACCACCACCATCAGCTTGTAACTGTAAAGACCCGTGAAGACGTCGCCTGCGAAAAGAGCCGCAAGCGGGACGAGGAGCGCCGCGCGCTTGCTCGAAAACGCGGCGCCGCCAAACAAGGCCATGGCGCCTACGGCCTGGAAGTTCCAGGGATGCGGAATGGCGCGGGATGCGGCGGCGAAAGCAATCATCCCGATCAAGAGAAGGTTCCTTGCATTCAGCCACCGGTCAAACTTGGTTCTGGTCATGGTGTTCTCCTTTGTTCAATGGAATCAGGTCGCAAAAACAGAACGAATCGCGCTGCACGTTTTCACCAACTGCGAAATGCACGGGCCGCCGAAAAATCGGACCGTCGAAAACGAAACTGTGGAATTCCCCGTTTTCCCCGCAAGGGTCCGCGCCGGGTGGAAGATCTTCCAGAAATTGGGCGTCGATTTCCCTGCCCGCAAAATCCGAGGAAAGGACCCGCAGATCCACGCAGACCACCACGGCGCGAAAGCTCAATTGCAGGAAGGAACGGACCAGTTCGCGGGTGTCCCGTTTCCAGATGGGGAAGACGCCGTGCATACCGATCTTGGCGAGGTTGTTTTCCCGGTAGGCGCGCAGGTCCTCGAGAAAAATATCGCCGAAAACCACTTCGCGAACGCCTCCGGCGAGATGCACCCGCAGTGCTTCTTCCATACGCGCTTCGTACGTCGCGTTGATGCACTGCGGAGGGATGGTCACCTGATGCAGCGGCAGCCCGATGGATGCGGCCTGCCGTTCGAGCAGCTCGCGGCGCACGCCGTGCATGCTGATCCGGTCAAAGCCTTCGGTGACCGTGGTCAGCAAGGCGGCCACGCGGCGGCGCTCCACGGCAAGCACATCGTGAAGCGCCATCGCGCTGTCCTTTCCACCACTCCAGCACATCAGTACGGGTTCTTGCATCGCCTCACTCGCGGTGGAAGGTGTACTTCACCCCGGCGCGAACTTCCCGTCCGAGCGCCGGGAAGCCAATCGCTTCCTGATACTGCTTGTCGAAAAGATTCGCGACTCTGGCTGTCAGCGACACTCCATGCGACACCGCATAACTCGTGGCGAGGTCGAAGCGCGCGTAACCCGGATTATTGGTGAGCCCCAAACCGAGGAAATCGCTGTCCGTGCGGCGGCCGCTGAAATAACCGGCTAGATTCCAATTCATCCGCCGGAAAGTTGCGTTCAGATCCACATTGCCTGAGTTGACCGGCCTGCGGAGCAAGCGATTGCCTGGAACTTCCGCCAGGTCAAACGCATTAGGCGCTTTCAGAACTCGCGTGTCATCGTAGGTGTAATTGCCGGAAAGCAGCAGCCAGTGTGCCGACCGGGCTTCGATGGCAACATTCGTACCGCGCGCCCGCGCCAGATCCGTGTTAAAAAACGTTCCGAATCCAAAACCGCAGTTTCCAGGAGGCGTCACGGGGCACGGCCCGCCCGGAAAGCAATCCGTAAAACTGATGATGTCGTAAAAGCGATTTTGGAAATAGTCGGCGGATACCTTCACGCGGCCTGCCGTGAGCTTTTGCTCGATGCCTGCCGTCCATGTGTGGCTGCGCTCCGGACGTAGGTTCGGGTTCCCTGGAAAGCAGGGGTTCGTGCCGAAGGATTCATCTAGCCGCGGCTCCTTGATCCCCTGCCCGTAGGAAAAGCGAACGCGCATGTCGCCCCATACGCCGTTCGCAAGACGCAGGGCGTAGGCGAGTCCCGCGCGCGGGACAACGCGAGTTCCAAAACTCCTGTTGGCTTCAGCCCGCACACCCGCGCTTAGCGTGAGCCGCGCAAGTGGCTGCCAGCGCGTATCCAGGAAGCCGCCTTGATTGTTGCGCCGCGCGTGAGTGCCGTTCAGCGCGCTCAGGAACGCGTTTTCCACTTCATATTGATAGCCTGCAGTGACGGCGCCGTTGTGGAACAGATACGTGGATTGCTCCGAGAATCCTGCGCGACTAAATTGGCTGCGCGCGGTAAACGGAAAATCACACGTAAACGAAGGGACTGCTTTCGGGGAAAGGGGCGCGCAGAAGGGGTCACCCGGATCGAAAAAATCAGCCAGTGGATTCGAGAAGAATTCGTGATTGTAGGATTCCGCGCCCGAAAGCCGGTGTATCCAATGTGAGCCAGTGGAGAATTCCCAGCTCTCATTCGCGGAGAAATTATGCAGTGCATTGTGCTGGTCCAGATTTGGAGGAAGAAACAATGCCTGTCCGGCAATGCCGGCATCGCTTGCGTTGCTTCGCAGGGCAAGCCGAAACTGATTGGCCTTGCTGAACCGCCAGCCAAAATTCCCAGAGACCGTGCGATTCAAGAAACCATCGTTCGGCCCTTGTCCTTCAGTTTGAAAATAGGCAGCGGCGGCGGAGTAATCGAACCGGCCGGCTAAACCGCTGATCTGTGCGCCTCCCCGGGCAGTGGAAAAGCTGCCGCCCTCAGCAAAAAGGGACACCTCAGGGGTTCGCGTGGTCCCGCGGTGCGTAAAAATCTGGACGACACCGGCGAGCGCGTCCGAGCCGAATAGTGCGCTCTCTGCCCCGCGCACCACTTCCACCTTGTCAATGTTTTCGAGCGTGAAGTTGGAAAAATCTACGGCATTGCCGGGTTCGTTGACCGGCGTTCCGTCCACAAGCACTTTCGTAAAGCTCGAATTGCCGCCGTTCAA
>WNFI01098964.1_pt1 | contig 10935 bp, 10 predicted proteins | sample 5400471 | NCBI WGS metagenome assembly WNFI01 (sample SAMN13153348, study PRJNA577476) | soil metagenome | isolation source: 100 cm saprolite on Douglas fir-dominated hillslope | place: USA:California | collected 2013-09-17 | reverse complement strand
CAGGCCCTTGTGCCAGGGCTGCTCAGTACCACCCTTAGCTCCAAAGAAATTGATGAGGTGCTGAACTTTATCATTGGGCGCGACTATTTCTTCCTGAATTTGACCATGGCGTCTTGCAAAGCGGCGTGGCTGGCCGCTGAATCGATCCCTGATGCCAGTATTGTCACAGCGTTCTCCCGGAACGGCCATGAATTCTCAATTCGCGTGCAAGGCCAATGGTTCGCCGCGCCCTCGCCCGTTGTAGATGGTCATTACTTCTCGGCGTTTTCAGCAGAGGATGCCAGCCGTGACATTGGCGACAGCGCGATTACGGAGGCCAGCGGACTAGGCGGATTCGCAGTCAGTTGCGCGCCAGCAATCACCGATTTTATTGGTGGCAGCGTAGAATCGCGAATGCAGGCCATGCTCGACATGTACGAGATTACGGTCACGGAAAGCAATCGGTTCAGTGTACCGATTCTCAACGGGCGCGGCACGCCGACAGGTGTCGAGGTCTTTCGGGTGCTCGAAACGGGTATCCGTCCCTATATCACCACCGGAATTGCCCACAAAGACCCGGGAGTCGGGCAAATTGGCGGCGGACAGGTCCGCGCACCTATTGAATGTTTTGAGAATGCAGTCAGGTCGATAACATAAACTGTTTCTTTGGTCAAGATTAAGGGTATAGGCATTATGTAATAGGATAAGGGGCGAGACTTGTGACATTTCGCCCAAGCATGATAGGCGTTTTACGGGTAAATTGTCTGCTTGATGGAATTTGGCAAACAAACTGGAAGCACATGGCTACATCAACTAGCGGACTACTTCATATCTTGCAACTTATGCAGCTTGCCGATAGCGCCTTACCGATTGGTGTTGCCGCACATTCATTTGGTATGGAAACGCTGGTGGAAGATGGCCTGTTGTCAGTGGAAACTCTTATCCCGTTTTTTCGAAGCTATTTTGACGAAATCGGCGTTTTTGAGGGAGCCTATTTTCGCGCCGCCTTTGCTCTGCACACCTTTACAGATCCCCAGGAATTCGGCGCAAATTGGCTGGCACTAAATATGAAAATGGATGCAGTAAAGACAGCCAGAGAGAGCCGCTCGGCTAGCACGGCTTTAGGCCGAAGGTTCTTACAATTGGTGCTCGATCTTACTAACCGGGCTCCATTCGACTCTGCTCTTCGCACCGCCAAAGAATCTGGCACGGGCATTCATCACTGTGCTGCGTTCGGCTTAGTATGCGGCGAACTCGGTTTTGAGCTTGAGCCAAGCTTGCTGTCCTATCTTCAGCAGACGCTCACCGGATTTGTTTCAGCCTGCCAACGCCTAATGCCCCTGGGACAGAGTCGAGCCAGTGCCATCTTGTGGGAACTGAAACCCACGTTGCTCGAGGCGGCTTACAAGAGTCAACAGCTTGTTGAGCAGGTAACGTTGTTCACTCCAGTGGTCGATCTTGGGTCCATGCGTCATCCCGGGCTCAAAACGCGGCTGTTCATAAGCTAATACGAGTGTAATTGTTGTGACCGTTACCCCTGCTATCCAGACGGCAAGCCAGACGTGGAGACTCGAGGGCCGCTTGAGCCTTGAGTTTGAGATAAAGGCTGCTTTGGGGCAAACGACCCTTAGAGTTTGCAGGCAAACACCGCCACTCAAAGTAATTCGGGCTTTTGATAACGGTGGCGGGGGGGTGCTGGTTCATCTTCACAATGTGTCAGGAGGCGTGGTGGATGGGGATTACCTCGAATTTGATGTCAATCTGGGCGCGAATAGCTACGCCCAATTGACGACTACGGGGGCCACGCGGCTATATCGAAAGTACAGTGATCGTCCGTCGGCAACCCAGATCAACCAGGTCATTGTAGGCGAGAACGCGCTTCTGGAAATGCTACCTGACCAGTTAATACCCTTTGCAGGTGCAGTCTATCGACAGGACACACACATCCAGTTAGCGCGGGGAGCTGGATTGTTTTGGTGGGAGACCATTGCGCCAGGACGTGTCGCGGCGGGTGAACAGTTCCAATATGAGCTTTTGGACTTAAGTTTTGCTTTGTACGACGAGCATAAGCCGATTGCCCTGGAACACGCGCGGCTCGAACCCGGAGCGCGGTCGATAAGTGCTCCAGTGCGGCTGGGCAACTTTCGCTATTACTCCACGTTTTGGGTATGCCGGGTCGGAGTGCCACCTGCCACGTGGTTAAATCTTGAAGCTGAACTCGCCAACTTGGCCCGGCAGCTTTCTACAACAGACGTAAGCCTATGGGGCGTCAGCGCGCTGGTGGCGTCAGGGCTGGTCATTCGTGGACTGACGCAAACCGGACCCGATGCCGCAGCGGGCCTGCTGGCGTTTTGGCAGGCCGCCAAACAAACGCTCTATCAGAAACCGGCCAATCCGCCGCGCAAAGTCTATTAAGGATTGTATTGGCTGAACGTTATTCACCATTTAACCAAAAGGAGCGTGACCGTTGCATCTGACACCGCGTGAACAGGAAAAGCTACTAATATTTGTGGCGGCTGAACTGGCCCGAAAACGCAGGGCGCGTGGCCTCAAGCTCAACTACCCTGAAGCCATTGCCATTCTCACTGCCGAGATCATGGAAGCAGCCCGCGATGGGCGCAGTGTGGCCGATGTGATGGTGTGGGGTACGACCTTGCTGACCCGCGAGGATGTGATGGATGGCATTGCCGAGATGATCCACGAGGTCCAGGTGGAAGCCACCTTTCCCGACGGGACTAAACTGGTCACTGTCCACGACCCGATCCGCTGACGCTGTTTGTTAAAGGAGACATTATGAAGCCCGGAGAATATCTGATCGACAATGCGCTGGATTTGATCACCATCAATACGCTTGGAGCCGGGAGACGAGAAACTGGTTGCCTTGGTTGCGTTTGGTGGCAATCGGATTGTTTACGGCCACAACGGGCTTGTCAATGGCTCACTGGATGATTCCACTATCAAAGCGAACGCGCTCCAGAAAGTAGCGCAAAAATGAGCAGGAAGATTCCACGACAGACTTACGTTGACCTGTACGGCCCCACAACAGGGGATCGGGTGCGACTGGCGGATACGGAACTCATTGTCGAGATCGAGCAGGATTTTACGGTCTACGGAGATGAGATCACTTTTGGCGGTGGCAAGGTCATCCGCGACGGCATGGGCCAGAGCAGCAGTGCCACTCGTGAAGGCGAAAACGGCGCGCTCGATCTGGTCATTACCAACGCAATCATCATCGATCACTGGGGTATCGTCAAAGGCGACATTGGCATCAAAAACGGTCGAATCGTGAAGGTGGGTAAGGCGGGCAATCCCGACACGATGGACGGCGTGGACCCGCAACTGGTGGTGGGAGCCAGCACCGAAGTGATGGCGGGCGAACACCTTATCGTCACCGCAGGTGGCATCGATAGTCACATTCACTTCATCGCGCCGCAACAGGTTTACGAGGCAATTTCGAGCGGCATCACTACCATGATCGGCGGAGGTACTGGCCCCGCTACGGGTACGAATGCAACGACCTGCACGCCCGGCTCATGGAATCTGGCCCAAATGCTACGATCCGCTGATGCGTGGCCCATCAACTTTGGATTTCTGGGTAAGGGCAACTCGGCGCTTGGCCCACCACTGGTCGAGCAGGTCCTCGCGGGCGCGTGCGGACTCAAGTTGCATGAAGACTGGGGCACGACCCCGGCGGCGATTGATATGTGTCTGCAAGTGGCAGATGAATACGATGTGCAGGTGGCTATCCACACCGATACCATCAACGAAGCTGGCTTTGTTGAGGACACAATTCGTGCCATCGGCTCGCGTACGATCCACAAGTATCACACGGAAGGTGCAGGCGGGGGTCATGCGCCAGATATTATCCGCATTGCAGGCTATCCCAATATCCTGCCGTCTTCCACCAACCCGACCCGCCCGTATACCGTCAACACCATTGCAGAACATCTCGACATGCTGATGGTCTGTCACCATCTCAATTCCAGCGTGCCCGAAGACGTGGCATTTGCCGAAAGCCGCATCCGCCCAGATTACCGCGTCAAGCGTTATGTCGCCAAGTACACGATCAATCCGGCCATCACGCATGGTATGTCGCACGAGATCGGTTCTATTGAACCCGGTAAACTGGCTGACCTAGTGCTGTGGAAACCTGCTATGTTCGGCGTCAAGCCGGAAATGATCATTAAGGGCGGTTTCATTGCCTGGGCTGCGATGGGCGACGCCAATGCTTCCATTCCCACGCCGGAGCCAGTGCTCTATCGACCCATGTTCGGCGCTTTTGGCGGGGCAATCGGAGCCACTTCGCTGGCGTTCATGTCGAAAGCGGCCATTGAAGCGGGTATTCCTGCGTCAATTGGCCTGAACAAACAAGCGGCTGTGGTTGAAAACTGCCGTTCAATTGGCAAAGCTTCCATGATTCACAATGACGGCACACCCACCATCGATGTGGACCCTGAGACGTATGAGGTGCACATTGATGGCGAATTACTTACCTGTGAGCCAGCGGATGTACTGCCGTTGGCACAGCGTTATTTCCTGTTTTAGTGGGGTTAACACAAGGAACAACTCAGATGGAAACAAGTGAGAACACACAAAGGGCCTTCCGGGTGGGCATTGCCGGGCCGGTAGGCAGTGGTAAGACCGCGCTGGTAGACCGACTCAGTAAGATACTATATCCGCGTATTAGTCTGGCCGTCGTGACTAATGATATTTATACCAAAGAAGATGCCGAGTTTTTGCTACGGCAAGGAACACTAACCCTCGATCGGGTGCGCGGCGTTGAGACAGGCGGCTGCCCTCACTCGGCGATTCGTGAAGATGCCTCGATGAACCTTGAAGCCATCGCGGACCTCGAGGCACACATTCCGGGCTTGGAACTCGTATTCGTCGAAAGCGGTGGCGACAATCTGGCAGCTTCCTTCAGCCCGGAATTGGTCGATGTGTCTATCTATGTCATTGATGTCTCTGGGGGCGACAAAATTCCACGCAAAGGCGGTCCTGGCATCCTTCGATCAGACTTGCTGGTCATCAATAAAATTGATCTGGCCCCATATGTGGGGGCCTCGCTCGAAGTGATGGAGCGAGATACTCGCAGTGGTCGTGGATCCCGTCCGTTTGTTTTCACGAACCTAAAAAATGATACTGGCTTGCCAACCGTAATAAGATGGCTTGACGGAGAAATGTCCAAAGGAAAACATGCGTTGCCTTTGGTGCCTCATCTGGGTGAGACGCATAACCATAGTCATGAGACGCATGATCATTACCACGATCATACGCACACTCATTGATCGTTTCACGAGTACCACTGTTGTTTGAACCCGTATTTGCGTTAGCAATATTCGTTACCTGATCGGGCGCTCAATCTTCCATATCCCGAACTCATGTTATTTATCACATTTTCATGAGGTACCAGCTTAATCCTGATTGCTGCCTATCGACTCAGCACCTGATCAATTTGTCCTATACCGACAAATATTCCTTTATTGCGCTTTGTTGTAATTCGTTGACCGGTCCTTCGGACACAATGCTGCCTTTCTCCATGACGTAGCAGTAATCGGCAATACCCAGCGCAAAGTCCAGAAATTGCTCAACAATCAAAATGGACATCTTTCCCTGTTGACGGAGCGACAAGATAAGGCGCTCAATGTCTTGAACGATCGAGGGCTGGATGCCTTCAGTGGGTTCGTCCAATACGAGCAGTTTGGGACGGCTAACCAGCGCCCGTGCAATGGCAAGCTGCTGCTGCTGTCCACCGCTCAAGGTTCCCGCGACACGTGCCTGCATTGACTGGATGACCGGGAACATGTCATACACTTCGTCTATGACATCGGCAGAGACTTTCTTGGTCGGCAATGCCTCAAAACCCATCAGTAGATTTTCGTATACGGTCAAATACGGAAAAATTCCGCGCCCTTGCGGCACGTAACCGATACCGCTTTGTGCCCGTTTATTGGGCGAAAATTGTGTGATCGGTTTGCCGTCTAAATAAACCCGCCCCGATTTGGCTTTGAGTAGGCCCATGATCGTCTTTAGCAAGGTCGTTTTGCCAACACCATTGCGGCCCATCAAACACACCACCTTGCCTGCGGGGACCTCAAGCGTTACCTCCGAGACAATGCGACTTTCGCCATAACCGGCGCAGAGTTGCTGCACACTTAGCATAAGTATCTCCCTGGAGCTATGCAGCCTGGCGGTGGCTGTGACCGATGTAGACTTCAATAACGCGCTCATCGCTCTGAACGGCTTCTACAGGGCCTTCAACCAACAACTTTCCCTGATGCAAAACGGTCACCGTACTCGCAAATTGCCGAACAAATTGCATATCATGTTCTACAACCAGAATGGAACAACGACCAAGGATAGCCTGAAGCAATTCGCCCGTGTGGTCACGCTCTCGGCGCGTCATCCCCGCTACGGGTTCATCAAGTAGAAGCAGTTTAGGCTTCTGGACAAGCAGCATCCCGATTTCCAGCCACTGCTTTTGACCGTGAGCCAGCAGGCCCGCCCGCTCGGTCGCATGATCTTGTAAACCTACCGTCACCAATGTTTCTTCGATTTCTTGATTCTGGATTTGTGAAAGGCGACCTAACAACAGTGGGTAAGGAGAATTAAAGCCCACGGCGGCCTCAAGGTTCTCATACACGGTCAGGCTAGAAAACACAGTAGGCGTTTGGAATTTCCGCGCGATACCGTGCTGAACCACTTTGTGTTCGGGCCAGCGCCTTACGTCAAGGGTGCCGTCAAAAATGATGTGCCCTTTTGAAGGACGGGTCTTGCCCGTAATGATGTCAAGTAATGTTGTTTTTCCCGCGCCGTTTGGCCCGATGAGAAAGCGTAGTTCGCCGTCGTTAATGCTAAAGGTCAGGCTGTCGAGGACTGTGAGGCCATCGAAACTCACGCTTACGTCTTTTACTTCAAGGATTTGTTGTTGTTCAGACATGCCATACCTCTCAGGTTAACTCAACCGATTTGGGGAGCGCCTCGCCATCTCGACTCAGATCAGAGTCTGGGTTAAACGAATCGACAGCTGACTTCTTCATTCTCCGCGATGCGTAGGCCGAGAGGCTCTTGACGAGTCCTACAATGCCATTGGGAAACAGCAAAACAACCCCGACAAACAAGGCTCCCATTATCAAGGTCCAAGTATTCGGATTGCTTGAGCTGATCTGATTTTTCGCTTCGTTGACAAGTACCGCGCCGAGAAACGCGCCGATCAGTGTGCCTCGTCCACCGACGGCAACCCAGATCACGATTTCTATTGAGGGTACGATGCCGAGCGCTGCCGGGGAAATAATGCCGCCTTGCGGAAAGAACAAAGCGCCTGCTAACCCCGCTAGGCCTGCGGAAAGCGCAAAGACGATGACCTTGATATACACCGGGTTGTAGCCCACAAAACGCAGACGAGTTTCGTCATCACGGATGGCGATCAGTAGTTTGCCAAAACGCGAATTGACCAGAGCGCGGCACAATAGATAACTGATCCCCAGACAAACTGCGGTAATCAAGTAAATGCCGATTTTGGTGCCGGGCTGATTCAGCGGAAAGCCCATGAGGGTTTTTGAATAGTTGATGGGCAATCCGTTCGTCCCATTGATCAGGTTGAGCTGATCAATAAGCAGGAGGCTCGTAATCGCGGTTAACGCCTGGGTAATGATGGAAAAATAAACTCCCTGCACGCGGCTGCGAAATACCATGAAACCGAGAATAGAAGCCACGAACATCGGCACCAAAATCGCCGCGCCGATAGCAAAAACGGGTGAGTGAAATGGTTGCCATAGCGCGGGCAGCGCGGTAACGCCGTACAATCCCATAAAATCCGGGAGTTTGCCGCCTGCTTGCTCAAGCTGAGTATACATGGCGATACAGTATGCCCCCAGCCCGAAAAACAAACCTTGACCCAGGCTAAGCATCCCGGTATATCCCCAAATGAGGTCCAGCCCCAGCGCAACAATCGCGTAAGCCAAGAATTTGCCGAGCAGATTGAGATCAAACGGTGAGAGCAAACTAGGCGCAATCACGAGTAATGCAACAGCCCACAACCCAAAGGATAGCCAGTGAACAACCTTGTTTCGCGTCTGTGGGTTTCGTGTCACTGAGTTTTGCTTGTTGAGTATCATCGAACTTCCCCTTGCACCTCAGGCTCGGTTGCGCTGCGCAACCAATCCCGAAGGCTTCCACTGCAAAAACAAAATGATGAGGCCAAAAACTAGCACTTTGCCGAGTGCAGCAGTGGTGCTGAACTCGAATATGGTGTTGAACATGCCAATCAACACGGCGGCAATGATGGTCCCGGGCAAACTGCCTACACCACCCAATACAATTACCATGAAGGCGTCCACGATATACGTCGATCCAACTGTTGGACCGATCTGTCCAAGTAGCGTCAGCGCCGATCCAGCCACGCCCGCTAATCCAGCGCCCAGGGCAAAGGTATAGGCATCTACACGCCGCGTAGCCACGCCGAGTGCCGAGGCCATTTCACGCCCTTGCATTACCGCACGCATACGCCGACCCTTTGCCGAGCGATACATGTAAAAATAGATTCCAATAATACAAACTATCACGAGGGCGATAATGAACAGTCGCTTGTAAGGGAGTCCAACATCGACCGATAGGGTCAGCGCACCGTTGAGCCAGGTTGGTGAGATGACTGCCACATTTGATGCACCAAAAATGCTGCGTGCCAACTGCTGCAATATCAAAGACACGCCCCAGGTTGCCAGCAGCGTATCGAGAGGCCGTCCGTAAAGATGGCGGATAACGGTAAGTTCCAGGATGACACCAAGCGCCGCAGTGGTGATAAAAGTGGCAATGATTGAGAGAATAAAGGCCCCCCCATCTTTCGCACCATCCGTTCCACCAATAGCAACGGCTACGTATTTCTGGAAGACGAAGGTGGTATAGGCTCCGATCATCATGAACTCACCATGAGCCATATTGATGACCTTCATCAACCCGAACGAAAACGCCAGCCCAAGTGCGGCTAACAATAAGATCGAGGCCACACTTAAGCCATTGAATGCCTCTTGTATTACGAGACTTGGAGTCATGATCCAACCCTACCTTTATAATGAGTTATAGCGCCCCGACATACGATGGGGCGCTATAACACGAGTTTAGAAATTTCAATCGGTCACGATCAGGTCTTATTGTCCCTAAATCATGTCTCCTGAATTTCGCAGTTGCGTCAAACGATTCCCGTCACTTATTTCGCGGCTGTAGCTGCCATGGTTGCTGCCATTGTGGCGCTCGCTGTTGGTGGACAACCACCATCAGGCGTGGGCAGTGTGCCTCTCCATGTGACATTGCACAGGTATGGATCAGGCTTGACCCAGGTGTCGGTGGCGGATACTTCATCGATCAGGCCATCTGCGCGAATCTTGCCGATGCGCACGGTCTTGTACGTATGCTGGTTATCGCCATCGATCTTGACCATGCCTTCAGGGGCAGCAAATTCGATACCCTTTGCAGCAGCTTTCACAGCAGCTACATCGGTAGACTTAGCTTTTTCGACAGCTAGTTTCCACAGATAAACACCAAAGTACCCTGCTTCAATAGGATCGTCGGTCACACGGTCTTTGCCATACTTGGCTTTGTATGCGGCAACAAACTTGGTGTTCTCGGGAGTCTTGGTGGTTTGGTAGTAATTCCATGCCACAAGCTGTCCGACCACGTTGTCCGCGCCAATGCCGCGCACTTCGTCTTCTGCGATGCTGACGGAAAGCGTGGGCAGGGTGGCGGCAGTGAAGCCCGCATCCTTATACTGCTTGAAGAAGGCAACATTGCTATCGCCGTTAAGGGTGCTAAAGACCACATCCGGCTTGGCAGCCTTGATCTTCTCGATGATCGTGCTGAACTCGGTACCACCCAACGGTACATATTCTTCGCCAGCCAGCGTACCACCTTCGGCGGCTAATTGCGCCTTGATAATGGTGTTGGCAGTGCGCGGGAACACATAGTCCGAGCCGAGCAGGAACATCTTCTTCAGGTTTGATTTGAGCAAGTAATCGACGGCGGGAACAATCTGCTGATTTGTAGTAGCGCACGTATAGAAGATATTGGGCGACATTTCCAGACCTTCGTACTGCACTGGGTAGAACAGCAGGCCATTATCGCTTTCGAACGTATCCTTTACGGCTTTACGGCTAGCGCTAGTCCAGCAGCCAAAGACCACAGCGACCTTGTCCTGCTCAAGGAGTTTCTTGGCCTTCTCGTTGAAGGTCGGCCAGTCGCTTGCTCCGTCTTCCACGGTGACGACAAGCTTCTTGCCAAGCACGCCACCTGCTGCATTGATCTCGTCAATTGCCATCATTTCGGCATCTTTCACCGAAACTTCGCTGATTGACATTGTGCCGCTCAACGAATGCAGAATACCGACCTTGATCGTATCGTCGGCAGCACCAACCTGGAGCGCCGAAGATACGATGATGGTCAACAACAGGGCCACTACGCCCGAATGAACCACAAATCGCGATTTACCCATGAGTTCTCCCCCTTGAAAATGTTAACGACTGGGAAAGAATAGGCTCAAATGAGATCGTTTGCTACGGATAATATCGACGAAAAAAAGCATGACGACTATGGGCATTTTCCCTGAGGCAGACCATTTCATTTGATCTTGGACAAACAAGTTAATGATGGTTCTATGCACATCATCGAGCAGGTTCTAAATGTGGTTGGGCAATCTATCATATTAACGACGCAATAATTATGGGCGATCGACATAGTGTGAGCTAGATTGGCATCATGATAAGATACTATTTGTCGTTTGATCTGGGCTCAGGCCACTTTAGGAAACAATATGATCGCGGGTGCGACTTTGGGTTGATCCCGCACTTGCTACTGCCAGTTTTTAGGCAATAAAAACCGCCTAGTGAGGCGGTTTACTAAAAAGATATTTGTAGCGGGAGCGACGGGCCTCGATCAAGCGCGTGTATATTGGTTATTGTGTTCATA
>WNFI01029142.1_pt1 | contig 10935 bp, 9 predicted proteins | sample 5400471 | NCBI WGS metagenome assembly WNFI01 (sample SAMN13153348, study PRJNA577476) | soil metagenome | isolation source: 100 cm saprolite on Douglas fir-dominated hillslope | place: USA:California | collected 2013-09-17 | reverse complement strand
CCCTCGGATCAGGACAGCATCCGCGGCGACGAAACGTCCTTCACCCCCTCCATCTGCAAAACGTCCCTCGCCTCCTTCCTCTGGTTCGCTCGAAGCTGTAGGTCTTGGTAATAAACGGCCATCGAATCAACGTGGTGAAGAATTATTGAGTTCGATTGGGCACCGTCCTTTCAAGAATAGGATTGCAATGCTTAACCAGGAATTACGACGTCCTGTAAGCAGTCTTTCGCGTACACCACCTACATCTGAGGTACAAAGACCGGCTCCGACTCCACCTCGGTCGTACTCCTCGTTGGGCGTCAGCACTCAGTTGTACCCTCGTCGGGCGGGCGTGGAAGAATTGTTCCAGCGTCATACACATGAAGATAGTTCTAGTTCACAGACGATCTTGAGGACGCTTCGGCCGAGAAGGAGTCATAGTGTTGATCTGCAACGTCCATTGCAACCTAACGAGCTTGGGGTCAGGGCGACCGATACTCGAGATGGCGTGGGTGCTGGTGCTGGTGCAATGCGTTCGACAAGTCGACTTGGAGGACCATCACCAGATTTCCTTGGTCCGCGGACGTTCAGGGCTTTTCAAGCTGCGGGGTTACTGGACAAGAAATCTTCTCCTGATTCTTTGCCTATGACCCATCCATCATCAGCACAGTGGTTCGAATGGGGAACCATATTATCGGCCTGATTCGGCGCCTTCAGAGCCTGCGAGCGTGCTTACGTCTTCTTCGGATAGGATCCCTTCTGAGTACCCTTATTCGAGCTCGAATGGCGTGGGGCGTAGGATGTCGCCACAGTTCAGGACGGATTCTCCCGTATCCTCATCCCGGACGCTGTACTCTAGCACCCAGGGCCAACCGTACACTTCTCACGCTCATGCCCATTCGAACGTGAATGTGAACGTGAATACCATTCAGGCGTTAAGGGATCGGCATGAGCTCGAGACAGATGCGTTGCTTGTGGCGCTTGGGGAGGCGAAGAAGAGCGTTCGAGAGCTTAGTGAGGAGAATACCTTATTGCGCTCGATCAATGAAGAATTGGAGGCTCATGTTTCAGGATTGGAGAGCAGACTCTTAGAGTATGAGAGACAGGGTGATAGAGGGGGATATGATCACAAGCCGGAGCGTAAGCGGAGTGCGACTCCTAGGAGGTCTCCTCTACCATTCTTGGATAGGGATATTGCGTCCCGTCCATCTTCTGCTCTGAAGAAACGAGTATTTGCGGATGATCCTTCTTCCCGAGTGACTAGTTCCAGAAGGGGCAATGTCAAGGATAAGGATGACATCCGTACTCGCATTGAACAGCTGAAAGCACGACGTCAGAATACATCCGGTGTCACTGTCTCACGCCGCGATGATGGTGACGAATACGATGATACACGGTCAGAAGAAGAAGTCGATGACGGTGCCGACCTGACGATGAGTAGAGAACCTAACCTCCCTCCAACACTTACCACGCGAAACCTTGCGTCACTCAATGGTGCCACGAATGCGAAGACTAAACCAAGATCATCCACAACCACGACAATGAATACAATGACCACCACCACCAATTTGAGTTCCACGAGAATCAGAACCAAAACGAACAACCATGCGACATTCCGACACTGATGATCGAAATGCCCACCGTGACGCCGATGGCGACGATGGAGCTGGTCCTCGTGAACGTGAGCGATCACGACTCACAACCTCTGCGTCTCACGTCCATTCTTTCCCTTCTTCCCCTACGGAATCTACGTTCAACAGGACACTATCTCCTCCACCGTCTCCGGGGAGTAGTCTGAACTTACGAACGGAAGATGAGATTCATCTGAACGATCTTATTAGCGTCAGTTTGCGGGACGACTTGAGCTGACATCATCTCAGGGAAAAAAAGAAATAATTTTTTTATCAAAATTCTTTTGTTGACTACTTCTCTATTTCGTGACCTTATCTCCGGGTTTATTTTCATGTTCGATCTTCAAAGGGCCTGGGGTTTACATATGGTTATTACTTCGTTTTCATTTTCGCATTCGCTTTCCATGATGAATATCTGTACACTTATTGCTTTCCATTTCGCAGACTTTTTCACCGATGCTCGACGTTACATACTTGGCCTTTGTAACGCACCAAAGAATGATAATCATGATCGCAGGATTCGGCGTGCAACTCCCTCCTTTGACTCTGTTGTCCATTCAGCTTCATTGTGATATACTCATTAATTCCTCGCACTAGCCTTCAGCTTCGCCCAGAACTTGCCCTAATCCAAATCAATACATTTCCGTGCATCGAACCCAGTGAACGATACGTGTCCCAGCGCGCTCAGTATCCCACTTCGCCAGGCCAATGCTGCATAGTATCATAGCTGTCCGATCGAGCCCTCTCAGAAGCATTTTGGGCATCTATATATTCCAACCGCCAAAATCGATCCATTCCTCGTATTATACTGCCCCGTGTCGGTCTCCCGAGTCCCGTCCCATTCATGAATTACTTTGCATCTCAATCACAAATGGGGTGTACGTTTTACATCTGATGCCTCGCGCCCTGCTCTAGTACTTGGGGTCGGTGACCACATATCTGTATCATTTGCTTGCACCAACTCTAGCTCTGTCCGTTGCCGGAAATAAAAGAACTTCTTTGGAACCATCGATCATCTTGACTAAAGGTTGTCTCGATCGGTGACTCGGTCATCAACGTCGATTCTTCTTGAGGCGCCAAATCCATTTGGTCTGGGTGCCAGATCACCTCCTTGAATCTTTCACACCAATCGATCAATTAGTTACTCAGACAATTGCAGTCTTGACCGTCGCTATCTTCACTCGTTGCGAAACAAACACATTCATTCCAATTACATCAGCTGTGTGGAGACCCTTCGACACGACTTCGACATGTATTGCAATGACAGCTTCGACCTGGGTTTGGATTGAGGCTCCAAAGGCCCAAAAACGATTGCACGCCGCGTGAACTTATAACCCGAGAAAAATTCGAACCTTTATGGGCAGGGTTTCGCATTTCAATAAAACAACCAGCGCAACAGCGAACCATGCAACTTTGTGGGGGAAATCGATTGAATTACATGGACCCTTTTGAATGTATGCTTGGGCCGAACTCGATACCCAGGTTATTCAGGTCATTGCTATACTAACTAATGATTCTTTTCAGCATCTTCTATCAACTTCATGCTTCGCCTCTTCTTCATTGCAACGAATGTCTTTGTATCGCAATAAGTTGTCCGACTCTATCAACAAAATAAATGGGGCCTATTCCAGCTTGTTCGCACGTTAAATATCAACGCACACACACACTTCAGATTGCAGGGGGAGGAGTGGTAGTATAGCCTTTTTCGATGAATCCGATGCCCAACAACTTAAATCCCACTTTCTTCGCCCTGCCTTTCGCTTCAGAAAATGTCTCCAGAACGCACTCTGTAAGGACGATATTGCTCAATTCCAATTCTTCATCATAAACGATATTCTACCCATTAGGATCTTGTGCATACTTACGCTCGGTTGGAATGTGTATGTGCAGCTTGATTTTTGGTAGGTACCGGTAATACGTGCTTGTGAGTCGCTGACGATTTTCGGTATTAGGTAATGTTATCTCTGTAACAGTAGCAGGGTGTAGCTATAATGATAATATATCTTCCATCTCGTTCCGTCCGTGCATCACAACCCTGCAGTGGTGACATTCACATCTGAACTACCAAGATGGTTTATCGAGGCAACAGGCCTCCTTCCTTTCATATACCCGATGAGATGGAGCAGTGAAGTTGGCGTCATACCCTCCATGCGTTTTGCGGCACCCTGTTTAGGACAGATTCGTATTCGTCAATAAGTTAAGGATGATAAATACCCACTACGTACAATACTTGCTGGTCTCAATCTTGTGAGTCTCTCCCTTACTTCGTAGCTGAGTCCTTGCACGTCGGCATAGTTGATGCCGGTCGGCAGAGCCACTTCCTCGTCTTGCATGAAGAGCCTCAAGTCGTGCGCTTGACGTTTGAGATAGAATCGATATCGACCTGAGGCGAAAGCTCACTTCTGTTAACTTTGCGAAAGTACAACGTCTGGGTTCTCACCTTCGATATCCATCCGATCCAGGATTCGGGTGGGATATTGAGCGAGCTCAGGTATCACTGGTACAAAGTCTCGGGCTGAGATGGATGGGAAGCCCAGAAGATCATAGGCACTAAATAGAAATTAAAGCTCTGCAAGTTAAATCCTGAATCGAGAATCACCTTCGTTGGATCCCATCAGCAGCAACTTTGAAGCCTACAGCATTCCATCCCTTAGGCTCATGGTGTGAGTGAAACATCAACCGCATCTATATGGGACTACCCACCTGAGGGCTCAAAGTCCATTTTTCCAACAAGGTCCTGATCTGCTTGAGATCTTCAACGGATTGGATGTACTTGGCCATTCTTCCGTCAGACACAATACCAGCAGCCCGACCTGTAACCGCATGGTGTTCAACGCTAACTAACAGACTGGAGTGAAAGACTGGGAGTACCTTTCTCCGTAAGCCTGATATCAGCGTTATCCCCTCTGATGGTCATGCGATATTCACTTCTACTGGTAAACATGCGATACGGCTCTTGGGCGCCCCTCGAAATTAGGTCATCGATCATGACACCGAGAAAGCCGTCCGCTCGCGTGAGCATGAGCTGTTTCTTAGGCAATGATGGGTTCGATCTGTGAAGTGCAGAGAGCCCTGCATTCGCACCCGCAAGAATGCCTTGTGCGGCCGCCTCTTCGTATCCAGTAGTGCCTGGAAGGGCGGTCAAGCTTATATATGAAGAGGTGTGATAGCAATATACCATTAATCTGCCCAGCGAGGAACAACCCAGGTATGCGTTTCGTTTCGAGCGTCGCTATATGACGACATCATGAGAACAAATAACTGACATGACGCAGAACAAACCGTTCAACTCCTGGGCGTCAATACAATCGTATTCGACGCCATATCCTGCTCGAATCATATCAACTTGCTGTAGTCCGGGTATGGTGCGGAGCATCTGTTGTTGCTTATCCGCTGGGAGTGTACAAGATATGCCATTGGGGTATATTACGTCTATATTCCTTGCGGTTAGTGAAAAGGAAAGGACCGACTCGGTTTGAGGAAGGACCTGAGTCATACCCCTCCGGCTCCAACCATACTGTGTGTCCGTCCTTCTCGGCAAAACGGATCACTTTAGATTCTATCGATGGACAATACCGCGGTCCTACACAGACAGCCAATCAACACCGAAGAATTCAGGAGATACATCACAATGTTTACCCTTAACAGTTTCCCTAATGTGAATGCTAAGATGGAGATTGTCACGAATGACTTTGTGGGTTTCAGGCGTGGTTCGTGTTCGATAACAGGATATTTGGTTATGCTATTCAAAGTACATTAGTGAGATGCATTGGTGGTGGAACGCGTGATAATCACTAGCCTCATTAGCGGCACGCTCGGTAAGGTACGAGAATGGTGTGACTTCCGAGTCGCCCTTCTGTTCTGTAATCTGAGGATGTTTCCAGTCTATGCTATCCTTTGCCAATCGAGGGGGAGTCCCGGTTTTCAGCCTACCAAGCTGAAAGCCAGCTTGTCCCAGAGAAGATGATAGACCGTCTGGAGGCGACGCTGGGTCGTTGATCCGTCCGGAAGGGTAGGCTTCAAGCCCGATGTGAATCTCACCGGAAAGGAACGTTCCTGTGCATAAGACAACTGAAGGACAACTAATCTCTTCGCCGGTATCTGCATTGGCATACGACTATCAGTGAATGTTTGGCATGGCTAATGAGAGTGGTCGTACTAAGACGCACACCCGCAACCTGTGCCCAAACCGTGGGTTCGACAGGTATGGAACCGTTGGAAACAGGATCGCCGGAAACATAAGACGCAGATGGGCGGGACCAAAGTAAATCATGGACACTTGCTGCTTTAACATCAAGGTTCGGATAGTCGAATAGAAGTTCTTGCATATGCTTCTTGTAAAGTTTCCGATCTATTTGAGCGCGGAGCCCCTGGGAAGAATGGGATTGATTGTATGCGAAAGAGTAGGAACAATCTTCACTTACCCAGACTGCAGCACCTTTCGATCGATTCAAGATATGAAACATAATTCCCGCTTTGTCTACGACGGTGATATTAGGTTTTGCCCCTTTGGAAGGATTTCAAGACAACAAACCAGCAACCCGACCGCAGACACCATCCAGTGCATCCACTTCCCTTACTAGTGTACCTTTACCAACTCCACCAAAGGAGGGATTGCAGCTCATTTCGCCAATAGTATCCAGTCTTTGTGTAAGGAGCAGGGTCCGGGCGCCAGCCCTAGCCGAGGCGGCGGCAGCCTCACATCCAGCGTGCCCACCGCCAATGACACAGACTTACGGAACGTAGAAGCACGAAAGAAGGTTCAGTGGAGGGAATGCTAATGCATTCAATCTGACCAACCATCATACTTCTCGGAAGATGAAGATATCTCATCTGCAAGCTCAGCCTGTGTTGCAAATCCATTCCTAATTACACTCTGGGACGATCCAGAACATCTGCTAAAGCTCGGCACCGAGAGACCGTGTCGTGCGTGGAACAACACGTTTGGTAGGGCCTTGAGCATTTTTACGGCGCCCTGGCCGAGTATACAGATACGCTTCGCGGTTCCCGCGATGATACGTCTAAAGGTTCCTTCGGGGCCAGAATTTGAATTGACTGTAGACAGTCCCGAATTGGCAAAAACTTAAGCGCCAGTGATCCCAGTCGCAGATGACTAGCGGCCTCTGGAAATCGCGAGTCTCATTTTGAGGTCGCCAGTACCTAACATGCATAGACTCGGAAGCCGGATTCACAATGAGAAAATACCTAACAAAAAAATAAAAAAATAAAAACTAAAACATGGCCCGAACACCAGCTCCCTGATCCGATGTATGGGATTGGTCTGAAGGATCGACTGTGCTGCCTCGGTGTGGTTTCTCAACCTCCAAACTCATTAGTACTGTGCTCCGCCACGGGTCTCTCGATTTGCATCATGGCGTCATTCCTTCGATGGCACAATTCTTGCCCCCGTCCATCGCATTCAGGACTGTATGAAAATTGTCGCCGATGCAGATGTCAACTGGGGAGATCTTGCCATTTCTTTTCTTTGGGAGTCTACCTTCTGGAGATGTATCGTGAGTCTACTAAAATGCAGTGATCACTTTGGATTCGGGTGCAAGTACCTTCGTTTCATGCCTACCTACCTTACCCCAGCAAGGAAGCACTGGAGCCTTAACTTATCTAGGACTAGAAATCATGCTAAAGCTATGTAGATATACCTATCGAACGAATGCAAATCGCACCTTGTCCCGACTGTACTTCTGCGACTTTTCAAACCTATCCTGTCTGAAGTGCTCAGCGAGAGAAACTGTCCATCAAGTAGTTTGGATATCGGCGGAGTCTGATATAGACCCATGAGCAAAGCTCCTGCCGTGCCTGCTTAGGCGGACTCAGCTGGGAGGCCAGCATTGTAGTCCGCAACATTGAGCGCGTCGGGACTGGACGAAAGGTCGCCCTCTGCGAGAACTGGAGTGTGTTGAGGGTCTCGAGTGGGATGGTGAGGCAATGGACCCAACACAAATTTGAAGGATCAACACTGAGGTCAGCGCCAAGCGCCATGGTGTGAGGGAACGACGCGTGGACTTGGATCTGAGGGCGAGCAGTCGCAACCATGACTGATTTTGTGACCAATTCAGATGCTGATGTCATCGCTTTCCCCTCGGTGAATCCTACGGAAGGGGTGACTCAGTGGTCATTGTAAGTTGGCCCGTGGTTAGTAGGTAGGAGCATGCACTTACGAGTTGTGAGAATCCACCGTGGGAATGCTGTTACGCATGTAGGGAATTCAGCCGATTCCGCATCTTGAGAACTCGTGCTGGTACAGGTGATTATCCAGGTAACCTGTCCAATGGGCAGCCAAGACCCGCTGTCAGTTTGGTGAAAACGTCAAAAAGGATCGCAAATAGTAAGTTACCACATAGGGTCGAGAGACCGAAACCTCCACATTTGTAAGACCATGTTATGTCATCAGATTTAGACGACGTACGTGTTGATGATCACGTAAATCGCGTATGAGAAAGAAACAAGCACAAGTCTTGTGAAATCTCGATCTCATTCCTCCATTAAGAGATTTGAAAGTCGACGGAGCCAGAACAAGACAGTCTGAAGGAAAACAATTTAGCTTCGCATCCTCGATATTGGAGATGGATCTCCAGATGTAAACTTGTTGGTCCGAGGACTTTCCGGTCGACATGGAAATTTGTGTCATCGCTCATTTCCCCGCCAAGTGATGCGAATGTTAGCCCCGCTCCCAGACGTTCTGCGAACGAGACTCATGCGAATGCGAGTATTCATCTAGTCCCCGACATAAGACGATGTTCCCTCTTCCAGAGTCGCCACCGAAAGGGGCCGATACTCCCGCTTGCCTACCCGCTGTCGTGAAACCACAGTTGCTGGTTGTTAGACTTTGGTGGAGTGTGACGAAAAGTGTGAGGACATCATCACAGCATATGGAACCCGTAGCTACTGGCACGGCCGTCTACTATAAACCGCATGTGCACAAGAACAGAAAGGGGTGCAATAAACCAGGCAATTTCTGCAAGCGTTGTCTCGGAAATTCTTCCAAGGATGTTCTAGCAAGTTCTTGGTGTAATTTGCCATGCTCCGGAGGTATCACCGAATAGAACAGCCGTGGGCAGCAGAGGGAATGATATTCATTATCACTGAACTCCCTCCCCGCTTGTCTACGACCCTGCGATTGTGCGTTGACGCAGATAATCGACTGGTGCCTAGTTCAAGCAGAAGCGATAAATCAGGCATTCCGGGGCTGGGATGCACAGCATCAGCATTCATATAAACATCCCTTTCCGGGATATATTAATTTGCACTTGAAGCACCGAGATAATCTTTTACTCCATTCTATCCTTTTCAGGATCGCCGAACAGCACCGGAAAGATCAGATTGTTGGAGTGCTGCTGCTTAGCGTCGCAGCTCAGCCCTGCCCCGGGAAAAAGCAGTTTGTGGAATGCAAGAGGTGGATCGCCCCATCTCCAGCGCCAGAAGGAAAAGCTGATATAAGCATTTTCGTAGGCCTTCCAAAGGGCCTCCGAACACTTCCAGGCAGTCACTGGCAACACACCCAGATCTATCCCATGATGGGCCGGGCGGAAATGGCACACCACAAATCTAGTACCTTGATAAGCACGTGGAAAACTAGCTCCACTGAAAACAGTCTCTCGCTGCACATCCTCACACTGTCATGGGCATTAGTCAGAAGCAGGCACAGTCATTGCACGTAGAATACAGTCCCAGTCCTATCAAATCCAATTCCACGGCCATCAGGAATTGATCAGCAGCCGAAAGTTTTAGGGTACCCAAGAGCCTACACCCCTGGTGCGATAAAGAATCAATCCAGAATCAATGCTATGATTGAGGTGGGTCCTAAATCATATCGTATTCCTCGACCCCCGACAACAACAAAGGCAAGTTTTGGATTGACTGTTCTGTTATGGTGATATCACGTTGAGATCGATCCGAGATCACTTTGATCAACGACTTACGCCAAGGGGGGTAATAGTCAATGAGGAGCTCAAGTAGCACATCAAAGACGACGACGAGGCTCTGGTCGATCCGCGCTATGGCAGCGTCCCTGGGGGTTCCATGTGTTCTCAGGTACCGAATTTCTCTGATGAGTACTTCCGAAGCTGTATGGAAACACCTCTAACAAGGAAAGCCTGTCTAGCATGACTCTTTAAGAGGGGAGATATTCAATGGACTCACAATTGAGTTCAGATACGCGTGAATGGGAACCAGTGTTCCGGTGGGTCGAATGCAAGATGCAATTCTTGCGATGGCATGCGCGGCATCGACAACATTCTCCCTTGAGCTGGTTTCTGGCTGACCTGAGAGTTGGACGTTAAAGATCAAGATGGTGCAAACATGGAGTGTCAAATGTGCTTGGACGAGCTCTGGGTTCGCGTAAGAGATTGTCTCCCCTGGCTGAAGACCCCGAGGATCCGTGACATCAGGGAGATTCTGGCGGAGGGTGGAATGTGTATTGAGCAGCGCTTCGTAACGGTTTCCGGTCCCTTCGAGTAGACATCCCTCCGGAGCTGAAGGGCGAGCGTCACGCATGAATTGTCGAGATTCATGTCTTCAGATCAATCTCGGAGATATTGCTTCCACCCTAAAGGATAGCGTTAGTGGTATGAATATTTTTGCAGGAATACGTGGACGTACGGATAAGCTCTGGCTGAAAAACGTACCCTCTACGGAGGCACGATGCTGAATAAAATAAGGGTGAATGAGAAGACATGCTCAACAAAGGCCAACAAGCACATACGTCAGCAGGCAGCGGGGAGGGAAGTCCAGTACTAAGACCGACGGAAGTCTCGCAAAGAACAAGAGCATACCATAGATTGACTCTCTCTAAGTTCTCGACCGCGTCCGCGGGGGATAATGTGAATAGATCCCCTACCGATGGCTCGCGTCGTTCATCCATTCGGACACTCCCATGGATGCCCACCCCGACAGCAAGAGATACAGTGGCGGAGATGACGTTGTGTGCCTCTATTACCCTTCCAACTCGCATATAATATGATACGAGGATGACTGAAGCCCACATATAATGGACAAGCTTGTCAACATGAGCGAGAGAATGGTCAAGGTGCGAACGTGTATGGGAAAGGAATAGAGGCTCATAGCCAGACAACATGCTTCCGCCGATGGAGCAAGCGGCAAGATGAATAGAACTCAGAAGAGCGGGGCGAATGGAGTCGGGATGCGTGGGTGGAAGACGCGAGCAGTAGAGGAATCGTGGAATGTGCATAACAATTGAACTGACCCCTGTACGGCAAGAAAATTCGGATACTAGGACGCAAATAGTTCAGTCATTTCGTCACTAGAGAATGATCAAGTAAATGTACAACTCACAGATATTGGTTCAAGT
>WNFI01027255.1_pt1 | contig 10935 bp, 11 predicted proteins | sample 5400471 | NCBI WGS metagenome assembly WNFI01 (sample SAMN13153348, study PRJNA577476) | soil metagenome | isolation source: 100 cm saprolite on Douglas fir-dominated hillslope | place: USA:California | collected 2013-09-17 | reverse complement strand
ATGCTGCGCAACGCGCCGCTCTTGCGGCGTGGTGCGCTGCTGATCCGGGGCCCATGTTCGGTCATCGTTGATGGGTGCCGGATCTGCGGAGCAGCGTGACCGGACGATGCTTCGCATCGCCAGTAGAACGCTGCACCGCGTCCGGGACACGAATTGCAATTGTTGCTGCAATCGTTCTTGCGATGTGAGGTCGATCAGTTCGCGGGCAGCGGGGTGCGTGGAGACGCCGGCGTTGACGCCCGCAACGGCTCGATCCGCGACACCCACACAAGGCTCGCAAGCTTGCGTAGGTTCTCCGGCGTCACCATGCGAAGCCGGACCCGATTGACTGCACCATCTCGGCCGGCGAAGACGCCGTATTTCGCGAGCCTCTCGTTATGGAACCGCTCCGGGGTGAAGTTCAGAATCGCGATAACGTTCGAGGGCCCGGTCGGATTGTTGAGCGCGGGATCGAGACGGACGAACACCGTTGCGGCTCCGATGATATCCTGCCCGAATAAAATAAGCGCGATGATCAGGATCCCGGCCATAACCTTGCGGCCTTCCCGGCCTACCCGCCAGCCGCGCCTGTGCTCGAGGGCATTCTCGATGCGTTGCGTCGCCATGGCTCAGGCTCCGTCCTTCGTGCGCGCTACCAGGCCCCAGCGCTGAACCGTTCGGCGCTCGATCGGCAGCAGGAGCCAGCGGTCCATCGCCATGGCGATGCATCCGATGATCAGACAGCCCGCGATGATGATGTCCGAGCGGCTGTAATCGGCGGCACTGAAGATCATCTGCCCGAGCCCGGTCGTGGCGCCGACCAATTCGGCTGCGATGAGTGCGCGCCAACCGAAGCCGAGGCCAGAGCGGACACCGGTGAGGATATACGGCAGGGCCCCGGGCAGCGTCACGCTGCGGACGGTCTCGAAGCGGCTCGCCCCGAGCGTGCGGACGCTCTGCTCCAAAACCTCCGGCACGAGCTGCACGCCAAGCACAGTGTTCTGGAAGACGATGAAGAAGACCGAGTTCCAGATGAGGAATACGGCGAGCGCGGTTCCGATCCCGAGCCATCCGATCATGAGCGGCAGCCAGACGATGCCGGAAATCGCGTTGAAGAATACGATGAGCGGATTCAGGAATTCGGCCGCGCCGCGATTGAGGCCCGTCAGGAACCCCGCCGCCACGCCGGTGACGATTCCGATCGAAGCCCCGAGCAACAGCCGGACGAGGCTGGCGACAATGTCATTGATAAGACGTCCAGACGCCGTCAGTTCAACGAAGGCGGAGAGGACGGCTGAGATCGGCGGGAGCGTCGCCGCCACCGGGTGAGCGATGTGCCAGTAGACCGTCCAGGCCAGGAGGATCGCCGCGAGCGGCGCCAGCGGCAGAAATCGCCAGATGATACGTTCGACGTTGGTGCGCCGTGCGCCGCGGCCGGCATCGAGATCGGTGCTCACTTGCGAAGCACTCCCCAGCGGGCCACCGTCATGTTTTCGATCGGCTGCACGATGAGGCGATCGACCGTAACATAGAGGGCGCCGATTAGGACCATGCCGACAATGATGCGGTCGATCTGGCCAAACGTCCTCGCGCCGAAGATGAGATCGCCAAGGCCACCCTTGCGGACGAGCATCTCGGCTGCGATCAGCGCACGCCACCCGTAACCCATGCCGAGCCGCAACCCGACCACGATGCTGGGAAGCGCGCCCGGCAGGAATATGTCCTTGACGATCCGCAGGCGGCTCGCGCCCAGAGAGCGCAGCGCAAGAGCGTAGTTCTCCGGGATTGTCCTGACGCCAACCATCGTGTTGAACACGATCGGCACTACGAGCGTGTAGATCACGACAACGAGGGTGGTCGTATGCGTGAAGCCAAACCAGATGATGGCCAGCGGCAGCCAGGCGATCCCCGATACGCCCTGGAGGAACCGCAGCGTCCCTTCCAGCGCGCGTGCCGCGTAGCGATTGGAGCCGATGAAGAAGCCGAGTGGCACTCCGACAAGCGTGGAGATCAGCGCGGCGATCCCGATCATCTGAAGGCTGGTCGATGCATATTCGGCGAGAATGCCATGCGCCACGAGTTCGATGAAGGTGGCGCCGACCTGAGCGGGCGAGGCGAGTATCCTGTCGTCCGGAACGAACGCCGCCTTGGCAATCCACCAGACGGCCACGAGCGCCACGAAGGGCAGCAGGATGCGCAAGCCGCGCAGCTGGCGGGACAGACGGGATGGCGACGCTCCGCCGGGGGCGCTCACGCCCGTGGCAGAGACGACGACGCTGCTCATGCGACGATCTCTGTCTCGACCAGCGACGGCTCCGACGGTTTTCCGGTCAGTCCGCGCTCGGCACGCACCAGCTTCAGCACTTGTTCGCAGATCGCCTGCATTCTTGGATCGGCGGTAAAACTTTCCCAGTCGCGTCCGCCCGGGCGAAGCCGGGGCACTTCGATTTCAGCCTTGATGACTCCCGGTCGTCGCGTCATCACCAGCACCCGGTCGCCGAGGAAGACGGCCTCGTCGACGCTGTGCGTGATGAAGAACACGGTCTTTCGCGTCGAGGCGGTGAGCCGCGCGAGTTCTTCCTGAAGCGTCAGCCGCGTCATGGCGTCGACCGCGGCGAAGGGTTCATCCATCAGGATGACGTCCGGATCGGCGGCCCAGGTCCGGGCGACGGCGACACGCTGGCGCATGCCACCTGAGAGTTCGTGCGGGTAGCGTTCCTCGAAACCCGAGAGCCCAGTCAGTTCGATGAGACGGGCGACCTTGCGGTCGAGCTTCGCCTTTGGCACCCGCGCGATCTCAAGTCCGTGCGCGATGTTCCGGCTTACCGTCCGCCAGGGCAGGATCGCGAGTTCCTGGAACACCACACCGCGGTCGCGGCCGGGCCCGCGCACAGCCTTGCCGTCACACAGGATTGAACCCTCGCTGGGCGTGATGAATCCCGCTATCGCCTTCAGCAGTGTGGTTTTGCCGCAGCCGGACGGGCCGACCAGAGTCACGAACTCGCCTGCCTTGATGGCGAGGTCGATCTGGCCGGTCGCCTGGACTTGTCCGTCCGCCGTGTCGAAGGTGTGTTTGAAGCCCGACACGACAATCTTGTCACACGCAGGCGCGCCTATGTCGCTCATCATCATCTCCCGATCAAACAAGTCTCGTGGTCCGGCACGAGCATGATCCGGAAAAGTGGAAACCGGTTTTCCGAAGAGATCATGCTCAACAAAAAGAGAACCCTGGAGCCTGATTCAACTTTGTTGGATCAGGCTCCTAGGGCGCAAGTTGTCCTTTGCACTCCGCTAGCGTCTTGGGCACGGGCGGAAGGTCGTCAAAAAACTCGGGATGGTCTTTCTGGACTTTGTCGAGGACGGTCGGATCGTACAAATCCGTCGCGACGAACGGCTTGTCCATCTTGATCAGTCCGGCCTTGATCATGTCGTTTCCGGTCTGAACCAATCCGGCAGCCGTGCAGATCGAGATACGCGGATCCCAGTTGCCGAGGCGAACCGCTTCCGCTGCGTCCTTTATGTTCACGCCATCGAGGTAACGCGTCAGGATCGCGGCGGCCTCGTCGGGATTCTTGCGGACGATCTGCGATGCTTCGGCGAGACCGGTCGCGAACTCCTCGACCGATGCGGGGTTCTTCTGGAGCCACGTCTCGTTGGCGACGGCCCCGACCACGTCAGAAATAATGCCGGCGTCTCCGCGGCTCACGATTGCCGCGTTCGGGCCCAATTCCCGAACCATCTGGGCTGTATACGGCTCCCAGGAAGCGACCGCATCGACCAGCCCCTGCCGAAGCGTGATCGGCATGTCTTCGATCGGCACGCTGACGAACTTGATCTTGCTCTGATCGACGCCCTTCTGACGGAGCCACTCCTTCATATAGACCTCGTTGGTGCTGCCGGTCAGGATGGCGACAGTCTTACCGAGAAACGAATTTGGATTGGCAGGATCGATCCCGCGATCTTTCCGTCCGATGATCGCCCGGCCGCCGGCCTTCGCGACATATTCGGCGGCGTTGTAATAGGGCATGACGCCCTTCAGGAGATTGCCGCTCGCTCGGGCGGCGGCCGTCGTGGTAGAGATGGCCACGTGTCCGAGTTGCGCTTCGCCGGCCTGCAGCGCCTGCGTCACTTGCCGGCCGCTGCTCATGATCCTGAGTTTCACGTTGAGACCGCGCGACGCCCATAACCCGTTTTCGGCCGCCACATAGACCGGCGTACCGAAGATGTTGTTGACGACGAAAAAATTGACCTCCCGCATCGCCTCCTCGGCCGCAGCCGTCACCGTCGACGCGGTCGTCATGAGGGCCGTGGCGGCAAGGGCCGCCTGGACGAAGCTGAACAGCGCGCGTCGGATCACCAATCCCTCCTTCTCCGTTTCCTCGCGCCACCGCCCTGTTGTCAGGCGTTGCCGGCGCTTCGTCCGTCTGGCACGATCGGCTGCTTATCCAATCCGTGCTCGACGCAATTGCAGCGGTATTTGCCGGCCATCTACCAACCGGCTCTTAGTTCATCATAGCGACCGTGTAAGAAAGTAGCGACTGATATTGTGCTGTGTCAACGAGGCCGGCATTATCGTTCCTGATCCGCGTCATCATAGTAGTATTGACCGATTAGCCGCGCCGCGGACTGTCGATGATCCGACGCTTGTGTGACTGCAGCATCCGCTTTCAGACAGACATTCATTCCGCCTGCTTGTTTGGTTTGCTTGATGATGCCGCGCTCCCGCCTGCGGGATGACGCGCGAAGCCCGCAGTGACGTTCGGATCGCGGCGGCAGGTCACGGCATCGCGGCGATGTCCGCCTCGCTGAGCGGCAGAGCCACGGGCGCTTTCCGCTTGGCGGAGAGATCGAGGGCCTTGGTCAGCATCAGATTGCGGTGGGCCTCGCGCGCGGTCGCGGCCGGCGTCGGAACGCCGAGTGCGACGCGGTTCAGCCACGAATCCGTTTCCTCCCGCATCGGGCCGCGCAGCTCGCCGAGCGCCATGTCGCCTGGCGGATAGGAGCCCATGAAGTCGACGAGCCGGCGCTTGTCCGGCGCATACCCTTCATCCTGAGGAGCGGACACGGCGAGCACGATGTCGCGGTGCGTGTCGTCGATCGTGAGAACGCCGTCCGTGCCGTTGATCCCGACCTCGAGGCTGTAAACCGCGCCGGGCCAGCTCACCGGGAGCGCCCACGAGATGCTGAGATGGTAGACGCTTCCGTCGGAGAAGCTGATCATGCCGGCGGTGGCGTCGATGCCGCCATAGAGCGGACCGAGGACCTTGTCGACCGAGCGTGCATAGACCTCGACCGGCGTCTTCGCCTCCATGCACCACATCACGATGTCAAGCGCGTGCGTGCCGGAGATTACCAGTGGCGAGATCGTGGCCGCGTCATTGGTGCGCTTATAGTTGTCGATGGCGACGAGCCGGTTCATGAAAGCGCGCGACGACACCAGGGTGACGTCGCCGAGCGCACCGCTGCGGACTTTCTCCTTGGCGGCAAGCCAGCGTCTGCGAAAACGCTGCGTGTAGCCGACCACGGCGTCGATGCCGGCCGCGTCGATGCGCTGCAGCACGTGCGCGGATTCGAGGAGATTGGTGGCGAGCGGCTTCTCGATCAAAAGCGGCACGCCACGATCGATCGATGCCAGGACGGGATCGACGTGCAGGTGCTCGTCGGTCGCGATGATGACGGCCGTCACCTCCGGCCGCGCCAGCAATTCCCGGTAATTGGTCGTGACGAAATCCGCCTGGATTTTTCCCGCCACGTCGAGCCCGCGATTGTGGTTCTTCTCGGCGATGCCGATCCACTTTACCGCCGGATGCCGCGCTGCAACCTCGCCGCGGAACAATCCGACCCGCCCCGCGCCGATGATCGCAAGACCAATGTCCTTAGCCGAGCTTCTCAAAACTTCCCCCCTTCATGTCCGCGATCGCCGCCAAGGCGTGGTTCGACAGTGGCAGATCGACCGGTTCGTTGATCTCGGCCGACAGGTCGGCCGCCGTGTAGGTCGCCATCACCATCCGGGCATGCTCGGGCGCGACCATGACGGGACGGTTGAGGATCACGGATTCCAGGAAATGGATCGTTTCCGGTCCCATCTGGCCTGCGAAGACGTGGTCGACCTGTTCGCCTGGCATCGTCGACATCGGGAATTGCTGACCTTCAGATACCGTGTTCAGCCAGTTGTCGCGATGGGTGTCGTCGAGGATCAGCGCTCCCTCGGTCCCGGTGATCTCCATCCAGGTCGCGCAGTAGTTCGGATAGCTCGGCGGCAGATTCCAGCCGCCCCCGATCACGACGAGGACACCGTTGTCCATCGTGACGGTCGACCACATCACGTCAAAGGAGCCATTGACCGGCTGCATGTAGCCGTACGAGCCTTGCGAATAGACGCGGACGGGCTTTGCCCCCTCGAGAAGCCAGAACGCGAAATCAAGGTCGTGCGTCGATTCCATCACGGCGGGCGAGAGCTTCACGCGCGAGGCGATCTTCTTGCCGAGGCTGCGCGAGAGATGGCGGCTCACCATGATGCTGACGACCCGCCCGAGCGTGCCATCGGTAATCTTTTTCTTGGCGTAAGCGATCTTTGGGTTGAACCGCTGCGAATAACCGATCGTGAACTTGACGTTGTTCTGTTTCGCGATCGCGATGAGTTCGTCCGCCTCCCAGAATTCGAGCGCGATCGGCTTCTCGAGAAGCACGTGCTTGCCGGCCTTCAGGCAATCACGATGCAGTCTGTCGACGAGTGCCGAGCGCGCGAGGGTCTCGGCCCGGATCCCGCCGCACCAGCCGGTGCCGATAACGGCGACTTCAACTTGTCTCACCCTGGCTCACTCCCTGATAATTTCGCTGATATTGCCGAAGATTCACCACGCCACCCGAGCGCAGAGCAAACCATTTGTTCTTGTCGAGGCGATGCGGAAACGTAATGGGGGGCATCCTCCTTGTCTATCGGCGGAGGCTCAGGAGAGCCCGAAGCCGCGTGTCAGGGCGGGATCGAGGCGGCCGATCTCACGGCTCCTGATCGGCGCGACAGCGGCTTGGAATGCCGCGATGTCGACCGAGCTGCCGTAGAGGATCTCCGCCCCGGCATCTTGCAGGATCGCGAGGCAGCGACGGTCTTCCTCGACCGCGTAGGAGCGCTGGGCGTCGGTTGCGATCGCGACTGCGTCGCTCAGGACCGTCCTGACGGAAGCGGGCCAAGCTGCCGCGCGCGCGCGGCTCGCCAACAGCAGGGCTACGCCGAAGAAGTGCGATGTCAGAGTATGATGGCGGTGACTTGTGTGCAGGCCGAAGTTCACGGTGTTCGTGAGCGGGTTCTCCTGCGCGTCGACCTCTCCGGACCGAACCGCCGCGGCCAGATCCTTGACGTCAATCATCACGGGCGTGAACCCGAAGGCGGAAAATACCTCGCCATGCAGCGCGCTGGCGAGCGTCCGGATCGTGAGGCTTTCGCAATCTCTTGGCGAGCGGATTCCGTGCAAGCGGTTGGAGAGATGCCGAAAGCCGTTGTCCCAAAAGGCCAGCACCTCGAATCCCGTCCCCGCCGCGACGTCGGCGGCGATACGCCGACCCAGGTCCCCGTCGAGACGCCGGAAGGCATCCTGGCGATCGGTCGTCGAGAACGGGATGTCGAAGAGGCTGAGCGACGGCCGGCGGCCTGCGAGATAGCTCGACGCAAAGTAGCATAGGTCTGTCTGGCCGCTGTCCACGTCTGCGAGGAGATCGGTCGCGTTACGGCCGGACGTGGTGATATCCGGGGTGATCTCCAGGGCGACATCCCCGCCCGACAGCCGCGCGAGCGCGCGACCAAGCGCCCGCAATCCGCGGGTGTGAACCGATGCCTCGCCTTGGTAGCCGCCGGCCCGCAGGGTGAAGGCGCTCATCGTCCTGTCTCCGATTCCGGCAAATTCGAACCTGACACAAGCTCGTCGAAGAGGCGGTACAAAGTAGTGAAATCGTCGTCCGCCCTACCTGTCCTGATGGTCTGGTCAAGGAGTTTGCTTGTCAGGGGGGCGTATGCCGCGGGAGATCCCAGTTCGCGGGCAAGGGCGGTCGCCATGCCGAGATCCTTGGCCAGGTTCGCAATGCGAGAGCGGCCGTCGAAGGTCCCGGACAGGATATGTTTCGGAAATCGCTCCTCGCTGATGTAGCTGCGCGCGTTTCCGGCGTTGATCACGTCGATGACCGTCGCGAGGTCCAAGCCGGCCCGCTCCGCGAGCCTGCAGCCTTCGCTGAGCGCAAAGAAGTTGATGTGGCACACCATGTTGTGCACCAGCTTCATCGCATGGCCGGCCGTCGAGCCGCCAACGTGCACGATGCGCGCGGCGATGACGTCGAGGGCTGGTCGGGCTCGGTCCAGCGCAGCTTCGTCGCCGCCAACCATCAGCGCGAGACAACCATTGTCGGCGCCAGAGGCGCCGCCGGACATGCCGCAATCGAGATAGGCGCGCCCCGCCTGCACAGCCATCGCTGCAAGCCGCCGGGTGTCGGCGGGGTATGACGTCGTCAGGTCGACGAGCACCTGACCGGGGCGCTCGCTGGTGAACAGGCCATCCGGGCCACTTAGGATTGCCTCGATTTCCCGCGAGGATGGCACAACCAAGAAAACGATATCAGCGATCCGGCTCAAGGTTGCCGGCCCCGCGACCTGAACGCCGGCTGACAGGTCCGCTTGTTCCTGCGCCGCCGGAACGATGTCCCACGCGGCTGCCAGGAGACCGGCCGCATCGAGATTGCGCGCGATCCCGCGCCCCATTTGGCCGAGGCCGAGCACGCCTGTTGTTAAAGCCAAACTCTCCTCCCTCAGAAGCTCATGAGCCGCTCATTTGGCTGCACGCTCGAGCGAGAACCAGGAGCCCCGCCCAAATTCGAGATTCACGCTTCGTCGTCGAGCGGCGAATGCGTGCCGTATCGTCCGCGTGCGAAGATCAGCGGCTCGCCTTCGCGGTACTGAGCCCGGATTACCCTGCCGATGAAGATGAGATGATCGCCGCATTCGATCGTCGATTCGGTACGGCATTCGAAGATAGCCAAGCTCTCTTGGAGAGTAGGGCATCCACCAATCTCCGATGTGAATTCGATCTCCTCGAACTTGTCGTGCCGCGGCGTCGCGAAATGGCGAGATACGGCGCTCTGCTCGGTTGACAGCACGTTGACCGCGAAATGCCCGGATTGCCTGAAGCTGTCGAGAGACGGTGCGGTGAGGCGAAGGCTCCACAGAACGAGCGGGGGGTCGAGTGAAACGGCCGAGAAGGAGTTCGCGGTCAGTCCTTCGCACTTGGCGTCCGCGGTCCGCGTTGTGATCACCGTGACACCGGTGGCGAAGCGGCCGAGCGCCTGCCGCAACAGACACGGGTCCATCGCCTCCTGATCGAACTCGATCGATTGCAGCGTCATGCCGTTACCTTAGAGCTTTGAGTCCCATCAAGAAAATGATAGTTTCTGCTTCGTTTCATCATAAAAACGGATGCCTCGCATGGTCGGAAGTCTCCAAGATATCCGTCTGTTCGTAGCCGCCTACGAGGAGCGTTCGTTCACGAGTGCGGCACGACGGGAGCACGCCACCCAATCCGGCGTGTCCCAGCATGTCCAGAACTTGGAAAAGTGCTTTCAGATCAGTCTATTCAAGCGCGAGAAGGGCCAGGTCACGCCGACGCCGGCTGGCGACCAATACTACCGCAGCTGCCTTGAGGTGCTCCGAGCCCACGATGCCGCCACTCAAGGCATGAAGACCTTCTCTGGCGGTCTCGACGGCGAGATCTCGGTCGGCCTGATGCCCACGATGACCCGTTGTGTCCTAGCGCCCGCGCTTGTGCGCTGCACGGAGGCGCATCCGAACGCGGTATTGCGCATCGTCGAGGGCTATAGCGCCGTTCTGACGGATCTGGTGCAGGGCGGGAAGCTGGATTTCGCCATCGTCCCGGCGACCGCCGGAATCGCAGGGGTCAAGAGCCGTCTTTTCCTGCGCACGCCCGAAGTGCTCGTCGGCGCCAAGGCTTATACGACGCGGCGCACCATGGAGCCGGTTCGCGCAGCCGATCTCGGACGGCTGCGACTGGTCGCTCCGAGCCGCGCGAATACGCGGCGCCTGAGCATCGAGACCTACTTCACCTCGAACGGCGTCACGATCGATCGTCTGATCGAACTGGACGCGATGCTCGGAACGCTCGATCTGGTCGGACGATCCGAATGGGTGGCGGTTCTCCCCGGCATCATGATGGCGTCGGAGGAGGAGGCCGATACGTTAACGATCAACCCGCTGTCCAGTCCGCCCCTCACGCTCGATCTCATGCTGATCGAGCCCGCGCGGCGCACGATCTCGCCGCTCGCCGCCGAGTTCCTTGAAATCCTCGAAACGGAGGGGCGGCGCATCAATTGCCGCTGGGATTTTCTCGAGGAGGCCAGAGCCAAGGAACCAAGGAGGGCGAGCAGGGCTGATAAGACGTCCGCGCTCTCTTGAGACATCATCGCGGGAATCGACAGCGCCGCGACCAGGGTAAGTTCAGACAAACAAATTGATGCAACTTCAGCGCAAATTCCAGCTCGGCGGCGAAGAATGGAATGACATCGAGGAAGCCGCGCCAAGGCGATCGCGGCACATGGCGGCCGCGAGTGCGGCGTGGGGCAGCAACCGCGTAAATGGCGACTGCATCCAGTGATGCTACGGGGTCAATACCGCGCGTCCGACCAGCCTGCCCTGCTGCAGATCGACCAGCGCCTGGTTTGCCTTTGCTAACGGCATCGGGGTCACCGGGATCGGTGCGATGTTTTTGGATCGGACCAGATCGAGCAGTTCCGCCGTCTCGCGCAAGTTTCCGACATAGCTGCCCTGGATGGTAATGGCCTTGATCGGGATCAAAGGCAGCCCCCACGGCGCGCCACCGCCGAACAGGCCGACAATGACCAGCTTGCCGCCCTTGGTCAGGCAGTCGAACCCGAGCTGCGCGGTTTGCGCATTGCCGACCA
>WNFI01063840.1_pt1 | contig 10936 bp, 3 predicted proteins | sample 5400471 | NCBI WGS metagenome assembly WNFI01 (sample SAMN13153348, study PRJNA577476) | soil metagenome | isolation source: 100 cm saprolite on Douglas fir-dominated hillslope | place: USA:California | collected 2013-09-17 | reverse complement strand
CTACCTTTACGCTCGGGCTCTAGCTCAGATGGGCCACAGCAGAAGGGCGCGGGCAGTTTTAACGGATCTGCTGAATCGGGGTGATGTAACTTGTGACACTGTTAGTCTGCTCGGTCGAACCTTCAAGGAGACGTGGCTGCGCACCGGATCGACGGATGCATTATCTGCGGCGACAGCTGCTTACCAAAAGGCGGTAGAACTCGCTCCTGACAATCCTTTTCCGGCGATCAATCAGGCTAGTCTCGCTCTGCTGGCAGGTGATACCGCGTCAGCCCACAAGTTGGCCGGAGGAATTTTGCAACTCTACCAGGGGCCAAAAAAGGCTAAAGAAAATGATCGATGGCGTGACGCAACCCTGGGCGAAGCCTATCTCTGCCTCGGAGATGTTGACAAAGCGCGCGAGCACTATGCGAAGGTTGTTCTGGCCGGACTGGACGTTAGAGAACGCTGTTCGGCACGAAGGCACGCCCGCATTATTCTTGAGCATGCCGGCAAAGACGTGCACGCCCTGGATGATTGCTTTGCTGTCCCAGTCGTATTCGTATTTGCCGGACTGATGCTTGATTCTTTGCATCCGCCGGCGCGCGAAAGACGATTCCCTCCACCACTTGAACCAGCGGTAGCCTCAGAAATCAGGCGAGCTCTTTCTTTGTCCGTATCGGCAATCGGTTTTTCTTCGGCGGCCGCCGGCTCCGATATCGTGTTTCTGGAGCAGATGAGGACTCTAGGACAAGCTTATCATATTCTGTTGTCAGGACCTCAGGCAGAATTCAAGGAACGAAGCGTGAACTACGCCGGGGCCGATTGGGGAGAACGATTTCAAAGGGTTTTGGATTCGGCCAAATCAGTAGAGGAGGCTAGTTCGCATCATCCGGCCGATAACTCCGTGGCCTATTGGTACGCCAGCCGTTTATTAAGTTGTAGGGCCTTGCTACAAGCCCAACAGCTGAATCTCGATTTGGTTGCCTTAGCGGTGTGGAACGGAAAGCCCGGGTTCGGTCGCGGCGGCACGGCAAGTTTCATCGAGTTTTGGAATCGCGATTTCCATAAGCCATTGGGTCAAACGAAACCCAAACTCGAAATCATCCGACTTGATTCCTTGTTACGCGATCAAGGCCCGATCCAAGAGATAACAGTGGAACCGGCCATTTATCCGGACTCGGCTGCCGGTACCGATAGCAACGTCCAACAGGACTTCAGAGCGATTCTCGTTGGCAATGTCGTAGGATTCGAAAAATTGACCGAAGAGCAATTGCCACTCTTTTGCCAACGGTTCGTGGACCAGTTTGGGCTGATTTTGCCCCAGCAGCATCTCGCCTGCGCGCGTGCACAGAACGCTATTTTTCGGAAGCCTGGCCAAACCAAATGAGCGCAGAAAGTCAGCGTGCACGGAGTCTCTTTCGAACCTCGCCAACGCGACATGAAGCAGTGAATTATTGGGGAGGAAAACCAGGGCGTTCCGCAGCCAATCTTCGGTTACAGTTGGATTCGTTAAAAGGGCGTTATCTATCCACTCGACAACCCTGACATCGCTTGCCGGTAAGATCGTTCGATCACCCTCGGTACTGAAAAACCACCGTAGGAACCGTGCATCAGAACGAAGGCCTTGCGCTAAATCCTTTAATTCCTTCGTCAGCTCCAACCTGCGTTTTTCATCGACCGCGACGACCGAACCGTCCTCCGAGAATTGGAGACCGCTTGCTATCCCTGAAAGTGTTTCGACTGGCAGCGGCGGCGTAGTGGGCCTGGAAATGGGGGAACCTGCTCGCCAGCCGTGTCCATCCGATTCCTTCACCTGTCTGGCCAGCTCGATTGGAGTCGCCGCATCCCAGAGTTTAGCGGTGTTGTCCGCGCTCGCAGTGAGGATCCGCGTGCCGTCGGGACTAAAGACCGCACATCGGACCGTATCCTGGTGGGTAAAGGACGCGATGAGCTTTGCTGAGGCCGCATCCCAGAGCTTGGCAGTGTTATCCGCACTCGCGGTGATTATCCGGGTCCCGTCCGGACTGAACGTAGCGCATCGCACACTATCCCGATGGGTAAAAACTGCTAGGAGCTTGCTTGAGGTGGCCTCCCATAGCTTGGCCGTTTTGTCCGCGCTCGCGGTGAGGATCCGAGTCCCGTCCGAACTGAATGCCACATGGTTGACACTATCCTCGTGGACGAAAGAGGCGACGAGCTTGCCCGAGGCGGTATCCCATAGCTTGGCGGTTTTATCCGCGCTCGCCGTGAGGATCCGGGTCCCATCCGGACTAAATGCCACATGGTTGACGCTATCCTCATGGACGAAAGAGGCGACGAGCTTGCCCGAGGCGGTGTCCCAGAGTTTAGCAGTTTTGTCCGCGCTTGCCGTCAGGACCCGCGTCCCGTCGGGGCTGAACACTGCGGCATTGACACTGTCCTCATTGATAAAGGAGACGACGAGCCTGCCCGACGCTTGATCCCAAAGCTTGGCGCTGTGATCGGCACTTGCGGTGAGGATCCGGGTGCCGTTCGGACTAAACACTGCGGCATTGACGCTATCCTCATGTAGAAACGTTGCTATGAGCTTGCCCGAGTTCGCCTCCCAAAGCCTGGCTGTTTTGTCCGTGCTCGCCGTCAGAACACGTGTGCCGTCCGGATTGAACGCGACATCGTTGACACTATCTCCATGGTCAAAAGAGGCGAGGAACTCGCCCGAGGCAACCTCCCAGAGTTTTACGGTTTTGTCCCAACTCGCGGTCAAGATCCGAACGCCGTCGGGACTAAATGCTGCGTCGTTAATTTCATCCTGATGGGAAAAGGCGGCAATGAGCTTACCCGATGGCGCCCAGAGCTTGGCGGTTTTGTCCCAGCTTGCCGTCAAGATCCGTTCGCCATCGGAACTGAACGCGGCGTGATAGACCCCATCCTGATGGTCAAAGGAGGCGATCAGTTTGCTCGAGGCCGCCTCCCAGAGCTTCGCGGATTTGTCAGCGCTGGCGGTGAGAACCCGTGTCCCGTCGGGACTGAATGCTGCCTCGTAGACGCCGTCCTCATGGGCAAAAGAGGCGATCAGCTTACCTGATGCTGCCTCCCAGAGCTTGGCGCTCTTGTCCGCGCTTGCCGTCAGGACCCGAGCGCCGTCGGGACTGAACGTTCCGTGATAAACGATGCCCTGGTGAACAAAGGTGGCGATGAGCTTGGCTGATGCTGCCTCCCAAAGCTTGGCCGTTTTATCACCGCTTGCCGTGAGGACCCGCGTACCGTCGGAATTAAACTCCGCAGCGTTGACGCTGCCCTGATGAGCAAAGGAGGCGATGAGCTTGCCCGAGTTCGCCTCCCAAAGCTTGGCCGTCTTGTCCGCACCTGCGGTGAGGATCCGCGTACCATCGGGGCTGAACGCCGCAGCATTGACGCTGTCCTGATGGGCAAAGGAAGCGATGAGCTTGCCCGAAGCCGCCTCCCAGAGTTTGGCCGTTTTGTCCGCGCTTGCCGTTAGGATCTGCGTGCCATCCGGACTAAAGCTCGCGGCATTGACCGCACCCTGATGAGTAAAGGAGGTGATGAGCTTGCCCGAGTTCGCTTCCCAAAGCCTGGCGGTTCTGTCCCAGCTCGCGGTGAGGATCCGCGCACCGTCGGGACTAAACGTCGCATGGTACACCACATCCTGGTGGGCGAAGGATGCGATGAGTAGCGGCAGCGCCTTATCGCGATGAACGATTAGTTCTTGGAAAAATCGCTCTGAAACAACTTGGTTTTCCGGGTCGAACTTGATCGCACGCGCAAGGAGAGCGATGCCTTCCAGCCATTCTCCCAACTGGAATTGACGTTCGGCTTGGTTGAAACTGGCCCAGCTTGCCTGCCGCAACTGTTCCTCCAACTTCGCGGTTACTTGCGCCTCAGATTTAAACGCTTGGGCCGCACTCTGACGCTGTCGCTCCGCCTGGAACCATTGAAAACCGGCGACAATCGCTAGAACACTAATCGCCGCCATGACCGCGTAACGGATCCGCTCTCGAATCTGTTTGCTCCGCGCCCGTTCGACGATGCTCGCGCCGACATAATCAGTCTGTTGCTGGCTGAGAGACAGCCCAAAATCCTTGGCCAATTTTTCCCCTTCGGCCAAAGGGAGTCCCGGCCCGAGGAGGTCATCCTTTTGTTTACCGCGGCTCAGCCACAGCTTCAGGCTGGAATCCAAGCGATCTCGCATCCGGAGGAACTCACGGTTCTCGCTCAGCCACTCTTTGACGCGTTGCCATTCCCGCAACAGCGCCTCGTGCGCAACGGTTACGGTGACCTCTCCTTGCGGATCGATGTCTGCAACCAACAGCCGTCTCTCAATGAATAGATCAGCAAAGCCCTGTGCACCGGCTTTGTAATCCCGACCGATTTCGTCGGAAACGACCAGATCACGGTAAGGCACTGTCCGCCGGTTGGGCACTTCCTCGTCCCCCTGACCCAACGTGACCAGATACCGCATTACCAACGGAAACGCCGCTTGCTCATCCGGTTGCAACATGCTGAATACGGCCTCGGCGTGCTCGGCCAGCGCTCCTTTTAATTCGCCTAATTCGCGATAGTCAGACCACCGAAGCAAGCCATCACCCCGGACAGCCTGTTTTTCGTATAGCAGCGTCAAGACATGCTCGAGCAGTGGCAGAGATTCCGGGGTGGCAGCGGCAGCATCACGTAACGCCTCATCCAACCGTTGGCCAGTCAGGTGGTCCTGCTCGAACCGAACGCCAGCTGTTTCGGCCGGCAGTCGAATCATATTTCCGATTTCGTCCGGCGTCGGTGGTCGGAGGTCGTACTTCCCCGCCGGTTTCACCAATTCAACCAAATCATTGAACTGTTGGTAACGAGCATAAAAATCGTTGCGAAGTGTCGCTAGCACAAATACTCGCCCGCTCCGGGCGAGCACTGAGAGCGCGCTAATAAACTTAAATTGCAGCTCTTCAGAAAAACCGGATGTGAACAGCTCTTCGAGCTGATCGACAATCAGCACCAACCGAGCGCGTGGCGTCTCGAGCGTTTCCAGTTGCCGGCGAGCGTTGGCGGCGTCGGCATCGCGCCGTTGCTGTCGGAAGTCTGACTCCAGCCTGCGAAGCCTTTCTTCCTGTCGCAAACAATACTCTAGCGAAACTTGATTGAGCTTATCCTTAACCCGATCGGCAACTCCGTGAGGATTGGCGCGGAGCTCGGCAGCGAGGTCTTTCACTGGCTGCTTTGACTCCAGGTCCGCCAACTTTGGAAGCGCTTCCTCCGCTAGAAGTCCAGCGGCCAACGCGTCAAACATGTCGTTCTGCGATCCCGCCATTGCGGGGCGCATCACCGATCGCCGCCAAAGCTCTATTCCTTCAATCACGCCCGGCTCAATCAATAACGGCAGAACTCCCGCGCGGATCAGCGAACTCTTGCCGGAGCCGCTTGCCCCTAGCACCAGCACAAATAGTCGGCCAGCCTCGGCTTGTTGAATCAGAGCGGTCAAAACTCCGTCGATTGCCAGTGTCCGCCCAGCAAAGACGAGCGCGTGTTGGAAATCGAAAACCTGAAGCCCCCGAAATGGATTTTCCTTCCACCGGCGAGCCTGCACTCGCTGTGCCAGCCATCGCCGTTGGCGTTCGTCAGAAACCTGAGTCAGCAGAAAGTCCCGAAAATGCTCCCGAAACAATCCCTCAAAGCCTTCGAGGTTGTCATAGTTATTGAACGCCCCGATAAACTGGCCTCTGCTGTCTTTCTCCCAGGACTCAAAAAAGTCTTTGAGCAAGTCCCATTGTCGAAAGAATTCTTCTCGTTTTTCCGGCGGATCGAGTGGCGGGTTCGGTTGGCCTCGGTTGCGATATACCTGTAGCGCCGGTACGCCAGGAGTCTTTTGGCGCTGCGCCTTGGCCCAAGCTATTTCGTATTCCGTGCCGGATCGTGGCTCACTCCCATCCGGCATCCGAAAACGGGAATGTAATTTCGTTCCCAGACGTGACCACAAGATGGTGATTACCAGATCGAAGCCGGACGTGTTCGGGATCTGGTCCTGGTAACCGAGTTCGGGTGAAAATCTCTGGTACTCCCAAAAATAGGGACAAAGGATAAGTCCGCCAGACTCCGGTTGACCGCCAATGATCGGAGAGTCGGTCGTTTCCGAATCACGCAGAAGATTCGAATACTGGACACTGATTGGAATGCTCAGTTCCTCCGCGATCGCGCGAATCAACCGGTCCGCGACTGTTCGTTCCGCTTGAACATCCCCCGGAGAGGAAACAAAAACCTTGATGGTTTTCATGTGCTAGGGGGGAACGGCGGAGGGTCGCACTAATGCCTTTCCCGAACTGGGGGCTTGATCCATCAAACGGCGTTACCCCTTTTATCACAATACAACTAGTAACAGTGGCAAACTAGCTGCCTTCGGCGCAGGAAGATTCCGAAAAGGGCAAATGGTAGGGCAAAACACGTCGTTGAGCGATAGCGAGACCGAGACGTGTGAGCCAAACAACGGCGCGACGCCAGGCTCCCAAGCGCCGCTACGGTCTCCGGTCTCCTGACTCCTGTATTCTGGATATCACTTCCCGAATTGAATCGAGCGCGATTGGATCTTCCAGGGTGGTCAAGTCGCCGGTGTCGCGGCCCTCGGCCGCGGCCAGAATCGCGCGTCGTAGAACTTTGCCCGATCGGGTTTTGGGTAGTGCACGAATCAGGTAAATCGCAGCCGGCCGGGCAAAAGAGCCGAGTTTTGATACCACTGTAGATTCGAGTTCTTTTTGTAACTGGCTCTGTTTCTCTTCGCACGCGAAGGCCTCGGCTTGTTTGACCACGACGAAGCAATGAACTGCCTGGCCACGCATTTCATCCTTTGCCCCAACCGCGGCAGCTTCCGCGACCGCCGGATGAGAACAGATCGTTTCTTCGATCTCGCGGGTCCCCAGACGGTGTCCGGAAACATTGATCACATCGTCGGTGCGGCCCAGAATGAAGAAGTAACCATCTGCGTCCTGGATTGCATAATCGAACGTGGAATAGAGCTGCTCTGCGGCAAATTGGCCGCAGTAGTGCTGTGCAAATACTTCGTCATTTTTCCAAACTGTCGGCATGCACCCTGGCGGCAAAGGAAGACCCAGTGCCAGAACGCCCTTTTCGTTTGCTGGCAGCCTTTTGCCCGATCCTGGGTCGACGATGCGAGCGTCATAGCCGGGCATGGCGATCCCGGGCGATCCCGGCCTGATTTTGGGTTCCTCGAGTCGCGGCAACAGCGCGAGGATTGGCCATCCGGTCTCTGTCTGCCAATAGTTATCAACTACCGGTGTCCCTAACGCCTCGTGAATCCAGCGCCAGGTTGGTTCATCCAAAGGTTCACCAGCGAGAAAGAGATAACGCAGCGAGCTGGTGTCATACTTCTTGAGATAAGCCGGATCTTGTTTTTTGAGGGTACGAATGGCAGTGGGCGACGTGAACATGACTGTGGCCTGGAACTGCTCCACGATTTTCCACCAAATCCCGCCGTCCGGTCGAATCGGTAATCCTTCGTAGATGATCGTTGCCATTCCGTGAATCAGGGGACCGTACACCCCGAAGGAGTGGCCTACGGCCCAGCCTACGTCGGCGGCGGTAAACATCGTTTCGCCGGGATTTCCGGAGAAGATATTTTGCATGGCTAGAGCAAGGGCCACTGCGTGACCGCCGGTATCACGCTGGATTCCCTTTGGTTTGGCGGTCGTACCGGAGGTGTATAGCAGATAGCACGTCTCCGAACTCTCGAGCCATTCCACCGGGACTTGGTCATTCAGATGGTCTTCCCGCAATGTGATGTAATCTCGATCGCGGCGTGGATCAGACGGCATATCAGGATCAAGGCCCCGCGGGCAGACGAGGACATGTTGCGGCGGACGCAAAGCGAGAGCGACCGCCTCGTCAGCCAGACGCTTGAGCGGGATGAGCTTGCCACCGCGTAAGCCGGCGTCGGCCGTAATCAATATGCTCGCTTCGGCATCATCGATGCGGGTGGCCAGGCTGGCTGGCGCGAATCCGGCAAAAACGACGGAATGGATAACCCCAATGCGAGCGCACGCTAACATGGAAAACACGGCTTCGGGAATCATCGGCAAGTAGATGATGGCTCGATCGCCGCGTTTCAGACCGAGCGACCGCAGGACAGCCGCAAATGCCGTGACCTCCTCTGCCAACTCTCGATAGGTAAAAGAACGCTGCGTGTCGACTTCAGTGGAAATAAAGTGCAGAGCAGCGTGATCTCCCTGTTCCGCCAGATGCCGATCGATCGCATTGTAGCAAAGATTGGTTTCTCCGCCGACAAACCAGCGAGCGAAGGGTGGCCGAGTAAAATCACAGACTTGATGGAAGGGTTTGTGCCAAAAAATGCGTTCGGATTGTTCTCTCCAGAACTGATCGCGCTCCGCGAGAGATCGGCGACAAAACGCCAGGGTTTGCTCAGGTAGGCTCATGGGGGGATCGGGACAATGACAAATAACAAATGACAGATGACAAATCCACCCTTCGATCGCGGTCATGAGACCTATAGGACCTATAAGGCCTATAAGACGGATGCGACGCGCGGGAGCGCATCCCTACCTAGAACAACGTCGGTTCTGGTTCGGAGATGATGCTTTGATGACTCAGCAAATGGTCCGTGATCACGTGGTGCAGCTCTTGTATTCGATCGAGCAGGTCACCAATGAGAGCGACTAGTTGATCGCTTTGCACTACCTGTTCCGTGTCTTGAACCTCCGAGACGAAAAACGCATACCAATCGAGCCGGCGGACCTGCTGAATGATTCCGTGCAAATAGGTCAATCCCGATTCGGCGTTGGCGGAAGCGGCAGGTAGCGAAGCGCCAAGGAGCTTCGCGCAATGCTGAAGGCAAAACATGACTGAGCGCGGCATCTCCGAATTTTGCCAAAGAAATCCAAAGACGGACGCGGGCTCCGATCGAGCTTGATAAATACGTCGATACGCGTCGCGACAGGCGAGCAGGCGAAGAAAGGCCGAGAGTTCAATATCCAAACCCTGGCGGGTCCCGGCCCGCTGTTGGATGGACTGCGCTACCGCGTAAGTCGCGTTTGCCGTGCCAACCGCCCGCTCAAGGTAGAGTCCTAATTCGCAGAAACGCCAGCCGTCATCCGCTAGCATCGTCTGTTGAGCGATTGCAATGAACTGCGGTACCAGTGAGAGTGCCGATTGGGCCAATCGTCTGGTCAGACGGCGAGCGTCGGTGTCGCTGATCCGGGGCTGTATGCGTTTGGTGTCGAAACGGCTCTGTAACTCGGAAAGCACTGACCAAGCCTCCGGGCTGATTGCTTCCCGGAGAGAATTCGCATTGGCCGCACTCATGCGAATCATCGAGGCGATCGATCCAGGCTGGTCGGGCTCGAGAACAAGCCGATAGCGCTCCCGGACGTTGCTTATACCGCGGCGACCGCGTTTGCCAGGAGTATCGAGCGGCGGCAGCAAGCGGTTCCAGATCGGTCGATACAGTTTCCGTTCAATTGCGTTGAGCTCTTCCATCTCGACCGTCTCGACAAATTGGATCATCCGCGCCACTTCTTGCGATCGTTCGAGATAGCGACCGAGCCAGTAAAACGCTTCGGCCACGCGGCTGGTCACGCGCCGCGATAAGGGGACCTGAGCAGGACGAAAATTGGCCGGAACCGATTTCGCCTCGCTCGGCGAGCGCAGCACCCAGGTATCTTTCCCGCCTCCACCGAATTCAGATTCGGTTCGTCCTTCCGGTTTTGCTGAGAGTCTGGTCAACGCCCCAGGAAACAGCTCCATCTTATCGCCGTTTCGCATCCCATAGACAATGTGATCTTGCAGGCGTTCTACATGCCGGTTCTTGACCAAGCTAATAGTTTTGGCGACATCTTCTCTTGGTTGTGCCACAAACAGGTGAGGCGTCTTTCGGACGATATTGCGAAGCTCGTCCAGGCCGCTCTCCAGATCGTAAATGGTGAAAAATCGTTCGCCGGTGAGAGTTCGAATTTGGAACGATTCGGGCTGTTCGAGCACGAGCTCGCGTTGATCCAGGTCGCCGAGCCAATAGGTCTGGATTGTTGGTAAGATTGGCCATTCACCGATTTGGAACGATTCGGGCTGTTCGAGCACCAGCTCGCATTGATCCAGGTCGCCGAGCCAATAGGTCTGGATTGTTGGTAAGATTGGCCATTCACCGAGGTAATAGCGAATGATGGTGCTCGAGAAATGCAAAAGGCTGCGATCGTCCGCGAACTGAGACCCGACCGGGTTGACCAACGCGACGGTACCCTTTCGCACGCAATGGATGAGCCCAGGGACGCCGATTCGACTGTCGGATTTGAAGACCAGTGGGTCGAGCCAAGGATCAGCTACTCGGGAATAGATCACATCGATTCTCTCCAGGCCGGAAACCGTCTTAAGGAACAGTGAATCGTTCAATACCAGCAAATCTCCACCCTGGACCAACGGTATCCCCATGCGACGAGCCAGAAAGCTGTGCTCGGAGTAAACCGCGCTGGCCGTTCCAGGGCTTAGCAGGACTACGGAAGGATCGGTCGTTCGCGCCATGCTGCGCAGCCGCAGCAAAATTTCGGTCGGAACGTCTGCCATCGGTTCAATCGGAAGATGTTCAAACAGGTCCGGAACCACCCGTGCGAGAAGCCGCCGGTCCTGCATCATATACGAAATCCCGGAAGGATGGCCGAAATAATGATGTTTTACCGTAAGTCGCCCGTCCCCATCCCGATAAAGACAGATCCCATTTAAATGCAGGTAGTGTCCATTGGTCGGTTGCAGCCCAACCGCGCTCCGCTGAAACTGGGGGCTGCCAAGAATGAGAGGTATGGGCAGGATGCCTTCCCGCAAAATTTCCCTCTTGCCGTAAACATCCTGTAGAAGAAGCTCGAACGCCCGTACCCTTTGCTGGAATCCTCGGGTAATTAACTCCCATTCTTCCGGCAGAAAAAGGTGCGGCAGCAAATCAGAGAACCAGGTATTCGCT
>WNFI01401087.1_pt1 | contig 10938 bp, 13 predicted proteins | sample 5400471 | NCBI WGS metagenome assembly WNFI01 (sample SAMN13153348, study PRJNA577476) | soil metagenome | isolation source: 100 cm saprolite on Douglas fir-dominated hillslope | place: USA:California | collected 2013-09-17 | reverse complement strand
TCGATGTCGCCCACCGTGCCGCCGATCTCCGTGATCACGACCTCGTGATCGGGCGCAAGGCGACGGATGGAGGCTTTGATCTCGTCCGTGATGTGGGGGATCACCTGCACGGTGGACCCGAGATACTCACCGCGCCGCTCCTTCGTGATCACCGACAGGTAAATCCGGCCGGTCGTGACGTTATTCACCTGCGACAGCGAGCGGTCGATGAACCGCTCGTAGTGACCCAGGTCGAGATCGGTCTCCGCGCCGTCGTCGGTGACGTACACCTCGCCGTGCTGGAACGGCGACATGGTGCCGGGATCCACGTTGATGTAGGGATCGAACTTTTGAATCGTCACCCGGAGGCCCCGCTCCACCAGGAGGCGGCCGAGCGAGGCGGCCGCGATGCCCTTGCCGAGAGACGACACGACGCCGCCGGTCACAAAGATGTACTTCGTCGAACTCACGGACTCACCTCCTTCAGTTGGCGGGTCAACTGTGCTTCCGCGTAACGCAGGTCTTCTGCGGTATCGACGCCGGGCGCCGCGGGTCCAGGGAACAGCGCCACGCCGATCGCCATCCCGTGCAGCAGCGGCCGCAGCTGCTCCAGCCGTTCCCAGCGCTCCTCCGGGACCGGCGCGAGCCGCAGCCAGCGATCGAGCGCCTCCCGGGTGTAGGCGTACACACCCACGTGCTGATGGTAGATAACATCGCCCGTGGCATCGCGATCGAACGGGATCGGTGCCCGCGAGAAATACACTGCCCGGCCCCGCGAGTCTGTCACGACCTTGACACGATTCGGATCACCCGCGAGCGCGCGATCCAAGTCGCCCGCGGCGGTGCCGATCGGGTCCCCGAGCCGCACCCGTGCCACGGCGCCGTGCAACGCCGCGGGCGCGACGAGCGGCTCGTCGCCTTGCACGTTCAGCACCACCTCGTATGAACTAAATGATTTACTGCCAACGACTTCTGCGACTCGCTCCGTGCCCGACTGGTGGTCGACGGAGGTCAGCACTGCTTCGTATCCGGCTCGTTCCACGACAGCCGCGATTTCGCGCGCGTCGGTGGCTACCACCACGCGATCGCACGCGCCCGCTTCCACGACCCGCCGAACGACCCAGAGGATGAGGGGTTCGCCTGCCAGAGACAGGAGTGGCTTGCGAGGGAGGCGGCTGGAGCCCAGCCGCGCCGGAACGACGCCGAGGACGGGCACGGGGGAACATACAAAATCCGTGCCGTGGCGTCTAGCCCTGAGCCTAAACGGCTGATCTGCTGGCGGTTAGACGTTAAACGGCGGCGTGCACGATGCGCAGAAAATTCTCCAGCAACTGCCTCCCGTGCGAGGTACCGATCGACTCTGGGTGGAACTGCACGCCGTAGATCGGGTGGCGGCGGTGCTTCATCGCCATAATCTCCGCATCCTTCGGTCGATCCGCACTCCACGCGGTAATGACGATGTCCTTGGGGAGTGAGGCGGGCTCGACGACCAGCGAGTGGTACCGCATGCCGGTTACGGGACTGGGGATGCCCTCGAACAGCTCGTCCTCTTCGTGGACCACTTCGCACGTCTTCCCATGCATGAGGCGATCGGCTCGCACCACGCGGGCGCCGAACGCCTCGCCGATCGCCTGGTGCCCGAGGCACACGCCCAGGATCGGCACCTTACCGGCCAGCGCCTTCACGAGCGGCACCAGGATGCCGGCTTCCCCCGGCGTGCGGGGGCCGGGCGAGAGGACGACGGCGGTGGGTTTGAGCGCGAGCACCTGCTCCACGGTGAGCGCGTCGTTGCGGTACACCACCGGCTCCGCCCCGAGCTCGCCGAACAGTTGGACGAGGTTGTAGGTGAAGGAATCGTAGTTGTCGAGGACGAACAGCATGGGCGAAAGCTACTCAGAAGAAAAGAGAGCGTGAGATCCGGCGTTTCATGCCATGTAAAAGCGGTCGTGCAGCGCGGGGTCGATGCGCCGCAGGCGCCCCGTACCGGGATGCACCGGGCACCACAAGGAGCGAGCCCGTGCGAGCAGCCGCTGATCGCGAGCTCGGAGGATTTCGGTGTGGCGCTCGAACGTGGCGGCGCTCGGAGGCCCGACCCAGGTGCGCGCGATCACCTGGTCGCCGGGCCGCGCGGGATGTTTGTAGTCGATTTCGTGCCGCAGCACGACCCACGCGATCTCGGCGCGCTCCGCCGGGCTGGTGGCGGATTCCCAATGCGCCGCCGCGACATCCTGCACCCAGCGGAGGTACACCACGTTGTTGACGTGATCGAGCTCGTCGATGTCGGCGGCGGCGACGTGAAACACGCGCTCGTAGCGGACCGGGGTTTTCATGCCCAACGAAGTTAACCCGCGGCGCGCTCCTCCAGCTCGTCCAGCGAGCGTGGCCAGTCCTGCTTCAGGAGCCGCGACAGCGACCGATCGGCGAGCAGCCGCCCGCCCGTCTGGCACTTGGCGCAGTAATTCACCTCGTTGTTCGCGTACCGGATCCGCTGCACCGGCGATCCGCACACCGGGCACGGCTGGCGGAACCGGCCGTGCACGGCCATTCCGTTCCGGAACGCGGTCACTTTCTCCGGGAACCCGTCGCCCGTTTCGGCACGCAGCCGCTCCATCCATCCGGCCAGCGTTTCCCGCGTGGTGCGGAACAAGCGCTCGCTCTCCTCGGGCGTCATCTGGCTGGTGAGTCGGAGCGGCGAGAGGCGGGCCGCATGGAGGATCTCATCGGAATAGGCATTGCCGATCCCGTCGAGCAGCCGGGGGTCGGTCAGCGCGCGCTTGAGCGTGTGCGACTCTCGCGTCAGCGCCGCACGGAACTGCTCGAGCGTAGCGCGGAACACATCCAGTCCACCCGGATCGTGTGCGGCAAGCGCGCTCTCACCCCGCACAACGTGGAGCGACGCTCGATGCCGCGTGCCCGCTTCGGTCAGGAGCAGCATCCCGTGGGCGAAATCGAACGCGGCGAGCCCCGCCCGGCGGGGGATGGGCGCGCCGGCGGGCTTCCAGTGCAGCCGGCCGGCGATCATCAGGTGCAGCACGACGAAATATTCGTCCGCGAACGCCAGGACGATCCGTTTGCCGAGGCGGCGGACGTCGCGGATTGTCCGCCCGGACAGGTCCGCGACAGGTGGATCCGCGGTGCGGAGCAAGAACGGGCTCGCGATCCGGAGGCGCTCGAGCGGCGCGCCCACCACCCGTGGCCCGAGCGCGTGGAGGTACAGGGCGATGTCGGGGAGCTCGGGCATTAGCTCAGGAAGCGCCTGGCCAGCTGCTCCAGCCGCTCGTCGCCCGCGGCCCGGGCGCGCTCGAGAATGCGCTCCATGTGCGGCCGCAGCTTCGGCTCGCCCCAGTAATAGCCGGTCGCTTGCTCCGCACTCGCGGTCTCTCCCAGGCGGGCCCCCTCGAGCAAGGCCTCGGCCGCGGCGGCGTCGAAACCGGGGTCGTCGCGCGGCGGGAGCCCATAGTTCCGGCGCGGCCCCCGCTCGCCGGAATCTTCTTTCACGAACGCCCGCGACATAGAGCGCTCAGCCTCGGGGATGGTAGGTCTTGTGCACCGTCCGCAGATAGTCGCGGTCGACGTGCGTGTATAGCTGCGTGGTGGCGAGGTCCGCGTGGCCCAGCATTTCCTGCACGGCCCGAAGGTCCGCGCCGCCCTCCAGCAGGTGCGTCGCGAACGTGTGCCTGAGGGTGTGCGGCGACACCCGTTTCGTCAGCCCGGCGAGGCGGGCCGCCGCCCCGAGCGCCCGCCGGCCCACCGGCACGATGCGCTCCTTCGAGCCCTTCCCGAAAATGCGGGCGAGCCCATCCTCGTACAGGACGTCCTGCAGCTTCAACCCCACGAGCTCGGACACGCGCGCGCCGGTGGCATACGCGAATTCGAGCAGTGCGCCGTCGCGGATCGCGAGCGGCTCGTCGGCATTGGGCGCCGCGAGCAGGCGTTCGATCTCGGTGACCGACAGGACGGTCGGCAGGCGGCGCCACTGTCGTGGCGACTCCAAACGCTCGCTCGGGTCGCGCGCGGCATGGCCTTCGCCGACCAGATAGCGGTAGTACGTGCGGACGGCCGAGATCTGGCGCCGGATGGTCGCCGGGGCGAGCCCCAGGTCTTTGAGGGTGTACACGAACTCGCGCAACAGCCCGCTCGTCACGTCCTCCGGGCGGCGGGCGCCCTTGGTCCCGGCATAGCCGGCGAGCCGCCGGACGTCGCGGACGTAGTTCGCGACGGTGTGCGCGCTGTCCCCCGCTTCCAGGGCGAGGAAGTCGCGGAATTGCTCGACGCGGAACGCCGCTTCGGTCGTCAGATCCACCGGCGCACCCGCGCCTTGTACGCCCGGTACTCGTCCCCGAACTGCCGCTCCAGGTACGCCTCTTCCTTGGCGATCACGTAGCGCCGGACCAGCGCCATGACCACCGGAAGAAAGGCGAAGGGCCACGGGTCGTTCAGGAGCAGCGTGCCGCCGACGTACAGGACGGCCATGCCCACGTACATCGGGTTGCGTGTAAATCGGTACGGTCCCCACAGCACCAGCGCCGAGGTCGGTTTGGCGGGATTGGGCGTCGTGCCCGCCCGACGGAACAGATAGGCCGAGCTGAGGGCGAGCAGCACCCCCGCGACGATCAGTCCCCAGCCAAGCAGGCTCTCGACCGCCGTCGGCAGCGGCCACAAGCGGATCGGCAAGGGAGCCCAGGGCGGCCGCGCCAAGCACCCAGTTGACACGGGCGAGCACCGCCAAGACGGCGTCGAGGTTCGTTCCCAGCGTGGCCACGAGCGCCGTCAGGAGGCCGTACCACAGCGCCGATGCGAGGGCCAGCGGGATCAGGGCGCGGGGCGCGGAGACGCCGGCGATGCCGGCGAACGGAGGGACGACCGCGCGCCACACGGGGAGCAAGCGGGAGACGAAAATCCCATAGGTCCCGTGCCGCTGGTACTGCGCTTCGATATGCGCGAGCACCGCCGGCGGGAGCAGCCGCCGCCCGGTCGGTCCTTTGAAGAAATCGCGTCCGTAGCGACGTGCCAGCCAGTAGACGGCGGACGCCGAAGCGACGTTCGCCACCCACGTGAGGCCGAAGACCGTCCACAGGTGGAGCCGGCCCCGCCCGGCGAGGAACGCGCCGAGCGCCACGGCGGTGTCGGCGGGCAGCGGCGGAATGAAGTTCTCGAGGGCGGCGAGCGCCGTGATCAGGCCGTACAACGGTCCAGCGGGTAGCCCCTCGAGGAACGTGAGAAAATCGCTCAGATGCGGGCCTGCTCGAGCAGCGCGACGGCGAGCGCGGCGACTCCCTCGCCCCTGCCGATCCAGCCCATTCCTTCGTTCGTCTTCGCTTTGACCGAGACCATCGAGTACCCACTCACCAGCGCGCCGGCGAGGTTCTCGCGCATGTCGTCCAGGTAACGCGCCAGCCTGGGCTGCTCGATGATCACGGTGATGTCGGCGCTCACGAAACTGAAACCCGCTTCGACCACGCGCAGGTACGCCTTTTTCAACAGATCGATGGAGTCGGCATCGCGCCAGCGGGGGTCCGTCGGGGGGAACATCTGCCCGATGTCGCCCAGGCCCGCGGCGCCGAGAATGGCGTCGGTCAGGGCGTGCGCCACCGCATCGGCGTCCGAGTGTCCCACCAGCCCGCGAGTATGAGGAATCTCCACGCCGCCGAGGATGAGTTTCCTGCCTTCCCCCTCGGCGAACCGGTGCAAGTCGTACCCGATCCCGACCCGCATGTCAGGCGTTGAGAATGCGGAGCGCCAGCAGAGCCGCGTTTGTGGCGTTATCGATCCCGACGCAGGCCACCGGGACGCCGCCCGGCACCTGTGCGGTGGCGAGCAGCGCATCGAGCCCGTTCAGCGGCCCGGCCGCGAACGGCACGCCGATCACCGGGAGATCGGTGAGCGAGGCGGCGAATCCGGGCAGCGCCGCCGACAGTCCCGCCCCGGCGATCACCACCCGGAACCCCTTCTTCCGGGCGCCCTTCACGAGGTCCGCGGTCTGGTCGGGTTGGCGGTGGGCGGAGGACACGTGGAACTCGTACGCAACGCCCGCCTTGCTCAGGACCTCGAAGGCGGGCTCGATACGGGGCTTGTCGCTCTCGGAGCCGACGACAATGAGCACGTCGGCCACGCTCAAGCCGCCTCGTCGATCACGCTGTAGTCCTGGCGGCGCTGGCGCGGCACGTAGCCCGCATCGGCGATGAGCCGCTGCATCTCGGGGAGGGTCATCCGCCAGGTGGTCCCCGCGGCGGAGACGACATTCTCCTCCATCATGAGTGAGCCGAAATCATTGGCGCCGAACGTGAGCGCCACCTGCCCGATCTTCGGTCCCATGGTGACCCAGGAGGCCTGGATGTTGGGGACGTTGTCGAGCACGATGCGTGCGATCGCCTGGGTACGGAGGTAGGTCACCGCGTCGGTCTTCTCGAAATGGGCGAGCTCGGTGTGCTCGGGCTGGAGCGGCCAGCAGATGAAGGCGGTGAAGCCTCCGCTCTTCGCCTGGACCTCCCGCACTCGGAACAGGTGCTCGATCCGGTCGGCGAGCGTCTCGCCCAGGCCGTACATCATGGTGACCGAGGTCTTGAGTCCCAACCGGTGGGCGATCTCCATCACCTCGAGCCAGCGGTCGGCGCCGGCCTGAGGGCGAGAACCCGTGGATGTGGATCGGATGGTGCCGCTTGATGTAGCGCATCAGATCCAGGTACCACGCGAACGGGATGTAGGGGTTGTGGCCGCCCTGGATGAGGATCTGCACGCCGCCCAGCGCCTTGAGCTCGTCGATCTTGCGACCGATCTGCTCGAACGAGAGGACGTAGCCTTCGTCATGCTTCGGCCGGCGGTAGAACGCGCAGAACTTGCAATCCGCGACGCAGACGGTGGTGTAGTTGATGTTGCGGTCGATGATGTAGGTGACCGCGTTCTCCGGATGCAGCCGCCAGCGCGCCTGGTGGGCGAGGCTGCCCAGGTCGAGGAGCGATGCCCGTTCGTACAGCTCGAGGTACGACCGGAACTCGCTGCCGCTGCGGTCGACCATGGTCAGGCCACCTGCAGGAACTGGAGCGATCCGTCGGGCACCAGGCCGCGCGCGGCCAGCCGGCGGAAGAAGTCGGTGAGCCCGGCGAGGTGCGTTTCTGTCAACGCGTAGTCGAGGCCGGCGAGGTAGCTGCGGCAGTCGCTGATGTCGACGCCGGTGGCGCGCGCCGCCGCGTCGGCGAGCAGATCCAGATGGGCCAGTCCCCAATCGCGCGCGGCGAGCAGGGTATGATGGACGGCGCGTACGGCCGCATGGTCCGCAGCCCGGCGCGCCGCCCACACGGCGAACACGAACGGCAAGCCGGTCCAGCGCTTCCACTCTTCGCCCAGGTCGTAGCGGTGCGGGTAGGCGTGCTGCGCGGCCAGGAGCAGCGCGGCGTCGCCGATCACCAACACGGCGTCGTGCGGCAGGTGCGCCAGGGCGTCGAGATCGGGTGCCTCCGCCCGAGCCTGGGCGAAGTGAGGCCGCACCTTCCAGACGTCGCGACACAAGAGCTCCAACAGGCCGACCGCCGTCCGTGAGGAGGCTGTGAGCAACACGGTGCGATCATCCAGCTGCCCGACCGGCCGGTGGCTGAAGAGCGCCACGCTCCGCACGGGACCGTCGCAGGAAATGGCGAGATTGGGGAGCAGCACGTAGTCGCGCGCGTGCCGGGCGTATTCGACCGCACTGACCACGGACAGGTCCAGCTCGCCCGCCGCGAGCAGATCGTTGAGCTCCGACGGCGTGCCGGTGACCAGCTCGGCCGCGAGCGGGGTGATGCCCCGGTCGATCGCCCCATAGACCGGGTAGCAGTTGATGTAGCCGATTCTGCCCAATCGCACGCGACTCATACTCCTCGTCACCCCCGGGCTTGCGCCCGGGGTCAGTAGGGTCCCTCCGGGCTTGCGCCCGGGGACACTAGGGTCCCTTCGCTCAGCGCTGCCGACGCCCTGCAGCGCCGGCCCGGTTTGCTGCCCCCGGGCGCGAGCCCGGGGACGATGGGAGATCTGGAACGTCGGCCCTTCCGGCCCTGCGGCACGCGCCACACCCTGCCCGGGCACCCAGTCCTCGAACGTGCGCACCGTCTGGTACAGCGAGTCGCGCTCCACGGGCTCCTTCCCTGCCCCCCGGATCAGGCCGACGATCTGGTCGTACGACAGCCACATGGGCGTCCCGGCGCCCGCCTCGTGGTACACGCGCTCGAACACCACCGTGCCTTCGAGGTCGTCGCACCCGAAGGTGAGCGCCACCTGTGAGATGAACGGCGTCACCATGGGCCAGTGGGTCTTCACGTGCGGGATGTTGTCGAGCACCAGGCGACCCACGGCGATGTTTTTCAGGTCGTCGAAGCCCGTGGTCGCGGTTCCGGTGCGGCCGAGCGCCTCACCCAGCTCGTTGTGGTCGGGGTGGTAGGCGAGCGGGATGTAGGTGAGGAAGCCGCCCGTCTCGTCCTGGAGTGCGCGCAGTGCGAGCAGGTGGTCCACGCGGTCCGCCATGGTCTCCACGTGTCCGTACAGCATCGTGCAGTTTGACGGCAGGCCGAGGCGGTGGGCTTCGCGATGCACCGCCAGCCATTCCTGGCCCGTGAGCTTCTTGTCGGCGATGGTGGCCCGCGCGGCGGGGCTGAACACCTCGGCCCCCCCGCCCGGGAGGCTCGTGACGCCCGCCTCCTTCAGCGCGATCAGGACCTCCGTGACTGACCGCTTCTCGATGCGCGCGAGGTGCGCGATCTCGACCGCGGTGAGCGCCTTGATGTGCACGGTCGGGTGCCGCGCCTTGAGGCCGCGGAACATGTCGAGGTAGTAGGCGAGCCGCAGCTTGGGATGCAAGCCTCCCACGATGTGAAACTCGCGCGTCGGGTTGTCGCGCGCCGCGTCGGCCTCGGCGAAGACTTCGTCGAGGCTCCGCGTGTAGGCGCCCTCCTCCTGCGGCATGCGCGCGAAGGAGCAGAACACGCAGGTGTTGCGCAGCACACACACGTTGGTGGGGTTGATGTGCTGATTCGCGGCGAAGCACACGCGATCGCCGTTGCGCCGGCGGTTCGCCTGGTCGGCGAGCCGTCCGATGGCCGCCGGATGGCGAGCGTCACGTTGTGCCCGCCGAACCCGAAGGAATTCGAGAGCGCCACGTCCACGTGCCGCTTCACGGCCTTGTTGGGCGCCGAGTCGAGGTCGCAGGCCGGATCGGGCGTGAACTGGTTGATGGTGGGAGGGATGATTCCCATCTGGACGACAAGAGCGCAGATGCCCGCCTCGAACGCGCCGGCCGCGCCCAGCAGGTGGCCGGTCATGGACTTGGTGGAGCCGAAGACGAGCTTGCGGGCGCGGTCGCCGAAAACGGCCTTCACGGCGGCGGTCTCGGCGGCGTCGCCGTGCGGCGTCGAGGTTCCGTGGGCGTTGATGTAGCCCACCTCGTCGGGCTCGATGCCCCCGTCGCGCATGGCCAAGCGCATCGCCTCCTGCGCACCTGAGCCGTCGGGCGCCGGAGCGGTGATGTGGTGCGCGTCCGCGGTCTGGCCGAAGCCCACGACCTCGGCGTAGATCTTCGCGCCGCGCCGTCGCGCGTGCTCCCACTCCTCGAGGATCAGGACCCCCGCGCCGTCGCCCATCACGAACCCATCGCGGTCCTTGTCGAACGGGCGGCTGGCGGTTTGCGGACTGTCGTTGCGCTCCGACAGCGCCTTCATGTTGGCGAAACTCGCGACCGCGAGCGGCGTGATGGCGGCTTCGGCCCCACCCGCGATCATGATATCCGCCTTGCCGTGGCGGATCAGCTCGAGCGCGTCCCCCACGCTGTGCGCCGACGACGCGCACGCCGACACCGTGCAGTAGTTCGGTCCCTTGGCCCCGTAGCGCATCGAGATGAGCGCGGCGGCGACGTTCGGCATGTACATCGGCACGAAGAACGGCGACACCCGGCTCGGTCCCTTCTCGAACAGGGCGCGGGCGTTCTCCTCGAAGGTCTGCAGCCCGCCCGTCCCCGTGCCGACGATGGCACCCACGCGCTTCAGGTCGAATTTGTCCCAATTGTTCGCGAGGCACGCGTCCGTCACGGCTTGCTCTGCCGCCCCGACCGCGAACTGCGCGAACAGGTCGAAGCGGCGGACCTCTTTCTTGTCGAGGAAGCGCCCCGGCTCGAAGTCCTTCACCTCGCATGCGAACTTCACGGGGCTCTGTACGGGATCGAACCGCGTGATCGGCCCGGCACCGGAGCGGCCCGCGACCAGACCCTCCCACGTGCTCTGCACGTCCGTGCCCAAGGGGGTGACGAACCCGAGACCCGTGATCACGACCCGACGCGTCATGCGCCTATTTCCCCATCTTTTCGTGGAGGTACTGCAACGCCTGTCCCACCGTACGCAGCTTCTCGGCTTCCTCGTCCGGGATGTCGATGTCGAATTCCTTCTCGAAGGCCATTACTAGCTCCACCGTGTCGAGGCTGTCCGCGCCCAGGTCCTCCATGAAGCTCGCATCGGAGGTGAGCTTGTCGCGCTCCACTCCCAGCTCCTCGACGATGATGTCCTTGACCTTCTCCTCGAGCTGCTTCATGTCCATTGCCATGGGTACCCTCAAAGGAGGTGTGGGGAAACGTTCACAGCACCATCCCGCCGTCGACGACCAGCACCTGACCCGTAATGTAGCTCGCGAAGTCGGACACGAGAAAGAGCACCGCCGCCGCGACATCCGACCCCTGCCCCAGCCGGCCCAGCGGAATCGCCCCGATCAGGGCTTCCCGCGCGTCGCCGGTGATGGTGCGGGTAAGCTCCGTGTCGATGAACCCCGGGGCCACCGCGTTCACCAGGACGTTACGGGAGGCCAGCTCCTTGGAGACGGATTTGGTGAAACCGATCAGACCGGCCTTGGACGCGGTGTAGTTCGACTGCCCCTTGTTGCCGTAGATGCCCACGATGCTCGTGATATTGACGATCCGCCCCCAGCGCCGCTTGATCATCCCCCGGGCCG
>WNFI01330063.1_pt1 | contig 10938 bp, 15 predicted proteins | sample 5400471 | NCBI WGS metagenome assembly WNFI01 (sample SAMN13153348, study PRJNA577476) | soil metagenome | isolation source: 100 cm saprolite on Douglas fir-dominated hillslope | place: USA:California | collected 2013-09-17 | reverse complement strand
CAAAAGGGCGTTCTGGCCCAAACGCCAGCATTCGGACGAGCTAGTGAGTGACCTCTGTTCCCTTTCTTGGCACATGAAGTGACGACTTCTATCTACAGTTTGGGAGTCAGAAGAATGGCTCAAAACATACGCTAATCCCGTTCAGACTGAAACAGAGCCAAAGGATCTTGGAAAAGATGACGAACAAGCCAATGTCGCAATGGAAGAATGAGAGACTGATATAGTACGATAGTCCATCCCTCAGTCCAAAATTCATTCCAGGCATAGTATAGGATGCATGCGTATTAGTGTCAAACCTTGAACATGCTTCTCGCCTCTGCTAGCGTTTTTTGATGATATATGAGATCATGCAGGCGACCTAGTTTTGCAGCATCCGCTGGTCGATCCAGCGCGTATTTCAGAGCATCTGCAGTCAGTTTGGGTTTAACCTGCCCTCGGACAGCACTTGTACACTGCAAGGCACTAAATATGAAACATTTTTCGATGCAAATTGAGAGGTTGAATACTCGCCAGTTGCTGTACAAATTCAATCACTATTTCCTCCATGACATTGACCGAGTCTGGGGCCGGACTTGCATCATCGCCGAACGAAAACATCAATGCCCTCACTAAGCAAGTCACAGGACAGAATCAGCAGTAAGACCGAGGATCCTTGCAAGATTTGCCCTACGTTCTCTTAAGAATACTCCTCTCAGAGATTGTCCCTTCCGTGTTCCCGCTGAGAGCACCCTAGCTTGCTGAGTAAGAGCGCCCACGGCGGCAGACGGTGTCGCACTAGTGGGCGTTTGCGCCTGATTTGGTGGGACATACGCTTGGAAGTGACTCTGAGTTGCTGGAGGAAGAGCAAGTTGAAATGCAGGAGAGGAGTAGCGTGACTGATTAGCCGCTCCATAGAACGAAGCCGGAGGGAGCGGCGGGGGCTGTGGACGAGCGCCGAGATTTGGAATGTTAGGGTTCACGCCTGCTGTAGGCTTTGGAGGCCATTGGGATGACGTAGTTGCTGTCGTCGTGGCATTGGGAGTAGTCATTGGCGTTGAGGCTTGCGTCGGAGTCGATGCTGCTGGCGGTCGACTGGCCATTGCATGAAATCTAAATTGTGAGATCGACAAGATGTGTGACCTCGGTACCGCCCAAACCAAACGGACACAAATATTAATATGTCAGCCCCGAAGCTTTCCTTTGCCTTTGGCAAACCCAAGCCTAAAGAAAACACTAATTCTGCTCCCTCACTACGGAAACCAGTGGCGTTCGGCTCTCTTGATGATGACGACACACCTGATGCCGCCCCTACTGCCCCGAACCCAAGATCTTCAACACGTCACCCAGCACGAAACATGCCAGCTTCTACCTCTGCTAGCTCCTTGAGTCGTGCTGCTAAGAACAAGATGGAGAAAGAGCTTTCCGTGGACTCTACTGTATACGAGTACGATGAGGTATATGACCAAATGAAGGAGGCTCAAGCCAGAGTGAAGGCGGCCAAGGCAGCAGAGGATGTTGAGCGTAAAGTAGGTGCACTACATCACACTTATATCACTCCATGTAATTTAGCCTCCCACTCGAAGCCCAAGTATATTGGCGCCTTACTGGCATCTGCGGAGACGCGAAGACTAGACCACATTCGGGCGGAAGAGTTTATGATCCAACGAGAGCGGGAGCAAGAAGGTGATATGTACGCCGACAAGGAAAGATTTGTCACCCAGGCGTACAAGGATCAAATGGAGAAGGTGCGACAAGCCGAGAAAGAAGAAAAAGAGCGCGAGGGCAAGTTGCTATCTCATTTCATTGTGATCCAGGTCCAAACGATACACACTGCCTAAACATTCTAGAACGCGAGCGTGCTGAAAGAAGAACGGGAGGAATGGTACATTTCTATGCCCAACTTCTCCAACAATCTGAACAGGATCATTCGGCCACGATCGCAGCAACCGCAGTCAAAGGACCCACACTCCCCGATGAACCTGTTAATCTCACTGTGACCAAGCCTCTCAAGCCTGCGGCTAAATCAGATGCTCTACTCGCTCAGCTCGCGCGGGAAGAAGGGAAAGAAGTCGAACTCAACGACGATAATCAGATCGTTGACAAGCGAGAGCTGCTGTCCGCTGGTTTGAATCTGAGCGGCGTCAACACACGACGACTTGGGGGTCTACTCTCATCACGTACAAAGAAACCCACGGATGAACTTGTGAACACACATACGGCTGTCGGGTCGGCAGCTTCAAAGCGGGAAATCCGTGAGCGGCAACAACGCCTTATTGAGACTCAGCTAGCGGAAGAGAAGGAGAGGGCGGCACAAGTAAATGAGGAAAGGGAGCGAGAAGCGGGAGAACGGGTGGTGAAGAAGAGGAACAATGAGGATGCAGTTATGAGCGCCAAAGACCGCTATCTCGAACGGAAGAGAAGAAAGCTCGAGGAAATGCAAGTCGGTGGCGTAGATGTCCCACAGATGTCCCAGGAAACAGGATGATTCATATTGGTTACAGGGATACATACCATTGTACCCGTTCACAACGTACTATCATTATGATGATTCATCTACACTCGTTGGGACTACACAGTAAAGGCTTGGTCAGCCGATAGCATTTGCCCTGGTAACGAAGAATTGATTCTGTCTGCCACAACGTATTTCCATGCAGTGGATGCACCGATTTTGTGAGAGGCCATTAGTACATACATATTGAACAAGATGTTGGTTGCTGGGAGAAATACAATCAGACCACAGGCAACAAAGTGAGAAAAATATCTGCGCTTCACCATAAACTTAAAACTCGTCGGAATCTTGCTTGAACACGGCGGAATAGGCTGTGATGGCCCCATATACTAACCCACCCCCGGCTATTGACATGACAGATGCGACAGGGTGGATGACTTGGGCATGTGCCAGTACGATGGGCAGGGCAAACCCAGTCACGACCATGATAGAGGTCATGAACCTGCCAAAGTCAATAATGGGAGACGAGTTATCGTATTCGGCAGAGAAGTCCGACGAGCGGACGCCTGCTGCAGCAAGCGCATTCGGAAAGGGCGCGGAGAAGAATATAAGCGCTGGTCCAAGATGAGCGGAAATGGAACGAGAAGAACAAGAAAATAAGCTCCCGCTAGAGGTTTTATCATCGTGAAGACACATACCTACGAGAATCGGGAGCCAGTTGTTCCAGAGAGCACATGAAAGGATCAGGAGCAAGAATCCAACCGCCAACACGAATGAAAGTAGGATCACGGCTGCATGTGCCCCTTCAGAAAGGCATCATATATAAAGCCATAGCACTCACTCTTAAGACCCGCCATAATATGAATGAAATCGCAGACCTATGGGTGAAGATTGTCGACACAGCGCGGCGGGTCTAAGCAGTAATAAAGGGAGTCACATGTGTCTCATTCAGGTTCTCACGAGTCATGTTTGGCTCCAGCTCTTCTGACTCAAAACCGAGATGCTCTATATTCCCTACTTCCCGAAATTCTGGCACCAGGAGTACTGGTGTATATCAACTTGACAATTTTCAACCTCATCATGGCCCTAGGTTGCATCTCACAAGAATCCCTCGCGCGCTCTCATGGAAGCGGCAATGGCAATTGCGTCGATCAGTTCCACGACAACATCAGCAACAACAGCTCCAGTCGGCACAGAGTGGCCTCCCACATACCCTGGGTAGTTATCCGACTTTGGATGGTCAATCCAAAGAAACCGACTGCCGTTATCAGTGGGACAGAGGGCGGCTTTGATGAACAAGGCGATGGAAAAGATTGCTCAGATGGTATGATCCCTATCGTCTTTTCCCCCACCCCGATGGTACGGCCTCACCATCTAATTCAGGTACAACGATCTAATGACTCAATCTGACAAAGACTTCATCACGCGTATACGGGCATCCCAACTTGTTACCGATGATCCTTTCGGGGACGATTTCTATGCTTAAATGCTAGGTGGCCTCCAGCGTTCGCGACTAGATACTGGCGAGAATAATACTGCCGTCGTCAAGTTTGGATCTATGGCGGTATTGGTGCCGGATTGCCACTTAGTCCATAAGGGAGCTGGGGGAAAAAAATGCGCTAAACAGAATGGTAACCCAGGTTGAGCGAGTCTCGAAGAATCAGAAGACTCGAGAATCATCCACTGCGGCTAGCTATGTCTCTGTTCCCTTTGGGTGTCAACTGCTATCCTAGTGCCATCGTTCATGGGTGATCAACCCACTGAAACGAATGTTCGACCAACTCGAGTTTCAAGATCTTCCTATCGGTCGCTCTCCCAGGGATGAGACTTCTCGTGAGTAAGATGACATGGTCAGTGCGGGGTCAGGTCTCTTGTAAATAATTGCACAAATGGCGATCTTTGTTGGCAATTTCGTGTTGTCGGCACTTACACTATTACAATTCTGACTTGGCTGCCGAGGCAAATTCAGTTTGCAAGCGCTCACGCCCGCATCAGGAAGGTTTCATGGTCCATAAACGGTATTCTGAATAGGGTCATCAGACTTCTCGTTCAACCTTAAGATGAAACGACTCTTCAAGGCCCGTCCAAGCTCGTCTCCAGTGCCATCTGTCCTGGAAGGAGAAAGCCCTCGTACCCCAACCCACCCTGACGCACTTGCTGCGGTCAATAAGGTGCTCGACGTTGCGGAAAAGGCTGTTAATGGACTTCCGATACCTGGGCTAAAACAAGTGATATCCACAATTCATGCTGTACTACAGTCGGTCGAGGTAAAAGGCATTGACTATCTATGCCTTGAACAGAGATTACTTACGGCGATCTGGTTTTTTCTTAGAAATCAAAAGATAATCAAGGGGCGCTAGCACAGCTAGAGAAGCAAGTTGATATCCTCAAATGCCAGCGTGCTTAAGCCTCTTTCAGAATGTACCGAAGTGCCTCCAGTTCTGGAGTCCGCCATAAATAATCTTAGAGAGTTGGTATCCTCATGCCTTCTACATCGCTTAAGTAATGCTGAAGATCGCTTACTAGCAGGGTGACAGAGGCCGCAGAGAGATGTCAGGAGAAACAACTTCAAAATCGAGGTCTTTCGCGGCGGGCTTTGCTCGCCGATCGAGACGCGAACGAGCTGCAAGGATTTGCGAGCGATATCAAGGAGGCCATAATTATGTTTAAGGCGAATTACTGCCTTTCTTATCCCACAAGTGCTCTTTGTTAATGTCAGCTCATGTCAATGGTCAACAGACGTCTGCAGAGGTTCAGCAAATGATTCAGAAGTTTGTAAGTGTGTACTTTTGGACCTCAATATACACGGGGCCTGATCTCCATAAAGGAGGAAAAAGAGGAGACAATGTTCGAAAAATTGAACAAGATTCCTCGTACGGACAGGGCCGGGTACGACTCGAGGCGACAGAGTGCCCCGGTGCGTTGTTTGGAGCATACGCGCACTGAGGTCTCCAGAAGATCTGGCACTGGATCGCTCCATCCACCCAAGCTACTGCCACCGAGCCCACCTCAGACGTCATCATGACCGTTGACCCTACCGTCTCAGATATTGCCATTGAGCCTACCCGAGTCACCGCTGTCAACTCTTCTTCAGATACTGCTGTCGAACCTATCTATTGGGTGAACGGACTTGCAGGCATTGGGAAATCGACGATTGCACGTACGGTTGCAGAAGATGCGAAAGATCTTAATCTGCTGGGAGCAAGCTTCTTCTTCTCTCGTCAAGAGAAGGAATTATCAGATGCGGATCTTTTCATCCCCACAATTGCCTATCAACTCGCTCAGTCGCACCCCGAGGCAAGACCAGCCATCATAAAGGTCTTACAGCGGGATCCGGGTATTGTAAAAAAATCATTCACGACACAACTCAAAGAGCTTATCCTTATCATTGAGCCCCTTTGCAAAATCAAATCAAAACCGGTCATAATTGTAGTCGATGCACTTGACGAGTGTGATAATTCCAAGGGTGCTGTCAACGAGCTCTTGCAGGCTGTTGTTGAGCATTGTAACAAGTCCCCACCTCTGCGTCTCCTTATTACCAGTCGCCCGGAGCGGCATATCAAGTGTGTTCTCACAAATACAGTTGGAATTGTTCTCCATGAGGATATCGATCAATCCATTGTCAGCGATGATGTCCGCAGGTACTTGCATGAGGAGATGTCTCGGATACCGGAACGACTGGATGTAGTGTCATTGCCTTGGCCCTCTGAGCGGGAGCTGGAGAAGTTGGTCGAAAAGGCTGGAAAGCTTTTCATTTGGGCAGCTACGGCTGTCCGCTTTGTAGGAGATGATCGGGGAAGGGATCCTGTCTCCCAACTGGAGATTCTGCTTCGCGACTACCTCAGCCCTGATTCGAACACTGGTAGTCGAGATGCGTATAAAGATCTGGATAGTCTCTACATGGGTGTACTATCTCGGGCTGCAGAGGGTCTCAAGAGTGATTCCATTAATGACATGACGAAGGTTGTTGGCACAGTCATCCAACTTCGTTCGGAAATGCCACTTGACGCCATTGTCCGCTTTCTGGGAGAGAAAGCGATTGTGGTGAAGACGGCCTTAAATCGGATTCAGTCGATCATTCCTATTCCAACTGATCTCTCGCAACCCATCCAGATTCATCATCTGTCATTTCCCGACTTTGTAACTAGTCAGGAGCGTTGTCCTGACTCCCGGTTTTACGTGGACACATCGACTCATGAAAGACGACTCGCCCTCCACTGCCTTGATATATTAAATAACCGAATGTCAAGGACATCGAGACACTCTTGAAGCCGACGGAGGAAGCACCTTCGGTGCCTGAGGATGCTCTCCTTTGCATGATCCCTCCGGAAGTGCAGTATGCTTGTCGATTCTGGGCCGTACATGTCACATTCTCGTCGATGAATAATAGTGACAAAGAAATCCTGGAAAGGGTGGGTCTATTCTCATCTACTATGCTACTACGATGGGTTTTCTCGATGTGTATTCTTGATGCTATCTCTGACACTATCGCCGCGACACGCTCTCTGCAGCAATGGATAGTAAGCCTAGCATCCCCCGTCTATTCCATCTACTGATAGGTTGGTAGGACGATTCAGGGCCATGGAGTTACTTGAAGGAGCGATTCTATGACACTGAACGGATGATTCTTGCAAACTCAGACATGATCTCTTGGTACCCAGCTCAGCTTTATTATTCGGCATTACCATTCCTCCCAAGTGACACTTATCTCGCTCGCCAATATCCTACCCCCAGGGGTTGTATCTCTGTTGTGACCGGTCGGGAGAATTCCTGGACCCCATTGTTGTTCACGTTGCCCACAGCCAATACTATTGCTTTTGCTCCTGGTGGTCACATGGTCGCAGTTATATCCGATGAAGGGATTCAAATATATAATGCTTCAAACGGGTTGTTAAATAGCAGCACTTCTACGGACATTGATTCCCCTTGCTCAGCCGTGTTCACCGAAGATGGATCTGAAGTAGTTGTGATCTCGAACTCGGCGTTCTACCCCAGGGTTTCCTATCAAATAGCAATATTCAACCTTGTCAAACAGAGTGGTCAGATCTGGCGGACCACCCCGCTCAAGGAGTCCTACTATCCTCATACATTATCGGAATATGGATCGTACGTTGCATTCCCTGAGCACAAGAATGGGGATACTCGGATTTGTATCTGGAGGACTGACGGCAGTGATGATATCTTCATTCCTTTGGGTTGTGGTGGCAAAGTCCGAGGTCTTGACCTTGCTGGAGAGTCGGTTCATTTTGTTGCTGTTTCCATGGAAGACCGCATCACCATTTTAAGTATACCTTCGGGTGCCGTACAGCGAACACTGTATCAGGAGAATGCTTTTGACGTGTGCATTTCTCGCGATGGGTCGTTCCTTGCATCCACGCCACACGATGGTTACACCTTATGGCCTATTACTCAGGGAACGTTACTCGCCAGGTTTGATGCCGATTTATCGAGTATGGTGTTTTCCCGTACCAACCGCTTGTATGTGGTCGAATACGGCGGCGGTGGCAAGATCTACGATATGTACGAGGATCCGAACAATATTACCACTAAGTCGTTCCCTCTTCCTTCACGGAACGATCCCACAGCTATTCTCCCCACGCCGGATGAGTCCTGGATCCTGATTCACACACTGGATGATGATATTCAGGTCTGGTCACTGAGGCAGATCACAGATACCCGAGATGCCCCTCGTTATGATATCATAGGCATCGATTTATCACGCGACGCATCACTCTTAGCCATTGCCACTGCAACTGGTATAGAAATATGGGATGCTTGCATTGGCCGATGTCGAAAAGTCATCCAGAGCGAAAGCCACGATGAGGGTCACAGGCATGTGGCTTTCTCACCCAAGGGAGAGCTCATTCTATCGGAGAGCAATGATGGGTTTATTGTTGTGGATGTTCGGGCGGGTGAACTGATGCCCATGAGGTATCGGTTTTCACCCGAAATTTACTGCGTTGGGGGTGTCGGGATTTCATTTGACTCATCCAAGATTGCCGTGATTTACGTGCCGGGAAGCCCATTCAGCACGCTACGTGTCTGGGATATTCCTAGTGGCACACTGCTCTACAACCTCAATTGCGGTGATTGTTACAAAATTCAATGGTCGTGGAGAGATCAATATCTTCTCTTCAAAGCTGGGTATGGGAATCCCCGGTACTTGAACGCTGAGACGTTCCAGGAAGAGGTTCTAGAACATCCTGGTGATCATTTTCAAGATCCCGATGTTTTGTTCCACGATCGGACGGCGCTTAGGATCCGGTTATCTACCGGAAGTGAATACCCGCTGTTTTTGGCATTACCATCTCACCTTAGGGTCAACCACTTCGCTTAGTGGGGAGATCGGGCATGTATTATCAGTGAGGATGACCGGCTCCTCCTCCTGGACACATCGGATTTGGAAGCGTACATGGAGATTTGCAACCTTTAGCCCGAGGTTAGTCATACGAAGGTGTGTTGATTTTTGTCGTCGACATAATCATCAACGGCCGGTGTAAGTGATGACATGGAGGCAGATTCTCTTGTTAGGTGTCTCGTGTACTTGTATCATTTATCTTACTGGACATTTGTACATCATTAACTAGCGTATAAATGGATACAGTAGCTAGAAGCGTTTTTGAACTGGACTGGCAAGCTAAGGGGCTTACGAAGACACCCCAGATGACCCCACATGGATGTCCATGCATGTCTAAAACGAATACTGGAGATAGTCCGACCCAACCGCTTGAATATGAGGGTAGAGAGGAAGCGAGACGGTGGAGCTGGGCCTTCGTTGCGGTTGGGAAGGTTGCGTTCAGAGGGCTACTGAGCCAATAATATTCTCAAGTCTAAACAGGATGTGAGAGGGCCCAAACCTGGCTCGACAACATGTTCTGGTGATAGTAGACCTAAGATCATCCCGTCATGTAACCATGTGAATACATTCCTCCCCATGGATGCAGCCAATCCTCCAACCAAGCGCGCGGGTAGGAAATTTCGAGGGGACTGTGAGTCCCGCCATGAGAGGATGCAAAACGACGCGAGGCAATTAGATCGACAAACACTAGCATACGTATACGAACGGAAGAAAGCTTGATGGGTGTCAAGTTACGGACATGCATGTACTGGAAGAATACTCCCAAGATGGAACGCAGCTATCTTGGTCTCAGAATGTGCCTGTTAAGATTGCAGTCCGCTGTCCACGACGTACGGAACAGCAGCGCCGGATGCCGCTATTGGTGGCGTCGATGCAGGGTACTATTACTAGCTAGCTAGCTCACTGAGAAAAGTGATTCCATGATAAAATCATGTCTGGCACACAACTAAAAATCCAGTTGTATAGTAGGATTTTGTCTGGTGCAGATATATGGGAAAAGTCCTCGGCTTACAAGTTGGCACATAGTATTCGGCCACCATTTGTCATCCGCGATCGCCAAATCGCTTACTTGAGTCGATCATGTGTTCAATTGGCGACATTTTATCAGACTCATCCTCCGAGTCGTATCTACAGTTGGTTACGCCTATATCTACACCTCGAATCTCAGGTCCTTCGCATTATCGTGGGAATGAATCCATAACAAGCGCGGCGGCGTAGTCACGTTTGGGAAAACTCCTACATCACAATTGAGCTCATGTAAGCCAAATATAGACCATCTATCCATTATGGAATCCGCAGTGGACTATGCACGTTCTTTCCTAATGTATTCTCTCTAGTACATGTACTGAACACCAGTTGCGTTAACTCAGGAACTGCGTGCTTCTTTGCAACCGCGATTGCTGCGCAGTGTTCCTCTGATGTGAATAAAACGACGTATTCCACCTGCTGGTACAGATGTCCATGCTCTACTCTCGTACCACATAGTACGCCTCCGACCACAAAAGGGGTTGCCATAAAAGGACATTCAATCACAGATGGCTTTGCTCCGAACAGTTGCCAGTCAAACTCAGTATTCTGAGCGACAGCATGCCAGGGATCATGAGAATAAGTTGCTGACAGGTTTCAGAGGTTTCTGGGGTCGCTGGGGATTTCAAATCAAGATCATGATAGGTCTGCTCTTCCCTGTCATGATTGAGGTAGGTACTAGGCTCCTTCAATATGGTCTCTATGGAGCAGTAATCAATGCGCGGTTACTTGGTATAGACCTTGGACTACACTGTCGTCGCCAGTGCTCAGCCTCAAATAGCCTCGGCGTTCAATCGGCTGGATATTCAGGTACGCATCCTCTCGCCTGAAATTTTATGTTGGCTGTTGAGTCTATTATTCTAGAGTTGGATTGGAACAAGTTATATTCTCACCAGCACCTCCTTCCTTCCTGTATTCGCAAACATCACGAATGTTTTTGGTCGCTATGCTACTGTGTAAGACCTTCAACCCAAACCTTTTGTGCTATGATTGACCAGCCATACAGCCAAGCTGGCCTGATAATCTTCACGATTGGATCGGCCCTTTCGACAGCAGCTCAATCCATGCCTATGCTCTTGGTAGGCCGGGGAATATCCGGAGTCGGGGCCGCAGCTCTCTTGACTGT